>Ga0182745_1000819_pt1 | contig 31995 bp, 28 predicted proteins | sample eDN3rd30CKraftBY_FD_128523 | JGI IMG/M metagenome (GOLD analysis project Ga0182745, IMG submission 128523) | Enriched backyard soil microbial communities from Emeryville, California, USA - eDNA 3rd pass 30_C Kraft BY (version 2) (version 2) | ecosystem: Environmental > Terrestrial > Soil >... | reverse complement strand
TTGAATTCTAGTTCTGTTTCTTCTGATTTTTGTTTGTGCTTTGATTCGGAATGTTTGTGTTTTGGATTGTGTGTAGGTTTGGATGGGTGATGGATATTGATTTTGGTCCGTAGACCGCATCTCGCAAAAGCGGGCTCCGACGCAGACGGTGATCGCATCCTGCACACTGCATCAGCGCTTCCTGACGATTCTCATACGTTGAAATCAACGGGATCTCTGGTTCAAAATTTCCGACGGTGGTTCAAATGAAGAATATCGGACATAAGATTATGGCGAGAAATGGATTGGTCTGAAGGAGGCAGGAAAGATGAAGAACTAACAAACTGGAATTCCAGGGTCCATCTCAATGCATTATGTCCAATGTGTATATATGACAATGCAAGCAGAGACCATGTCAATATAGATAAAATCACCTCAGGTCATTCCGTTGATCTGAGGTGATTTTACTTGTGCTCTGTATTTACGCAAATGTATGAAATGGGTGTCTTAGTACCAACTCCTTTGCGAGAAGTCGGGACTCATTTGCTGCTGCGCGAGCCAGGACACTCAGGCATTCTGACACATTTCCCTGGCTTCTCTGAGAAAGAAGCTGCAGAGTTATAATGTCATCCACTTTGATTTTCCATTCATTGCACCTGTGTGCCAGAAACATCAATAACTCTTCTTCATCTGGAAGTGATGTTTTTGTTCTGATTGCGAATCGCCGCAAAAGCATGGGGTCCAATTCATGGGCGAGGGCTGAACTTGCAACCCAAATCGCCTCGGTTTCTTCAATCGGCGGGAGCAGGAGATGGTTCATATTTCTTGGTTTGAGTCTGTGGGCTTCATCCAAGTAAATCAGAATCAGACCTCGAAAATATCTCAGATCATTTAATAGTTCTCGTAATTGGGCTTCTGTCACTCCACCACAATTGATGGGACAAAAATGCAGAGGTTCTGCGCCATCCACGGTGACACGAGGATTAAGCGATGCAAACAGTCCGAGTTCCGGATACCGGACATCGAATGTTCGGCAGCTCTCGCACTCTTCACAGGGAAGTAACGGATCAGTAGTCCGTTTCGAACAGCTAAGGGTTCGAACAAATGCTTTGACTGCAGCAGTCTTTCCTGTTCCCGGATCTCCTGAGATCAGAATATTTGGACCTCGTCCATTCGGTCGAAGATACTGGGCGAGTTCAAGTTTGAGTTCGCTGCAACCAATCACTTCAGACAAGGACTTCGGAACCCATCTCTCAATATCACGGGCGTGAATGAATGTTTTAACCATTGTGCTGTTCTCCATTCAGAAGGCTGTTGAATTTTCCGAGATCGATCGTTGATTCCGCTGGAACCCGACTGATGATCCACAAACGGCTGTGGTTCGTACGTGGAGCTTTTTTGACCAGAACACCTTCTGACTGCAAAATGGGTGCTAATTCGGTCAGTCGGGTGCTCAACCATCGCGGGGTCTTGGGAAGGTCTCGTTTCGTCCCGCCCAACTCAATTTTTCTAGATAGGCGACACAGCTTCTCATGCAATTCGGTTGCAGAACCCTTCCAAGGGCAATCTGTGGAATATGCATGAGCAAATTCTCGGACGGCCCGAAAAGTGAAGCAGTCTTCGAAGACTTCCTGAATATGCTGACGTAGATTGGAGCGATATGCTGCATCAAATTCATCAAACGGACGCCCAATTGCAGTCGCGACGGCGCGTCCGAATTGAGCGAAGTCCGCCAGCCGAAATTCAGTTGGAGCAGGAGCGATGTCAAGCGATTTGATTGCTTTCGAAAGCAAATCGAGAAACGCTCCTAAGAGTTGTGGACGCTTCTGGTCGAATAGCTCATCAAGGCGTTGCAAGGATTCATAATGATCCAGGCGTTTGCAGTTGATGATCAGGCACCGGTCAAGGAAATCTGGCCGAATGCTCGGAATTTCAATTCCATTGATCATGATCGCGCGACGAAAGGAATACAGAACCTGTTCGCAATCCGTGTAGAGTCGTCGTCGCTCTACCCCATTTCCGGTAACCGCTCGGCAGAACATATCGGCGGTCTTCCGGTTGAAATGGCTTACGTTTTCGAAACAGGGAACGGCATGGTGTTGAAACGTTTGAAATAACGCCTTGAAGTCTACGTCTCCGAGCATGTCCACCTGGCTGGGATCGATGAGACTGCGGATTCGTCGACAAATCGTTGATTTTCCCGATCCTTGGGGGCCAATCACTACCAAAATGGGGCTCAGGATGCCGGGATGAAATGCGGAAAGCATCCAGGCCAGAACCAGTAGATGGTCTTGTCCCTCCTCCAGTCGAAGAAACTCAAACAACTCAGCCCAATCTCCTCCCTCCGTTGGCTCCGGCAGTGATCGAAGATGACTCGGTCGAACGAATCGTGGTCGATCCTGAGGTTTTTTCCTCCATCCGTCTGAGTTCAATTCGACCACATCCCCGCTCATATCTCCGAGGTCGATCACGAGTTTCCCGTTTTCCTCCGTAAAACGGACTGCCAGATCTCGGCGCATATTCGAGAACGTCTTGATTTTCAAAATCTCTGTTGCTTCCCGAAGGAGAGCTCGTGGTGGAATCACCCCAAAGATTTGTTCTGCGATCGTCAGCAGTTGTTGAAGAAATGACCGAGAACCGATTTCCAGACATTCGAAATTTGTTGCCCCCTGCTTGACGGATAAGAATGCGAAAGGCGTTTCAAACTGGTTGCGGAAAATTTGAATTCCGGATTTCAAGACGGCGTTGACAAGGGATTCAGCGTTCACGGGACAACCGGTTCCGGGCGTGCCATTCGACGCCATCGTAGAGGTGTCGCTCGTCTCACTTTCTCCTGATTTATGGACCTCCGTCTGGAACTTGGTGACAGTGTTGTCAATACTCAGATGACTGTCCTTATGTGCTTGTTCGATCCGATTGACTGTGATCATGAATTCTCCAATGAGGGTTGGCGGTAGGCCGTTGCGACGGCATTGGTGATTCGCAATCTCTTGCTCCTCACCTATGCGCCAAATATTCAAAAAATCTTTGTGATCCCAACGGCTGATTTCGCTAACCCGCCATCTTGAATCGATTTACAACAGACCAGAATTGCTGAGAATATTCAGTTTTTTTAAACGTTCACTGAATTCAAGAGTTGAAGCCTGCCGCCCCTTAAGAAGCCAATGATGACTGCTCGTTTTTTCGCGTCACTCGCGTCACTTTGTCATATCTTGGTACTGGGCAATCACCTTCGGTGTGACGATACAGGGACATTTGCTCTTCCCAATTACGTCACCGCTTGCGTCACCCCTCAAATCGCGTCTCAAATAATATGACTGTTCTACAGACGACATTCCGGGAAGAAATCAATCGTTGTATTCTGATGTTGTCTTCAGCGGTCACCTGAAAGAACGCCCCTTCGCCGTATGAATTTTCCAGCCTAGGTGAGCTGCGCCGACGTTAAGTCGTCGATAGTATTTTTATTTGATCTTCCAGTGGAACATAGTTGCCATGCAGGGCTGATTTTTTGGCGATCCCTCAGCACAAGCAAACCCGAATTATTGGCCCATTTGTATGCGTGCCAAATGGAATCCGACAAAGTATCCTGTATCAAACACCTTGGAGGTCATTGGAGCGAACGCGGGCAATGCAGGATTATCTCAAGAGAGTCATTCATCGTTACCATCAGGAAGGGATCGTCTTCCAGTCGGCTGCGAGAAGAAACGCAATTTCCTTTACCGTCACGGGAATTGACGACGAAGGGTGTGACGCTCGTCGGTTGGATAACCAGGAATCGTCCCATTTCCTGTTCTCGGACCTGTTCTCTCGAATCTCCGCAGTGGAGCAGCATGGCGGTACTCTGCCACTGCAGGAGCTGGGTGAAACGACGGCATTTCAGACGCTGTGTCTTCAATCCGTTGGATGTGGCATCTCTCGAAACCGCAAAAACGTTCTGGATCTCTCCAGCGAAGAGGTCGCACTCGAACACTTTCAGGAACTGCTCCTCAATCTGAATGTCAACAAATCGGGTTCCGTCCCGACTCTCTACAAACCGGTAATCGTCTGGTGCGTCCTCAATGGTGTTTTGATGGGAGAACTGACAGAGAACCAGATTCCATTCGATTGGATTGTTCCTCGATTCCAGGAGAAGTGCCGTTCGCTCAGCCTTACTTCGGTCAAAGGGAACGCCGTTGAAGCATTCTTTCATCTCACGGGTGATCTCTTCTGGATGCTGGCATATCGAGATCCCTTGCAGTACTTCGAAACCACTCCGAATTTCAGTGACCTTCAGGAACGTGTGAAGTACGCCACAATCAAAGAGACATACTGGCGACTTCTGGCGAATTCGAGTTCCGTGAAAGCACTGCTGTCGGCACTCGAGAGTCATTGGTTTCAATCTTTGACGACAGCTCAACAAGCCACGGAATTCAAAATCAATCTCAGGATCTTGGATCTCGCTGTTGAACGGACGATTCGTCCGTTCCTGATCGACGATGGGAAATTGGATGACGAGAACTCGGAAGGATATTTGCGCAAGAAACTGCTCCCTCGAGTGCAACCGCTCCTGTCGTCAAAAGCCTTGACGACCGACCCCAAAGGAAACGTTGAGGCCGCCCTCAAGGGAAATCTCCATCTTTTGTCCCAATATGACCAGATGCCTGGAATCACGTTCATTCGCTCTGCGGATTCGACAGAACTCCAGGATCAACTGCTGGCATTGCTCTATGGAGACGCCCCGCTGTTGAGCCGACTGGAGAGGTTTGGTGACTGGGCCAAAGTCCAAAAAACGTCGTCAGGCGAGAAATCCGGGTTCAATGCGACGGCCATCGGATATTTCTTGGGATTGGCGGAACCGGAAAAATACGCATTCTGCAAACCAACGCCTTACACCGCCGCAGTCAAAGCACTGGTTGACGGCCCCAACGTGGGGAACGTGAGCCCCATCGAGCGATTGGATCAGGCCACCCGGTTCTACCAGGCGGCCTTGAAGCTGTTTCGAGAGCGATATCAGCTTCCATTCAAAGACCTGTTGGATGTTCACACGGCGTTTTACATCATGAACGACACCTATCATGGACTTCCAGGCTGGAATGATCTCATGGATACGGAACATCACGTGACTGAAAGGCTGGAATTGAATGCGATTCTGTATGGTCCCCCGGGAACTGGTAAGACATACACCACAATGCACCGCGCAGTAACCATCTGTGACGGTGTCGCACCACCTGATCGCTCGGAACTCATGGCTCGCTTCAAGCAATTGCGAGACGAGAATCGCATCAGTTTTATCACATTTCACCAATCCTACTCCTACGAAGATTTCGTCGAAGGAATCCGCCCTGTCATTCCTGATGAAGAGTCCACAGATTCTGAAGAATCTCGCACAGGAGTCGGAGTGCGGTACGAATGTCGACCGGGCCTTTTCAAACAGATTTGCATGCTGGCCAAAGCTCGAACGACACGAAAACGGGAGGCGGCGGAACTCGACCTGGGAAACGTCACTGTCTGGAAGATGTCACTGGGAAACACACTCGATCCCGATGAATCCGGAATCTATGACGAGTGCATTGAGAATAATTACCTGCTGCTCGGCTACGGCAGGGGACTGGATTTTACCGGTTGCCAGTCGCGTCACGAGATTTTCGAACGACTCAAGGAGGACGATCCTGAAATCAAAGTCCATGATTTTCAGGTTCAGTCGGTCGATGTCTTCAAGAATCGGATGAAGGTGGGGGACCTCGTGGTCATCTCCGATGGGAATCGGAAGTTCCGTGCGATTGCTCGGATTACAGGAGAATACCAGTTCTCAGAGCGGGAGTCTTACGAGCAACTGCGGCCGGTCGAATGGCTTGTTGTCTTCGACGAAAGCCTCCCTCGGGAAAAAATCTATGACAAGATCTTTTCTCAAATGACCGTCTATCGGTTGCGGCACCAGGATCTCAAAATCGATGCTCTGAAAGAATTGATACAGCCCTCGGCAAAGACTCCCGGGAATTATGTTCTCATCATCGACGAGATCAATCGTGGAAACATCGCCAAGATTCTGGGAGAGCTGATTACGTTGCTGGAACCGGACAAGCGATTGGGGCAAACGAACGAGCTTCAGGTGACGCTCCCCTACTCCGGCGAGACATTTGGAATCCCCTCAAATCTCCATTTGATTGGGACGATGAATACCGCAGATCGCTCAATCGCCTTTCTGGATGTTGCTCTGAGAAGACGGTTCAGTTTTGTGGAGATGATGCCGGAATTGGACGTCATTCGAAAACTGGTCGGAGATGAAGGTGTTGTCGACGGTGTCGATATCCCGCTCCTATTGGAGACCATCAATGATCGTATTGAACTTCTCTATGATCGTGATCATCAAATCGGCCATGCGTTCTTCTTGAATGTTCAGACGCTGAAAGACCTGCGAGAAGTCTTCTGCGGCAAAGTCATTCCCTTGCTGTCAGAGTATTTCTATGGTGACTGGAACAAGATCTGTCTGGTTTTGGGGTGTCCATTCGGCGATCCGGGAGATTCCATTCGGCAGCGTCCACATCCGATCGTTCATGCAAAGTCCCTCGGTTCCAGTCGGTTGCTAAATGGATGTGGCGACCTGATCGAAGACAAAGTCCGCTGCGAAATTGACCAGACATTCCGGGAGACATCCTCATCGGAGGTGTTGCGGAACTATTTTCTGGGAATCACCTCCGCTCCAGAGGGAGCGTGAGATGCGGCAGATCACGATCGTGGAATACGGAACCATTCGACGTGACGATCTCGGACAACGCTTGCTCCGAGGACTGCAAACGTTCGATGAACTCCATGCGCGGGATTCAGGTGAAACGATCTTTGACTGGAGCTTCCTGCATCACGTCAAAGCCAAAAGTCACGTCGGAGTCGTTCAGATTCCCGGATTGGCAGTCGAAATTCTGCCCAAAATTGACGATGCCACATCGCCTGAAGCAAGGTCAACTCAAGAGACATCTTTCAAGCAGGCTCGACATAACCTGTTGTACATGCTCAGTGTTGCGGGGAAATTGCCATTCCACGAGCGAGACTTGGCAGCTTTGGAATTGCAGAACCTCCCCATGTGGGAAGCCTTGATCCGAGTCTTTGTGCGCCGTCTTTTGCAGGAACTTCGGCGCGGCCAGCAACACCAGTATGTCTATCGAGAGGAACGCCTAGGGAGTGTGCGAGGACGCATTCTCCTGAGTCAACAATGCTCGCGATCTAAAGGCCTCGAGCACCACTTGTTTGTCGGATATGACGAATTCCAAAACGACACCTGGCTCAATCGGATTCTCAAAGCAGCCTGCACGCGACTACTCCCTGTCACGCGATTGTCACAGACGCAACAATTTCTGCGGGAATCATTGCTGGAGTTGGCCGACGTCAAGACGCGTCACATCGAGCCGCATCATTTTGACAAGGTGCAAATGGATCGGAATTCAGAACGATTTGCCGAGTTGTTGGAGTTCTGCCGACTCGTTTTCCTGGGAGCGACACCGTCTCCCCAGTCAGGACAGAAATCCAGTTTCAGCCTGCTTTTTCCAATGGAAACGCTGTTTGAGGAGTTTGTCGGCGGAATTCTTCGTCGTAATGCAGAGTATTGGGGATTACAGCGCTCCCAAGTTCACTTGCAGGCTCAGTCTCGTCGAAAGTGGTTGCTCCGGGATTCACAGGAGCGAGGTCGATTCCGCCTCAAGCCGGATGTCATCATTGATGGTCCAGATGGACAACCGGCGGTCATTCTGGACACGAAATGGAAACGTCTTCTGAGTGATCAGGAGGACTCGAAAAACGGAGTTTCGCAGGCGGATATCTATCAGTTATACGCCTACTCGCATCGGTACCGATGCGACAACAACATTCTCCTGTTCCCGAAAGTTTCAGGTGTCACCTGTAAGTCATACAAGTTGGACGGGAGTGCGTTGGAAAGAAGGTTGAAAGTGGAATTTCTGGATCTCAATTTCAATTTGCGAATACAGCGAAAGCGGTTGCTGGATGAAATTGCAGAATTGTTGTTCAGAACATAAGTTCCGCCTATTTTCTCCTTGTTTGGACTCGACGCGTTGGCAAGCCCTTCTGAAGAGAGCACTGCAATGTTTTCAGCAATAAAACTAAGCGATTTCGATAACCCTGAAGTAGATGAAAACACCATTAGAGAATGTGTGATTTCCCCAATCATCAATAGACTTGGGTATCAAGTGAGTGGCGCAACAAGGGTTACCAGAGGAAAGAGACTGATAAACGACTTCATACATGTGGGGACTACAAGGCATCCTGTCACAACGATTCCAGACTATTCATTTTATGTAAACGAAAAGATAAAATTCATAATGGATGCCAAATCTCCCAGAGAAAACATTCTAGACGGCAAGCATATTCAACAAGCTTACAGTTACGCAATCCATCCTGAAGTGGGATGCGATGAATTTGGGTTGTGTAACGGTAGAGAATTGGTGATATTTGGCCGTTTTCAATCAGTTCCGAAACTTCATTTGACATTTGATGAATTTGAAAGCAAATGGAGTGAAATTGAGAAATATCTGTCTCCAAGGTTTCTTGCCACCCCTGCAGTTAGGTCATTTGTGCCAGATTTTGGGACAGCCGTGAAAAGAATGGGACATGTGGAAGGCCAAAAAATATATGTCTTCAATGCAAGACCAGAGATGTTTTACCGATTGAACAATCACACCATTTCTGCCACATCTAACAGCGATTGCGGGTTCGGAACACACATGACAAGCTTCGACTTTAACAGTCAAATGATTGTCAAGGTAATCGATGCGTTTCCGCTCCGCCTAATGGAAGTGTTTTATCAGGGGATTTCAAACGCCCCTTTCCAAGTCAATGCGGGACACTTGCTCGACTTGGATCTTCTGTGTGTATTAGGAAAAGAGACAGATGTTGAACATGAGTCATTCATACCTCTTATCGTTCAAGATGTTATCGGCGCTAGAATAAATACTTCTGAAGTAGGCAAAGAGTCTAATATTCCAGCTCACGTGAGCAAGTTGAGAGACTTCTTGAGCAAAGAGTGTTACTGAATATATTCTTACATGGCGAATATTTAAGGATATTCCAGAGCAAGTGATTGATGGGATCATACTATTGAGATGATACCACGGTTACGGCAAATGGATTTGCTGTGTCGAGTTTTCCTTTGGCCATCGAGGGACTCTTCAAGTTAAGAACGATACGACTTCCTTAGCGATTTTCAAAATCATACTTTTCCGGCCGTGATCGATGATGACCCAGTTCCTATCCTCTGTTGTCCGGAAATGGGTCTCACTGCCGATTGTCTGCTTTGCCTTGTGTGGTTGCTTCAATCGTCCGGAGATGAAAACACCAATGAAGCCATCACCTCCCAGCATCGATCCCGCTGTAGCAGAACTTCATGAACTCATTGAATCCGGAAGCGTTGCAGACCTCCGAACGGCACGTGCCAAATCTCCTCTGATCGAAAGTCCTGGCTATTCGGGACAGACCGCCCTGCTCGTGGCGATTTCCACCAAAGATATCGAAAAGGTGAAACTACTTGTCGAACTCGGTGCGGATCTGGAAGCCACTGATGATTTCAATGACACGCCACTTCGCTATGCCGTACAACATGATTTTCCTACCGCAGTCGAATTACTGCTGAGCCACAATGTCGACCGAGGGTATCATCCCAAGTATCCGCTCAAGAAGATTGAAGCATGGAAGTTCTTTTCTGATCTCCCGTTACCCAAAGAGGTGAAGGGGATCATCTCAGAAGAACAGTGGCGTCAACAAATGGAAACGATGCGAGACCTCCTGAGGGAACATCACGAGAATCCAAAAGTTCAACCGGTGATTACCGATGTCAACAGTGTGGAGGTACTGAAACTCCTGCTGAATGCGGGGGACGATTTGAGTCTTGCTCCCGCAGAGATCAAGCGAAAGTGGATCGGGTTACCTGAGGAGAGTGAATTCCGTTCGATCACGAGTGACTACCAACGTCACAAAAATCCCAGCTATGGCAAGTTCAATCCGGAACTGATGAACTTCGACTTCTGGAAAGACATGATCAGAATGGGCGTGAATGCCTATGCCGCTCGAAGGCATTTCGGCGATGAGAGTTCGTTTTCGGTTCCCGGAGCCGTCTGGTGTTTCGACCGACTCGGGTCTGCATTAGTTCCCCTTCCGGATGGTCGTTTCGTTCAGATTGGAGGGGAACACGAAGACTACTATGACCCCGACTTTTTCATCTACAACGACGTCGTTGTGCATGATGGAAAAGGGGATTTTCAGATTTACGGTTACCCCAAAGACACCTTCCCCCCGACCGATTTCCATTCAGCAACGCTTTGCCCGGACGGCATCTACATCATTGGGTGTCTGGGATATATGGATCAAAGGCAGCAGGGATTCACCCCCGTCTACCGACTCTCCCTGGATTCATGGAAGATCGAGAAGGTGGAAACCTCCGGTGAAATGCCGGGATGGATTCATAAGCATCAGGCATCGTACGATGCGGACCAGCATAAGATCAGAACCTCAGGCGGAGAGCTCCATGTTGTCGTTGGTGATGGAACCACTGATCTCATTCCGAATGCCGATCAATTTGAGCTGGATCTGGCTGACTTCAGATGGAAGAAACTGAAATGATCAACCGGCTGCTTGAAGCCGAAGTTCCAGTCGTCAATGTCACCGTTTCTCTGATGGCTTATCATTCCGATAATCTCTCGACCACCAATTTCTCAGATGAAAGGAATCTTCAGGAATTGCTGGAGACTCTCAGGGCCGAATCATGAAGATGCCCTCGATTTTGGCGTCATTAGCGTCACCGGGACGTAATTTGTTCTCCTACAAAGCCTTACCCGATGACGCTATCTTTGACGCAAGTAATTCACGTGTCACCTTGCGTCACCTCATCCGGCTTCCCAGCGGCCTTTTTGGGCTTCGTAAGAATGCAGAATCGCACCATCCTATTGCATCACCACCATCGGTGAATCGGGCCTGATTAATGTAACAACACTCATGATTGGCAGCAGAATCACCATCGGTCACTGAATCTGTTGGATTCAGTATCAAACATCGTTCCAGAAGCCTTCTTAGTGAATTCATGAACCGATGCTGAAGCATTTTTTCATTTCGTTTCTTCCAGCCATCTTCTTGGTGATCGTGGCTGTTCCAATTGTGGTGATGGTCTCCGTTTTGAGACGGAAGTACTCGAATCGCAGGTCTCCATTAACTCACAACCTGCTCCGACCACCCGGCCATTCGTTACGCCTGGAAACAGAACGACTTCGCGACGAGCTTCAAGAGAGTTTCATGTTCGCATTGGTCATTCCGATGATGATGTACATCGGCATCAACCTCTCACAAATGATGGGAGGAATCGGTTTGGCTGAGATTTGGGTCTATGTCCTGATTACCGCATTCGTGGAAATCTATCTCTACAGAAAAATTTGGAAGGTACTTCTCGAACTTCGGCCCAAGTCACTGGGCCTGGAAGGGGAGATGTTTGTCGGAGAAGAACTGAATCAGCTAATGTTGAAGGGATGTCGCGTTTACCACGATGTTCCCATTGAATATGGAAATGTCGATCACGTTGTGGTGAGTCCGAGTGGGGTTTTCGCAGTGAACACCAAGATGCTTGGAAAACCACGGGACCGTGGCCAGGATGAGAAAGTCACGGTGAATTATACTGAAAATTTGATGCATTTCCCGGACCGGATAATTTCAATCCCACAGCAGAAACTTCTGACGGAAGCGAAAGCTCTTTCAACATTCCTCAGCAAATCGGTGGGTGAACCGGTGACAGTGGAAGCCATGTTGGCCCTTCCCGGTTGGTTTATCAAATCCGACAGAAATGGAGGGGCACCGGTGCGTGTCTTCAATCCCAAGAATTCCGCCCCGCTTTTTGTAAAGAATCAGAGCAAGCTATCAGAGCAGATGGTGCAACGAATCGCCTATCAGATCGATCAGAAATGCCGCGACATCGAACCTCAGCTGGCTCGGACAAGACGCTGGGAATTGAGGAACTGACCGTCACTCATCTAATGGACTTCTGCTGATCTGGGCCTTATGAAAAAGACTCTGCAATTCTGTTTTGTTCAGTTCATGCATCCTGGCAAAGAGCATCGCCCTGATTCAAAAGGTTTCAAAAAGTGGAACACAGGTGCCCACAAGCGAAAATTCCTGGAAGTGCCTGGCCGATGCATTCGCGAAACTGAAGATTACGGCGGCCCATTGCATCTATGGGGGGAATGGGAACCGGAGTCTGAGGTCATCTCAACAATTGATTGCCCAGTCCTGGACGGTCCGCAATTCATTTACCGCCCTTTTTATTCTCGTCCCGCTTCCTATTCAGGTCTTCAGAATACGGACCCATTCATTTTCGGGGCGTTCTCCTACTCCGGATGCAAGCAGTTCAATGCGAAGGGAGCAACTCAGCTTCGATGCCTGAAGAGAGGTTCGGTTGTGCTCTTCGGTTCCCAGGTCTCCCGCAAATTTGTCATCGACACGGTCTTCGTCGTCGATCGCTGGGAGGATCATTCCCGAGAGAATTTTACGTCGTTTGAAAACAAGGTTTCGAATACCTTCATGGATGTCGTTCTCAAACCGTGGCATTTGGGACAGGCCGAGGAATCCCTTTGTCGTGTTGATGAATCCTCCTCACTTCGTCTGTATTGGGGAGCAACGTACGAGTCTCCAGTGGACGGGATGTTCAGTTTCTTTCCGGCATTGCCTGCAGGAGAGAGTCCGAACGGTTTCGCTCGACCATGGATTCGAATTCCAGATATTTTGAATGACTCAAATCGACAAGCAGTGAAGCTCAATCGTGGCTCGAGCAGAGACGAGGTGAGAAATTACTGGCAGGAAACACGGCGTCAGGTGGAATCGAAAGGGCTTTGGTGCGGGGTGTCAGCCTCGGAACCTTGTGTTCAATGAAATTCGAGAATGATGGCATTGTCATCAGCGAAGAGCGGCCTGCATTCTGCATTTTTCTGACGACTGGAAAAGCAAAATCGCGAACATGGTGGCAAGGGTTCATGTCTGATGCAAAATCCTTACGCATCATGAAGAAGGAGTTGTTGTGTGGTCGTTATCCCCAATTGCTACGAGTACGATCCAAGAACTCTACCAATTGGCGAGAGCACAGCCTTGGTTTAGTCAGGAAAAGCGGGATGAACAGATTCGCAGCATTCTGGTCCGTCTCGCGGAACTGAAGGATGTCGCTGCGATTCCGAGGATTGCCCGCTTTGTCCTGCTCGGAAGTCCCAAGGTTCAGGCCGCTGCACGCCAGGTGATTGCTGACCTTCTTTCAACCTTGGCCCCTTACGAATTGCTCTCTGCCAGTGAGCATCTTTCAGATTGGTCATATCACTGGTATGAACTCGATGAGTGGTACAAGCTGGGACCAGCGGACGTGAGTCGGGTCGCTGGAAATCCCAATGAATCGGCTTACTCAAGTCTTCTCGGCCTGCTGAGTTTCCACTGGAATGGATATGTCAGACACCGGGCTGTCAACTTGCTTTCAGAACAACAAGACGGCAGTGAACTTTCCTTCCTGATTCTGCGGCAGAACGACTGGGTGGAACCGATTGCTAAAGAGGCTCGTGTGGCAGTCGCTCATCGGACGACTGACACCTATGTGCCTCATTTCATCCGATCGTTGCGGCTCGTGATCCATCTCAATTCGGTCCGCCGTCGTGATCACCACGATTTTGTTCACAGAGTTCTGGACCTTCTTTTGAAAGAGCGGCATTGTCATCAACTTGAACAGGTCATTGATGAAGGTGATCCGGTCGTTAACCGGTATCTCGTGCAATATGGGCTATCAGTTCCAGGAAGCCATCGTGGCCGATTGATCCGGCTGGCAATCCGGTCAGATGATCCTGTGGTCCGACTGAATTGCTGTCGCTCTCTACCGGATGCCTATTCGGCCTTTGATCTTGAACGCCAACTCGAAATCATGCTGAAGGATCGTTTCATGCCGGTCCGTCGAGAAGCGTTTCGGCTCAGTGCGGAACAGTCTCCCAGCCATGAGGAGGATCTCTGGAAACGTGCCCTGCTTGACCAGAGTCGTTCCCTCAGAGAATTTGCGAGGTATTCGCTCAAAAAGCTGGGATACTCTGAAGAGCGAATTGCAGCGAACTATCGTGCGGTCATTGCCAATAGTCCAGAGAATCTCTCCGCACTGCAGGGATTGGCGGAAACCGGAACTCAAACAGACACAGACCTCTTTCAGCGTTTGCTTCAGCATGAATTCCCCTCTCGAAGAGTGGTCGGCATTCAGGGGCTGACACGCTTGAATGCGAAATCCACTATTCCAGTGATCCTCCCGCTGTTATCCGATTGCAGCCCACGTGTCGTTCGGGAAGTCAGTCAATCTCTCAGTCGAGTTTCTTATCTCGTGGCAGGGGAGGAATTGATGGAGATCGCACTTCATGCACCGGGCAGCTTCGCCCGCTCTCACGCGGTTCGCACGATTGTGATGCTGGGAAAATGGCAAAGTCTGCCTTGGCTACTCTCCATTGCATCGATATCAGAGTCCGACGTAGCAGCAGTGGCAGAAGAAGAGCTGTTGCGATGGCTGACGCCTCCAAAATGCAACAAAGTGTTCACTTCTCCATCTTCATCAGAAAGAGAAATGCTCATCTCCGTTCTGGAAAGGGCTCGAGGACACGCACCTGAAGAGATTCTCAATCTGGTGAGGGATACTCTTCAATCGTTCAGCTAGTTTTCGCGGTCTGAGCGATGCAGTCAGGAAACATGATCACAAAGATTCATCTTGCCATTGAAGACATCAGAGGCTCTCAAAATGGCGAACCACTTCGAAGCTCATAAATCATCTGCCAGATCCGGTCGATTTCTCCCCGTTCGATCACTTCCAGCGGTTTGAGTCCTTCGAAGGAATCGTTTGGTGTCGTCAGCCAGGAACCGATGACTTTCGGGTCGATAATTTCTTCCAGGGCCTTGACCAGCCTCTGAATCTGGGCAATGGACCGAGTGACGGCCTCCCCTGCTTCCCCCCCTTTCTCAATGGCTGCCAGGGATCGTTCCGAGATCGGGAGCAACCGGGCAAACTGCGGACGGGTGAAACCCAGACGTTGCCGGATCAGCAGCTCACCACCTCCCCGGGGACCGTCCACAATCTGGAATTTCCCAGATTGGTTAGTCTGTCGCTTTCGAGCAACTGGCTTTCTACGACGGCTGGGCCGTTTGGGGGAGTGACGAGTTGTTCCATTGGCAACCATGAGATTCCTCAACAATCCGGCTCGAAATGATGGATCTCATCCGGACAAGATGCAATCTATTTTACCTGCAATATTGCAGGTTACTCTACATTCTTCGGAAGTTCGTCCGCCCGGTCAACAGCGAACGTGCTGCTGGAAGCAAGATTTTCAGGAAAGATCACCAGATTCTTCCCTCCCTTCATCGCCGAGGAGGGAACCTGAAGTCCTTCCAGGCCAGCCAGTTGAGCCGCTCTTCCCAGTAGTTGTGGCAATGGTATTGTTCCTTGAGAAGCCTGCTTTCTCCAATCCAGATTCATCAGGGAGTCTTCAGAGATCTGCAGGCGTTGCCGTATCGCTCCATCCGTCAGGTCGATCACCTTCGAGAGCTGCACCGTCAACGAGACAAACACCCGGGGCATGGCTGCTGAAACCGGGATCTGGCGGTAGTAGAAATGAGCCAGGGTTTCCGCCATGGCTGTTTCGGGTGTGAGGCTGACATAGATCACCGCCAGACCGGGAGGATTCCACCGTCCGCCCGTGACTTTGCTTCCGATTCCGGACAGGATGTCGGTTTCCCGGGCATATTTGGGAGTAACGGAACGATATCCCACCAGATCAACCGCAATCACCTGCGACTGCAATCGTCCGAGTCGTTCCGTCAGCTGCTCCAACGTAGGTGATTTCATCTCAGTGAAAAAAATTCCTCTCAGGCTGCTTTTCGCTCAAAGGAATGCACCAGCCCACCAATGAAGGATTTCACTTCAATTTGATCTGGACTCAGTGACGCGACTTCTTCCGGTTCTTCGCGGATTGGTGGTAGATGCTCCCGTTCCATGTGGCTGCGATGCCTGTTGTAATAATCTGTAAACTCCGTGCAAAGGTAGTCCAGATGCCGTTTCCCGAAGATGATGAATTTGTTCAGACATTCCCAGCGTATGGTTCCTACAAATCGTTCGCACCTGCCGTTCAAATTCGGAGACGCCTTCGGTAAGGCGTTGTGTCGAACACCGTGTTCTTTGAGTTTTTCTACGAATTCCCTGGTGAATTTCGTATCCCGGTCATGCATCACAATCGACGGTTTGTCATCCCGATTCAGAGTCTGATCCAGGAACGCTTCCGTCTGCTTTACCACCCAGGCGGAATTGGGATGTTCTGTCGATTCCGAGATAATTGCTTCCCGGGTGGTCATACACAGCCACACCATGACATACATCTCTTTCAGCCCACGTGGCGTCACAGTCTTCACCGAAAAGAAATCCGTGGCCCATAATGTTTTGGCATGACGATCGACAAAATTCTGCCAGGTATCCGTTGTTCGATCAGGGACCGGTCGAATTCCTTCCTCCTTCAGAATGTTTCGAACGGTCTGTCGGCTGATCTTTTTGATCCCCATTTTTCGAAGTTCCCCAACGATCCTGGTCAACCCGAAATTTGTGACTGCGGAAATCCGCAAGACCAGTTCCCGAATCTCTTGCGGCTTCCGTTGACCTCCCTTGGGATTCATCTTCCGCTTGGGGGTTCCGCTCTCTTCTTTCAGCCAACGGTAGAACGTGGCAGGGCTCACAATTGTGATCAGTTCTTCAATCGCTCGACCGAGCACTTTGCCAAACTTGATGAGCCGTTCCCGTTCATCACGACGGGTATGCACCTGCTGAGGCAGACGAGCCCTGAGAATCTTGTTCTCTTCCTTCAGGAACTGGATGTACTGGGCCAGCTGACGATCTGTGGCAGAAGCAATCAGGGCCAGCAGGGGATGAAAAATGAAGCTCATTGGGGTATTGTCAGAATGTGTAATATGGAAACGGATTACACATTCGTTTTACCTCGCTATGAGGCTAGAAACGGTTCTCTTCCAGGCGAGTTTTGAAGAGGATGCTGGAGAGAATTTTCGATTCGATTACAGGTGATGAGACCGCTGTAATCGGACCTCAATTGTTCTCACGAGGGACACCAGAATTTGGGTACACCTCAGAAATGTGTACCCACTTTGGCCTGATTCGAGGCATTTCGCAGCCAGAGCCTGCTCAATCTCACCTGATGATTTCTGCGGTCCGAAGCCTATTTGAAATCTATCCGCAATGCTTCACGGCTCTACGGAACCGAAGGGCGAGCGGCCAAATGGAACCTGCGATCCCCCATTGGATCGGATCGCTCAGACCTGCCAGATCTGAAAGCTCGTTCTCCACATCGGTCTCGCTACGGGGCTCCTTATATTATTGAGATGAGCCATGCCGACTCGAGAATTGATCGTCCATGAAACGCACCGTGCCCTGTGGTACGAAGACGGCAAGCTCATGCGCGAACTGGGGCCGGGCCGCTATGAGTATCCCAAGCCCCCGCTCTTCAAACGGGCCGTGCAGATCGACGTCCGGCAGGTCGACATGCGGGAACGGGATCTGACGATCAAGGGACAGGAGATTCTCACCGCCGACAAGGTGTCCCTACGGGTTCGTGCAGTTTCGGGTCACCGACGCCAAGGCGGCGCTGCATGAAGTCGAGAACTACGAAGACCGACTCTACAGCGACGTGCAACTTGCGGCCCGGCGTTCGCTGGCCTCGATGACGCTGGATGAAATCCTCACCAATCGCAACAAGCTGAGTGAGGAGATTTTGGCGGACGTCAAGGAGATTGCCGGGGGCTATGGTGTCTTGATCCGCCGGGCCGACGTCAAGGATCTGATCTTTCCCGGCAACCTCCAGGAGATCATGAATCAGGTGCTGGCGGCCGAACGCCAGAGCCAGGCGAAGCTCGTCCAGGCACGGACACAGGCAGAGGTGGAACGGATTCAGGCGGAAGCCCAGACGCAGATCAAGCGGGCCGAGGCAGCGGCCGAGACGGAAGCTCTGCGACTGCGCAAGGAAATGGAACTCGGATCACAACGGAAGGTCGCCGAGGCTGAAGCAGAGTCGTTTGCTCAGCGGGAACAACTGGCGCAGTTACTGGCGAACAACCCCGCCATGCTGCGATTGCTGGAACTGGAAGCCTTGCGCGAACTCGCCAAGAGTTCGAATGCGAGGATCTATCTGGGATTCGACCGGCCGAACGGCGAGTCCATTCGACTGCCTGATTGATTGAACCAGCGGTTGCTTCGACAGGTCTGGAATGTCATGGATGGATCACCTGACCTCTCGTAGGAACCGAAGCCATGGCGGATACGCGCGCCCTGATTGATCGACTTGCGGACCAGGAGAACGAATTTCTTCATCATGAATTCGTTGCACCGGTCGTCCGCAATGAATTTGTTTATGTCCGGCTGGCGGGGGTGGTTTGCCGATTGAAGATTGATTGCAAAGACTTCGCCGGTTGGGCCATCTTCCAACCGGAGTCATTCACCACTGCCCGTTTTGTTCGTGAGGCCAGCCTGCGTGAGCGAGCCAGGTACCTGGAACCGCTGCCGGTCGTCCGGATGCTTCTGAGCCGTCGGTCTGACGCGGGCTGGTTGGCGTTACCGGCACAACGAAGTGATCGCCGCGTGCAGGTAGCCGGTGAAGTTTCCGTCCACTTTGTGGAAGGAGCCCAGCAGTTCTCCGTCGTTCGGACCCGGTTTGATGGCCGGAACTTCTGGTTCGAGGAACTGGATTCCCGTCACGATCGGGGAAGGGCCGGCTTTCTGCGGGATTCCCTGGAAAAGTCTGTCGATCCGGAGAAACTCCAGCGACCGGGCCTGACGCCGGAAGAACGCGCCGCCTACGCGCTGCGTTACTTCGAACGGGCCGAGGTCCGGGAACGGCTGCTGCGAGATTCTGTCGAGGACCGTTTGCGGGACGCACTCGCCCATGCCGGAGCGGAGTTCGTCGATTACGCCGAACATCGGGATGGCTACCGTGTCACCTATCGGGTCGGCCGGCAGCGTCACGTCTCCTCGGTCCGCAAAGATGACCTTTCGGTTCAGGTGGCCGGAATCTGTCTGAGCGGACAGGATACCCGATTCGACCTGCACAGCCTCGTCGGCGTCCTCCAGGAATCGGGGGACGATGTTCTGCAGGTCGGCGACGGCGGAATTCACGAACAGGATTATTGGCGGGTCCATCCGCCTTGATGAATCGGAGTAGGAAGCGATGCCGGGCAAACTGCACCACGAACAACTCTATCGCGGCAGCGGAGCGATCGATCGTCTGGCGCGTATCCGACTGACGATCTGTGGTGCCGGTGCGCTCGGCTCACATCTGGCCGACACGCTCGCCCGACAGGGATTCCGGCAGTTGCGAGTCATCGACCATGACCGCATCGAAGTGCACAACGTCAGCACGCAACTGTACGGCGAATCCGATGTCGGCGGCGCGAAAGTCGACGTCCTCCGTTCCCTGCTGTTCCGCTCGGTAGGGATCGAAATCGACGCCGTGCGCAAGGAACTCACTGACCGCACCGTCCGCAAGCTGCTGAAGGATTCCGACGTCGTCATCGACGCGTTCGACAACTCCGCCTCCCGGAAAACCGTGCAGGATCACTGCCGGTCCACGGGGACACCCTGCCTGCACGTGGGGTTGTTCGCCGACTACGGGGAAGTCATCTGGGACGATCATTATCGAGTCCCCGGCGACGGGGAGGGGGACATTTGCGACTATCCCCTGACCCGCAACCTCGTCCTGCTGACCGTCTCCGTGGCGGCGGAGTCACTGATCCGCTCGATTCTGGAAGGCGTTCGACAGGACTGGACGATCACCCTCGGCGACTTTGCGATTCGGCCTCTGGAAAGCACTGTTGCTTCATGAGCCTCTTTTCATCTTTCGTCGGACGTTCTCATAGAGGTTGATCCCGCTCTCGGCTGTCTGGCTTCGGGCGATCAACCCAATCAATACTGGAGAGATGATGACCCGATTTGTCGGCGATGTTTCTTCAAATCTTTTCTGTTGGTCACACCAAACCGGCAGAGCCTTTGAACTCTGGCCACGCTCGAAGGGTATGGCGTCTTTCTGATCGTCATCAATGGGGACTCGGTCTACTGTGGGTCATACGTTCGACTTCGAACGCGCGCTGAAGTTCTTCGGCTGTCCGCTTTGTATCTCGATAAAGCCACTGACCGGAAATCCCCAACAGTGCGGTCATCAGGCCCATGCTGAGCCAATTTGGCCAAGGGAACAGGAGCGGCATGATGGCCACAAGCCCCCACATGATCCGGCAACACCACTTCATGCAGGTGAGTGCTTCCTCCTGAGCGACCATCTTACGAGTGTACCGGGCTTCCAGTTCTTCGAGGTTTTTCGCCTGCCCCTTGAGAGCAAAATCCCGGATGCAATCCACATCAAGAAACTGGCACATTGCTGTGCCGACCTGCTCAGACGAGTAATTTATCCAGTTATTCCATTCACCTCCTCCATCCGCTTCCCTTCTCACGAGTTTGACCTTCTGATCCGGAAGGACGAGTTCCAGTTCCCGAAAATCGTGTCGGCCGGGTTCAGCTCTCCAGATGGTCAGTGAGGTGACATCTTTCCATTCATAGCTTTGACGTTCCTGGCGTTTTTCGGTTTCAAGTCCATTCTGTGAAAGATGAAGGCAGCGTCGATCCGGCCATTTCAGCCGGATCGTCAATCTTTCGGGGATGGGTTCTGCATTTGGGGGAACCCAGATACGGCGAATCAAATCTCCGATTGCCATTTCATCTTGACTCTCCAGGAAGCCCAGTGTCAGCTTTCTTCGCCACCAGGGACGATCAACAGACACAAACTGGTTGGCGTAAAATCCGCCTCGCACAGTTCCTGAAGCAAACTCGTCCCACGTCCAAAGATCCCACATCCACAGGAGTCGGCGACGGATTCCCTGTTTATCGACTCGCATTCGCGGGAGAAGATACTGCGAAAGCCACACCGACCCGAGAAGAAGGATGGCGACACCACAGATTTGGTCGACGATTCCTCGTTGCTGAACATGGGCAAAGACGTACCAGGCAACGGGAGCGAGGAACAAGCCTCCCGCGATGCCCCAGCAGGCGGCACGCCTCAATTCCGCAGAGAGGTAAAACAATCGAGCCTGGAGATCTGAGCGTTGAGTAGAAAGTTGGTTTCTCGAGCACATGGTTTCAGACCGGATCGTTGATTGTGGAACCTCTCTGACAGAAACGCACGGAATCCTGTTTCAGATGAACTTTTCTTCCTGAAAAGTCTCCACAATGAACTCTCTGCCGCCGCCCCAGGCACTTCCATGCCACCTCCACGATACCACCGAACGGCAAACTCATTTGCATGGCAGGAGTTGCAACGCCCCGACATGAGACAACGGTAAGCAGCTAAAAAGACTATCACGGATCAGGTACAGCGCCTGATTTGGTATATCCTTACAGCTTTATCCCCCAGATGAGTGCGATAATCCCGCCAATGACTGTCAGCGTGATGGCAATGATCTCAAGCACCAACTTGACGGTGTGCAGCCATCCCTCCTTTGGACGTGGAAGAGACGGAGATCTTGGGAGTGGCGGCGTTCCATCGTCACGGTTGTGGGGGGAGTCCTCGCTATTTTGAGGCACGAACTCGTCCCGCTCACCCTTCTCGAAGTTGCAGGACGGATTGCTGACATGCCGGACATATCCTAGCCCAAGTCGGTCGCGCGTCGTTTTGTCGCGGCACACTGGGCAGCGGTAGCCATTCGCTTTCGCGGTCGATGTTCGCACGAAGCCCCCCATTCCGAACGGCCAAATTCGCCCACTGCAGTCAGGTGCAGCGTTGGTTTGATTTTTACGCCTGCCATTTGTGCATCGCAGCAACAATCCTGTCGCCCACAGCCTATGCTGCTGACGTCTGCGCGTTCCAATCTGGAGTCGACTTTAGCAAGTCTATCGTCGTTGGGGCCACTACCATGCCGGATTTCATCTTTGGGTGAATTGACCATCAATCCACGATATTGCCTCTCGACGATCATTGACCTCCAGCGCAATCTGATAGGGCAAACCTGCTCGTGCTGTATCGGGTGCCATATCCTACGGTTCAACTCGGCATTCTCCAGACTGGAGACCACCAGTCGGAAGGAAAACTTTTCCGATTTGCCCCACTACCCGGATGGCTGTATAGAGCCTTGAGATTGAAGACTGGCCTCCTCTGCAATCGTAGAGCAGAGTAGAATGGAAGCGTCTTTGCGTGGCTCAACGATCGAGGTTTCAGACAGTCGATAACGGCGGAACCAGACAATCCAATACCAGACGACAGTCACCAGCACGATGAAGATGCCAAAGGCCGCACAACAGAAAATGACCGGCATTCCTCCGAGCGCCTCCCAATCCATGGGACTCGCCGTTGTGGAGCCTGGCCGCTTCCCGAACAATTCCGGTGAAAATTCTACCTGATGTCGGGCACGGTCCCAGCCGTCGATCGAAACCCACAACCGTTCCTGGCCGGTCGATTGTGCTGGCAAGGGAAGTGTCACCTTTCGTTCATCGGTTTCACCGGGAGCCACTTTCCAATCTGCGTCACCGGGCGGATTCTCCGTGAAGGCAAGTGAGACCTGTCGGAAATTCGGAATTCCGGCAGCATGGCTGAAACGGACTCCGAATTCTCGCTGGTTCCCGGAATCGGAAGACGGGGCTTCTTTGAAAGCCAGAACTTTCCAAGGGCCGATCTCTTGAAAAGGAGTGGTGGTCCGCGATGATTTCAACGCTTCGGCCGCTAGTGCCTGATACGTGCTGACTGCGGCCAAGGCGAGAATCGATGTTGTTGCGACGAAGCCCAGACCCGTCCAGCGATGGGTGGCACGGCGAATTTCGCGCGCGACTTCGCACGGGGGGAAATCGTGGGATCGCGTAGCGACACCGATGGCTGCCTGTTCGGCTCGCCTGAGCCACAGATAAAGTCCGATCGGGATCAATCCGGAAACGAGAAGCCCGAACGCAAACCAGACCAGCTTTGAAGCCAGTCCACCGAACCTCCCAAAATGCAACGAATCGGCAATGTGAGACCAGCGGATGCTTGCAGAAAGTTCCTCCTCCTTCTGGACCGATACGATGTTGCCTTGATGGGGATCAATCCGGACGGTGTGGACACCATCGGTCGTAAAACCGGATGTCGCCTGACCGCTGACTTCCACCGGCGCACCGGGACTTTCCGGAAACGAGACTGAATGAATCGTCATCGCGGGAGACTCTTCCTGAGCGATCCGAACGTATTCTGCAACGGGAAGCATCGCGGTCACCGGTCCGGCTCCGGCGGACGATGATGTTCCCTGTCGTCCCCCTGCCCGGCCTCTTCCCCCGCCGAACCGACCTCCCTGACCTCTCCCGCTTCCTTCTCCTCCGGCGACCCTTTCGTCGTCGGGAGACGGACTTCCGCGCCGCGGGCGACCTTCACCTCTTGACGGTCTTTCGTCGCTTGTCGGTGTATTCCCGTCCCGTCCTTCGCGTTCACCGCCCACGACTCGTTCGCCGCCGCTCCGGGACTGTCCGGACCGTCGCTCTCTGGATTCACCGTTCGCGGATCTCGTGCCGACTTCCCGATTCTGCGTGGGACGGGAGTTGCCAGCTTCGGTTCTTGTCGCAGCCACCCGACTGGGTTTGTTGAGCCACTCCAACACTGGCCCTTTGCAGAGAAACCACATACCGGTCATCGAGATGAGTCCGGCAAAGACGAGTGTCCCGATTCCGGTGGAGCGAGACAGGCCGGACCGGAGGACGCCCCAATCCTGTGTGACTGGCTTCCCCTCCCACCGCGTGCAGTAAAGCAATCCGGCTCCGGTCGAGAGCAGCAGCAGGCAGGCGAACGAACTGACGAGCGTGGTTCCCCAGGCGGACTGCCAGAAAAATTGTCGGTGAAAATCCCGAAAGAACTGCCGCACGGTCAGCCAGCCGGCCTCGCCAGTCAGCGTGCCTGTGGCGGGATCGGTGAAAATGCGACGGATGCCGTGAGATGTCTGCACCCACGCTTGCGCGGCGAATCCCGGCATCTCAGGTGCCTGGAACCGGGTGATCCGGTCATCCGGATAGCGCTGCCGGACATTCTCGGCGATCGCTTCCCAGTTCACCGGCCCCTCATGTACGGGCACTCTCATGGCGGGGGTGACGAGCCAATCGATCTCATGACTCACGACTGCAAGCGTCCCCGACAGGCAGATGATGAACAGCGGCAGCCCCAGACTGAGGCCCAGCCAGCCGTGGACGGAGAAAATCCGCTCCTGAAACCGTCCTTGTCTGGCGTCCTCGCCGGTCGCTGACCGTTTGAAGAACCGTCGCCAAAGGTTGCCGACCACATAGCAAAGGCTTTCCCACAGGAGCAACGCAATGAATGACGCACCGATTGTCGGAAAGATGATCCCCACCACGATCAGACACGCCACGAGCGATTGAGAAATCGGAGGGGACTGGTCAAATGCAGAAGCTGCCGCCGGGGTTGCTGGACGATTCTTCAGCTTCTTCTTCCCCTGACGCTTCCACCACCAGATCAGATAACCGGTGACAGAAAGCAGCGGCACCGCCAGGCAGGAGACAAAGGCAATCAGCTTGGTCGGCGTTCCAAGAATCGACCCGTAGTGAAGCGCCTGGCTAATGTTCCAGAGCCGCTGCATTGGATGCTGATCTTTCCACGTTTTGCGAGATATGAGTTGGCCTGACCGGTCGAATCTCCAAGACTCACGCACACTCCAATCGGACCACTGCGGTCGCAAGTTGAGTCCGGACCAAATATCGAAATGATTGGTCCTGCTCTGAGGCAATTGGATCAACAGCGGCGCATTCTCGCTGATCTGTTCACGAACAACGGCAATAAGGTCATCGACAGATACCGTTCCACCGTCCGGGACGACTGGCGATTTAACCTGTGTCGCAGAAGTGGAATTCGTTTCAGGGATCTTCCAGGCTCCCTGAATGGCTCGATAGTTCGCACCGGCATAGGTAGAAAAGACCATCCCCGTGACGCACATCAGCAACACAAACAGGGCCGTCCAGGCCCCAATAACATTGTGCAGCCGCCAATTCACCTTATACGCGGAACCTCGAAACGTCAGGGTCAGTCCCTGGCGGAGTGCCTTCCACGTTTTCGGCCACCACAGAAACAGGCCGGTCAGGGTCAAGACAATCCCCCAACCGGTAATCAGTTCAACAATCGAACGTCCGAATTCGCCGCTGAGAAGGCGACGGTGCAGGTGCGTAACAACACTCACAAATGTCGTTTCGGGCTTCCGTTCCCCGCAAATGTCACCTGTGTACGGGTTCACCCAGATATTATAAGACCCGTTTTTCCGCAATAAGAATTGATAAGCGAGATTTGGAGATTTGCTTTGATTGTAATACACCAATTCCGAATCGGGAAATTGATGCCGAACAATATCGACCAATGCCTGATCGGTCATTCGAGCAGGAGGTTCGTCTCCGGACGGTGGGGTCACCGCCCACAGATCGTGCCGTAACCAATGATCAATTTCGGGGCCGAAGACAAGGATCGCTCCGGTTACCGCGATAAAAACCAGCAGCGGCCCTCCCAGTAGCCCCGCATAAAGGTGCCACTTCCAGAACAGGGCGCGAAGATTGGGTTGCCTGAGCTTACTGCGCCGAAGCGTCTTGTCTGTTGCAACAGGCCGACCATCCTGCGACTTTGTCAGCGGCTGGTCGGCATCGCGGTCCACGAAAGACGCTCCTTGATCAATAGAATCAGTCGATTTCACCGCATGCCCCAAGGTTCCCTCGATCTGTGTGATACGGTCGATCTTGCAATCAATCTGACGGCCCGTTTTGATTGCCGTCTTTTGCGTAGAACTTTCGTTGCGCTTCGACGATCTTCTCGGGAACCGTCAATTCAAATGGCGGGATTTCCGTGCCTTTCTCATCGACAGTCACTTTGAAATCCGGATTACATCGGCTCGCGTAGAGGTCATTCATAACATCACGGGTGTTTCCGCGTGGCCAGAAAAAACTGACGTGATAATCCCCTGCGACCGCGCCATCGTTGGTGCCATTCGTCGTGAGTGCATACTTCCCTTGGTCATCGGTTACGGCAATTGGCCTCGCGCCATTTCCGGGCACGTTGACGTCAGTATGCCAGAACGCAACAACCATCCCTTTTACTGGTTCCCCATTGACCAAGACCTGTCCGGTCACTTGATGCTTGACCAAACCGTCATCGAATTTCTTCCCACAACCGGAAAGGATTCCGGCGCCAAGGAATGCCAGGAGAAAGAGCTTTGAAGTTGACATCAGATGGGTTTTCTGTGGTTTCGGCAACGTGGACGTGAACAGCCGCAATACTTGATCAAAATCGGTCTCCCAATTTTCGGACAGACCGACAGCCGGATTCGATGTCAATGGATTCCGGGAAGAAGTGGGAGAAGTGATATGCCTAGAACTCGCCGACCGGTTGTCCATCGGCGCGGTCGACGAGCCGAACCACGGTGGTCACATCCAGGTTTTCACTGATAAAGCGGCAAGAACCGTCTCCCATAAGAACATGGGCACCACCGGCGTGAAAGCTGTAGAGATTCCCTCCCCCGCTAGTGCAATTGACGACGCAGTTTCCTGAGAACGACCCCACCCCCTCTCGATTGGTACCTCTCAGTGCCAAACGGTGTTGGCCAACCCAAATTCGGCTATGTGGCCAGATACTGGTGCCAACAACTGTTTTACTGCCGCCATAAACATCAATTCCACCTGGCTGCTCCACGACAAGAAACGTGTTGCTCAAACCATCGGTGACATCGGCGATTCTCGTAAAGATTCTTCCGTTATAAGGTAATATGCCATTTCCTGAGCCGCTTGCGTCGTGTTGTTCCTGCGCAGAACACGCATACTCGCTGATTCCGAAAGAAACAACTTCACCAGCAGTGACATCAGCATAGTTCACTAATGATTCATCGATTGTGCGATGGATAACTTTGGGGACCGGCGAGGAAGGGCAGTTAAAAACGGATAGCGCTTGCCCAATGAGGGGGCGATTGTCCGGATGAAAAATACCTTCCGAATAGTTGTACTTCGTCGCGATATTGGTTTGGTCAAGGTAGGGGAGCAAGCCGAGACCCCAGCAAGTTAAATTCATGAGTTCCCCCTGAGCGTTATTTCGAGAGGTTTGGCTCAGCGGAAAGCCATTGTTGGCATCGACGTAGTTATGCATCGCCAACCCGATCTGTTTCAGGTTGTTCTTGCACTGGGTGCGGCGGGCGGCTTCGCGGGCTTGCTGGACAGCGGGAAGAAGAAGGGCGACCAAAATAGCAATGATCGCAATGACGACAAGCAGCTCGATCAGCGTGAAGCCGCGATTCGTCCGGAGAGGTTGCTGGTAAGCTAGGGGGGGGGGGCGATCTGGTTCGTTTCAGAACCGTTAGTGTTCTCTTGCATGGTCACTGATCCTGTCAAATACGGTGAAACGGGAGGCGGGAACCTGACCTGCTCATGCAGTTCAGGCTGGCAAGCACGGTCAGGAGGGTACGGAAGATAACAACTCCCGATCGCATGGCCCTGCCGCTGCGCGGCTCTCAAATCCCGAAATATTCAAGCTGCTTCCGACCCGCTGGCGGTTGCCGACCAAAAGAAAGGCCGCAACATCTGGCTCGCAATTCTGTCAAAAATTCGCCCGAAACAATGAGATTGAGTCTCAATTCTTCGGAAAAGGTAGTGGGAGATCGGAAGGGAAATCAAGCGTTATCCGAAAAAAAATTCCCAATGATGGAGGAAATGACCATTTCGTGATGCTCATCGCCTCAATGAAATTGCTGCCACGAAACTCAATCGGACCGGTCCGAGAACTGGAAGTCCTGAAAAGGATTGCCACCAATGGTAAGCTCAATATCGTGCTCGGTGAGAACGGGCTGGCCGACAAGGTGGTCAACTTGTTGTAATGGGACGTCCCCGGTTTGAGTGATCAGACCGGGGATGTTTTCCTATCGAGGGACAACGTGTCATAATCCGCAATACAGCAAACATTTCAGAACTGCGGAGGCGATGCCATGCGTTGCGTTTTGGGGATCTGCACCATTTTGCTCGAGGTGTTCTCTGTTGCGACTCCTGCGGCGGCGGAGAATGTCACGCTCTTCGAAAATGTCCGCATCTTCGACGGCAAGAGTGAGCAACTGACTGAGCCTCGCTACGTTCTCGTCCGCGGTCATCAGATCGAGAAGATCTCCGCGACGGCCATTCCTTCCGACCGCAGCGCGAATACCAGGATCATCAACGGCAACGGACGCACATTGATGCCCGGGCTCATCGACATGCACTGGCACACATTTCTGGTGCGTCCGACACCGGCGGAAGTGATCACCGGTGACGTCGGCTACACGAACATCGTGGCGAGCGCGGAGGCCACGGACACACTGCTGCGCGGCTTCACCACCGTTCGCGATCTGGGCGGACCGGCCTTTGGCCTCAAGCGGGCCATCGACGAGGGGATCGTGGCCGGACCTCGCATCTATCCCGCCGGTGCCGTGATCACGGTCACCAGCGGCCATGGAGATTTTCGCCAGAAGTACGAAGTGCCGCGACTTCCCGGCGCCCCGCTGACCCGTATGGAACAGATCGGCGGCAGTATTGTCGCCGACAGTCCCGATGAAGTCCGGCTCCGCGTGCGCGAGCAGTTGCTGCTGGGCGCAACGCAAATCAAGCTCACGGCCGGCGGTGGCGTCGCCTCACCGAACAGTCCGCTGGATGCGTCAACCTTCACCGAGTCCGAGCTGCGCGCAGCCGTCGAAGCAGCCGAGAATTGGGGCACCTATGTCACGGTGCATGCCTATACACCGGCCTCCATTCAACGGGCGATTGCCGCCGGAGTGAAGTGTATTGAGCATGGCCACCTGATGGACGAACCAACTGCCAGGTTGATCGCTGAGCGGGGCATCTGGCTGAGTACGCAGCCGTTTCCCCCCGAAATCGCGGCCACGTTTCCACCCGGCTCACAGGAGAGAGCCAAAGCACTGGAGGTGATTGCGGGGACGGAGAGAACCTATCGGCTGGCCAGGGAGCACAATCTCAAAACAGCCTTTGGCACCGACATCCTCTTTTCCCAAAAACTGGCACAGCGCCAGGGGGAACTGCTGGCGTCGCTGGATCGCTGGTATACGCCAGCAGAGATACTCATCATGGCGACCAGCACCAATGCCGAGTTATTGACGCTCTCCGGCAAGCGGAACCCCTACCCGGGCAAGCTCGGGGTCGTCGAAGAAGGCGCGTTTGCCGATCTCTTACTTGTCGACGGCAACCCGATCGACAACATCAGCTTACTTTCGGACCCCGAGAATAACTTCCTGGTCATTATGAAAGACGGCAAAATCTACAAGAATACGTTGAAGTAGCTGTCTGAAGTTTCTTGAAGCCGAAAACTCATGGTGCCTCGGTCCGACACGCCGGCTGACTTCCAAGTCCCGTTCACAAGGATTCTAAAACACTGTCCGCCGCCTGTCCTCTACAACTGTAGCGGTCAAACTTCGATCGCGAAATGATTACTGTCTGTTTCGATTTGAATGTGGTCGTCATAAACGAAACAATCAAATTCCTCCAGCAGGCGTTGCAATGGAATCTCCCGCAAGTGTTCGCCGAACAGGAAACGCAGGATTTTCAGCCTGTTGTCAACTGAGTCCGGAAAACAGAGGCGATAGAAGGACTTTGATTTCCAGAATCGGGTTCCTTGCGCAGTAATAATAGCTTCGACATCTTCGGAGACATGATAAGGAACCGGTCGACCTGACAGTTCAAAACCGGTTTTCCAGATCTGGATGAGAGGGTTATCCCATCCGGCAATCGCCAGTAACAGCTTCCCGTCTGGCTTGAGGGAACTGATCAGTTGCTGCAGCGTCGAGCCGAGATCGTCGACGTAGTACAAAACGTGGTTCGAGAACACCAGATCGAATTGGGGCACCTGAACAGACGGGAGAGTTGCCAGCGTTTCGATGGGGAACTGACTGTAGCGAGCCAATTTCAGTGCCGCTTCCTCTTGCTGATGTCCCACGGGCTCAACAAGCGTCAGGTTCAGAAATTCTGGTGACCAGTTCAGAGTTGAGAGCAACATCTGAGTGAAATCACCGGTTCCATATCCGAAATCGAGCAGGCGAATCAAGTCTCTCCCGTCAGCGAACCCTGCCAGTTGGCGCGCATACTCGGCGACATCACTTTCGGCTTCCGTCGCATGGGCCATGAAAAACGAGTAATCGCTTTCAATCAGACCAAAATCTTTTGCGGCCATCCGGTCCTCTCTTTCAGTATTGCTCATGACTCAAGTTTGGGACTGCCGTCATTGCCCGGTTTCTCGACAGAGCGGCGAAGTAATCCGCTGCCGCGCATTAACATTCCGGAACCAAACTTGTCCTGAACCTGATCGGCCACGGCATCCAGTCGCCCTTGTTTCTGGTGTTCTTCATTTTCAAAGAGGCTGAGTTGGCGAGGTTGCTGACTACTTTCCAGGCTGCTGACACCGATGCCGAGGAGTCGAATACCACGATGACTTGGGAGACGACTTTGTTTGAGTAATTCTGAAGCAGCCTGCCACAGTTCGTCCGTGATGTTTGTCGGGCCAGTCAGAGTCTGAGAGCGGGTGATGGTCCGGAAATCCGCAAAACGGAGTTTGAGCTGAACGGTTCGTCCTCGCAGTTCACAGCGGCGCAAGCGTCGGGCCACCTGTTCCGTCAATTCCTGTAACCAGGACTGGAGAATCTCCGGATCATGAATGTCAATCGGGAATGTCGTTTCATGTGAGATGGATTTCGCTTCCCGATCCGGAATGACTTTGCGGTCATCCTGCCCATGCGCCAGTTCCCAGAAACGGTTTCCCAGTTGTCCGAACTGTCGAGTGAGTGTTTCCCGGTCCAGACGTCGGATGTCACCGATGGTCCGAACTCCCATCCTCTGAAATTCCTTTCCAGTGGCGCCGCCGACTCCCCACAAACGCCCGATCGGCAGTGGATCCAGGAATTCCTGAACCTGTTCAGTCTCCACGACAACCAGAGCATCCGGCTTCTTCAAATCGCTGGCAATCTTCACCAGAAACTTGTTGGGCGCAACACCAACGGAAGCAATCAGACTCGTTTCCTGCCAGATGTCCTGTTTGATTTTTGCCGCGATGTCCCGTGCGGAGCCGAGGAGTTGTTCCGATCCGGTCACATCCAGAAAGGCTTCATCCAGCGAGAGCGGTTCCATCAGCGGTGTGTAGCGAAACAGGATCTCCCGAATCTGTTCGGAGATTCCGGTGTAGTAACTCATGCGAACAGGCAACACGATCGCCTGCGGACACAGCCGCAAGGCGGTGCTGGTCGGCATGGCGCTATGAACGCCAAACTTGCGGACCGCGTAATTGGCGGCTGCCACAACCCCGCGCCGGTCCGGTGTTCCTCCGACGATGAGCGGCTTCCCGACCAGCTCCGGCCGGTCCCGTTCCTCGACCGAGGCATAGAACGCATCCATGTCGACATGCAGGATCATGTGCGTTCTTTCGTCCAAAAACCTGACCAGCAACTATTCATTCGTCATCCACTTGGATCAAGAGTATTGTGTCACAACTTGAACCATGTCACCATCCTCTTGCCGACTCCTTTGTGAACCTGATCAAGCCGGAACGTGTCACTTTCTGCTGTGAGAAATGATCTCTTCCGGAGAGGCCCGATGTCGAAAGTGAAATGCTGGCAGGTGGATGCCTTTACTGATCATCCGTTCGGCGGAAACCCATTTCACAGGGCAGGATTCCCTCTCGCTTAAAATAGGGATCGAGTCGATCGGCTAATGCTTTCCAGTGATGGTGCGGGACCGCGGGATACAGGTGGTGTTCCAGATGATAGAGGTGTCCGAAGGCCATCATCTGAAGGAGTCGACCGCGAAAGAGTCGGGTTTTCTTCAGGGGTTCTTCGGCATGGCCATCGTGGGGAAAGAAAACGGTCGCTAACGGGAACAGCCAACTCCCTGCAATCACGAGAAGAACATAAATGAGTGGAGCCGGACTCCATGGAATCGCTGCGACCGCG
>Ga0182745_1000818_pt1 | contig 31998 bp, 27 predicted proteins | sample eDN3rd30CKraftBY_FD_128523 | JGI IMG/M metagenome (GOLD analysis project Ga0182745, IMG submission 128523) | Enriched backyard soil microbial communities from Emeryville, California, USA - eDNA 3rd pass 30_C Kraft BY (version 2) (version 2) | ecosystem: Environmental > Terrestrial > Soil >... | reverse complement strand
CGCCCCCCGTGTCCACCACGCGGATGCCCGCCAGGGTGGCGGCGCGGACCTGTCCGAGCAGCGGGGTGAGGCGCAGCCCCGCGGCCTGGGACAGCGGATCGGCGGGGACGCGCGAGGCCACGGGCGAGTCCCCTGGCGGCAGCGTCTCGTCCGAGGCCCGCAGGGACGGGAGGATGGGGCGCAGCCCCGGGTCGTCGGGGATGGGGAAGGGCCAGGGCGCGGTGCGCTCGCGGCCAAAGGTGCCGGGGGGCTCGGTGTCGCGCAGCCGTTCGCGGAAGACCTCGGAAATCACCGCGCCCTGGGCAATCAGCTCCGACTCCGTCTGGCGGATGAGCTGGTTGTCATAGACGCGCACGAAGGAGAGGCCCGCGAGCGTCAGGACGAAGCCCGCCACGCCCACCGCGGCGAACACGAGCCACAGGCGCGGACGCGCGCGGCGCTCAGGGGAGTGCGAGCCGATAGCCGAGGCCATGCACCGTCTCGATGACGTCGCCACCCGCCGTGGCGAACTTCTGGCGCACGCGGCGCACGTGGCTGTCGATGGTCCGGTCGCTGACCACCACGTCCTCGTAGACGCGCGTCATCAGCTCGTCGCGGGTGAAGACCTTGCCGGGCACGCGCAGCAGCGTGGCCAGCAACTGGAACTCCGTCACGGTGAGCACCACCTCGGTGTCACCCCACCACGCGCGCCAGCGCTCGGCGTCCATTCGCAGCGGCCCCCGCTCTTGCATGGAGGCCGCGGACACGTCAGGCCCCGGGGATGGCGCGGGCCGGGCCCGCCGTAGCACTGCCTTCACGCGGGCCACCAGCTCGCGCGGGCTGAAGGGCTTGGTCAGGTAGTCGTCGCCGCCCAGCTCCAGGCCGAGGATGCGGTCGACCTCGTCGTCGCGCGAGGAGAGGAAGACGATGGGCAGCTCATGTTTGCGCCGGACCTCGCGGCACACGGCGAGCCCGTCCAGCTCCGGCATCATGATGTCCAGGACGATGAGCGCCGGGAGGCCCCGGTCGAGCTGGGCCAGGGCGGCGCGGCCGTCCGCGGCCTCCTCCACCCGGAAGCCGCCCTGTTCCAGGGCGAAGCGGACGATTTCCCTCAGGTGTGGATCATCGTCGACGACTAGGACGGTGGGACGCTCGGCCACGGGTGCTCGGATGGGAGGAGGTGCTGCGGCGGGCGCAGTCTACACCTGTCCGGCCCCGGAAGACGGCCGGGGAGTCTTCCCCGGCCGCGTGTGGACTTGCTACCGGCGCGAGCGCCGGCGAGGCCGCGGAATGGCGACTGCCGCGGCGAAGAGGAGAATCACTGGAATGAAGATGAGCAGGGTCTGAGCCATCACCGTCGTCGCCCCCGTCGAGGAAGTGCCGCTACTATGGCGGGCCGGTCTGACGTGGCGCTCGCAGCAATCCTGAAAACAAGATTTGACGGGACGGTGACGGGCGGGGCTCCGAGGTGCTCGCGCGGCTCAGCCGTGACCGGGGGGCGAGGCGGTGTACAGGCGGAAGCGCGTCACCGGCCGGTAGCCCAGGCGCGTATAGACGGGCAGGCCCGCGTCGGTGGCGTGGAGGACGGTGCGCCGGATGCCCCAGGCCTGCTCGGCCTTGGCCAGGGCGTGGCGCATCGCGACCTCCGCCGCGCCCTGGCGGCGGTGCTGGGGCAGGGTCGCGACCAGGGCCACATAGGCGGCCTGCTCCACGCGCAGCACCACCGTGCTGGCCGCGGGCTCGTCGTCCCGGCACGCCACGAAGCCCCGGCAATCCCGGGTGTAGAGGGTGTCCACGTCGAAGGCCTCGAGGCCGAGGTGGCGGGGGACGTCATAGGAGGTGGCGTTGATGTCGGCCACGGCCTGCCGGCCCCAGGTGTCGGTGACTGAGCGGCATTCGAACGAGGGCAGGGGCCGGTCAGGCGGCTGCAGGCCGTCCGCGACCATGCCGGTGGCGGCCATGTCCGCCTTGAGGCCGTACCAGGCGAGGATGGACGGCGCGCTCTCGCGCACGGATGGCGCCAGCCAGTCGTCGCAGATGACGAAGCACCACCCGTGCTTGTCGGTGGCGTAGTAGCGCGCCGCCGAGGCCGCGGCGGCCGCGAGCGCCTGCTCCGTTTCGAGAGGCTCGCGCAGGAAGGCGGCGTTCAGCATCGACCAGGCGACGTGGCAGGCGGTGATGTAGACGTCGGGCCGCTCCACCACCTCTCCGGCCTTGCTGCCCAGCGCGAACAGTCTCCAGGCGCCGCGGTATTGCGCGTTGGATTCGTCAATCTCGGCTCGTAAGGCAGAGGTCATCAGGGCTCCAGGGTTGCGGGGAACCGGCGACTCTACCCCAGGGGTGGGCCTCCAACGTGTCCGGCTGCGCGACAGGTGTGTGGCGGTGGCCATCCGGCGCGTCTACGTTGAGGGGATGACGCATGCGGCTCCCGGAACGTGGACACTGCCCTGGCGGGGCCTGGGCTTGAGCAGCAACCTGAGCGTGGCGGACGTGCCGCAGCCGTACCGGATGCTCGATGAGACCCCTGGCCTCTTCGACTACGTGGAGTACAGCGCGCCGCTGTCGCTGGAGGAGGCGAAGGCGCACGCCTCGCTGTTCCCCGAGATGTGGCGCCGCCGGCACGAGGTGCCGGTGCTGTTCCACCCCGTGCACCTCAACCTCTGGGGCCCCGCGCTGGAGCCGGTCCAGGCGCTGGGGGACTTGGACGCCCACGCGCGCGCCGTGGAGAGCCCGTGGGTGGGCAACGACATCGGCTGGTGGCACGTGGAGGGCAAGCCCTTTCCGGGCTACCTCTACTTCACGCCGCCCTTCAATTCTGCGGGCCTGGAGGCGTGTGTCTCGCACGCGCTGCACGTGCAGCGGCACCTGTCCATGCCGCTGGTGCTGGAGAACCCCGCGGTGCTGGCGCGGCGCGGAGCGTGGCACGTGCTCGACTTCATGGCGAAGCTGCACGCGCGCACCGGCCTGCCGCTGCTCCTGGACCTGGGGCACCTGTTCAGCCACCAGCTCTCCGCGGGGCTCCCGCTGGACGCGGGGCTGGACGGGTTCCCGCTCGACCAGGTCATCGAGCTACACATCGCGGGCGGCGTGGTGACCCGGCGAGGGGAGCGCAGCTTCTACGTGGACGACCACACGCAGCCGGTGCGCGAGGAGCTGTTCACGCTGCTGGAGTCGCTGATTCCGCGCTGTTCCTCCTTGCGCGCCGTCACCTTCGAAGGGGATGGCCATCCGCCCGAGGTGGCCTTGGCGTCCTTGCGCCGCCTGCGCGAGCTGGTGCCCGCGGGGGCGCGCCCGCCGCTCACGCTCCGCGCGCCGGAGGCTCGCGAGGTGCCGCCGCTGACGGAGGAGAGCCGGCCCTGGGACTTGTTCGACGCCGGCTACGCCGCCGCCCCCGCGAGCTCCGTGGAGGACGAGGCCGGCACGGTGGCCGATCAGGACTTCCGGCTCGCCGTGGTCGCCGAGGTCCTGGAGCGCGACTGGCCGCTCAGCCGCCTGCTACTGGCGGGCACCCGCGAGGCGCTGGCGGCCTTCACGGGCTCGAAGGAGTTCCGCGCGCTCTTCGGAGCAGGGGGGCGCTCGCCGGGACAGGCCTTCACCTCGTGGGCGATGCGCCGCCTCCGGGAGCGTCCGGATGAAGGCGCGTCCGCGGTGCTGACGCTGGAGATGCTGCTGCCGTCGTTGTTCACGCGCCGCGTACCCGCCCCGGGGCCGGGACAGGTCGGGCTGATGGAGGACGTGCGCGTCGGCTCGCTGCCGGTGGACCTGTCGGAGTTCGTCCATGCCGCCCGCGCCGTGCGCCGCCACCTCGCCGCCCGCGCGTGGGCGTCCGGGACGCTGGAGCTATCCGGCCTGGAGTCGCTGGAGCAGGTGGCTCGGCGGCCGGGCGCCGGGCCCTGGCCCTTTGCCGTCCGCCGCAGGGCAGGGGGGCCGGAGGTCATGCCCGTCCCCGCATCAATCGCAGGATTCCTTGCAAAACTTGCGATGCAGCCCCTTCCCGAGGCGGAAGTGGCTCCGTCGCTCCTGGAGCAGGCACGCGAGCGAGGGCTGATCCGGCGAGGATAGGCGAAGAATTGTCCAGGATTGGACCGAACCCTTGCGCTGGCCGCCCTGGTTACGATACGTCGCGCCGCCATGGCGTCCCCCCTCGTCGTCGGAATCGCGGGTGGCACCGCGTCCGGCAAGACCACCGTTGCCCGCAAGGTTCGCGAGGCATTGGCAGATTGCCGCGTGGCGTTCATCGATCAGGACTCTTACTACCGTGACCTGAAAGACCTCCCGCTGGTGGAGCGGCGCGAGGTGAACTTCGATCACCCCGATGCCTTCGACAGGGAGCTGCTCGTACAGCACCTGCGAGCATTGAAGTCCGGGCAGCCCATCCAGAAGCCCGTCTACGACTTCGTCACCTCGTCCCGTCAGTCGACCATGAAGGCTGTCGACCCCGGCGACATCATCCTCATCGAGGGCATCCTCGTCCTCCACATGAAGGAGGTCCGGGACCTGATGGACGTGAAGATCTACGTCGACGCGGACGATGACCTGCGCATCCTCCGGCGCCTCACCCGCGACATCAAGGACCGGGGCCGCGACTTCGACCACGTGGTGAGCCAGTACCTGCGCCACGTGCGGCCCATGCACATGGGCTTCGTGGAGCCGTCCAAGCACTTCGCGGACATCATCATCCCGCACGGCGGCAACAACGAGATCGCCATCGGCATGCTGGTGGGCGCCCTGCGCGGCAAGCTCTCCGGCCCCGCGCCGCGCGAGTAGTCAGCACCGCCGCAGGAAGTCGCTCAGCGGGGCATGGAGCCGCTCCGCGTCCTGGAGCAGCGCGCCGTGGTCGCCCGGGCCCGGCAGCTCGAGGAAGCGGGCGCTCACGCCCGCGGCGCTCAGCAGGTGGTAGGTGTCCCGCACCCGGTTCACCGGCGCCATGGCGTCGGACGCGCCCGCGACCAGCAGCACGCGCGCGCGAATCTGCGAGAAGCCATCCGAGACATCACTGCCCGCGTAGGCCGAGCAGAGCGAGGCCCACGACACCGCGTCGAACGTGTCGGCGAAGGCCTCCGCCTCGGCCTCCAGGGCCGCACGCGCGGTTTCGGCGTCCGGGAACGCGGCGGACAGGTGCTCCCGTCCATAGAGCAGCTTCTGGAAGTCGAGGCGGAGCTTGCGCAGCGTCCGGCGCGGCGGCGCGTCCGGCGCGTAGAGCCCGTCTTGGTAGTCGGGATCCGCGCGCAGCACCTGCCAGGACAGTCCCAGCTTCTCGCGCACGCCCTCCGGCAGCGCGCGCGCCGAGCCGATGGCCACCACGCCCTCCGCGAGGTCCGGGAACAGGGCCGCCAGCCGCAACGCCACGTGCCCGCCCAAGCCCACGCCCACCAGCGCGCGCACCTGCCGCAGCCCCAGCGCGCGCAGGGTGGCGGACACGCCGCGCGCCATGTCCTGCACGGTGAGCGGTGGCAGCTCGAGTCCCCACCGCTGACCCGTGACGGGATTCACCGTCGCGGGGGACGTGCTCCCGAAGGGGCTGCCCAGCAGGCACGGGACGATGACGGGGGTGACCGCGGGCTCCAGCGCGAGGTTCGTTCCCACCAATGCGCTGCCCCAGCCGGATGGCCGGTACGCCGAGTCCTCCGGAGGGCCCAGCGCGAGGTGCGACTGGGCGAGGTCGTGCAGCAACACCACCGCTTTGCCGTCTGATGGTTCTCCGTAGGCAGCCCAGGCCACCTGGACATTGCCCAGGAGCTCGCCTTCCTCCAATGGGAGCGGCGTGGTGAACACGTGGGTGCCGGTGGCCTGGATCACGTTGGGGAATTCTCATATCACTGCTGAGACCAAGGCACAGGAGACTGCCGCGTGAAGCGCTACTTCGGAGTCATCGTCATCGTCGCGGGCGTGCTGCTGGGCGCCGTCATGAGCTACCGCAGCGCGAGCGGCCGCGCGCTGGAGGCCCAGCGTGACGCGGATCATCAGCGAATCCATGTGGAGTACCTGGAGCGGGTCGGTTGGATGCGCACCAACCCGGACGAGGCCAGCTACCGCGACGAGCTGAAGCCCTTCTTCAAGAACTACTTCGAGCAGGTGGACGCGCACCTGACGCGCTTCAAGGGGAACGCGAAGTTCGACGACTACCTCCTGGAGCTGGAGAAGCGCGCGGAGACTGGCGCGAAGGACGACCGCGCCAATGACCGCAAGGCCTTCTACGAGTACGCGCGCAAGACGTTCGACAACATGCGCGAGGGCCGCTACCGCCCGGTGTGGACGGCCACCGACAAGGGCATGCGCCTGGACATCATCTCGTCGGACGTGGTGATGGTGCTGGGCAAGCCGCAGGTTCGCCTGCAGCTCGCGGTGTGGGGCGCGCAGCGCTCGCTCAAGGATGACGGCAAGGTGTTGAAGATGGTGACCAGCGCCTCGTTCGACACGGTGTGGAAGCTCACCGACGCGAAGGGGAAGCTGCTCGGCGAGATGCGCGGCGCGGACCCGTCGATGAAGATCGACCACCCGGAGCGCTTCATCCGCGAGTTCCCCCCGCAGATGGTGCTGGGCCACTACGACCTGGACCTGATGCCGAACGAGGTGTCGAAGATGGAGATGACCATCAACCTCACCTCGAGCGCGGCCTCGGGCGGCACCGCGACGTCCACCTATGTGTGGAAGCTGGACGTGCCCTCCGACTGGAAGCTCGGCGCTGGTGAGACCTGGGAGGGCGCCACCCAGGAGGAGCGCCCCGAAGAGGAGATCGACCCGTCGAAGGCCGCGCAGAACTAGGCGGCCCCCGGGCTACTCCACCACGGCGAAGTGAGAGCCGAGCCGGTACGCGGACAGCGTGCCGGCGTCGTCCAGGAAGAAGAGGTTGAGGCGAACGTCCGCCTGGAGCGCGACGAGCCCCACGCCGGCCTGGACCTCCGCGAGCACCTGCCCACCGCGCGGATCCACGGCCCGCACCCGCTCACCCGGCACCAGGGTGACGTCCCTCGCGGTGTGCGCCGGCAGTGCGCCGATGAGCGGCTCACCCGCCGCCCCGACGCGCCAGTCCACCGTGCCGGACGCGGCCACCCGCGTGGCCGCGCCCGAAGCGCTGGTCACCACCACCGCGCGTGGCAGAGGCGCCAGGGCATAGGGGCCCGGTCCCAGGTTCAACGGGCGCTCCCACAGGCGGCGGCCCTTCGCGTCCAGGCAGAGCAACAGGCCTTCCCGCTCGCGCTCTCCAGCGATGAACACGCGCGAGCCCAGCGGAAGCGGCGCGGACAGGTGGGACAGGTTCGGCGCGTACGTCCACACCGACTCGCCGGTGTGCGCGTCCGCGAGCAGCAGGGCCCAGTGCGAGCCTCGGCCGAGCATGGCCAGGAAGCGCCGGCCCCAGGCCACGGGGGCTCCATGGAAGGGCATGGGCGCCCGCATCCGGTAGCGGACCTGACCGTCTTCCAGGTCGAGCCCGTAGAGATAGCCCGAGTCGGTGGCCACCAGCGCGCGGTGCCCCTGGGTGGCCAGCCAGCTTCGCTGCGTCCGCGGTGGGGCCAGCCGCCACACCTCGCGCCCGGTGGCCTCCGCGAAGGCGACGACCGTGCGGTCCTCGGACAACGTGAGCAGCAGGCCGTCCTTGCGCAGCAGCAGCGGCCCCAGGGGGATGCCGTCGTGGTCATGCAGCCAGCGCGCGCCGCCGCCCCGGCCCGTGAAGCCGTAGACGCGGGCGATGTCCGCCGCCACCGCGTGGCCATCCGCCGCCGCCGCCACGCCCAGCGCCGCGGCGCGCTTCCACAGCAAAGCCCCGTCCCTGCGGGAGAAGGCGGACGCCAGCTCCGGCGCGCAGTACACCGGCCCATGCCGGCCGAGCAGCAGCCGCGCATCCTCCGGGTCCGGCAGGCCTCGCTGCTCCCACAGCTTCACGAAGCGCAGCCGCCGCAGCCGGCCGGGCACCTTCAGTGGACGCGAGGCGGCCTGGCCAGGACGGGCCTTCTTCTCGCGGGCCGCGCCCTTCGCCTCGGGCGGCTGGATGGGGCCGCGCAGGTGGGAGAGGCCCTCGCGGCACCGCTCCGCCAGCTCCGCGCGGTAGGTGTTGCCCACCAGGGCCCGGTCCACTTCCGCGAACGCCGAGGCCAGGGACTCGCCCAGCCGGAAGAGGGCGGCGGCGAGCGCGCTGCCCGCGAGCGGGAAGGCGGCGCCGGTGCGGCCGAGCTTCGCCTGTCCCGCCTTCAGGTCGAGCAGCAGCGGGGGCTTCGCGCCAGCGGGGGCCAGCTCGAAGCGTGGTTCGCCCAGCTCCACGGCGCGCGACAGCTCCACGGCCAGCCGCGACAGCTCCAGCGCGGTGAGGAAGGGGGGCGCGGGGATTCGCCACGCCTCCGGCTTGCCGGGCAGTGACAGCCAGACTTCACCCATGGTGAGGAGCGGTGCCAACAGTCCCGCGGTGCCCCTGGCCGCCCCCCGGCCCGAAGGAACGCCGGCGTCCCTCAGCTCGAAGCCGAACCCTGGAACCTCCGCGGGCTCGTGCCGCCGGGTGGAGGGGAGGGCGGGCGCCTCATCCGGTGGCCGGGCGGGCCGGCGCAGGCCCTTCAGCGGCTCCTTGAGCGCCACGGCCAGGGAGGTGGCGAGCGCCTTGGGCCCGGCTCGGGTGACGTCCGCGAGGAAGCGCTCTCCCGCCTCCCGGGCAGCCTCGACGAGCTCCTCCAGCTCGACCCGCACGGGCGGTCGCATGAGCCGGGCCGGACGCGAGAGGTTGGCCACCAACAGCTCCACCTCCGGGCCCAGCCGCCGGAGCACCAGCTCCAGGTGGGCCTCCGGCAGGGAGACCTGGGCCAGCCGCTGCCGCCCGCCATAGAGGGCCGAAACTGAGCGCACCAGGGCGGGCACGACTTCTGATAGAGACTCCTCCACGGCCCCGGACAGAAGGTCCACTCCGTCCAGTTCCAGTGCGATGGAATCGAGCGGGGAAGCTGCGGGTTCGCGTTTCCAGCGCTGTCCGATGCGTATGCGGGTCATCTTGCGTTCGTTGACAAGCCAGTTTAGCGATGGCTAGCATCCGCCGCCTATACGGACCTACATTTTTGTAACCGTTCGGAATTCCTGGGGAATACTCGATGACATTCTACGAGGCCGCGCTCCGCATCCTGGAGAGCGAAGGTCGTCCCCTCCACTTCCTTGAAATTACCGAGAAGTCCATCGAGCAGAGCCTGCTCTCCCACGTGGGCAAGACGCCTGAGGTGACGATGCTGTCGCGCCTCGCAGCCATGGCGCGCCGCACGCGGGACCGCAAGGTGCTCGTTACCGCGAAGGATACCTTCGCGCTGGTCGACTGGGCGATTCCCGAGGACGTCGAGGCACTGGCTCAAACTGGCGTGGTCGAGCCGCATCCCGAAGAGGAGCTGCCACCGCTGCGCCCGGCGGAGCGTCACCCGGAGCCGCGCACGGACAACGTGCGGGTGGCGGGCCGTGGCAGCGACCGCAAGCGCCGCCGGGACGAGGACGAGGAGCGTGGCGGCCGCCGCAAGCGCTTCCCGCCCCTGCCGGAGGTGGTGTTCGAGATTCTCAGCGACGCGGAGCTCGCGCTTCGCACCGAGCAGATCATCGAGCGAGCCCGGGCCAAGGAGCTGTGCGCCGAGGACACCTCGGTGGAGGCGGTGCTCACCGCGCTGCTGGAGGACAACCAGCGGCGCATCGACGCCGGCCGGCGTCCGCAGTACGCCTTCAGCAAGGACTCCGGCGAGATTTCGCTGGAGCGCGCCGGCGCTCCGAGCGAGGCCCCACCGCTGGAGCTCCAGGCCGCGTTCGCGCAGGCGCTGGGCATTCCGCTGGAGGGCGGCCGTCCGATGCTGGGCAAGCCGTCTGCCGTGGCCGAGCCGCAGGCGGATGGCGCGCTGGTGTCCACGCTGCGCGCCGCGCTCAAGGATGCGCGCCGCTCGGTGGCGCGGGTCCTGCGCAAGCGCCTGGGCGAGCTGGACGTCGGCACGTTCGAGAAGTCCGTCGTGAAGATGATGCACGGCCTGGGCTTCCGCGAGCTGAAGGTGGCCAAGCGCTCCAAGGAAGGCCCCTTGCTCACGGCGCGCAAGCGCGAGGGCAGCGTGGAGCTGCGCTACGCGGTGCGCATGTTGAAGGGCACGCCTGGAATCGACCGCAAGTCGGTGCAGGAGCTGCGGCGTGACCTGGGCCACTACTCGGCGCAGGTCGGCCTGTTGGTGAGCGCGGGTGATGTGCGCGGTGATGCGCGCACCGAGGCGCAGGCCAACGGCTCGCTGGTGATGCTCTGGTGCGGCGACGCGCTGGGCGAGAAGTTCCTGGAGGCCAAGACGGCCGTCGCCGTCACCCAGGTCGAGCTGTACGAGGTCGACGAGAAGTTCTTCGAGGCCGCGAAGCTCGATGCCGAGGAGGCCCAGAAGCGCCGCGAGGAGCGCCAGCGCGAGAAGCAGGCCCGGGAGGGTGAGGAGCCCGCCGAGGCCGCCGCGCCGGAGCGCGAGCGCCCGCGTGAGAAGCGCCGCCGTGAGCGCGAGCGTGAGCAGCGCGAGGTTCGCGAGGGCGAGGCCACGCCGGCCGAGGCCGAGGCCGCCGCTCCGGGGGCCCCCGCGGTCGAGGTTCGTGAGCTGACTCCTGCGCCCGCCGCGCCCGCGTCGCAGGGGCGCGACGACGAGGACGAGGGCGACGACGAGGACGGGGAGGACGAGGACCTCGAAGCGGCCAGCGCCTTCGTCGGAGGGGCTCGTGCCGAAGGGGCGGCCGGAGAGGCCGGCGCCGAAGGGGCTCAGGGCGACCGCAAGCGCCGCCGCCGTCGTCGCCGCGGCCGTCGCGGCCGTGGCAACCGCGCTGCCGAGGCGGGTGCCGCGGGCGAAGCGGGTGCCGCCGGGGGCACTGGCGAAGCGGGTGAAGTTGCCGCGGGCGGGGCCGCAGAGGCGGGCGCCGTCGCTGGCAGCGCTGGCGAAGCGGGAGCGGTCGCCGCAGAGGCGGGCGCCGTCGCTGGCAGCGCTGGCGAAGCGGGCGAGGTTTCCGCAGAGTCGGGTGCCGTTGCCGGCAGCGCGGGCGGAGCGCGTAAGGCGGTTGCTGCCGGTGCCGCAGAGGCGGGGGCTGGCGAGGCCGCCGCGACGGCTGGTGCCGCGGGCGCTGGCGAGGCCGCTGTCGTCGGTACCGATGCGGGTACGCAGCGCGCGCCGGGTGCTGCCACTGACGTTTCAGGTGGAGCGAGCGCCGATAGCGCCGTCATTGCCGCGACGACGTCAGGTGACGCGGGGGCTTCCTCTGGCACTCCGGCTGGCGCGGACGCCAGCGCGGTTGCCGCTGGGGCACCGAGCGAGGCGAGCGCAGGCTCCGGCGAGGTTTCCGCCACCAACGCGCTCCCGGGTGAAGTCCCTGCCGTTTCCCTGGCTTCGGGTGGAGCGGACGCGGGTGATGCCAGCGCAGCCGCCCCGGTCGGTGCGGGCTCGGCTGCCCCTGGGACGGCCGTCGCTGCCGAAGCCGGAGTGACGGACGCTGCCGTCACCCAGGCCTCCGGTACGACCGAGGCTCCGGAGCATCCGAGGGGCACGCAGGCGGATGCAGGCGCGGACGCGTCGGCCACGCAGGCCGAGGCGGCTGCCGCCTCCAGCGAGTCTGCCTCCCCGCCGGGCGAGGGAGAGCCGTCCCCGGATACGGTCAAGGCCACCGGTGGCTCGTCCGGGGAGCGCGATAGCTGACGCGGCGCTCCAGGAGGTGAGGGATTGCCCGGCGCAGGCGCTCCCCAGGTGTTACCCTGGAGAGCGATGAAGCCGGCTCTGTTCCTCGCCTCCTGCGTGGTCCTGCTCGGTGCCTGCCGTTGGCAGGCGCCGCGCTATCCGGTGGCGCCGGTGGAGCTTTCTGGGGCCACCCTGCGGGACAACGCCCTCCTGGGGCTGGCACCCGAGGGCGTGGCCACACTCTTCACCCGCGCACTCAAGGATTCGGGGCGTTTCGAACAGAAGGGCGCGGACGCGCCTCGTGAGGAGCGCCCGTGGCGTCTCACGTTGGACGTGCCCTTCACGCGTGAGGTGCTGAAGGACGGCGACCCTCGAAGCTTCGCGGAGGTGGGCGCCAATCTGGTCCTGGAGCGCTTCGGCGGGCACCTGCCCCAGCGCTACGAATTGGTGGGGCTTGGCGAGGCCCCCGTCGAGGAGGACTCGCCCGCCGGACGGCAGAAGGCCATGCGCACCGCGCTGGCCAACGTGCTCCACCAGGTGACCGAGTCCACCGTCATGCAGCTGACCGCGCTGGACCGCACGGACGACGAGCTGGTGATCGATCTCAAGGCCACGGACGCGCGGGTGCGGGAGTTCAGCCTCCGCACGCTGGCGGAGCGGCAGCACCCCGCGGCGGCCCCGCTGCTCATCGAGCGGCTCTAGGAGTCGACCGATGCCGAGACGGTGCGCAAGACGATGGGAGCGCTCGTGGAGATGAAGGCGGGGGCCTCGGTGCCAGTGCTCATCGACCTGGCGCGTGGGCGCGACCTGGGGTTCGTGCAGGAGATCGTCTTCGCGGTGGGCGAAATCGGCGGGCCCGAGGCGGAGGCCTACCTCTACACGATGGCGCAGGGGCATGATGCTCCCGCCGTCCAGGCCGCCGCGCAGCAGGCGCTGGACACGCTCTACGCATCACGTAAGCACTCACCCGCGGAGGCGCGCGGCCCAGGCCGTGCGGACTGACATCGAGATGAAGCGTTCATTCGGCGTGGGCGGAGCCGTGGTGCTCGCGGCCCTGGTGCTGGGCACCGGTTGTTCCAAGAACGTGGAGGCGCCCGCGGACACGGGGGCCAGCAGCGACGACGTGTCCGTGTACTACCCGCTCGCGGTGGGCAATCGCTGGACGTACCGGATCAACGGCCGCGACGACAAGGAAGTCACGGTGGAGATCCTCAAGGAAGAGGCGGGCGTCTTCCACGACAACCAGGGCGGCCAGCTCTCCCACGATGGCTATGGCTTGAGGGACCCCAAGCGCTACCTGCTGCGCGGCCCGTTGAAGACGGGCCACGCATGGACGAACGTGGTGTCCGTGTCGTCCACGGAGCGCTACCGGATCGTCCAGGCCGGCGAGTCCTGCCAGACGCCCGCGGGGACCTTCCCGCACTGTGTCCAGGTGGAGGGCCGCAACCGGGTGGACGCCAAGGCCACGCTCGTGAACACCATGACCTTCGCGCCGGGCGTCGGCGTGGTGCGCATCGAGATGGCCGTGGAGACCAACGGGCAGCTCATGCCGCAGACATCCCTGGAGCTGACGGCCTGGCAGCTCCGCGATGGTTCCGCGCCTCCCTCGGGCTGACAGGCCGGCCGAGACTCCTCACGAGGTGACGCCGTGGCCGCCAACGCGAACGAGCAGACCCAGGAAGAGCTCATCCTGAGCTTCCTCTCCGAGAGCGGAGGGGGCTACACGTCCGGCGAGGCGCTCTCCAACAAGCTGGGCCTGTCCCGCACGGCGGTGTGGAAGCACGTGGAGTCCCTTCGGGCGAAGGGCTACCGCATCGAAGCGGTGCCTGCCCGGGGCTACCGGCTGGTGTTGGTGCCCGACCGGCTGACCTCGCTCGAGGTCACGCCCCTGCTGGACACGAATGAGCTGGGCCGCACCATCCACCATTTCGAGTCGCTGCCCTCCACCAACGAGAAGGCCTTCCGGCTGGCGCAGGACGGCGCGGAGCACGGCGAGGTGGTGGTGGCCGAGCAGCAGACGGCGGGCAAGGGGCGGCGGGGCCGCACCTGGGTCTCCCCGCCGGGGCTCAACCTGTACTTCTCCGCCATCCTGCGCCCGGAGCTTCCTCCGCAGCGCGCGCCGGAGCTGACGCTGGTGGCCGCCGTGGCGCTGGCGGAGGCGCTGCGCGGCGCTGGCGCCGACGCCGCCATCAAGTGGCCCAATGACGTCCAGGTGGGCGGGCGCAAGGTGGCGGGCATCCTCACCGAGCTCTCCGCGGAGCCCGAGCGCGTCCACTTCGTCGTGGTGGGGGTAGGGGTCAATCTCAACTCCCGGGCGGAGCATTTCCCGGAGGAGCTGCGCGCCACGGCCACGTCCCTGTCGCTCGCCCTGGGGCAGCCCGTTCCCCGGGCCCGCTTCGCGGCCTCGCTCTGGACGCGGCTGGAGCAGTGGTTGGACGTCTACCTGGAGACGGGCTTCGACGCGGTGCGCGCCCGCTGGAAGGCCTTGTCCTCCACGCTGGGGCAGGACGTGCTGGTGCGCACGGACCGGCAGGAGCTTCGGGGCAGGGCCGAGGACATCGATCCGTCCGGGGCGCTCCTGGTCCGGACGGAGGGGGGCTCGCTCGAGCGGGTGTTGGCGGGCGACGTGGAGCAGCTTCGGCCGCGAGGCTAGAGTGCGCGGTGTGATGCTCCTGGCCATCGATGTCGGCAATACCAACACCGTTCTCGGTGTGTTCGAGGGCCGGCGCCTGCTCGACCACTGGCGCGTGGAGACCAACACGCGCCGCACCTCGGACGAGTACGGCATCATGGTGCGCCAGCTCTTCACCTACCGGGGCATCGACCCGGCGCGGGTGACGGCGGTCGCGGTGTCCAGCGTGGTGCCGCCGCTCCAGACCAACCTGGAGATGATGAGCGAGCGGTACTTCCGCATCCGCCCCATGTTCGTCGGGCCCGGCGTGAAGACGGGCATGCCCATCCTCTACGACAACCCCCGGGAGGTGGGCGCGGACCGCATCGTCAACGCGGTGTCCGCGTACGAGAGGCACCACGCCGGCGTGCTGGTGGTGGACTTCGGCACCGCGACGACGTTCGACGCGGTGTCTCCGAAGGGGGAGTACCTGGGGGGCTGCATCTGCCCGGGCATCAACATCTCCATGGAGGCGCTCTTCCAGAACGCCTCCAAGCTGCCGCGCGTGGAGTTCGCGCGGCCGCCTCACGTCATCGGGCGCAACACGGTGCACTCCATGCAGGCCGGGCTCGTCTACGGCTTCGTCGCCATGGTGGATGGCATCTGCGCCCGCATGCAGGCCGAGCTGGGCTTTCCGGTGAAGGTCGTCGCCACCGGAGGGCTCGCGGCGCTGGTGGCCAGCGAGTCGAAGGCCATCCACCTGGTGGATGAGTTCCTCACGCTCGAGGGGTTGCGCATCATCTACGGAAGGAATCACGCGTCATGACCACTGCCGCTCCCAACAACGTCCCGGCGCCGCCTCCGGGCTGTCCCTTCGACGCGGAGTTCCTTCCGCCCAACCTGCGCAAGCACGTGGACCCGGCCGCGCCGGTGCCGCTGCGCATGATGGCGGCCAAGTCGCTCATCCCGCTGGGGCCCTCGGACATGCTGGGCGCGCTCTTCATGCTCACGTTCGACCCGGACCCCGCCGTGCGCGAGACGGTGGTGAAGACGGCGGCCTCGCTGCCGGACAGGATCCTCGGCTCCGCGCTGCGCGACGAGGAGGTGCAGCCGCCCGTGCTCGGGTACTTCCTGGGCCTCGTCAAGGGCAACGAGACCTACGCGGAGATGTTGGTCCTCAACGCCAGCACGCCGGACGAAGCGGTGGCGGACGTGGCGAAGGACTGCGGTCAGAAGCTGGCGGAGATCATCGGGCAGAACCAGCTCCGCCTGCTGCGCCACGAGGACATCCTGCGGAGCCTCTGCGCCAACGCGAACGCGCCGGTGTCGCTCATCGACAACGTCTGCGACTTCGCGGTGCGCAGCGGGCTGTCGCTGGTGGACGTGCCGCAGATGAAGGCCGCGCGGGTGCGCGTCTTCGGTCCCGAGGCCGCCGAGTCGCCGCCGCCGCAGGGCCCCACCGCGGAGGAGGTGCTTCAGGAGTTCCAGGAGGCCGCGGACGAGTCCGCCGCGCCCATGGAGGAGGGCAAGCGGATGACGCTGGCCCAGCGCATCATGCGCATGTCCATCTCCGAGAAGATCAAGCTGGCCACGCTGGGCAACAAGGAAGCCCGCACCGCGCTCCTCCGCGAGACGAACAAGCTGGTGGCGGTGGCCGCCATCCGCAGCCCGCGCATCACCGACGGCGAGGTGCTCGCGTGCGCGGGCAACCGCGCGATGATGGATGACGTGCTGCGCGTCATCTACAACAACCGCGAGTGGACGAAGAACCAGAAGGTGCGGCTGGCGCTGGTGAAGAACCCCAAGGTCCCGCTCACCGTGACGATGAAGTTCCTCAACTCGTTCCGCGACGCGGAGCTGAAGGACCTCAGCCGGGACAAGAACGTGCCCGCCGCCGTGCAGTCCTTCGCGAAGAAGCTGCACGAGAAGAAGACGACGCCGAAGAGGCAGGGGTAAGGCGGGCGGGCGGCACCCGGGCGCTTCAGGGCCCGGGCACGCGGCCCGCGGTGGGGTGGCTCAGGCCGCGGCCTCGCTGGCGTCGTCCGCCACGGCGGAGGCCGGCTCGTCCAGGAGCTGCTGGGCGATGGCGAGCGCCTTCTTCGTCTTCTCCCGCAGCTTCTCCTCGTTCTTGATGCGCGCGTACAGCCGCGTCACGCGCTCCTCGTTCCGGGCCGTGGCGGTCTCCAGCTCGGCGATGCGGCGGCGCAGCTCGTCGGCCTCGTCGGTGGCGCGGGAGCTCTGCTCGGACAGCTCCACCTGGGCCTGGCCCAGCTGGATGCGGAGCTCCTCGGCCTCACGCTGCGCGGCCTCCACCTGGGCGCGCAGACCCTCGGCGGCCTCCTGCGCGGCGTGGACGTCGGCCTCCAGCTGGCCCGTGCGGGCGCGCAGCTCCTCCAACTCGCTGGCGTAGGCGTGCGCCTGGGCCTGGTGCTGGTCCAGCTCCGCCTGGAGCGCGGTGAGCTGCGCGGAGGCGCCGCGGGCCTCTTCCTTGGCGGAGGCGAGCTGCTGGTCCACGCGCCTGCGCTCCGCGGCGAGCGACTCCGCGCGCGCGCTCAGCGTCTTGAGCTGGGCGTCGCGCTGCGCGAGCTCGGACTCGGAGGCGCTGGCCTTCTGCTCCAGCTCCAGGCCCTGGTCCTTGAGCTCCAGAATCTCCTGGTCCTTCTGGTTCAGCTCCGTCTTGAGGCGGAGGATCTCCTTGTCCTTCTTGTTGGCCGCGTCGCGGAGGGCGAAGGTGTCCTTGTCGTTCCTGCCGGAGGAGGCGCGGGCCGCTTCCAGCTCCGTGGCCTGGCTCTCCAGTTGAGCCTCCAGCTCACGCACGCGCTCCTCCGCGTGGGACGCCGCGCCGCGTGAGTCGTCGAGCTCGGCCTGGAGCTCGGCCACCTTCGCGCGGAGGCTGCGCAGCTCCGTGGCGTCGATGGCGGGGGCCGCCGGCATGGGCGGCGGGGCAGGGCGGGGCGCGGCGGCGGGCCGGGTGGGGACCGGGGGAGGCGGCGCGACGGCGCGGGGCGGCTCCGCCGGGGCGATGAAGCCGATCACCGTCTTCTCGGAGTCGTCCAGGGCGTCCAGCGGGTCGTCCGCGTCGGTGCCCAGCCCGTCCAGCGTGGAGAAGTCCTCCTCGGCCCCCTCGACCACCGGCTCGGGGGGCGCCACGACGACCTCCTCCTCGAAGGAGGGCGCGTCCTCGAAGGACGACGTCTCCTCGAAGGAGGGTGTCTCCTCGGGGGCGGACAGGTCGCCAAAGGCGGCGTCGAGGTCCAGCTCCTCGCCGGTGACGGACGAATCCTCGGCGGCGTCGACGGAGATCTCCTCACCGAAGTCCGCCGTCATCGGCTCGTCACCGAGCGCGTCCAGCGTGAGGCTCTCGTCGACGAGATCCTCGGTGGCGGGCAGCTCCGGGAAGCCGATCAGCGCGCCCACGCCGTTGACCAGCTCCTCCGGGTCCACCGGCTTGGCGACGTACTCGTCGGCGCGCGCCTTCAGCTTGCGGTGCTGCACGAAGCCGTCCGGGTTGCCGATGATGACGATGGGGGTGTTCTTGAGGTCGTCGTCCTTCTTCAGCTTGCCGCAGATCAGATAGCCGTTCTGGCCCGCCGACAGGTCCACCGCGAGCACCACGAGGTCTGGCCGGTCCCTGCGGATCTGCTCCACGCTGCCCTTGCCGTCCGTCGTCTCCTCGACCGAGAAGCCCCGGCCCTCCAGGGCCGAGCGAAGGGAGGCGGAGAGCGCGGTGTCGCTTTCGACGATCAGGATTTTCTTCGACATGGAGGGACGGCCCGTCCTGGTATGCGGCGCGCACCAGCGCCTGACGGGCCGCGACGCGCAAGGAGAGAAGGTGCGTCGAGGCTATCGGCCATGCGCGGGAGCGTCAATGTTCGGACCGGGCGGAATTCCGGCCGGCTGGGCAGCGAGCGAGCGCCGTCACGCAGCCGACGTTTCCGTCACGACGGAGTGCTACTGAGGGTACGTCACCGGCTCGATGGAGACGGCGGGGCGGGAGTACTGCGGCCGTGGCGTGGGAGGCAGCGAGTACTGCGGCTCATCGGACTCCGGCGACGCGCTCTTGCGCGCCAGCTTCTCGCCGCTGTCGCGCTCGGCGAGCATCCGGCGGATGTCGCCTTCGTCCATGTCCGTCACCATCTCGTAGACGATTTCGTCATCGCGCCAGGTGACGACGTTGAAGCCCTGCGCGGAGTCCACTTCCACGGCTTGAAGGGCCTGGAGCCTCGGGATGGCGGACTCGTCTTCGCCAGGGAGCACGAACACGCCCAGGCGGCGGCTCGGCTCACCTTCGTTGTCCGGCAGCGTCTCGTAGCTGATGTAAGCGACTTCGCGGCCGTTGAGGATGGAGATGCGCCCACCCAGCGGCTTCGCCTTCGGGAGCTGTGGAACGGTGATGCGGTGGTCCACCTTGTCCTTGAACCACTCCTCCACCTGCTCGGTCGCGTTGGAGGCAATCTCGAAGGGGAGCGCCTTGCTCTTGCTGTGGCGCTGGACGGCTTCCATCCGCGCGGCGCTCAGGCGCTGTTCGCTATGGAACGCGGCCCAGCCTCCACCCACCGTCACCACCACCAGCGCCATGGCCCCCGCGCGCAGCCACACGCCCACCTGGGCCCGGCGCTGCTCCTGTTTGAGGCCAACCTGGATGGTGGCCCGGAGTGAAGCGGGGGCCTGCATGCCCGACACGGAGTGGCGCGCGGCGCGGCGCAGCGCCTGCTGCATCTGCTTCTCTTCCTCCGCGCGGCGCCGACAGTCGGCGCACCCGGAGAGGTGGGTTTCGAGGTCCACCCGCTCCTCGGGCTGAAATTCGCCGTCGAGGTACGGATACAGCAGGCGTTCGAGGTCCTGGCAGTTCATGGCGCGCGCTAGGAACTCGTTTCTACCCCGTCTTCTTCCTGTGGCGATACTCTTCCAGGTCGGCGGGGGCCTTCACCGCGTCGCCCTCATGACGGAACACACCCTGGCCCTCGGCGTACTCGCGCAGGTTCTTCTGCAGGAGCTTGCGCCCGCGGAAGAGGCGGCTCATCACCGTGCCGACGGGGCACTCGAGGATCTCGGCGATCTCCTTGTAGGAGAACTCCTGGAGGTCCGCGAGGATGACCACCAGCCGGAAGTCGATGGGCAGCGAGTCGATGGCCCGCAGCACGTCGTCCGACAGCAGCCGGTCGAAGAAGTATTGCTCGGGGTTGGCGGCGAAGTCCGTCGCGTCCCGGCTCACGAAGCGCTCGTGCACGGCCTCCCGCTCCACGCCCTCCACCACCGTGCGCTCCTTCACCTTGCGCCGGTAGCGGTTGATGAACGTGTTGGTGAGGATCTTGAAGAGCCAGGCCTTGATGTTCGTTCCGCGCTCGAACTTGTCGAAGAAGCGGTAGGCCCGCATGCAGGTGTCCTGCACCAGGTCCTCTGCGTCACGCTCGTTCTTCGTCAGGCGCAGGGCTGCTGAGTAAAGCGGGTCCAGGTGCGCGAGCGCCAGCTCTTCGAATTCCTGCTTCGTCCGGTTGGGTTGTCTGAAATCCAACATGTCCCGCCTTCCAAGGGCCCGAAACAAAAGGGGAATGAGTTGTCGCTTACCCGTCAAATGTATGCACGGGAACAATCAGGGCAACAACGGCATCCCACGATACCCGCCCGCACGCCCGCTTCGGGAATACACGACGCCGGCAGGGGAAACATATTCCCTACCAGAGATAACGGGTGGGGAGGCCGGATGTCGCCATCCGAACCTCCCTGCCAGGAATCGCGCTGCCCGCCCGCCTACCAGGCTTACTTGCGGCCGGCGAGCGCGTCCGCGATGGGCATGTAGGTATAACCCATGTCCTTCGCGACGGCCTCATAGGTGACGTGGCCGTTGTAGGTGTTCATCGCATGTGAGAGGGCGCGGTCCGACTTCACCGCCTCCACCAGGCCCATGTCGGCGATCTTCCGCGACCAGGGGAGGGTGACGTTGGTGAGGGCGTAGGTGGACGTCTGCGGCACGGCGCCGGGCATGTTGGCGACGCAGTAGTGGACGACGCCGTGGACCTCGAACGTGGGGTTGTCGTGGGTGGTGGGCTTGCAGGTCTCGATGCAGCCGCCCTGGTCCACGGCCACGTCCACCACCGCGGAGCCCGGGGTCATCTCGGAGATGAGGGCGTTGGAGACGAGCTTCGGGGCCTTGCGGCCGGGGATGAGCACCGCGCCAACCACGAGGTCCGCCTCGCGCACGGAGCGGCTGATGTTCTCCGAGTCGGACGCGAGCACGCCGACGCGGCCGAGGAACACGTCGTCCAGGTACGTGAGGCGCTCCATGTTGACGTCGATGATGGTGACCTCGGCGCCCATGCCCACCGCCACCTTGGCGGCGCACAGCCCCACCACGCCGCCGCCGATGATGGTGACGCGGCCACGGCGCACGCCGGGCACGCCGCCCAGGAGGATGCCCTTGCCACCCTGGGCCTTCTCCAGGCACCTCGCGCCGACCTGGATGGCCATCTTTCCGGCCACCTCGCTCATGGGCTTGAGCAGCGGCAGGCTGCCGTCATCCAGCTGCAGCGTCTCGTACGCCACGGCCGCGGCCTTCTTCTGAATCAGCGTCTTGGTCAGCTCCGGGTCCACGCCGGTCAGGTGGAAGTACGTGTAGATGATCTGGCTGGGCTGGATGCGCGCGTACTCGGGCGCGATGGGCTCCTTGACCTTGACGATCATCTCCGCGCGCTGCCAGACCTCGTCCGCGGTTGCGACGATCTGCGCGCCGACGCGCTGGTATTCCGAGTCGGGGATGCCGGAGCCCACGCCGGCGTTCGTCTCGACCAGGACCGTGTGGCCTGCGCGGATGAAGGCGCTCACGCCAGCGGGAACCATGCCGACGCGGTACTCGCGGGTTTTGATCTCCTTGGGAACTCCGACGATCACGACTGCCTCCGATAGAGGGACGTAGAAAAGCGCGCGGACCCTAACGAGGGCCCACAGGGGAATCAAGGCGCGCCCGGAGCGGCGTTTACGAGTGATGAATGCGTCCCGTGCCGCCGGATGGCATGACGCGAGGCGTTGGATGCGATGCGTGATGAAGCGCGCGCGGCTCGTGTTAGTTAGCCAGGGCATGACGTCTGCCCCGAAGCTCCTGTTCGCGGACCCCAAGGGACGGGTGATGGAACATCCGTACCTCATCGCCACGCTGCGCAGCGGCGAAGAGCTCGTTCCGCCGCAGGACAAGCCCATTTCGCTGCCGTCCGCCGGGCGGCTCGTTCACCTGCCGGGCCGGTTGCCGGTGGGGCTCCATCCCGAGACCGGCGAGCTGGAGCTCGTCCGGGAGATGAAGGTGGGGGGCAAGACCTTCGTGCCCAACGCGGTGGGCGCGTTGCTGCCGCCGGGCTACACGCGGACCTTCCTCCCCGGTGAGGTGAAGGGGAGCGGGCCGGTGCTGCCGCAGTGGGCCTACACCGCCGCGGCGTGGGTGGGGGACGGGCCCGTGGCGTGGGCCATCCACACCGACCGTCGCTCCCACTGGGACCCGGAGCGTTTCTCCACGCCGGACATGAAGGACCTGGTCGCGCGGCAGATGGCGCGCTTCCCGGACAACCGCGTCCTCAAGCAGCTCAAGACGTGCGCGCTCATCTACCGGTGCTTCACGTCGCAGAACACCTTCTACGTCCGCGACGAGGCCGCCATCCCCGCGTCCGTCATGTGCAATGCGCGCTGCGTGGGCTGCATCTCCGACCAGCCGGCGGACGGGCCTCCGGCGTCGCACGAGCGCATGGATGACGGTCCCACGGGGGAGGAGATGGGCCAGATTGGCCTCTTCCACCTGGAGAACGCGCCGGGCCGCACCATGGTGAGCTTCGGCCAGGGCTGCGAGGGCGAGCCGCTCACGCGCTGGAAGCAGATTGCGGAGGCCATCCGCTACATGCGCGCGCGCACCCAGGCGGGCTCCATCAACATCAACACCAACGCCAGCCTGACGCGGGGCCTGGAGGCCCTGTTCGATGCGGGGCTGGACGCCATCCGCGTGTCGCTCAACTCGGCGGTGAAGGACCTCTATGAGGCCTACTACAAGCCGGTGAAGTACGGCTGGGAGGACGTGGAGGCGTCCATCGCGCTGGCGCGCGAGCGCGGTGCGTACCTGGCGCTGAACCTGCTGCTGTTCCCCGGCGTCACCGACCGGGAGGGCGAGGTGAAGGCGCTGGAGCGGCTGGTGAAGAAGTACCGCGTGGACCAGGTGCAGACGCGCTCGCTCTGCATCGACCCGTTGCAGTACCTGGAGGTCGCGCGCGACCGTGGCGCGGGCGGCGAGCCCGTGGGCATCCGCACGCTGCTTCAGCGGCTGAAGGCGGCGCGGCCAGGGCTCATCATCGGAAACTTCGCGCGCGGGCTCGAGGAGCGCGAGAACGCGGCCGGGGCCCGGTAGCGCTCGGGGGAAACGGTGGCGCCGCTCGCGGAGCGGCGCTCCGTTGTCTCGGAAGGGGAGGGGCGCCGTGCCGGCGCCCCCGCGTGGAGCTACTCGTTGCCGGTGGGCAACAGCTCCTTGGCCACCAGGTTGCCCATCACCGCGTCCTTCGGGATGTAGCCGTCGGCGCCCGCCTCGCGGCAGATGCGCTGCAGCTCCTCGACGTTCTCACCCGAGCACAGCAGCACCTTGATGCCCTTGAAGAGGCTGTTGCTCTTGATGAAGCGGCAGAACTGCTCGCCGTTCACGTTGGGCATGCGCACGTCGAGCAGCACCAGGTCCGGGCGCGTCTGCTTCTTGAGGATGATCTTCGTGGCCTTGTCGGCGGTGTCGGCCACGTGGACCTCGAAGCCCTTGGCCACCAGGTCCGCCTCGATGATGCGGGCCGTCATCTCGCTGTCATCCACGATGAGGATGCGCGGCTTCCGGCCACCCGTGGTGGGGGCTGCCTTCAGTCCCGCCGCGGCGGGGGCGGCGGGCGCCGGCGCCGCGGGAGCCGCAGCAGGGGCGGCAGGCGCAGGGGGCGCCGTGGTGGGCGCGGGAGCCGGGGCAGCGGGGGCAGGAGCCGGCACCGCCGTGGGGACACCCAGGGCGGGAGGGCCGATGAGACCCATGACGCCCCCGAGCACCGCCTCGAGCCCACCGCTCTTGAGGATGTAGCCGTCCGCCCCGGAAGCCTTCGTCTTCCCCTCCAGCTCCGCCTCGGAGATGTCGGAGTAGAGGACCAGCTTCGCGGTGACTTTCTTCTGCCGGCGGAGGTACTCCACGACGTCGTCGCCGAACATCTCCGGCATGTTGACGTCCATGAGGATGAGGGCGAACGGGCCCTCGGCGAGCTTCTGCTCGAGGCTGGCGAGGTCCTGCGCGCCACTCGCCTGGTAGCCGGCGGCGGTGAGTGCCCGGACGGTGAGTTCCACCAGCATCGGGCTGTCGTCAATGACCAGTACGCGCGACATCGTTCTCCTCAAAGGCTTCGCGGTAGAACCCTACACCTTTGGTGCAGCGCGGACCATCGAAACGGCGACCAGACGGGCTGGTCGTCGGGTCCTCTTGACCGCTATTCATCGCCTCCGGATACTTTGGCGCCTTGACCACGACCTCGACTCCCCTCCAGCGAGCACTCCGGATGGCTCCGGACCGCGCCCTGGCCACCCAGGCCCGGCCGGAGCAGGAGTTCTTCTGCTTCCGCGTGGGCGACCTCCGCCTGGGCGTGCCCAGCGAGAACGTGCTCGAAGTGCTCCGGGCCGGACTGCTCACGCCTCTCCCCCGGACTCCGTCCTTCATCATGGGCGTCACCGGCCACCGGGGCGAGGTGCTCCCGGTGCTGGACCTGCTGCGCTTCCTCTCCAAGGGAGAGGCGCGCATCGGCCCTCGCACCCGCCTGTTCGTCGGCGTCACGGGCAGCTACGTGGCCGGAGTCGTTGCGGACACGGTGCTGGGCCTGCGCCGCATCCCCGTGGCGGACATCCTCCCGCCGCCCCTGGGCGGTGACGCCGCCGCCGAGCACCTGCTGGGCGTGGTGCAGGCCAGCGGCAACCAGGAGGCCATCAACCTCCTCAACTTCTCCAAGCTGCTCCAGACGGCACGGCAGCGGGCGGTGGCGCGGTGAACGACGACGCCTACCCGGAGAAGGAGGAAGAGGTGGACCTGCTCTTCTTCGACATCGGCAGCACCCTCTATGGGACGGACGCCTCGCAGGTGCTGCGCATCGACCGCGCGCTCCCTGACGACCTGTCGCTGCCCGAGCTGGGGCTGCCTCACAAGGGCGGCCGGGCCATCGTCTTCGACACGCCGGAGGGCGAGGCCCACCTGAAGGTGGACGCCGTTCACGGCGTGCGCTCCATCCCCATCCATACGCTGCGCCGGATGCCGCCCACGGCCGGCGCCGCCCCGTACGCCGTCGGTGTGTGCCTGGACGAGGCCCGCACCGTGCTGCTCATCGATCTGGTCGAAACCGCAAGGACTCAAGGAAGGCACTGAAACACATGTCCCTGGACACTCCCAACGAGAAGCCCGCAGCCAAGGCTCGCGCCCGGAAGGCCCCCGCCTCCAAGGCGGGTGCCGCCAACGCGGCGTCGACCGCTTCCTCCAAGGCCATCACCGACACGCTGCTGACGGTGCTGGCCGGCAACCTCCAGGCCCGCGTGCCCACGGAGCTGGTGGGGGAGTCCGGCGCGGAGCTGGCCGACCTGCTCAACCAGGTGCTGGACCAGTTCGCCGCCTCCGAGCACCGCAAGCACGTGGCGGCACAGGAGATCGATCAGGCGCTGGACGCGCTCATCGGGCTGGTGCGCGAGGGCGACCTGTCCCGGTGGAACACCACCACCGAGGACCCCCAGCTGGGGCCCCTGCTGGAGGGCTTCGGCAAGGTCATCGAGACGCTGCGCACCTTCGTGCGTGAGATCAACGAGGCGGCGCTGAGGCTGTCGTCGTCCGCCAATCAGGTGCTGGCGGCGTCCACGCAGCACGAGACGTCCTCCACGGAGCAGGCGGCGGCCATCCACGAGACGACCGCCACCATGGAGGAGCTGAAGCACGCGTCGGCGCAGATCGCCGAGAACGCGGGCAGCGTGGCGCGCGTGGCGGAGGAGACGCTGGGGGCGGCGCGCGCGGGCCGGGGCGCCATTGGCGAGTTCATCCAGGCCATGCAGCAGATTCGCAGCGACGGCGTCGCGGTGGCGGACTCCATCGCGAAGCTGTCCAAGCGCGTGGAGCGCATCGGCACGGTGGTGGAGGTCATCGACGAGATCGCCGACCGCTCCGACCTGCTCGCGCTGAACGCGGCGCTGGAGGGCAGCCGCGCGGGTGAGGCGGGCAAGGGCTTCTCCATCGTCGCGGCGGAGATGCGGCGGCTGGCGGAGAACGTCCTCGACTCCACCAAGGAGATCAAGAACCTCATCACCGAGATTCGCGAGGCCACGGCCGCGGCGGCCGGCGCGGCCGAGGCGTCCAAGTCCGCCACGGAGTCCGGCGAGAAGCTGGGCGCGGTGGCGGCGCAGGCGGTGGAGGGCATCCTCGCCGGCGTCCAGGAGACCAGCGACGCGGCTCGCGTCATCAACCTCGCCACGCAGCAGCAGCGCACGGCGACCGAGCAGGTGGTGGCCTCCATGGCGGAGATCGAGGACGTGACGCGCCAGACGACGCAGGCGTCGAAGCAGGCCACGGGCGCGGCCGCGGAGCTGACGCAGCTGGCCGGACGTCTGGCCGAGCTCATCAAGCGCTTCAAGGCCGACTAGCGCTTCCTGGAAGGGGAGGGGCGTACGCCGGCCATGGATACAGAGGCTCTCAAGAAATCCCTCCTGAAGAAGTTCCAGGAGGTCACCGCCGACCGCCTCCAGAAGATTCAGCTGGGGGTCCTGGACCTGGAGAAGGAGACCGCGGACCAGGCCGCGGAGGACGTCGCGCGCGAGCTGCACACGATGAAGGGCGAGGCCCGCATGTTGGGTCTGGCCGCCATCGGTCAGCTGGCGCACGCCGCCGAGGACGTCCTGCGCGCCGAGCGCGAGGGCAAGACGGCCACCGAGGTGGCCACCGACGTCCTGCTCAGGGCGTGCGACGTCCTCTCCGACCTCAACGAGGACCTGGCCACTGCCAACACGGGCACCTCGGCCAGCGAGGAGATGGTCCGCGCGCTCGCGGAGGTCTCCGGGCAGACGCCGCCGGCCATCGCCGGCGCGAGGCCCGCGGCGCCCCCGCCGCCTCCACCCGCGCCCATTGCCGTGCCGGTGATGCCGGTGGTGGATGCGCCGCCCTTCGCGGCCGTCCAGGTGCCGATGGCTCCGCCCGCGCCGCCGGCTCCCGTTGCCGCGCCTGGGGTGCCCGCCGCCGCGGCGCCGCAGGTGGCCGGGGCGTCTCCCGCGCCCGCGCAGGGCCGTGACGAGGACGCCCCGAGCGCCGCGAAGTCCGCGGTGGCTGACCGGAGCATCCGCGTCAACGTGGAGGTGCTCGACGCGCTGGGGTTGCTCGCGGGCGACCTCCTGGTGGAGAGCGCCCGGGGCCGCCTGCGCAGCTCGGAGACGGAGGAGCTCTTCGAGCGCTTCAGCCGCCTGGGGGACCGCTTCCTCCGGCTGGCGGAAGAGGTGGACATCTCTCCGGACGTGCGCGAGCAGCTCGACCGTGTGGAGAGCGATCTCCACATGCTGCGCGACGACGCGTTCCGCTTCGTGCGCCGCAACGACGACGGCATCAACACGCTGCACGGCAACCTGGCGAAGATGGCGGACCACGTGGCCGAGGCCCGGCTGGTGCCGCTGTCCACCGTGTTCGACGCCTTCCCGCGCGCCGTGCGTGAGATGTCGCGCACGCAGGGCAAGGAGGTGGACCTGCTCGTCGAGAACGCCGACATCGGCGTGGACCGGTCCATGCTGGGCGACGTGCGCGACGCGCTGGTGCACCTGCTGCGCAACTCGGTGGACCACGGCGTGGAGTCCCCGGACACGCGCCAGCAGCTGGGCAAGCCCCTCAATGGCCGCATCCGCATCCGCGTCCGCGTGGATGGCGACATGCTCCACATCGAGGTGGAGGACGACGGCCGGGGCATCGACCCGGAGCGGCTGCGGCAGGCGGCCATCTCCAAGCGCCTCATCAACGCGGTGCAGGCCGCCGCGCTGTCGGAGCGCGAGGCCATCGAGCTCATGTTCCGCCCCGGCTTCTCCACGCGCGACCAGGTCAGCGAGCTGTCCGGCCGCGGCGTGGGCATGGACGTGGTGAAGCGCAAGGTGGAGACGCTGGGCGGCTCGGTGGGCGTGAGCAGCCGCATCGGCCGTGGCACCACCATCACCCTGCGCCTGCCGCAGTCCCTGGCGCTGATGAAGGTGCTGCTGGTGCGCCTGGGCGACGACGTCTACGGCATGCCGGCCGCGGACGTGGAAGCGGTGATGCGCGTCAAGCCGGATGACCGGCTGGAGATCTTCGGCACGCTGGCGGTGCGGCACCGCGGCAAGCCCACGGCGCTGGTGGCGCTGGGGCCGCTGCTGGGCCTCAACGGCGGCAACCGCTTCGACAAGCCGCCCGCGGTGGTGGTGCGTCACGGCGAGGACCACGCGGCGCTGGTGGTGGACGGCTTCGTGGACGAGCGCGAGGTGGCCGTGAAGCCCTGCGGCGGCGAGTTCCTCAAGGGCGCGCCCTTCATCGCCGGAACGGCGGCGCTGGAGGACGGCCGCATCGCGGTGCTGCTCCACGTGCCGGACATCATGGCGGAGGTGCGCCGCATGGCCCGCCCCGTCACCCAGGCCCCCGCCGCCAAGCGCCTCCGGGTGCTGCTGGTGGACGACTCGCCCATTGCCCGCGCCACGGAAGGGGCGCTGGTGAAGGCGCTGGGCCACACCGTGGAGGAGGCGCAGGACGGCGAAGAGGCGTACGCGAAGGTGCAGAACAACACCTACGACCTCATCCTCACGGACGTGCAGATGCCCAAGCTGGACGGGTTCTCGCTGGCGCGGCGGCTCAAGTCCACGCCCGCGGTGGCCCGGATTCCGGTCATCATCCTGTCGTCGCTGGCCTCGCCCGAGGACAAGCGGCGGGGATTGGACGCGGGCGCGGACGCCTACCTCGTCAAGGGCGAGCTGGGCGTGGAGGTGCTCGCGCAGGCCATCGACCGGCTGACCTGAGGAGCCAGGATTGGGCGGCAGCACGGCAGTTACAGGAATGGCGTTCCGGGTGCTCATGGTGGGCAAGGGGCTGCGTGCGCTCGCGGCCCGGGGCCTGTTCGAGGGGGAGTCCCTGGTGCCCGTGGGGCCAGCGGAGGTGGAGTTCTCCGGCGCGCTGGTGGCCGTGCAGCGCCACTTCCCAGACGTGGTGCTGGTGGACCTGAGCGCGATGGACGCGCTGGGCGCCATCGAGCAGGTGATGGTGGAGCGCCCGGTGCCGGTGCTCGCGCTGCACCCGGGCGTGCTGTCCGGCCACGACGCCTTCCAGGCGATGGTGATGGGGGCGCTGGACGTGCTGGAGCGCCCCGCGTCACCGGGGCCGGACTTCTGGGCGCATGTGTCCCGCAAGCTGGTGCTGCTGGCGCAGGTGAAGGCGGTGCGTCAGGTCCAGACGCGGCCGGCGCCGCAGGCGGCGAAGGAGGCACGTCCGCCTCCACCGTATCCGTTGGTGGCCATCGCCGCGTCGCTGGGCGGGCCCAAGGCGGTGGCGCAGGTGCTTCGGATGATTCCCCGCGGCTTCCCGGCGCCCATCGCGTATTGCCAGCACATCAGCGAGGGCTTCACGGAAGGGCTGGCGCACTGGCTGGCCAACGAGACGGCGCTGCGCGTCCGCGAGGCGGAGCACGACGTGGTCATGGAGCCGGGCTCGGTGTACATCGCTCCGTCAGGCAGTCATCTGTTGGTCAGACCGGAGGGCCGGTTGGAGCTGGACTCCGGGCCCGCGCTTCGCGGTTTCCGGCCTTCCTGTGACATGCTGCTGACTTCCGCGGGCGAGTCGTTCGGCTCGCGCTGCATCGGGGTCATCCTGACGGGCATGGGGCGCGACGGGGCGCGGGGGCTGAAGGAGATACGAGAGCGGGGGGGCCGGACGATTGCCCAGGACGAGGCGTCCAGTGTCGTCTGGGGCATGCCCCGCGAGGCGGTGTTGATGGGCGCGGCGCACGAGGTGCTGCCACTGAGCCGGATTGGCGCGGCGCTGATGCAGTGGGTGGACTTGTGCTGACGGCGAGCCAGAAAGTGTTGCAGCAACTCTCCGCGCTGCTCCTCGAGCGCGCGGGGCTGAAGATCACCCCGGACGGCTTCCACAGCCTCCGGCTGGCGCTGTCCACCCGCATGCCCGTGCTGGGCCTGGAAGAGCCCGAGCACTACATCGAGCGCCTGACGGGCCCCGGCGGTGAAGAGGAGCTGCGCTCGCTGCTGCCGCTCGTCACGGTGGGGCACACGGAGTTCTTCCGCGACGCGAAGCAGTTCCGCGCGCTGGAGAAGAGCGTGCTGCCGGACCTGGTGTCGCGCTCGCGGCGGGAGATGCGCAAGGTGTCCATCTGGTCCGCGGGCTGCGCGACGGGCGAGGAGCCCTACAGCCTGGCGATGGTGCTCGCGGAGCTCGGCGCGCTGTCCATGGAAGTGGACCTGTGGGCGACCGACCTCAACCTGGCGGCGGTGGAGGCGGCGAAGCAGGGCCGCTTCACGTCCCGGCGTGCCATCAGCATCAACCAGGAGCGGCTGACGCGCTTCTTCCGTCCCGTCGAGGAAGGCTACGAGGCGCTGCCCGCGCTGCGCGAGTACATCCGCTTCGATGGGCAGAACCTGGCCGCGCCCGTGTTCGACAAGGTGGCCCTGTCGTCGCTGGACCTCATCCTCTGCCGCAACGTCATCATCTACTTCGACCTGCCCACCATCCGCGGGTTGATGGACCGCTTCCTCGCGGCGCTGCGGCCCGGTGGGCTGCTGTTCCTGGGCTACTCGGAGAGCCTCTTCAAGGTCTACGACCGCTTCGAGATGATCGAGGTGGACGGGGCCTTCGTCTACCGCCGCCCGCTGAGTGACAAGGGCCTGCGCGTGCCGCCGCTGCGCATCACCCCGTACCCGGGGGAGCCGGACATCGCGTCACGCAAGCCCGCGGCGCCAGCGGACGTTCCGCTGACGACGCGCATGCCCGCGGTGCGGCTGCCGGCGGCGTCTCCGGCCGCCGTCAATCCCTCCAGCGTGGCGTTGCCGGCCATCGGCTCGACGAGCCCCCGGTCCGTCGTGCCCGGGCGGCTGCCCGCCGTGTCGCCCCACGCGCCGCTGCCGGCGATTGCCTCGCCGCAGCCGGTCCAGGCCCCGCGCTCGCGCATCACCGCCGAGCTTCCCCCGGTGGGTCTCCAGGAGTCCGCGCGTCCGCGCATCACCGCCGAGCTTCCCTCGGTGGCGCAGGCCCCCCGCGCGGCCACCACGGAGCTGCCCGCGTGGCCCATGCTGCTGCCTCCGGCGGAGCGCCTGGCGCTGGCGGTGCGGAAGATGACGCAGGGCGATTTCTCCGCGGCCATCGCGGGGGTTCAGCGGTTGCTGGCGGACGAGCCCAGTGACCTGGACGGGCTGCTCACGCTGGGGAACCTCTTCTCGCTCACCGGGCGCATCCCCGAGGCGCGCGAGGCCTTCGCGCAGGCGATTCAGCGTGAGCCGCTGTGCGTGGAGGCCCGCGTGTTCGGCGGGGTCGCCGCGTTGCAGGCAGGGGAGCTGGCGGAGGCGCGGTCCGAGCTGTCCAAGGCCCTGTTCCTCGAGCCCACGCTGGCCATCGGCCACTACCTCCTGGCCCAGGTGCACGAGCGGACCCAGGACCATGAGGCGGCGCGGCGCAGCTACCGCAATGCCATTGCCCAGCTTCGCTTCCCGCAGCGGCCCCTAGCGGGGCACTACCCGGAGATGCCGGACTCGGCGGACGCCATCTCTCGCGCGGCGCGTTACGCGCTCGCCGCGTTGGAGGAGCAGCCCCTGCGCTGATGAGGCAGCAGGGGCCGCGAGGCCTTCGACTTCAGTCGAGGCTGCTCTTCACCTGGTCCAGGCTCTTGTTCGGGTCGAGCACCATGCCGAACTTCTTCTGCAGGTAGCTCTTGGCCTGGCCGCGCAGCAGCATGCCCGGGTCGGTCCCTTCACCCTCGACGGCCTTGTCGGTGATGACGAAAGAGGCGTCCATCTGGATGCCCATCACCTTGCCGACGATTTTGGCGCCTTCCCCCTGCCAGTCCGCCTTCACGCCGTACTTGCCGCCCCAGTACTGGAGCAACTGATCGACGCGCTTCTTGACCTCCTCCTTGGGGAGGGAGTGGGGGATATCGAACTTCATCATTCCCATGGCTGGCTCCTGATCTCGGTGTTCCGCTCCGAGCGTTTAGCCGTGCCAGAGCGGGAATGGAACCGCCGTGTCACTTGTGGGCGCCCGGTTGTCAACAGCCTTGCTCGCCCGCCTGCCGCGGTAGGGGGGCAGACCGAAGCGGGGGCCGTGCGCGCCGGGCCCGGAGCAGGAAGGGCCTCGGAGACCTGGGGCCTCGCTGAATTGCGAGCCGCATTCGCGCAGCGGAAGAAAAGGAGTGCACGGCTGTGAGCGAGGGAATGGCGGCAGTCGCGCGGCGCTCCAATTTCCGGCACCGGAGGACGGGTTGTGGTTTTCTGCCGAGCGGCCGGACCGAAGGAGTCCTTGCGTGTCACCACTGAGAACCTGGAACTGTCTCCCCATCACCGTCCTCGCTCTCGCGCTCGTTCTGCCGGAGACCGCGAAGGCGCAGGCCGGCGGAACCCACCCATCCTCCGCCTACGCGCAGCCGACTGCCGCCCCCGCGGGGCACGCCGCGCCACAACACGCCACGTATCGCCAGGTGGAGCAGGCCCCGCAGCCGGTGGACCCGTATGCGCAGCCCGCTGCTCAGCAGCCGCCGGTGGACCCGTATGCGG
>Ga0182745_1000816_pt1 | contig 32057 bp, 25 predicted proteins | sample eDN3rd30CKraftBY_FD_128523 | JGI IMG/M metagenome (GOLD analysis project Ga0182745, IMG submission 128523) | Enriched backyard soil microbial communities from Emeryville, California, USA - eDNA 3rd pass 30_C Kraft BY (version 2) (version 2) | ecosystem: Environmental > Terrestrial > Soil >... | reverse complement strand
CCGCAGCCGTGACCGCCACCGGCACGACATTCTGGGCAGCGTGGATCAGGGGAACATCCAGCAAGGCCGATAACCGGCAACAGGCTCTGATCTCCGACCCGGTCCAATGGTCATCGGAGGGCCTTTTCTGGTTCCTGTCGATCTCGAACTGATCCAGATAGAGATCCCAGATGGCTTTCTTTTCATCGGGATTGGGGAGATCCAGGAAGAAGAGACCGTCAAAGCGGCCGCTCCGCGTAAACTCCGGCGGCAGCCGGGAAATATCGTTCGCGGTGCAGACCACGAACACGTCCGATTCATGATCATTGAGCCAGGACAAAAACCGGCCGAACATCCGTGAAGTGACGCCGGAGTCGCTGCTGCCATTGACCCCGGCGAAGGCTTTTTCGACCTCGTCGATCATCAAGACCGCTGGCGCCATCGCATCGATGATACGCAGTGCCTGTCGCGTTCGTTCCTCCGATTGCCCGACGAGTGATCCCATCAGACTGCCGACATCCAGCGTCAGTACCGGACGACCGACCTCGTTCCCAAGGCACTTGCAGAACTGCGATTTTCCACAGCCCGGCGGGGAGAGCAGCAGGACTCCACGAGCACGCCTGAGGGGATGACCAAGAGAGGAATTCAACAGGGCTCTTTTGCAGAATGACTTCAAGGCACTCAGCCCGCCCAGACAACTGAAATCCTCCCGGCCTCGATGCAGGTCCAGCATCCCGGATTTCTTGAGCATCCCGGATTTCAGTTCCCAGACCGCTTCGCTGGTGATCCGCCCCTGCCTCACGAGGGAGAGGCTGAAGGCATTCTCGGCTTCCAGGCGGGTGAGTCCGGCAGCCGCATCCAGCACCACCTCCAGTTCCGGGCCGGCGGGCAGTTCACTCTCTTCGGTCGCAATCCCCCGGGCGATTTCTTCCAGTTGATTCCGATCCGGGAGTTCATGTTCCAGGACGGCGAACAGCTTCTCCAGTTCCACCGGTAACTGCACGACCGGCGAGAGAATCACCAGGATCGTACGGTTCTGCCTGCCGGTGATGACCTGCTGCGCCAGTGCCTGTACGATCTCCGCCGAGTTCAGGAACCGGTGGAAATTCTGCAGGACCAGCAAGACGGTCCCGTCCGGCAGGGTCAGTGAGTTCACCGCCCGAATCGCGGCCAGGGGATCGCGATTGCCGACGTCCGTTTCTTCCCCCTGCAGTCCCCGATCAATGTCCCAGGTGAGCAACTTCCAGTCTTCCCGGCGGCAGAGCTGCGCAATCTCGGCCAGCGCGTCCGGGTGTTCATGGCTTTCGATCCAGAGGCCGGTGAAGCACGCGCGCACGTACTCCCCCAGCCGCTCCGTGAGCGTCATGTTCTTTCCTTCTGAAATCAGGTTGAGAAATGTTGTGAACGCGAAATGTGGAAATTTGCGAAAGACGTCAGGATTGCTGACGAACCTGTTCCACCTGTTCCGTGGCCTGATGAAACTCTGGCTTAAGCTGTTCATTCAATGACTGGCCGAGGGCCTGCTCGATCAACCGGCTGGCCTCCCGGCAGGTACTCCCGGCAAAGCCTTTCGTCTCGACTCGGGAACTCCCATCCGGAGCGATCGTGATCTCGATGGTTTTCGTCACGCGGTACCTCCGACATGAATGGTCAACTTGATGGAACCGTCTTCCAACACCTGTTCCAGGCAGGTGTGCCCGCGACGATGGCTTTCGATCCGGGCTTTCTCGACGGCATATGCCTGCAGGAACCGGTTGAGCTGCAGCGGATCTCCCCAGCGGCCTTCGAAGTTGTCGTAAGCGATCTTCGCTCTCGAGACATCACAGACCACCGGATACCGCCACTCCGGCAACCGCACCCCCCAGCCGGTTGCCGAACTGCTGTAGAGTTGGATTTCTCCGTACACCGGCTCCGGCAATTGGAGGCGTTCACACGCCGCCCGAATGGCAACGGGATCCCGGATTTCGGTTTGAATCGACACAACGTGAGACAATGGTTTGATTCTCCGTTGAAGAATGGACAAACACGGAACCGACCGCCGGTTCCTGAAAAACAAAACAACCCTGTGAAAGCCGGTCGAAACCGGTCTTCACAGGGCGGCTTCTGGCTCGGAACGCCTCTCTTCAGAGCTATCCCAATGGCCTCACCTTATATGCCGCGAAATAGGGGTTTTTTTAAGCAATGGCCCCCTGAACGGTCCCTTGACGTCGATGAGGAGCGCAAATTCTGCTCTTCAGACTCGGGATCGGGCATCATTTCCCTGCACTTCGTCGTCATTCAGGGGCATTCCTCTATCATGATGACGACCTGAAGTCTGGTCGCAGAGGAGAATCGCGTTGTTCATCGATCAAGGAGGAAGACAATGCAAGACGAGCGCCGCTTGCGTGCCTGGCACATTGCCGGACACGCCTATTCTGCAATGGCACAGGACTGTCCTGTTCATCAACTCGCCCTGGAAGGATTCACCCAGGCGGATCTGGACCGGCGTGGAGAGGCGCAGCGGCTGGATCCCTGGACGATGATCTGCCTTCCCACTGTCAATCGCCCCCTCGTACCGGGGACGTGTAGCCCAATTCTGCAACGCGTGATGTTCATCGCACTCGCCGGACCGATGGTCGAACTGGTGTGGAGTCAACAGGAATGTACTCTGGAAAACATTCAACGATTTGAGGATGACTGGCGCCAGGTCTGGACGGCGGCCGGAGGTATCTGGTGCAACGAACTGGCCCGGAAGGATTTCCTCATGACGTGTATCAGTCATGGACCAATCGTTCTGAGGGGCGACCTGACAATCGAGTTCGTTTCGATCGTGTCCGACCACCTTTGGGAGCATGGAGGTATGAACCGAGAAGAAGTTCAAGCCGCCTGGGACCGTTCGCAAGCAATTTGCGAAGCCTGGCAGAGGCGTCCTGCCAGAAAGCCTGCCGTTATCTTTGACCATCCGGAGGCCATTGGGGATCTGCTCATCAAGGACTTCGAATTCGAGGTCGTATGAAGCCCGCATTGCGTTCGGACTGATCCGGTTCACGTTGGACATCGATTTGAAAACCGCCTGTTTCTTGACGGCCCGGCAGGTTGGCGGCCGCATGGAGCACGGCAATCAAAATTCCCGGTTGCTTCATCAGGATCAGCACGGTAAATAGAAACCGCTCTGCAGAATTTCGAAAATGCCTCGAACCGTCCTGGATTCACTGGACGACCACATGAATCACGCCGTGTTATTGTTGCAATTGTTCGCTGTCGATCTCAATGAGGCACGGACCGCTGCTTTACGGTCCTGGTCTCAGATGTTCTGACAGACGATCCGGTTCACATGCCCGGTTTCATCTTCCAGCGTGAGAACGTCACGCCTTTGGCGGTTGCCCGGGGTCCGCGCCCGGACAGCCGTGACGAATTGCGGTCATCACATCCTGCAGAATGCGTTTCTGCAAGATGTGATCGGAATTTCGGCAGCAATTTTCTGGTCGCCAGAGACCGGATGGCGTGCTGCTCCGGAATGCCAAGTTCTGTTTGACGTTCCTCGATGATCCCCCTATGAATGAGGCGGAAGAGCACGCCACGCAGCCGAGACTTCGTAGGCTGCTTTGCGGACGCGGTTGATTCCGCCGAGCGGGCGATGGTCATTCATCGCATTCCAGACGCTGAAGGAGAGCTCGTCACCCCATCCCTGCGGAGACGAGTCCAGCTCTTGTCGTGGCATGAGCACATGTGCCACCGTCTGAAAGGGAGATTCGGCTTCGGGCCAGATCACACTGGCATCTTCGATCGGCATCGTCTTGGGGTTTGTCTGCAGTTGAACCTGAAACTCAAATGTCAGGGCCGTGGTGCGTAAGGTCTCCGCCAGTGCAATCCGGAACGCATCCGCATGCATCGCCAGTTTCTGAAGCAGGTCAAGCGAAGTGGCAGGGAGCCGGGAGAGCAGCCGGAAGCGATACTTGGCAATGAAGTTTCCGAACCGGATCGGAACCATGCTGTCATAGATTTGGCAGGCCGGATGCCTGGGGATTTGCATCAGGAGATTTGTGGTGGTCAGCATCTCTCTCCAGTGCCATTGCCGGGGATCCCGGTTTCCACCGGTCAATGTTTCCATCACTGCTCTGGGCTGCAAACGCGCCCGCTGAATTCGCAGATAATCTTTCACGTCCCGGGCAATGAATGCTGGCTGGTTGATCATGACGAAGTCCTGCACCGAAGCACCTGGGACTCTCTGGATCTTGATAGCCACTCCTCTGGCATCCGGAACGGCGTCTGGCTTCGGCCAGGGGCTGGAACTGGAGAATCGAGTGACGGCCGGGTCATGCCGTTCTTCTGCAAACAGACCTTGTCGAAGTTCATCAGGCAGTCCCGGCAGCACATGAAACTGTGCGACAGGAGCTCCGTGCGATTTGACATGGACATCCCGCCGTCTCAGTCCGCTGGCTCTTTCATCCCTGACGAGCAGTTCCCGCATGACTGCGATAACGCGCTGAATATCCTCGTCTTCGTCCGGAGGAATCGTTTCAACGTCAGGAGAATAGGGAATGGGGTTGTTCAAGGTGTCTCTCCCCTTTACGACAGCATCTGGCAGCCTCGCAACACGGTAAACAGCAGGAAACTCAAGGCAATGGAGAGAAGGATCGATCCTAGGCAACCGACCCGGTTGGAATAAAAGGCGAACATTGTCTCTCCCCTGCCGCTTCACATCGTCGAGGAAATGGATCACTGCTCATACCGACACGTCTTCTGCCGCCCAGTTCATTGTACAGCGCATCGCCGTCTCGACGATCTCGATTCTGCTGATCAAAATGGCAGGCAGTCCTGAGAGAATAAGGAGGGTTTTCTTGCGAAGATCTTCGTAAGTCTTTGAGCAAATTCGACGTATTATTTGGGGCGTCTTGAGAGCCCCCAATTGGCACACGACTTGCTTTTCTTTGTCCTGTAAACCGTAGGATGCCAGATTGGCAAGGCTGACCGTTCCCGTCAGTCGTTCCTGCGTCCGGTTGCCGATGATCTTTCATTCCCGGCAACGAGGCTGGAACACTGATCCGGGTGGTCTCCGTATGGGGCACGTTACGTGGCTCATATGTGATGGTGTGACCCGTTCCGGAAGCCCTCTCTCCTGCCTTTCTCCCGGCAACTTCGGTGATCTGAATCTTGATTTCGTGGACTCAAGCAGAAAGGAGAAACAACCATGTTGATGAATCGTCTCTCGCCGCTGCATCTGCTCCAGGAAATGCAGAATTCCTGGAACTGGCTGGATGAACTGACCTCCACCACGCGTCCCTTTGTGGCTCCCGAAGCCTATCCGGCCATCCGGGGTTGGAGCGATGACGAGAACTTCTATGTCGAAGCGGAATTGCCGGGGATGTCCCTGGACGAACTGGAGATTCTGATGGCGGATGGCCAGGTCCTGACCATCAAAGGGGAACGGAAGGGATGCCCGGACAACAGACGGAAGTGGCTGCAACGGGAACAGGGGTATGGCTCGTTCCAGCGCCAGATTCGGCTTCCCGGTACGGTCGATCAGCAGAAGGTGGAAGCTGAACTCATGCAAGGCGTTTTGACCATCATGCTTCCCAAGGCCGAAGAAATCAAACCTCAACGGATTCCTGTAAAGGGAACATGAGGACGAGTCAGCCACCAGTTCTGCCAGAAGGGCACTTCCTGTCAATCATTATTCAATCATCGTCAGAAAGGAGAAAGAGTGATGTCAGAAATGATTCTTCATGGACAACCGGCTGTGGAATCTCAAACAACAGCCCTCTCGAATAACGTCTATACCCCTCGTTTCGATGTCTGCGAAACGGATGACGAGTTTACGCTCTATGGCGAGATGCCGGGCATCGCCCCAGAAGATGTCGAGATCCGTTTCGAGAATCACCAACTGGCCATCTGGGGGAAAATGGCTCCGCGTCATCCGGAAGCCCGGTACTGGACCCAGGAATACGGAATCGGGAACTACTATCGGACCTTCACATTAGGAGATGCCATCGATGCCCGCTTGATCCAGGCGGAGGTCAAGGATGGCATCCTGACCGTCCATCTGCCAAAGAAGGCCGAGGCCCGTCCCGTGCGGATTGCCGTAAAACCCGGTTGATTCCCGGAAGTCGTCAGGAGGTTCCATTCCGATCTTTGATGGAGTTGTTCAGAAAGAAAGGAGACAGGCTCATGTTCAATTTAACTCCATGGAAATCCCATTCCACGAAGCAGAATGGCGGTCTGTTGACTGCTGATCCTTATCGCGAGTTTTCCCGCCTGCGTGATGAATTCGATTCTCTATTCCAGAATTTCTGGAGTGATAGCCCCGGAGCGAATCGCTTATTCAATGATCGCTGGGGAATGAATGTCGACGAGACGGACAACGAGTACACCATTCATCTCGAAGCTCCCGGGTTCGAGCCTGACGAGTTTGACGTCCGTGCCAGCGGGAACCGCTTGATCGTCAAGGCCGAGCATCAGGAGTCGCAGAAGGGGAAATCCGGCAACTGGCAGCGTTACGGCCAGTTCGAACGGACCCTTCCGCTCCCCGACGACGCCGAAACCGGTCAGATCGAAGCGCAGTACCGCAACGGTGTGCTGGAACTGAAAGTTCCGAAGAACAAGGAGGCTCAAAACGTGAAGCGGATCTCCGTGAAGAAAGCCTGAGCCCAGAGCCGTTGCCAGTCTCTTCTCCGTTTTGTCGGTGATTCTTCTCTGGCTGAGGAGAACCGTCCGGGGTGAGGAACCCGTCCGTTCTTCACTCCGGGCTGGTTGTTGGCTCCATGTTTCTTTGCTCATTTCTTCAGCATGGGAAACCCACAAAAAATCTCAAAGTTCCTGCGGTTCATTGGTCGAGCGGAGGATCTCGACGTCACGCTCAAGAAAATCAAAGGGGTTCTCCATCAGCGATGACCTGTTCAGTTTGTCCGCGCCATTCCGGCGGGGCGGTTTGCAGATCCACCATCTGCCGGTAACGGCCATCCACCGCCAGTAGCTCTGCATGCGTGCCGGCTTCGCGGATGCGTCCCTGCTCGATGACCAGAATCAGGTCGGCATGCTGAATCGTGCTCAGGCGATGCGCGATCACGAACGACGTCCGATCCCGCATCAATTGCTGCAATCCCTGTTGAATGAGTCGTTCGCTCTCTGTGTCGAGATTACTGGTGGCTTCATCCAGAATCAGAATTTTCGGATCGGCCAGCAAGGCTCTCGCAATGGCGAGCCGCTGTCGTTGACCGCCGCTGAGTTTTACGCCCCGTTCACCGATCATGGTGTCATAACCCTGAGGCAGGGACCGGATAAATTCCTCGGCATTGGCCAGTCTGGCGGCCTGTTCGATTTCCGCACGGCTGGCATGCCGTCCGGCATAGGCAATGTTCTCCGCGACGGTTCCGTCAAACAGAAAGACTTCCTGTTCGACGACTCCCAGCAACTGCCGGTAGCTCTCCACATCGATCGATTTCAAATCAACGCCGTCCAGCAGGATGCGGCCGATGGTTGGATCATAAAACCTTGCCACCAGATTCGAGAGTGTCGTTTTCCCGGCCCCACTGGGACCGACCAGCGCCACCATCTGACCGGGCACGATATCGATGTTGATGTCCTGCAACGCCCACGGCCCCTCTGTTCCGTAACGGAAGGAAACATTTTCGAACGTGATCCGGCCTTCGGCTGTCTCCTTCGAGACCTGAATCGCTCCCGGAAGACGCGGCATTTCTTTCTCTTCGGCCAACACATCCAGAACACGATCCAGTGCGGACAGGTTGTTTTGCAGTGTGGCGGCACTCTCCGCGAGAATCGCCAGCGGTTCGAGCAGCATGACCAGATAAACCAGAAACATCATCAGGTCTCCGGTCGTCAACGTCCCCTGCAGCACCTGCCAGCCGCCATACAGCAGTAATCCACCTGAGCCCAAAGGAATCAACAGATCCCAAACCATTTCCACGGCTCGCATCCACCACCAGACGTACAGTTCCTGCCGTCCCATGAGGTGGTTGTCGGTCATGACCCGTAATGTTTCGGTCCGCTGCCGACCGAAAGCCCGGACGATCCGAATTCCGGCGAACGCTTCGGTGGTGTGGCCGTCGATTTCCTGTCGTCGAGCCCGGACATCCCGTGAACGAGGCCGGATTTCCCGAATCCAGGTACGATGCGTCAAGTAGACGACCGGCAGCATGAGAATCGCCCCCAGAAGCAGTCTCCAGTCCACGATGGCCAGAACGATCAGACTTCCCAGCAGTTGCACGATGGCTCGCCACGGATTGTAAAGGAGTCCGAAGATCAGATCCCCGACACTCCCGGTATCTTCCCGCAGCAGACTGGCCGTTCCCCCCGACTTCATCGCCTGCACGCGAGGAAGCGGAAGGCGAATGGCATGTTCAAAGAGTCGTTTCCGAAGGGATAACTGTAATCGTTTGGTCGCACGGGTCGCATTCCAGCGTCCCCAGATCCCCAAACCGGATTTGAGGAATGAGACCAGAGTGACAATACCCGCAATGATCAGCAGGAGTGACCAGCGGTCTTGCGGCAGCAGTCCCTGCCAGCCATTGGTCGGAAGAATCTGGTCCCCAAGAACGTAATCCACGACGAATTTCGTAGCGGCCGGGGGGACCAGTCCCAGCAGAGTCGCCAGTGTGAGCGTCACCAATGCGGCCAGAACACTGGCCCGCTGGTTTCCCAAGAGATCCCAGAAGGCTCGGATCAGTGGAGACGTCGACCGCAGTCGGCCCGGAGAAGAATCCTCTTGGGAAGCCGAATGCTTCGGTTGCGGCCTGCCGGATCGGCGTTTGAGGTCATCACGGTATTTCTGAAATCGCTGTCGGCTGGATCGAAGTGCATTTGTCATAATGGAATCATAGACAACCAAACGGAAAGCAACTGCCAAATTTCCCGATTGATCTATCCTGGTCGGCGCGGTAAATAGAATCCGTTCTGCAGAAATTCGAAAAATGCCTCGAACCTTTTCGTTTGCTTCGAGGTCATCGTAGAGGCAGGCTTGCTAACGGCAACCTGCAGCCGATTCCGAAACCACCAAGCCAGCAGCGAGTCATGTCTTCATATTGCCTAGGTCTGATTTCCGAACAGGTCGGCGAACAGCGATTGAGCGGGAAGCCCGCGAATCGGCTGTTCGGCCAACCTTTGCGCTTGTGACACCGTCTCTCCCTTAGAGACAGGCTCTTCCAAAGCCCGGTGTCATCGCGCATCGGGTTTTTTCGTGCGCCTGATTCGGGGCTGTTCGCTGAGAAGCAAGGACAGACGCCGACCGATGAGGGAGGAAGAAGTCGGTCCGCGGTAGCGAATGACGGGGACTGAAAATCCGCAGAGGAGGATTCTATGAGGATGTAGGCAAAAACTGGTTGATGGAATTATAGAATTTCTCCTTGTTTCACCACCGAAATAACAGTGGGCGCAAAACATGTATTGACTTCGCCTATCTTATCGATGCAGCATCAAAGTCGTATTGGACACTTCACCAGGTGTCAATTGTGTGCTGATCCTGGGAACAGCCCAATTTTGAGGATCAATACCAGGAGGAGCATCAATCCATCCTGCCGAAGAGCTTCCGAGCCGATCACCTTCGTTAAACAACGCTCGCATTGCGCCGACATCAAAATCCAATGCACTTGATTGCGTCCTGATGCTCTGGGGGATCGCTGCCAACTGAAAGCGAGCGTTTGCAAAGTGTGCCATAAGGTAGAGTTGTGCCAGTTCGTGCCCCTGTTGAGCACGTAACATTCCTGCCAGAGACGCATTGGACAGGTTGAGCAGTCCGAGTTTGACCGGAAGTGGATCAGGATCGGCCTTACCCGCCACGATCGTATAGACAGTGATACGGTTTACTGCCTCGGTGGAACCGTGCTCGGAGGTCATAGGTCCATCCGGGGCCATAACAAGGATGTGCGGAGGCAGAAACATTGATGCGCTGACTCCTCCATCGACATGCAATTCGGAATACTTCCGGTGTCCAATTTCGACGTTAATGGAAACAGGAGGAAGTAATCCAGGAACCGAACAGGATGCAAGAATGATCTCCTGGACAAGTTCCACCTTGTCGGGATGGTGACTTGTTGCGATTGCACCAATATCCCAAACGACGAGCTTCTGTGTATCCAGGTTCGTAGTACCGACATAGAGCCGGCGTCCGCGATCATGCTCTGAAGCAATCCGGCAAAGCAACCTCTCAGTCACCATGCCGCAGATCTGTCTCCGAAGAGGCTCTGACGTCGCGAGAGCGTTCGACCATGGGAGCAACGGAAGTCTTTTGTAGATGCGGCTGGCATTCTCCGAAGTGAAGAGGTGTCTCAGTGCCGGATCGTAGTCTGCTCCAAGAAAGGCCAGCGGAGCGATAAGGGCGCCCGTACTGACCCCGGTAACAACATCGAACTCAGGCCGGTTGCCTGTTTGAGTCCAACCGACAAGCATTCCGGCAGTAAAGGCTCCATTTGCTCCACCACCGGAAAGGACCAGAATGTTTTCTGTCGGTCGCGACTGCGTTTGATTGTCCGGAGTTTCATGGTTGATGAGATGAATGGAAGTCTCGATTGGTGCCACGCCGCGCGAAGGACCGCCTGTCTGCAAACGCACCGGAACAGGTGGATAATCACGGACAGTACGACACCCTGCCAGCAGGGATAAAGTCACAGTACAGGTTGACACAATTTTCGCGAGACGCCGCATCGAGAACTCCATTCCTCGAAGTCAACTCTATCTTTACACCATCCGTAACCGCGAGCGGCCTGTCATCGTTCCCGTCCCGCGATCAAAAATCCCTTAGGTCAAGAGAGGTCCCTGATCCAGAGATCATCAGACTCATATCCCATTTGTATCAATCGTTCAGGGAGTTCTGGCAAGTCCCGTTCGACAAGTTCTCGCAGTCGCCAATGAAACCTTCCGTTCTTCCAACGCTGGACGGTTGTTAGGTCAAGCGGGCGAACACCATTGAGAGCCCGGGTATCAAAATCATTCGCAACAACTTGATGGAATTCACTGAAAGGACGCTTCGTTCTCCAGCCGATGTGTTGCTCCATCTGAGACTCGACTCCCAGAGGATTCAGAATCAGATCTTCGTATCGCACGGAAAGCACGTCCGGGAACTGTGCGGCCCATTTCCAGTGTTCATAGTAAGCCCGCCAGACTTCTGGAATAATATAAAATTCGTCCGGACGAGTTTTATGGAAAGATGTTAAAATGTCGCGGGGATCGCGGCAGAACAGCAGCAGGCGGAGGTCCGTATTCCGATTTTTGTAAAAAGCTCGAATCTCCTCGATCTGAAACAGATCTGGGGGACGTTTGGTAAACAGATAACGCCCTCTTTTCACCGCAAATCTGGCTGCATCCAACGCCCCGCGTTCTTTCCGGAATGTTTGCACTCGGTCGAGACATGTTCGAGCGATTAATTGAAAGAGAGTGGTGCCTGAACGTGGAAAGCCGCACAACACGACATGACATCGTGGCGTTTCATTGAAAAGCAGGCGATGGTCCGAGAGTCGGGCAAATGGGCCAGCGAACGACTGTTTGAGAGCACGCGACAAGTCGAACTTGCGTTGCCGTGAGGCAATGGGTTCTCGAGGATAAGGAGGCCGAGCCAACGAAGGGTGTTGAGAGTGCATTCGTGAAGTCCTTTTCCGATTCAATCGATGAAATCGATCTCAAACAAATTGAGTACCGCCAATGACGCTCGGTTCAACGCCCTCATTCCTGAATCGCCGGAATCAAGACCGTCAGGAAAAGGAGTGGCATGAGAACGCCTCCAAAAGAGTGGGATTGTTTAATTAAGGTTCATTTCTCGTCGATGAGCCTGACTTATCCTTGGTCACGTTCGCGTTTCTTTCGTTCGTGCCCCCGTATTGGCGGATCAATTCCTCATCCAAACCAATGGTGTCCACGCAATGGCAGCGACACCAGAGATTCCTTCCAAACAGAATTTCATGCGTTCTCATCATTTCCCGATGAATCCGCATGGCACTCTTTCTCTCTGGCACCCGAATATCATCGCGACCGAATGCTTCGTGGAAATGCTCATCCACATATGAATATGATCCAGCAAAGTATTTCTCTGCAGTAACACGATCTCCCGCTGGTGACAAAAATCCCGAATGAAAGGAACGTCAGAATTCGAATCGAAGGTTCAACCCCAGGAACACTCCGGGCGAGAGCCGAACTTTGTCGTGCAAGCCAGCCCCTTGGTTCTCTCCCTCTCCAAATTCTCTTTCAAAGGCATAACCGGAATTCAACTCTGCCGAAAGATGACGCCCAATATCGCACTTCATTCCCATGACAAGCCGCTGTTCAAAAACAAAGAAGCGATCTTCGGAGTTGACACGGTCGGAAAGGAAATATGCCTCTGAAAGATTTTCATAGGCGCCGTAGAGTTGCATCCGGTCATGGATGAGGTATGTCAGCCGTGCATTCACGTTAGTCAATGGAACATAGGATAAGTCGATTGCCCAATCGGAACCGGGTTCCCAATGAAGTCTGAAGGGAAGTCCTAAATTCATTTGGAAGGATTCAGAGGGATTCCAACTGTATGCCACCATCGGAATCGGAAAATTTAACGTCCCGGCCGGTGAATACATGACTCCTAAAGTCCAGGAGTCGCGCTGGTTTCGTGCGGGGATCAGCAACATTCCTCCCAGCATGATGTTGATTTCGTCACCGCTTTGAAACGGTTCGTCTCCGGACGTCCCGGCGCTAACCATGAGTAAACCTGTCCAGTCATTGTCAAACTGGTGCAGGTAGTTCACTCCAAAACTCACATCCCACAGTTCCGCAGGGAAAGGACGCCCGGTGTCAGGGAGAGTGACTTCACCCGAATAGAGTGAGTTTCGAACGTTGAAATTGAACATGAGAGCACGCCCCTCATTCATCCAGAGCGGCAGTCCTCCCGACAAATTCTGGCGGAGAACGGCCAGATCACCTTGTTGTCCAGAGACGGATCGTGACGGATACCAGACGACACTGTATCCAGGACCTCCACCTGGACCGCCCCCCATCCCCGGTCCTCCAGGTCCGCGCATCGTGGGCCGTCCCGCATGTGGAGCCGATTCCAGTGGAATCATCTCCGGAACAAGAGACTGTTCTTCGGAATCGAGGAACTCTTCCAAAGGCAGCGGCTCGATCTGAGTCTCCGCCGCGTCTTCCTCGAAAAGGGCTTCAGAATGTCCGTAATCCTCCGCTCTTGCAGCGCTGGTCGCGAGCAACGCGAAGACAACCGTCAACAAATTCGGCAGTCTCCAAAGTTTCCTCATCGCCGGTGACCATGTGATCGAAGCACCAATCATTGGAAACCTTGTCTATGACTTCGTATCATCCTGAAAGATCCCTCTCACTTTGGAGATTTGTTTGACCAGTCGCCTGCTCAACGGCTGGGCACCGCTGCTGAACGAGGCATTGTCCGGTGGTGTGAAACACCCTGTCCTGCGAGGTTGACAGCTCGACTCGATCGACCCGGCATCCGGGGAGCAGAGCCTGACAGCCGCAGATCCTTCCAATGTGATGTTCCCATGTTCTGAGGATCGCGACGCACCTCTTCCGCCGCTGGCCCATTCATCTCGGAAGGACATGTCACCGGTTTTTCGAACACCATTTTGGAACTCCCTTTCCAAATCGATGAGGCGATTGTCGAGTTTGCAGGATGTAGCAAATGTCGGCTCTTTGTGATTGGTACGGGCGCGAGAGGTGGTTTTCTACAAGATTTATTACTTTGGGAAACTGGTTTTAATAAATCACCGTAAACAATTGACCTCAAAAGGCTTCAGGCGATGCCGTTACCGTTTGGAGGGTGGGGCCTGGTCCCCCTCTTTCCATGGCGGAGGTGAATGGTCTCCTTAGAAGCCCCTTCCCCATCGGTTCGGTCACTCTGCCGATCAGGCTTGCTGAATGGGTTGTACCTAATATCTGGAATTTGGCGGCCATCCGGCCTTCTTCGGAAACGATTGAGCGATCCAGTGTGACGCGACGATGACGAACTGGCGTTTGGCAACGGTTTCACCAATTCGGCGAATTCTGCAGGTCGTACCACATCTCTCTCAACAGCAGGCCATCCATTTTTGCGAAGTGAAATCCGCAGGGGTGCCGCGCTGTCGACGGTGCTGTGAACGCTCCTGGAGGAGTCGTCCCTGTTGCCTTCAGGACACCAGCATGTCATTTCAGCGCCCCTTGCCCCTCGTTCTCCTTCTGGTGGTGATGTCTTCCTGGACCGGATGCGGGAGCGTCAGGAATTATTTTCACAACGGCTTCAAGGTCGGCCCGGACTACACGCCTCCCTGTGCCTCTGTGGCCGAGGACTGGATCGACAACGGCGATCCGCGCATTCACAGTTCCTCTGACGACTTGAGTGGCTGGTGGACCGTCTTCGACGATCCGCAACTCAACGGCCTGATCCAAGCCTCCTACGAACAGAACCTGACACTGCGTGAAGCAGGCTTTCGGATTTTGTCCGCGCGTGCTCAGTTGGGTTATGCCAAGGGAAATTTCTTTCCCCAATTCCAGACGGCGCAAGGAGGATATTCACGGCTGAATCTGGCGGACAATTTCTTCGACCAGTGGAATTTTGGATTCAACCTCGCCTGGGAGCTGGATTTCTGGGGGCGATATCGCCGTGCCATCGCCGCAGCGGAAGCGACGTTGGACGCATCGGTTCATGACTACGACTACGTGCTGGTCACCCTGCTGGGGGATGTGGCCACCAGTTATGTTGAAATCCGGACCACCCAGGAGCGAATCCGGCTGGCGGAAAATACGTTGAAGATTCAGGCGGATGTTTTGAAATTCATCGAAGAGCGATTGAAGGCCGGGGCAATTGGAGTGACCGAACTGGATCGAGCCCAGGCCCAGAGCAATTGGAAACAGAGCCAGGCTCAAATCCATGACCTGCGGATGACCTTGAGAATCGCTGAGAACCAGTTGTGCATTCTGCAGGGAATTCCCCCTGCAGACCTGACAGAATGGTTGGCATCCGGCCCGGAGCAGAAAATTCCGGAAGCGCCCGCGTTCGTGGCCGTGGGGATTCCGGCGGAGTTGCTGGGCCGACGCCCTGACCTGCGGCGGGCGGAGCGACTGGTCGCGGCCCAGGCGGAACAGATTGGAATTGCTGAGGCCGATTGGCTACCGGCCATCTCGATCAACGGCACGCTCGGATGGCAGGCCAATTCGTTGTCAAACCTGTTCGCTCCCCAATCGCAGACAGCCAGCATTGGTCCGGCGTTTCAATGGAACATCCTGAACTACGGTCGCATCCTGAATAACGTGCGGTTCCAGGAAGCCGAGTACCAGCGATTGATCACGGTCTATCAGAATACCGCACTGCAAGCCGCCGCCGAGGTGGAAAACGGGATCATCAGATTCACACAAGCCTCGGAACGGGCGCAGGCATTGGAAGAGAGCGTCGACGCGGCATATACGGCATTGGGGGTGGTCGTCGCACAATACGAAGCAGGCTTGGGAGGGGTGGACTTCAACCGCTATGCCACGATCCTGCAGTCACTGGTTCAACAGCAGGACACCTGGGCGCAAGCGCAGGGGCAGAACGCCCAAGGGCTCATCGATATTTACCGGGCTCTGGGGGGCGGATGGCAGATTCGACTCGCTCCGGTTCCCGACAAACAGGGAATTCTGTCGGAAGTTCCGCCGCTTCCGGGAATTCTTCCCATTCCGGATCTCCCCGAACAAGAGTAGCCATTCGGAGTGAGAAAAGAGGGCCACCGTCCCCATTCAGTATGAATGGGAGCGCTGGCCCTGATGGCAGATCTCCCGTTCTCAACCGGTTCCTGTCTTCGACCACTCGGAGACGAGACATCAAAGCATGTTTCAACGTCTCGCAGGGGGGACAGGAGATGAGACGGGAGGACGGGGAGAAGCCGCCACGGGAAGCCTGCTTTTCTCACCATAGTCTTCCATCATGTCGTGCAACGTCGATTCAAACTGGCCCAGCAACTGATCCAATCGAACGGCATCACGCGATCCGGGAGCGGCGCGCCATCCCCGCAGATCTCTTTCGATGGCGTGAAAATCCCGATCCATTTTGTGGAGGGAAGCGGCGATCCTGTCGTTCTCACGTCGCGGTGCCCGGTGCGTGCCGTTACGAACTTCATCTCGAATGCGTTGAGACTCCTGCAGAATGTCGTACATTTCACGATACCCCTCACGGAAGCCCGGATTGCCTTGATAGTTCTGATGCAGTTGCAGGCACAGAGCATTCGCCTGCGTGACGAGTTGATTGGCCAGACGGTCGGCATCAGTCCGACGTCCGAATTCGATCCTGACCACAGGTGCGGGACCGGGACCAGGGGAGGGTTGCGGTTGATAGCGAGGCGCTTGGGGACCGGGCTGGGCCATTGCCTGATGGATCAGCGGACTCCCTCCCCACAGAACTCCGATCACAGCGGCGAATCGCCAAAAGGACATGTCTTCTTTCATCATCTCAACCTTCCTTGGAAAAGTGAGACACACTCTCCTGTCAGCACCCTGCTCACACGGCGGTGTCCCATTCATCAAGACGTTTCGTTGTTTCTTGAAGGCGCTTTCCTGGCGCTCTCACTCGTACCTCAAGGCATCGATCGGATCGAGGCGGGAGGCTTTCCAGGCGGGGTAAAATCCAAAGGCCACTCCCACCGTGGCTGAAACGAGAAAAGCCCCCGCCACCGCTGGCAATGACATCTGGACGGGCCATTTCATCAAGAGCCAGACCAGAGTCGACGCGCCGCGGCCCAGGAGAATTCCGACAATTCCTCCCAGGGAACACAGCGCGATGGCCTCGATGAGGAACTGGCGCAGAATATGATACGAGCGGCCTCCCACCGCCATCCGCAGGCCAATCTCTCTTGTCCGCTCGGTGACCGACACGAGCATGATGTTCATGATTCCGACCCCGCCGACCGCCAATGAGATCGTGGCCACGATCAGCAGCAGTCCTCCCATCATCGTGGACATGCTGCCGAATGCCTTCATCATTTCGGCCATATTGCGAATGTTAAAATCATCATCCTGTCCCTCTCGAATCCGATGGCGTTCCCTCAATAGTTCTGTGATCTGATCAATCGCAGGCTGGACCATCTCCGCGCTGTGCGCCTTCACCATAATGGTGTCGACGTTGATAAAACGCACCGGTTGCGGTGTATTGGCCGCCTGAGTGGCCGATTGTTCGGGATAGAGAGAAGTCGCTTCGGGATAGAGATTGCTCAGCGTATTGACTTCGGTCGAGGTGGCACTGGATGCTGTCCCTGCGCTCGCTCCTCCGGTGTTTGTCCCCGAGACGCGAAACTTGATCGTCGTCCACGGTGCCAGAATGACATCGTCCTGGTCCATCCCCATCATGTTGGCTCCCTTGCGTGAGAGCACCCCCACGACTCGAAAGGAGACATTTTTAATTCGCAGATCCAGTCCGACGGGGGACTCTCCGTCGAAGAGTTCTTTGACAAGCGTTTCTCCGACCACACAGACCTTGTTGCTTCCCCGAACGTCGCGATCCGTGAACATCTCCCCGTCCTGAAGCTCCATCCAGTCGCGGGCCTTCAGGTACTCTGGAGTCGTTCCGTAGATGTTCATGGGCACCCAGTTGCGGTTTCCCCGGACGACCTGCCCCTGGACCTGGACGATGGGGGCCGCAGAAGCGACTGCCGGACAATCCGTCAAAATCGATGCCGCATCTTCCGGCGTCAGGGTTTTCTCGCTGCCAAACCCCATACTGATGCCGCCACTGGAGGCGGCTCCTGATTGAACCATAATGGTGTTGGCCCCCATCGACAGCATCGTGGTCGTCAATGCGGTTCGAGACCCTTGGCTGATCTCGACCATGGCAATCACGGCCGCGACTCCGATCACCACACCCAGCGTGGTGAGTCCTGAACGCATCCTGTTGCGCCAGATGGCACCCAGAGCGGTTCGCAGTGTCGGCGGAACGAGCCGCGTTGCCAAGGAGGGGGAAGGATGAGCGGGGGATTTCACCTTGGCCGCGATTTTCGGAACGGTGACGGACTGGCTGGGTTTTCGTTGCGGAGGTGCAATGGTCGCCACGCCCCCGTTGCTTTCCGCAGTCCCGGTCCAGGACTGGGGGGCATCCCGTTCTTCCGTCCATGGGGGCAGATCTTCGGGAATCGGAGCGGAAAGAATCTGCCGTTCGCCTTGCGAGACATCCTCCACGATCAAGCCATCCGCCACACGAATGGTCCGATGGGCATAAGCAGTCACTTTGGGATCGTGCGTGACCAGGATGACCGTCAATCCTGCGGCATTCAATTCCTGAAACATCCGCAGGATTTCGACGCTGGTTTTGGAGTCGAGGTTCCCGGTCGGTTCGTCAGCCAGCAGGAGTGCGGGCTGATTCACCAGCGAACGGGCGATGGCCACCCGCTGCTGCTGCCCGCCCGACATTTTCGAAGGGATGTGATCGAGCCGGTCTGCCAGTCCCACTTGAACCAGAAGCTCGACGGCCCGTTCGTTTGCCAGCACGGCCCCGGGAGCACTCAACGAGTAATCCAGGGGCATCAACACATTCTGAACGGCGGTCGTCCTGGCCAGCAGATTGAAGCTCTGAAAAACGAAGCCGAGCTTGGCGGTGCGTACCAGGGCGCGTTCATTGCGGCCGAGTTTGCCGACTTCCTGCCCATCCAGCCAGTATTCTCCCGACGTCGGACGATCCAGGCAGCCCAGGATGTTCATCAAGGTGCTCTTCCCGGATCCTGACGCTCCCATGATGGCGACCATCTCTCCCCGCTGAATGGAAAGGGAAACCCCCTTCAGCACGGGAACATCCATATCCCCGACCCGATAGGTTTTGGTGACGTTCTCGACACGGATCAATTCTTCCATCGATGGGGCCTCTCGGCATCCAGGTTGCCACGGGGATTATTTCTTGTCACCCTCGGTCGAGGGGGTTTTCCGGGGGATCTTGGGAGGACCAAACGGATTGTTCGTTTCCTGCGTCGCCGCAACCTGTGTCTCTCCCAGCACGATTTCATTCCCTTCCGAGAGTTGATCGCTATAGATCGCGGTCAACGAATTGTCCGTTTCCCCAACCAGAACCGGGACGGGAACGACAAAGTTTCCATGACGAACCCAGACCGTCCCCGATTTTCGGCTCTCGCCGAGAGCCTCGACTTCTGAGTCGGCACCTTGTGACGGCACAGGTGTTGCTGCCACGACGTCCGGGGAAATGCGATTCGCGGGAGGTTGATACCGCAGTGCGGCATTGGGAACCAGGAGCACATCCGGAATCCGCCGGATCAAAAACTTGACGTCCGCCGTCAGATAGGGAAGCAGTTTCAGATCGGAATTGTCGTTCTCGATGACGACGGTATAGGTTACGACATTTTGCGTCATGGTGGCATTGAGACGGATCTGCACCACCTGCCCTTCGAAGACATCCTCCGGAAAGGCATCCACGGTGAATTTCACCGGCATGTCCACTTTGATGAGCCCGATGTCGGCTTCATTCACGGAAGCCCAGATCTGCATCCGTCTCAAGTCCTTGGCGATCAGAAACAAGCTCGGAGCATTCAGGCTGGAAACCACCGTCTGACCGATATTCACGCGACGATCGATAATCGTTCCACTGACGGGAGAACGAATGACCGTATAACCCAGATTGGTCTCCGCGAGTTGGAGCAGGGCCTCGTTTTGTGCGATCGACGCCTTGCCAATGTCGATGCTCGCTTTGGCGGAATCATAGTTGGCCTGAGCCAGCACATAATCGGCGTCGGAGATCCCAATAATCTCAATCGGTTCCTGACGGGAGGACTTCAGGCTGGCGGGAGCGAGGCCGGTCAACTTGAGAGACCGCAATTTCTGAGCGCGCAACCATTCCGCTTCGGTTTGCCTGAGTGTGGCTTCCAGTTGCAACAAGCTGGCCCTGGAATGCTCCAGGGCCGCTTTGGCCTGATTGCGTTGGGCGAGGTAAATGGCTTCATCGATGATCGCAAGGGTCTGCCCTTCTTCGACGAGTGCGCCATAATCCACCTGCTTCCCGGCGTAGCGGGGATCCACTGTCCCTCGTGCGTCGATCCCCAACGCATCAACTCGCCCGACCACCTGAGCGCCGACGTCAACGAGATCCTCAGGTTCGAGCGTTCCGGTGGCGGAAACAGAGACAATCAGATCACCCCGATCGATCTGAGCGGTGCGAAAATTGACCGTCGATTTTGTGTTCGAGAACTGGTTGTAGGCGGAGACGCCCCCTGCCGCGACGGCCATGAAGAACACGAGCAGGAAGAGGACTCTCATCGAACTGCACCATTCAATCTGGAGATGAACACTCGCCAGCCTTGTTGCGATGCTCTCCGAACGGCATAAGGGGCAACTGCGGCGGATTGGCTCCCACCAGGCGTTTGGCAACAAGGGAACGTCTGCCGCAGTGCCCAAACCTCCAACTCCTTCGAAGGTTTTCCCGGAACAGGAAGAACGCTCAGGCAGATCCTGCCTATTGCTTCGTACGGGGAACTTTGCCGACGTTCTACAGAATTTCTTTCGAAATTCCGGAAAGGGCTCTGCGGGTGAACGCTTGATGGCAATCGCCGCAACCCCTATTGGCCTTCCTGTGCTTTACGGCGAATCTCTTTCAGAAACTCTTGAAAGACATGATTGTTTCCCCAGGCAGGGGCTGTTCGTTCCGCGACATCAAGCGCTGCATTCACGCTTTGTCGCGCTGCTTCCAGATTCCCTTGCTGCCGTTGCCAGGCAGCCAATTCCAGGAGCAGTTGTGCCCGGGCGACGTGGTAAATCGATGAACTCACACTTTCTTCCGTGAGTTGCTTGAGAATTTCAAGGGCCTCGTTGAGTTGTTGCGCCGCTTCGTCCGTCTCTCCCTGCAATTTGGCCACCAGGGCAAATTGATGTTTTGCCTGAGCCAGGAGTGCGCGATACGCAGGATTTCTGGGAGCCGCGCTCACGAGGGTCTCGGCGATCCTGACGGCTTCCCGAAGATGCTCGTTTTTCGTTTCCGCATCCAGTTCACCGGGGATTCGGCTCCGTGTGATCAACGCTTCCGCCAGTTCAAATTGAAAGCTCGGTGATTCTGGAAACTCGGCGGCCAGTTCCCGAAGAATGGCTTCCGGCTCAATCGCGAGATCCGGTGCAGGGGGATTTGTAGAAAGGCCAAGAGGCAGTTTCAAGATGCCTAACGGCAAGAGTTCCCACACCCTGGAATGCAGGATTCCCTGCACTTGACCCAGTATGAAATCGGGTTTGGAAACGGCCTGTATAAAACGGACGAATTCACGTCGATCCAGTTCACATTTCGCCAGCGCCAAACGATATTCCGGATTCTTCGGAGACTCCTGAACGAGGTCTCGCAGCAAACGAGACGACTGATCGAGATATTCCAGCATCAAATGCAATGGCGGTGGACGATCACCCCAGTCTTCCTCGGCTGGAAGAGGAGGGGCGGACGGTGGTGGCCAGGGAGGTCGTCCGTTTGCGGGTTCCAGGACCGCGAAAATCTCCCGGGCTCCTGCTGTTGGTCCGACGGTTGAGAGCTGAGTCAACGTTTTCGCCAGGGCAAACCGGACGTCGGACGACGGATTCGGACACGATTCGAGAAGACCTTTCGCTCGCCAGTGGGCCTGAACAGCCCCTTTCACATCTCCTGAACGGGCTCTGGTGATGCCGAATGAGTTGAGTGCGGACACTTGTGCCAGGAGCAATGTCTCGTCCCGGGGATGTTCCCGGTATGATTCCGAGTAACGTGCAATCGCCTTGGAAAAGGAATCGGACGCTTTGTCCAGGTGTCCCAGCCGCACCTCAATTTCACCAATCTGCATCTCCGTGCGCGCGGCTTCCACGTCCAAGTTTGCCCCATTGTTTTCCGCAAATTTTTCGTAGAACTTCAGCAGTGTCGCCAATAACCGGGCATCGGCATCGGAGACCGCCACGTCGTTCATGCGCGCTTCACCGGCTTCCGTTTCGATTCGCAACGTGCGGGGAATTCCACGCGCAGAAACATTCTCGGTGATTTCGTTGAGCGCCTGAACGGCAATGGCCAGGTTCTCCTGGGTCCGTTTCTTCTGGGCCGAGATTTCCTTCAGCGCCAACTCCGATCGGTGCTTCCCAATCGCGAGCGAGACGATCAACGCCAGAAGTAATGCCATCGCCACGGCGGAGAGCGAAGCCACGACCTTGTGGCGTTTTCCCCATCTCCACATCTGTTCCAACGGAGTGATGCGCCGCGCCAGGATCGGCTCGTCATTCACGAACCGCCGTAAATCCTCGGCCATCTCCGCCGCTGATTGGTAGCGATGCGAGGAAACAACCGAACACGCCTTCATCACGATCGTTTCCAGATCCCGGCTGACATGCGGTGCCACGGAACGAAGCGGAGGAGGAGGGGCGGAAGACTTGAGCTGAATCAGCCGGGCATGGTTCGTATCCGCATAGGCTGGCCGTAACGCCAGGAGTTCGTACAGCGTCAATCCCAGACTGTAGATGTCGCTTTGCTCCGTGCTCTGGCCGACGATCTGTTCCGGGGCCATGTATTGCACCGTCCCGGTCACATGCCCCGATCTGGTCAATCGATTTTCCTGGATGCCGGTCGCCAATCCGAAGTCGACCAGCCAGGCAACACCTTGCCGGTCGATCAGGATGTTGGACGGCTTGATGTCCCGATGAATGACTCCCTGGCCATGCGCATAGGCCACGGCATCCGCCAGATCAGCCACAGTTTTTGCGACAACCCGAGGATTCGACAAGGCGCGAACAGCCGGTTCTTGGCCCGGTTCCGGTCGATTTTTGGAGTCCTCTCCCGAATGCTCCCCTTCCAGTCTTGTCCCGCTATTGACGACCGACTCAGGAATGCTCGAATGGGGTGGAGATTGTTCGTGTCGCGAAGCGGGGAGTCCACCGTCGTTCAGGATCTCCGGGACTTGGCGGAGCGTCTCGATCACCTCCGCCAGTGACCATCCGGGAATGTACTGCATGGCATAAAAATGAACGCCGTAATCCTCTCCCGTTCCATAGACGGGAACGATGTTCGTATGGTGCAGTTTCGCGGCGGATTCGGCCTCCCGGCGGAACCTGGCAAAATCCGTAGCCGTGGTCGCCACGTTGACTCCCAGCACCTTCAGGGCCACCCGGCGATGGAGCGTGACCTGCTCGGCCTCAAACACAACCCCCATCCCTCCCCTGCCGATCTCTCGGAGAATCTTGAAATCTCCCAGTTGTCCCAAGGCTGGCAATCCGACAACCGCCCGACGGCTGGAGGAAGAGTGGCTCAGTTGCTTCATGCCTTCCAGTTTCAAGATTGCAGGAAACAGTTCCTCGATCTCTGCGGCAAACTCCGGGTGCTGCTGTTGAGCGTCCTGAATCGAAATCCGCTCCCCCTGCCGTCTCCGTTCCAAAAACTCGGCAGCCAGTTCTTCCAGGCGCAACTGTCGCTCTTCCTCCTCGGGGGAGAGAGGAATTTGCGTTGTTTCGAGATTTACGGACGCATCAGACATTTCAAACCGTCACCAGAGACAATGCCCATCCCATCCCAAGTCATCCCGACGCGAATTTTAAATCATCAGGAGGATCTGTGAATTCCGGCAGGAAATCGAGAATCTTCTTCAGCCGCTGAAGTGCGCGAACGTATCGAATACTGGCCGCTTTGGGGGTGATGTTGAGGGCGGCCGCAACTTCATTGTTCGTCAACTCTTCGAAGTGACGCAGTGCCAACACTTCCCGATCGACGGTGTCCATGGATTCCAGCGATTCTTTCAGGAGGCGGGCCGTCTCTTCCCGAACGGCAATTTGACTGGGAGACGACATCTGCGCCAGCAACTGACCGGCAATGGAGGCGGCCGTCGTCCGCTGCAAGTCTCGCGGATCTGCGGAAATTTCACGGTAAGCGTCTCGCATCTGAGTTCCCAGATGATGTCGGTGGATGTCAACAATGGTCTGATTCACAATCCAGCGCAGCCAGATGAACATCGAAAGCTCCTGGTCATCCAGGAAGCTGTCGATTCGAGCATGTGCGGCCACCCAGGCTTCCTGCAGCACATCATCGGGTTCCAACCGAGCTGCCAGACGGGGATCAAGACGAAACCGGACGATTTGAAACAGTCGCGACCGGTGGCGCGCAAACTCCTCGCTCAACGCTCGTGCGGGCGATTCCCGCAGTCGTTGCCGCAGTTCAGTCTCATCGGATTCTGAAGAAACCATTCGGCTCTGATTTCAGGTACGGGGCCAGGTTCGAGAGTTCTACGACATTTCCGCGTCCAGTCGTCCAATTTTCCAGATTGGGACGGAGGTGTCGTCTCACTGCACGAAAACGCCGTTAATCATGAGGGTTCCGCGAGTTCCCGTCGCGGGCAGGCTGTAGTTCGTGGTGGCTCCGGTCACTGTGTTGCTGGAGGTCGAAATCAACGTCACGAACGGGTCATCGACGCCGTCCGGATTGAGAATGGAGGACAACACGATTCCCCGATCCACAAACGTGCTCGCGTACGACAAATCAATTGTATTGGTTTCAATGACGAGCGTCGAAAGGTGTTCGATATTCTCAAACAGGATGCCGGTCGCTCCTCCGGATTGGTCGACGATATAGTTGCCGGTGACATTCGCCCCGCCGGCGTCTCTCAAGTTGATGCGAACTCCGGTCCCATTCAAGGCATTGAACAGGACGCCGTTGGAGGTGACATAAATGGTCGACATGGAACTGGTGTCGACATCAATCCCGACACTGTTCGCTCCATTCAACGTCACGGCATTTTGAGCAATCTGCACCAGCGCCTGATCGTTCGATGCCCCGGTCTTGAACTGAATCCCTACCTGTCCTGAGTTCGTTCCCGTAATGACGTTGTCCAGGAAATAGGCCGTCGTCGGTCCGGTCCAGTTCACGGCGGCGGCCACCGCGCTGGGGCCGGTGATTCCGACATCATTGCCCTGGAAGTTGTAGGCGAGGGACGATCCTTCTCCCCCGGCAACGGTTTCCGTGCGAAAGAACGTGCCAGGGACACTGTCAACAGTATTGTAGGTGACGGACGACGTGAAACTTCCCAGTTCGTCAACGCAGAGCCAGATCCCTGTTCCGGAGGCAATCGTGTTATTTGTGAACTGGGAATCGGAAATCTGCAGCATGGTGAGATTGGTGGCATCGATGAACATGTCTGCTGTCTGAGTGATGTTGGAGCCGTAGAGAATCAACCCATCCGCTCCATCGATCTCCGCGACTTTTCCGTTGCTGGTGAAGTCGACCGTCTGGAGTGCCACCAGCGGACCGTTCTCCATGAAGATCGCCGCCGTTGTCCCTTGAATGGCTCCGCCGCTTCCTAAATTGCCGCTGCCATAGACGGTGAAGCTCCCCGAGGTTTCAATGAATTCCAGCCCGTGAACACCGCCATTGACGTTGAGTTGTGTCAACGCCACGTTGATCCCGGAGTTCTCCACGTGCACGGCGGCGCTATTGATGGAGGTCAGATAGCCGTTCAGAATCTGGGCATTTTCAGTGTTGTTCGCAGAAAACGCCGCGGCATTCTGTGTTTCAATGTCAACGGCTCCAAAGGCAATGATTCCTTCATTGTTTTCCAGGTGAATCCCTGTTCCCCCGGTGTTGTTGCGGACGACCAGTTCAGCGACGGTCACAAGCGCAGGGGTTTCCGTGGTCACGTCATCGGAAATGGAAACGGTTCCTTTGTCGTCCACCTCAACGAGTGTTTTGAGGTTAGTCACATAGAAGGCGTACTGACCTGCATTCTGGATAATCAACTCGTCGGTAAAGGCGATTTCCCCATACCCTCCATCGATCAGAACGCCGCTGTTCGAAACTCCGTTCACGTAGATATTGGAGAGTTCCAGCGATTCATCGATCTCGACGAGATGAATGCCCGTCGTCCCGCCATTGATCCGGATGTTATCGATGTCTCCGTCTGCCGAACCGGCAATGTAAACGGCACTTCCCGTGGAGTTTTCGATGGTGACGTCATGGATGACGAAATTCTCGATCCCGTTGGCCACCACTCCGTGCCCCTGCGAATTCTGAATCAGGAATCCGGAAATGCGTGAGTCGGATGCGAGTTGAATCAGGTCGCCGAAGATTCCACTGCCGTCAATGGTGGGGGACGACGCTCCCCCGGTATTCGCATTCGGAACACGGAAGTTCCCATAACGGGCATCCCGTAGCGTGACGGTTGCCCCTTCTCCAATGAGCGACTGGCCATTGTTCAAGACGACGGCTTCATTCACCGTGGTTCCGGAATGAACGAAGATGATGTCCGCACCGGCCGCCTGTGCATCGCTGATGCTCTCATATGGCTGATCATACGTCCCCGACTCCGCTCCGGTGGCCGTTCCCACATGCTGGACGACATATTCATTCCCCGTGGCCTTGTTGACAGCGACGACATCCGATTCGGCAACACTTTTCGTGGAGACAATCACATTGTAGTTTCGATTGACGGGTCTTCGGAGTTGTCCTTGCAGCGTTGTATCCGGACGGGCCTGGCTGCCAAAATTAAATAAGCCGCCAATGGTGACGTTGGTTCCGAACGTCTTATCGCTGGTGAGAGAGGAGAGCAACGTCACCCGAGGGTGGATATCCCCCTGCAATTGCATCTGAAACCCGTTGATATTTTCGACTCCGTCCGCCGCCAACGTATACCACCCCGCCGTTGCCTGGATCTGGTGGTCCCGAGCAAAATCTCCGGGCAGGAACATCTGCAGGTTCAAGTCGAGTCCCGACATCGAGTCTCCCGTCCGGCTCCGGACGTCGAAGAGGATGCGATTCTGCTCGAACCGCTCGTTATAGACTGTTTGACTCAGGGTTTGATTTCGAGCCCCCACGGGGAAATAGAAGTTTCCGAATGCGCCGAACATCTCCGTGCGGGCTTCCCACCCCACGGACAACTGGTGAAAGAATTCCCCCAGTGTTCCGTCCGCATCATAAAATGCGTTGACTCCAAACAGGGCGATCTCGTTGGGTTCAATGAACCGGTAACCCATCCCGACATTGACGCCCGGCTTGCCGTTCGTGGCCAGAAACGCCCGGATGTCGCCGAAGAGGATTTGATTCTCCGATTGAACATAGGGAAAAAGTTCGAGTGGAATGATGCTCTCATCCCGACCTAAAGTCGGAAGCCCGATGATTCCGATTCGGCCATCGATTCCAGAAGCGGCTTGTTTTTGAGTTGAGAATGGACGGTGGTAACCGTTGCCGGTATTCGAACGACGGGAACTCGGTTCGGGGTCCGGTTCGGGATCAGGGAAGGCCAATTGCCCCATGTCGTCATCGGCCTGAGACGTGGACTCCCCCAGCCGGAACAGGCCCAGACCGGCCATGAGAACAAGGCTGGAATGCAGCCCGATGAGAATCAGGGAAGAAACGCCCTGATTGTGCAGCCAGCAAACGGTAGGTCGGAACATGGGAGGATCTGCGCAGGCATAGCGAAGTGATTCGTGTTCAACCACGCCTGGCAAGTCACACGGTTCGACTCACCGTGTAGGTTCAAATGGAACGAAGGGAAAAGATCAACTTCAATTGTTCTTCGTCCCCACAATAGATTTGGACGATCTCCAATGCCGACCGCACCCGTGCTCCGGCAGATGTTGCCTCTTCTCCACCTGGGAGGGAGAAGCCATTTCAGTATCTCCGCTGCAGCAGGTCGTGGGACGGCAGGAGAGCAATTGCTCTTCTCGTGATGATCAGGAAAGTCTGACATCAGGAAATTCGTCAGTGATTCTCCCGAAATGATTCTTGCGGAACCTGCGCCCCAGTTTGGAGATTTTTCGAAAATCCCCGAATTTCTGCGGCGGTTTTTGAAGGCGGTTCGCAACCAGAGAGAGAGACAGAGCGGCTGTTTTCACGGCCTGCAGAGAGTCCCGGCACTGCAAATGTTCCCATTTCTCTCAGTCTGAGAGGATTTTGAGCAACGTGAATTCCTTTGGTTGCGACCGGGACAAACCGGCCGCGCCGGGTTCGCCACACGATGATTTTGAACAGGGACTGTGAATCAGAGCCGCAGGGCAATTTCATGATGCCAACGCCTGGCGGAAGTTGTTACTGCGGCCTGTTCACGATTTCCATATCGGTCCGACTGATCCCATTGCATGTTCTCCAACAGAGGTACGATGATTTGCTGCAGTCCAGGCTTGAGATCGAATCTGTCGACTGGATCAACCCTGATGTGGTTATCGGGGGTGAACAGACTCGTCCCTCGCTGGTTCTGTATGCCATCCGGACTGGAAGCTGGAGCTTTTTCCGTGGATCGGAGGCTGCTGAACTCCGTCTGTATCCCGGAGACATCTTGTTCGCGGTCTCTTCGCCAGGGCAGTCACTTCGGCCCTTCGACGTCGAATCGAATTCCCCCGGGGACGCCTCTGTCTTGAGAATCCGCTGTAATCCAGGCCCCTTCTCCGCTCCTCTCGCGAATTCTGGTGTTCCTCCGGTTTTTCATCTTCGAAGCCCTTTTTGCACGATGATTCCTTTTGATGCCTCAGCGGATCTGCTGAAATGCGTGGCCGGATTATTGCTCTCGATGGTCCTCGCCACTCAGGCCGACGCGGCGACCGCAGGAACGATTTCAGGAGTGGATCCGGTCGTTGCCCAGGCGATCCTGGCCATGCAACGCAATCCAGGGCGGCCCTGGACGATCGAGTCACTGGGAGAGGAAGTGGGAATCTCCCGTTCCTCTCTCGCTCAGAAGTTCAAGGATCAGACAGGTCAGACCCCCACGGACTTTCTGTTAAATCTCCGCATGAAGCTGGCGGAAGAGATGTTGTGGGGGCAATCACAGCATCTGAAAGAGATCGCCCGCCGCATCGGTTACCAGTCGGTCTCCGCCTTCAGTACGGCCTTCAAACGCTGGTCCGGCGCGCCTCCCAGCGTCCATCGCCGCCGTCCCTCCGCTCCGTGATCAGGGTGCCGTCAAGTCCATTGACAGGTTTGCTCCAGATGGAGAGACAAGGGCGAAGGGGGCCAGCGATGCCTGGGATGAAATCAGCACTCGGGCGATCACCGATCTGCAGACTCGAAATCGGAATGGGAACACGCACCGGATGGAATGTCCATTCCTGATACATGCCTGGTTCCCCAATTGATGTCTATCGCCCTGGTGGAAGTTCAGGGATTTCGGCTTGTTTCGACACGCCTGTCGGCTTGTCATGATCCGACTTCACATCGGGAAGAGGTCGCGCGATCGCCGCCGGAGAGATCGGAACCAACTTTTCTGGTTCCTGTTGATCCGGTTTTGGATGGCCCGTGGGTTCCTCCTCCGTGCTGGACGCGTGGATGGCTGCTCCGACAGGAGTTTTTCGACCTGGAGTCTGAAAAAGCGTTTCCTGATGGTACGCGGCGATGGGGCCGTTGATCCCCTCCCGGGAGCCTGGAAGGGGGGCGTCGGACGAGTTTCCGGCAAACTGCACGTTGTTCTTGTAGATCGATCCGCGCTGAAAGGGACCAATCCCAAAGACCCAAAAATCTTTGGCGGTGGCCCTGGCGAAGGAGCTTCCTGATTGCCAGACAACCTCCCGGCTGACACGATCATAAGCGAATATCCCGATTTTGGAGGCAGCCGCCTGATCGTTTCTCTTGGCGAGTGAGAGTTCTGGAATCGTGGCTGGAGCCGTTGTTCCCGTCGTCGCCGAAGCCGCAATGGACGCGGCGCTGCTGATTGCGCTATTCGATGGAATTCCGTAAATCAGTTCATGGGAATCCGTTCCCAGAACCCCGATTCGTCCCTCCAGAACGTAGTCCGCCTGTTCAAGGTGCGGCATCAACAACAGTCCGGCGGCAGCCATCTGCTGCCGCAGCGAACTGATCACATAGGCCGAATTGACGAAACCGATCCCCTTGTAATCCGCCATGTACTGCGTATCAAAGAACACCTTTTGACCAGTGAGAGGTGTAAAGTCGATTTTGGCCACGGTGGCATCGACGGCGTCGGAATTCAAAACCTGTTCCGTGGCCGTGTTCTGTTTGGTCGTCCCACAGCCGGACATCGTCAGTGCCATGATCGAAAGTGCTGAAAACAGCAATCTTGAAGCGCAGTCCGGCAGGATATTTTTGAGCGCCGTTCGGAACATCGGAAGACATGCACAGACGCAAAGGAGTCATTCGTGTTCAACCACGCCTGGCAAGTCACACGGTTCGGCGCGCTGTGTAGGCTCAAACTTCATTGGCAGAGAAGATCAACTCGAACCGTTTTTCGCCTCACCAAAGAATTTGGACGATCTCCAATCCTGACCACAAGATTCCGGTCGATTTTGCCGCTCGGCGCGGCGCATCCCCATTTCACCGGCCTTCCGAATGGGTGATGTGAACTGATTTTCTTGAGCAAGAAGTCAGGCCAATGACCAAAGACGGACTCTGACCGCTGCAACGGCAGAGCGATCCACCAGTGACCGGCATCGGAAATCAAAATCGCCTCCCTCGTCCATTCCCCTTCACCATTCCAACGTTGAAGTCGGTCCCATCGATGGTTCCGGTCGGACACAACGTAGTGCTATATCCAGCCTAAATCTGGGAGTTGTCCGAACTGTTTCGCGGCTCGTTGGCCGCTCTCGTTCTGGTTTATCAACCCCAAAATTAAGCCTGGACGATGCAGTAGTCAATCAGCAGTGACTGAAAATCTCTCGACACCATTTTCACAGTACGGTGTTTAAGGAATTGATTGCATTTGCAAGGTCGCGAATTCCTCCCGCTGTTTCCAAAGCTGGATACGTTTTGCTCGAGGTTCATTGCGCCCTGTGTTATTAAAGAACTCGGTTCATGATGAATATCAACAGGTTCTGTCTGGGGACCATCTTGACGTCGACCCTGGTTCTTGCAGTCGAGATGGTCCTTGACCGCCAGTCCGTCTTGAGCGTCATCAGTCTGCTGTCGATCACGGTCTGCGTGGTCCAATTGTGGCGATCGACCCGACAACTGGAACGGGAGCGGTTGTTAAAAATCTTTCATCGCTATGCCGAACAGCAGATGCAGTCTCCCACCAAGGCCGATTCCATCAAATGACCGGAATCCGGTGTTCCGTCCTGTTTTCGGTTCCCATTGTTCACTGGGGCGGGTGTTCAAGACTTCCGCCGTCCCGACCCAATCTGGCCCGGTTCGAAGCAGCACGCATTGTCCCGCATTCCCCCAGGACGCTTCCCCGGCCTCCGAAATTGACGAAAATTTCACAAAATCTCCTTTTTCTGCGGCGGTTAGTCCAGAGGCTTCGCAACCAGTCCTGTGTGAGAGCGCGAACGGGAGTGCTCGGGAAAGGCATGAGACATGTCGGTTGATCCACATCAGATTCGCGCAGCCAGGCAGGGAGATGCGGCCCTGGTCGAGGAGTTGCTCGAACCGTATCGGCAGTATCTCAAGCTGCTGGCCCGGATGCAGATCGGCCCGAAGCTCCAGGGCAAGGCGGATCAATCCGATCTGGTCCAGGAGACGTTTCTGGACGCGCATTGCAGTTTCTCTCAGTTTCGGGGAGAGAGTGAAGCAGAACTGGTGGAATGGCTGCGGTCGATCCTGGCGACCCGGCTGGCGACACTGTGTCGCCGTTATCTGGGAACGCAGCAGCGGGACATCCGTCTGGAACAGCGGATTGATGAAGAGCTGGGACGTTCGACGGTCATGCTTGGGAAGAGGCTGGCGGTCGGGTTGGTTTCACCGGAATCGTCTCCCAGTCAGCGGGCCAGTCGTCACGAGCAAGCGGTGCGGCTGGCCGATGCTCTGGCCAGACTTCCCCCCGATTACCGGGAAGCGATCGTGTTGCGGAATCTGGAGGGGCTTCCCTTCAAGCAGGTCGCGGAGCGGATGGGGAAAACGGAGGACAGTGCGGAAAAGCTCTGGCTGCGGGGTCTGACCAAGCTGCGACAGCAACTGGGAGAGCGACCATGAACGACTCAATGCAGCCTCCCCTGGAAGACGATCCCCGGGTCTTTGAACTGGTGCAGCACTATCTCCAACAGATCGAAGCGGGACTGCATCCCAGCCGCAAAGAATTGGAGGCCGAACATCCTGATCTGGTCGCCGTGCTGGAACCGTATCTGGATGCCATCGAAATGCTGCATGCCGCAGTGCCTCAACTGCGTCATGCGTCCGGTTCTTCTGATGGCCGTTTTCCCGACACTGCCGCTCCGATCGCGGGGGAACCGTTGGGGGATTTTCAACTGGTGCGTGAGATCGGTCGGGGGGGCATGGGAGTCGTCTATGAGGCGATCCAACTCTCTCTCGG
>Ga0182745_1000813_pt1 | contig 32076 bp, 30 predicted proteins | sample eDN3rd30CKraftBY_FD_128523 | JGI IMG/M metagenome (GOLD analysis project Ga0182745, IMG submission 128523) | Enriched backyard soil microbial communities from Emeryville, California, USA - eDNA 3rd pass 30_C Kraft BY (version 2) (version 2) | ecosystem: Environmental > Terrestrial > Soil >... | reverse complement strand
ATCCGCCGCGCCCGAGAGCGCCAGCAGCGCCTCGACATCGCCCTTCACGTCGAAGAAATCCACCTTGGCCGACGCGGCATCCCATTGCTCGGGCAGCACCGGCCCGGCGGCGATACCGGCGATCATCTCCAGCTCCGCACCGTCGCCGGACGCGAATTTGCGGCCGATCTCGAACAGACGCACGCGCTGCTGCTGACGGCGCTGATTCTCGCGCACCGCCTTGATCAAGCCCGGCCATAGCGACAGGCGCATCACTCCCAGCTCGATGGAAATGGGATTGGCCAGTGCCAGCGCGGCCCCTTCGGGGAACAGTACCGCCTGCTGCGCGGCCTCCGTGAAGGTATAGCTGATGGCCTCGTGGTATCCCCGAGCCACCAGCAGGTCCGCGGCGCGTTCATTGCGCACCCGCGTCTCGGTCCAGGGCCGAAGCTCCTGAGTTCCCGCGGCATCGACCTCCGGAATATTGTCGAAGCCATACAGCCGCGCCACTTCCTCGATCAGGTCTTCCTCGATACGCACGTCGAAACGCCACGAGGGTGGCACGACGCTCCATTCCGTATCGGTGGCGCCAACCTCACCGGCGAATCCCATGCCGAGACGTCGCAGGCAATCGGCGACGGTCGCCGCATCGATCTTGGTGCCCAGCACGTGTTCCACACGCCAATGCCGCAACCGTATCGGCTGCGCCGACGGGTATGGGGTTGCGGAACGGGTCACCACGGTCGGCCCGGCTTGCCCGCCGGCGCACTCGAGCAGCAATTGCGTAGCACGCTCGATAGCGCGCTCCTGCAGCTCCGGGTCGACGCCACGCTCAAAGCGCTGCGAGGCATCCGTGATCAGGCCAAAGCGACGCCCACGGCCGGCGATGGCCTGGGGGTCGAAGAAGGCCACTTCGAGAAATACGTCCCGGGTGCTATCGGCGATTCCCGATGCCTCGCCGCCCATGACGCCGGCCAGACCGAGCACGGCCTGCTCGTCCGCAATGACGGTGATGTCAGCGGACAGCTCGATGGTGCGCCCATCCAGCAAGGTCAGCTGCTCCCCCGCACGAGCATGACGCACCACCACGCTGCCATGCAGCCGCGCGAGATCGTAGGCATGCATGGGCTGGCCGAATTCGAGCATTACATAGTTGGTGACGTCCACCACGGCACTGATCGGACGCAGCCCGACGCGTCGCAAGCGCTCCTGCAGCCATGACGGCGATTTGGCGCCAATATTCACACCACGAATCACTCGGCCCGCAAACTTGGGGCACGAAGCTGGCGCTTCGATGCGCACCGGGAACACATCCGCTACCGCAGCCACGACCGGTGTAGCCGGCGGCGGCGTCAGGGGCTTCGAGCGAATCGCCGCCACTTCGCGAGCCACCCCCGCAAGACTCATGCAGTCACCCCGGTTGGGCGTCAGATTGATCTCGAACAAGGTGTCATCCAGCGCCAGCGCCTGGACCAGGGGTTGTCCGGCGGGCAATTCCACGGCCAGCTCCATCAATCCCGACGCATCCTCGCTCAACCCCAATTCGCGAGCCGAACACAACATGCCCGAGGATTCCACGCCGCGCAGCTTGGCCTGACTGATATCGACGCCGCCGGGAAGCTTGGCGCCGACCAGGGCGAGCGGCGCTTTCATGCCGGCACGCACATTGGGCGCGCCGCAGACGATCTGCAATTCCTCGCGGCCGCTGGCCACCCGGCAGACATTCAGCTTCTCCGCATCGGGATGCTTGCTCACCGCCAGCACCTCTCCCACCACCACACCGGACAGTTCGGGACCTGCCGGCTCGATGGCCTCGATCTCCAACCCCGCCATGGTGAGCGCGTGCGCCAGCTGAGGCACATCCGTGCCCGCGTCCACCCACTCCCGCAACCATTGCAAACTGACTTTCATAGCTGGCTCGTGTTCAGGCGAACTGACGCAGGAAGCGCAGATCGTTGTCGAAATACAGACGGATGTCGTTCACGTTGTAACGCAGCATGGTGAGCCGGTCGATGCCCATGCCGAAGGCATAGCCGGTGTAGCGTTCCGGATCGACATTCACCGCGCGCAGCACGTTCGGATGCACCACGCCGCAGCCGGCCACTTCCACCCAGCCGGTGTTCTTGCACACGCGACAGCCCGAGCCGCCGCAGGACACGCACGAAATGTCGACCTCGGCCGACGGCTCGGTGAACGGGAAATACGATGGGCGCAGACGCATTTTCACATCGCGCTCGAACAGCGCCTTCATGAAGCTGTGCAGGGCGGCCTTCAGGTTGGCGAAGGTGATGCCCTCGTCCACCACCAGACCCTCGAGCTGGTGAAACATGGGCGTATGGGTCATGTCGGAATCGTTGCGATACACACGGCCGGGCGCGATGACGCGAAACGGCGGCTTGCGGCCCTGCATGGCGCGGATCTGCACCGGCGAAGTGTGTGTGCGCAGCAGGCGCCCATCCGGGAAATAGAAGGTGTCGTGCATGGCCCGCGCCGGATGATTGGCGGGAATGTTCAACGCCTCGAAGTTGTACCACTCGTCCTCGATTTCCGGGCCGTCTTCGATGGTGAAGCCGGCATTGCGGAAAATCTGTTCCAGCCGGCGGCGCACCCGGGTGACCGGATGCAGGCCGCCGGAAGCCTGGCCCCGCCCGGGCAGGGTTACGTCGACGGTGTCGCCGGCAAGTTGCGCCGCCAGCTTGGCGGCTTCCAATTGGCCGCGGCGCTGGTCGAGGGCCGTCATCAAGGCCGACTTGGCTTCGTTGATGCCAGCGCCGGCGATCCGTCGCGCCTCCGGGTCCATGCCGCCCAGCGACTTGAGCAGCGCCGTGATCTCGCCCTTCTTGCCGAGCAGGCGCACACGAATCTGTTCCAACTCCTCGATGCTCTCGCTACGCGTAATGTCCGCGCGCGCGGCCTCGACCAACGAATTCAGATCGGATTGAGATGCGCTCATGCGTTAGCCGGGGTAGCCGATGAAAGTGAAGGTGACGAACTCAACAATGCCATGAAACCGCGCCGTCCAGAAAAAAATCGGGCGCTGTGGGTAACAGCGCCCGATTCGTTCTGCCACTTTGGAACCGGCAGCGCCCCCCCTGTGGCAGGGAGCGTGGCCGGTGCGCCTGTCTTCAGGCTGCTGCTTTGGCGAGAGCGTCTTTGGCGCGCTGTGCGAGCACACCAAAAGCCGCTGCATCGTTCATCGCCAGATCCGCCAGGACCTTGCGGTCGATCTGCAGACCCGCCGCAGTCAGACCGGCGATCAGCTTGCTGTAAGACAGGTCGTGAACCCGCGCTTCAGCATTGATACGCGTGATCCACAACGAGCGCATGTTGCGCTTGTTGGCCTTGCGATCGCGGTAGGCGTACTGGCCGGCCTTGATGACCGCCTGCTTCGCCGCGCGATAGACCTTGCGACGGGCGTTGTAATAGCCCTTCGCCTTCTTGAGAACTTTCTTGTGACGGGCGCCCGCAATGACGCCTCTTTTGACGCGTGCCATGTCTCAACTCCTCACTTCGCGTGCGGCAGCAACGAATCGAGCCGCACCAGATCTTGTTTGGCCACCATGCTCGGCGCGCGCAGCTGACGCTTGCGCTTGCTGGTCTTGCTGGTGAGGATGTGACGACGGTGGGATTGGCCTCGCTTGAAGCCTTTCGCGGTCGGACGAAAACGCTTCGCCGCCGCCCGGTTGGTTTTCAACTTGGGCATGTCGAGCTCCTTTAAGCTCTACGTTTGTTGGCCTTTGGAGAACTCCTGGGCTGCCGCGTTGCCGCGGATGCCAGGCGCCTCGTGGGGCGGGACAACGTCAGTTCCGCAGGGACGATCCCCGCGGTCTGCGCGCTGCTCACTTATTTTTCTTCGGGTCCTACTTCTTCTTAGGCCCGAACATCATGACCATCTGCCGCCCTTCCATCAGCGGGTTCTGCTCCACCGTGGCGTGCGCCGCCAGGTCAGCCTGTACCCGAGCTAGAAGTTCGCGACCGACTTCCTGATGCGCCATTTCACGGCCGCGGAAGCGCAGCGTGACCTTGGCTTTGTCTCCTTCCTGGAGAAAACGAATCAGGTTACGCAACTTGACCTGATAGTCGCCGTCCTCCGTGCCTGGGCGAAACTTCACTTCCTTGATCTGAATCTGCTTCTGCTTGCGCTTCGCTGCGTGCGCCTTCTTGCTCTGTTCGAACAAGAACTTTCCGAAGTCCATGATCCGGCATACCGGCGGATCGGCCGTGGGAGATACTTCCACGAGATCCAACTCGGCGGCCTGAGCCATCTGCAGCGCATCGAAACGGGTCATGACGCCGGCTTGCTCGCCGTTGGCGTCGATGATGCGCAGCTTCGGCGCGGTAATCTCTTCGTTGCGCCTTACGCGCTTAGCAATGGGAGCAGCGATACGTCATACCTCCACAAGGGTCCGGCCGCGGCTCGCTATTTCCTGGGCAAGCTTCTGCGCGACAATGTCTACCGACATTGCGCCGAGATCTTTGCCACTGCGGGTGCGCACGGCCAGAGAATTCGATCCTGCTTCGCGGTCGCCGGCCACCAATAGGTACGGCACGCGTTGCAGCGTGTGCTCGCGAATCTTAAAGCCGACCTTTTCATTACGCAAGTCCGATTCGACCCGAAGCCCCTGATTTTTCAGGATTTCGGTGACCTGACGCACATACTCGGCCTGGCCGTCGGTAATGTTCATGACCACCGCCTGTACCGGCGCCAGCCAGGCCGGGAAAGCCCCGGCGTGTTCCTCGATCAGGATGCCGATGAAACGCTCCAGCGAGCCGAAAATGGCCCGGTGCAGCATCACCGGCACCTGTTTGGAGCCATCCTGGGCGATGTAATGGGCCCCGAGCCGGCCCGGCATCGAGAAATCCACCTGCAGGGTGCCGCACTGCCAGGTCCGTCCGATCGAGTCTTTCAGGGTGAACTCGATCTTCGGGCCGTAGAACGCCCCCTCGCCCGGCTTTTCGGCCCAGGGCAGGTTGCGGCTGTCCAGCGCGCGGCCCAGCGCCTGCTCCGCCTTGTCCCAGACCTCGTCCGAGCCGATCCGGTTGGCCGGCCGGGTCGCCAGCTTGTAGGTGACGTCCTTGAAACCGAAGTCCTCATAGACCCCGTGCAGCAGGTCGATGAAGGCGATGGCCTCGTCCTGTACCTGCTCCTCGAGACAGAAGATATGAGCGTCGTCCTGCACGAAGCCGCGCACGCGCATCAAGCCGTGCAAGGCGCCGGAGGCCTCATTGCGGTGGCATGAGCCGAACTCGGCCAGCCGCAGCGGCAGGTCGCGGTAACTTTTCACGCCCTGGTTGAAGACCTGCACATGGCCGGGACAGTTCATCGGCTTGACGGCATACAGCCGCTTCTCCGACTCGGTGACGAACATGTCCTCCTTGAAGTTGCCCCAATGGCCGGACTTTTCCCACAGCGTGCTGTCCATGAGCAGCGGGGTGCGGATTTCGCTGTAGCCCTTCTTGCGCCACAGGTCCGACATGTACTGCTGGATCACCTGGTAGAGCCGCCAGCCGCGCTCGTGCCAGAACACCATGCCAGGGGCCTCTTCCTGCAAATGAAAGAGATCCAATGCACGCCCCACCTTGCGATGGTCGCGCTTCTCGGCCTCCTCCAGCCGGGTCAGGTACGCCTTGAGGCTTTTCTCGTCGGCCCAGGCGGTACCGTAGATGCGCTGGAGCATCTCGTTGTTCGAGTCGCCGCGCCAATAAGCGCCGGCAATCTTCATCAGCTTGAACGCCTTCAGCTTGCCGGTGCTGGGCACGTGCGGCCCGCGGCACAGATCCACCCAATCGGATTGGCCGTACAGGCTGATCGGCTCGTTCGACGGGATGCTGGCGATGATTTCCGCCTTGTAGTGCTCGCCCTGTCCCTTGAAGAACTTGACCGCGTCATCACGCGACATGACCTGGCGGGTGACCTGGAAATCGGCCTTGGCCAGCTCGCGCATGCGCGTTTCGATCGCCTCCAGGTCCACCGGGGTGAACGGGCGCTGGTACGAGAAATCGTAGTAGAAGCCGTCCTCGATGACCGGTCCGATGGTGACCTGCGCCTCCGGGAACAATTGCTTCACCGCCTGCGCGAGCAGGTGCGCGGTGGAATGCCGGATCACTTCCAGGCCATCGGCGTCCTTGTCGGTGACCACGGCAAGCCGGGTGTCGTGATCGATGACGAAGGAGGTGTCGACCAGCCGGTCGTCGACCTTGCCGGCCAACGCGGCCTTGGCGAGGCCCGCGCCGATATCCGCCGCCACCTTCTGCACGGTGACCGGCTCGGCATAGTTGCGCTGACTGCCGTCGGGCAGAGTGATTACGGGCATGGCGAGGCTTGAGCTTGGCTGGCGAAAGTGACCGAACGAACGACCGAGCCGTGGGCGAAGGCGATCAAACCCCTGGCACCTCCCGGATCGCAACCCGGCAGACGCAGAAATTTCAAAGCCTTACGCTCACGGGGAAACGTTCAGTATGAGGCCGACGCCGTCAATTATCAATTTGCGGCTGTTTTTTCGTGGTGGGCGCGACAGGGATCGAACCTGTGACCCCTACCATGTCAAGGTAGTGCTCTACCGCTGAGCTACGCGCCCGAAAAAGGCCGGCAAGGATAACGGCGCGGCATCCGGCAAGCAAGTCATGTTCAAGGAAGTCGCGGCGCCTTCAGATTTCGGGCAGCCCCAGCTCCACGTTGCGCAGCTGGTGAATCTCGTCGCGCAGCCGGGCCGCCTGCTCGAACTCCAGGTTGCGGGCATGCTTGAGCATCTCCTGCTCCAGTTTCTTGATCCGTCGCACCGCCTGCTCCGGCGTGAGCGACTTGTAGTTGGCGCCGGCGTCGGCCACCTTGGCGAACGTGGTATCGCGCACGCCGTCGGAGTACGCCCCCTCGAGAATGTCCGCGACCGCCTTCTTGATGCCGCGCGGAGTGATTCCGTGCTCCTGGTTGAACGCCAACTGCTTGGCACGACGCCGCTCGGTCTCCTCGACCGCACGTTGAATCGAGCCTGTCATCTTGTCGGCATACAGGATAGAGCGGCCGTTCAGGTGGCGCGCGGCGCGGCCGATCGTCTGAATGAGCGAGTTCTGCGACCGCAGGAACCCCTCCTTGTCCGCATCCAGGATGGCCACCAGCGACACCTCGGGCATGTCCAACCCCTCGCGCAGCAGGTTGATGCCCACCAGCACGTCAAATTTGCCCAGGCGCAGGTCGCGGATGATCTCCATGCGCTCGACCGTGTCGATATCCGAGTGCAAGTAGCGCACCTTCACCTTGTGCTCGTCCAGGTATTCGGTCAGGTCCTCGGCCATGCGCTTGGTGAGCGTGGTGATCAGTACCCGCTCGCCCCTGCCCACGCAAATCTTGATTTCCGACAGCACGTCATCGACCTGGGTCCGCACCGGCCGGATCTCGATTTCCGGGTCCACCAGCCCGGTGGGCCGCACCAGTTGCTCCACCACCTGCCCGGAGTGCTTGAGTTCGTAGTCGCCCGGCGTGGCCGACACGAAAATCATCTGCGGCGCCAACTTCTCCCATTCATCGAAGCGCAACGGACGATTGTCCAGCGCCGAAGGCAGCCGGAAGCCGTACTCCACCAGCGTCTCCTTGCGGGAGCGATCGCCCCGGTACATGGCGCCGAGCTGCGGAATGGTCTGGTGGCTTTCGTCGACCACCAGCAAGGCGTTGCCAGGCAGATAGTCGAACAGGCACGGCGGCGGCTCCCCCGGCCCCCGCCCGGACAGGAAGCGCGAGTAGTTCTCGATGCCGTTGCAGTACCCCACCTCGCGAATCATTTCCAGGTCGAAGCGGGTGCGCTGCTCCAGGCGCTGCGCCTCCACCAGCTTGCCGGCCGACTTAAGCACCTGCAGCCGGTCGTGCAGCTCATCACGAATCTCGTCCACGGCGCGAATCAGGCGTTCCTTCGGCGTCACATAGTGCGTCGACGGGAACACGGTATAGCGCGGCAGCTTGCGCCGCAGCTCTCCGGTCAACGGATCGAACTGCGACAGCGCCTCGATCTCGTCATCGAACAACTCGACCCGAATCGCTTCGCGCTCCGACTCCGCCGGGAAGATGTCGATCACGTCGCCGCGCACGCGATAGGTACCCTGGGTCAGGTCCATGTCATTACGTGTGTACTGCATGTCGGCCAGCCGCCGCAGGATCTTGCGCTGATCCATCCGGTCGCCGCGCGACAGGTGCAGCACCATCTCCATGTAGGACGCCGGGTCGCCCAAGCCGTAGATTGCCGACACCGTGGCCACAATGATGGTGTCGGAGCGTTCCAGCAGCGCCTTGGTGGCCGACAGACGCATCTGCTCGATGTGCTCGTTGATCGAGGAGTCCTTCTCGATGAATGTGTCCGAGGACGGCACGTACGCCTCGGGCTGGTAATAGTCGTAGTACGACACGAAGTACTCCACCGCATTGTGCGGGAAGAACTCCTTGAATTCGCCGTACAGCTGCGCCGCCAGCGTCTTGTTGTGCGCCAGCACCAGCGTCGGACGCTGCATCTGCTGAATCACACAGGCCACGCTGTAGGTTTTGCCGCTCCCGGTGACTCCCAGCAGGGTCTGGTGGGTCAACCCCGACTGCAGCCCCTCCACCATGCCAGCGATGGCGGTCGGCTGATCCCCCGCCGGGCGATAGTCGCCGCTGAGCTGAAAGGGACGATGATCCTGGGGGGCAGATTCGTTCATGGGATGGGATTTGGGGCCGGCGGAACCAGCGGCAAGGGTGGCAGCAAATCCTGCCATGGCATGTCATGGATAGCCCGGACGAATAATCCAGCGGCGTCCGCCGGCAGGTGCCCTAGAATAAGCACCGCTACCCTATCCGCCCCACGCATCACCTGGTGTTCAAAGTGAGTCTAGCAGTTTCCAAAAGAGTGCAGCGCGTCAAGCCCTCGCCCACCGTCGCCCTCACCGGCCGGGTGGCCCAACTCAAAGCCGAAGGCAAGGACATCGTCAGCCTCGGCGCCGGCGAACCCGATTTCGACACCCCGGTCCATATCGCCGATGCCGGCGTGGACGCCATCCGCAAAGGCTTCACCCGCTACACTCCGGTCGAAGGCAACGCCGACCTGAAAGATGCCATCAGCGCCAAGTTCAAGCGTGAAAACGGCCTCAGCTACACCCGCAGCCAGATCCTGGTCTCCACCGGTGCCAAGCAGACCATTTTCAATCTGATCCTGGCGTTGATCGACAGCGGCGACGAAGTGGTCGTTCCCGCGCCCTACTGGGTGTCCTATCCCGACATGGTGTTGCTGGCCGACGGCGTGCCGGTCACGCCCTATGCCGGTCCCGGGCAAGGCTACAAGATCACACCGGCCCAGCTCGAAGCGGCCATTACGCCCAAGACCCGGCTGTTCATCCTGAACAGCCCCAACAACCCGACCGGCGCCGCCTACACCCGCGCGGAACTCAGGGCACTGGGCGAGGTGCTGATGCGCCATCCGCGAGTCGTCATCTGCACCGACGACATGTACGAGCACATCTATTGGGCGCCCGAGCCGTTCGCCAGCTTTGCCGCCGTGTGTCCCGAGCTCTATGACCGTACCGTGACCACCAACGGGGTCTCCAAGGCCTACGCCATGACCGGCTGGCGCATCGGTTATTGCGGCGGCCCGGCCGAGGTCGTCACCGCCATGGCCACTATTCAGGGCCAGAGCACATCGAACGCCTCGGCCATCGCTCAGAAGGCTTCTGTGGTGGCCCTGAACGGCGACCAGGCCGAAGTGCGGGAAATGAACCGTCATTTCAAGCAGCGCCACGACTTCGTGGTGGACGGCTTGAACAAGTTACCGGGGGTCTCCTGCCTGGCGGGTGCCGGAACGTTCTATGCCTTCGCCAACGTGGAACGGGCCATCGAGCTGGTCGGGGTCAGGGATGACGCGGCTTTTGCTGAATACCTGCTCAACCATGGCGGCGTCGCCGTCGTGCCTGGCAGTGGTTTCGGTGCCCCCGGTCATATGCGGCTGTCGTTCGCCTGCAGCCTGCAGACGCTGGAGGAAGCGCTGCGCCGCATGGACAAGACCCTGCGGGCGGCCCAGGCGGCGTAACACGCGCTCGGTGCGTGTCGATTCCGGCTCGTGGGTACTAAGTATTTGTTTTTATTGCCAAGATGGCTCCCCGGGCCGGACTCGAACCAGCGACCAACGGATTAACAGTCCGTCGCTCTACCACTGAGCTACCGGGGAATATTCGGTGGGTAAACTCGAAGGCGCGCGATTGTGCGGAAGGGGTGCCGGGGTGTCAAGGCACAGCGGGCCTAAAGCTCCTTGCTGGTCGGGCTGGTCAGAAAACCCAGCACCAGCTTGATCCAATTGGCTGGTGATGCTGCTTGATCGCGCGTGAACCGCAACAGTGAGTCGAGACGATCGCGGTCGTACAGGCGGCCACCGAGCAGCACAGCCCATATCCTGCGGGTATTTGCGATCGCCTCGAATGGATTAGCCTCCAGGAGGACGACATCGGCCACCTTCCCCACCGCGATCGATCCGAATCGATCGTCTGCCTGGGCGTATCGGGCGGCATCAAGGGTCGCAGCGCGAACCACTGCCGCGGGCGACATGCCCGCACGAACCAGCCAGGCCATTTCATCGTGGTAACGAAATCCGCCGATACCGGTGTCCGTGCCGACCAGTATCTGCACCCCGGCCCTGTGCGCTGCTCCCGTTAGAGCCAGGCCATGATCGAAGTATTTTCGCAGCGCGGCTCTGCCCTCCACGCCTGGATAGCGCGCGCTCGTAGCCTTCAAGTCGTCGCGATACGCCCAGCGTGATAGCGGGTCCAGATACTCGAGTCGGGGATCGGCCAGGAAGTCGGGATCGGCGGCACGGGCATCTTCTTCCCGCGTGACATGCGTCGGCACGAACCAGCTTCCATTTGCGCGTAGGAGCGAGAACACTTTATCGCAAGCGGCGCGGTCATACTCGGCCACCATCCGTTCGGCGAGCCGAGTCGGGCTCTCTCCATCAAGCGCGCCAGATCTCCAGGCAGCCGCATCCTTGAAACAATGGCGGACGAACAGGTGCGCATGCTCGAAACTGCGCTGGCCAGCCGTCACCGCCTCGTTTAAATCGACTGCTTTCGGCAAGTGGCCGACCAGCGGCATACCGATTCGTCGTCCCTCCGCGGCGAGCCGCAGGTAGGCCGGCTTTGCAACGCGGTTGTAGACTTTGAGGGTATCGACGCCACGCTCGTGATAAGTGGTCGCCAGGGCGGCTGCCTGATCGGGCGCCATCTCGGGATTGTCAAAATAAAAGCTGGCGAGTTCGACGAATCGTGGCGAACTCATCGTGCCAGCCGCAGCTGCCTTCGTCCATGCACGTTTGTCGCCCGAGCAAGCGAGCAGCGAATCCTCGGATTCCGGACAACCCATCATGTCACGTACGCCTGTCACGCCATTGGCGACAAACAGCGGCAGATGCAGCTGCGGCGACAGCTGCAACGCGTGAGTATGCATATCCCAGAAGCCAGGCGAGAGGTATCTACCGCCGGCGTCGAGCAACGGAATGGAACTATCGGCTTCCAGGCCGTCGCCGATGGCCGTGATGACGCCCCGCTCGATCAGAACGCGCGTGGGAGGAAGGGTTTTGCCATTGGCGACATCGAGGATGCGCGCGTTGACGATCAAGCGGCTGTCGATCGAATCCGGGAGCGGTGCTCGCGCTCTTGGCCAAACGACACCAAGCGTAATGACCGCGAGGAGACAGCTGAGAGTAACTACCAGATATCTAACGCAACGTTTCATTCCGTGATTCGGCTGTGACAAAACGGAGGCTGACCAGGGGTTCGCTCCATAGAACACCCCGGATGGTGAAATGTTGCAACCAGGGCTCGATCAGAGAATTCCCTTGATATCGGTCTGGGAGAAATCCTGACCCACGCACAACAGCCGGCAATCATGTTCTCTATAACCGGCCCAACTAAGGTTCGACGACAACGGCACCCAGCAAGCCGTCGGACAACCATCTGCCAAGATAGGCCCCCGCCAGCTCAACCCCGTTTGCTTCGCCACGCTCAGCCACCATCTGTGCGCAGAGATCGCCGAAGCTCGCCCCGGATCGCGCCAACGTCAAGGCTCGAGCCTCCCCAGGATCGAGCACCCGAAAACGTGACGCTTGTGCCTGGCGCCAGACCAGCAATTGCGCCGGCTCCGCCAACAACTGCGCGCCAGGCGGTGTGCTGCCCGCAGTGATGGCCGACCAGATAGCGGTTGCGTTGGTCGCCTGGTCTCGCACCATCAGCGTCGGTACGAAATTCAGCACCGCACGATCCCAATCCACGGTGGCCAGGCTGGCGGGCTCCAGTACTGGTGTGTCCGCGCCAACGAACGCCTCGCCGAGCGACCATTCCAGCCAGGCGATTTCCGTCACCTCGGGATCATTCGGGTAATGGCCCTGCAATGACATTGGAAAATCGCGTGAGTACGCATCAAGCGTCCAACTGCTGGGAGGGACACGTTCGATGTGCTCGACAACCGCGCGACGAAACGCTTCATCTCCAATCCATTCGCGAGTAACTGCAAAGCTTTCTTCCAGGCACGTGGCAAGCCGCGAGCGGTAGTTGTTGCGATAGACCGCAAGGCCTTCCGACATTGCTTCTGGGCAGGATGTCGTGCCCTGTCCTGCCTCGGCGCGCAGCCAGGCACAGAAGTTGCTCTGAAGCGTCAGCAGGGTCATGCGGCCTCGCACACGTCGGCAATTTTCCTGGCAATCGACAGCTCGCTCAGCAACTCAGGCAACGGTGGAATCGCATCATCGCGCTCGATCATGGTCGCAACTGCGCCGAGCCGCGCGATCACGTGCTCGTAGAGCCGCCACACTTCGGCGCAAACAGCGCTGTCATGAGTGTCGATCAGCATCGACTGGCCCACACTATGGCCGGCCAGATGGATCTGCCTGATTCGCTGCGCCGGCAGGCCGTTCAGATAGTCGATGGCATCGAAGCCGTGATTGACCGAGCTGACGAATACGTTGTTGACATCCAATAGCAGGTAGCAACCGGTGCGGGCACACAGCTCATCGAGGAATTGCCATTCACTGCAACTGGATTCGGCGAAAGTGACGTAGCTGGAGGGATTCTCGATCAGCAGCTCGCGCCCCAATGCATCCTGAGCTTGCGCGACATTGGCACAGACCACTGCCAACGCCTCGCTGGTATACGGCAAGGGCAACAGATCGTGGGAATTGAAGCCGGTCAGCCGCGTCCAGCATAGATGGTCGGACACGAACAATGGCTCGATCTCGTCGCTCAAGGCACGCAGGCGCCGGAGATAAGCCGGATCGATGCCATCGGCCGATCCGATCGACATGGAAACTCCGTGCAGCGCGACCGGATAGTGCGAGCGCACGTCTCGCAATAGTTGCCGCGGCCGGCCCCCGTCGACCATGAAGTTCTCGGAGATCACCTCGACGAAATCCACGTCGACGCGACCGGTGAGGAATTCGGCATAGTGCGGCTTGCGCAAGCCGAGCCCGAAACCGTCACGAGCGGCAACACTCATGGGACACCCTCCAGGGACTGCCCGGCTACGCGCTGGCGCAGCCGGGCATGAGGATTACTTCGCTTCGCTGGTGCTGCCACCGGCGCTCTTGCATTGCTCGGCGGACATTTCCTTGAAGCCTTGCCCCTTGCAGGTGTTCTGTCCCTTGCAATCGTGCTTGGCGGTCTTGCAATCCGACGTGCCCTTGCAGCTATTGACGCCGTAACAGTGAACCTTGGCGGCGTCCTTGTCGGCTGCCACGCTCGGCGCGACGGCCGTCATGGCGATGACGGCGGCGGCGGCGGCAATACTCAGACCGGTACGTAGAATGGTCATGCGGGTCTCCAGAGACGATGCCGGGTTTGGCATTGCTAATTCGCCGCCGGTGGCCTGCCGGTTACACGGCCGCTCACCGCCAACGCATCAACCGCGGACCGAGCAAGGCACCACCAAGGACTGCCAGCAGAATGCCGAGGGAATACCAAGTGAGGACGAAGATGGCCGAAACCTCGGGGCAATGCAGGCAGTAGACGGTTGCGGCGGACGCACCCGCCAACAGTCCGGCAGCGGCACCCGCCGCCCGCAGGCGAGTCGGCGCCAAGCGACGGAACGACCACAGCAGGCCGATGAAGATAGGCACCGCCAACAGCAGCACCAACCAAGGGCATACGTGCCAGCTATGCCCCAGCCACATCCCGAGCCAGTTGGTTGACGGCGTGCGCATCAACTCGACGACACCGATCGTCGCCAGCAACAGTACTGGCACGACTGCCCACCACAGCGGACGCAAATTGCCAGGGTCAGGTCGGGCCAGGCGTGCGGTCGCGAAGATCGCCGCCACTGTCAGCGACAGCGTGTAACCCCATTTCACCCAGAAAGTCGAACCCTGCATCGCGAGCCAAAGGTCCGGGCGGGAGCCCAGCGTCAGCAGGATCAGCGCTGCGGAAACCAGTGCTCCCGCGACGACTCCCAATGCCAGGCGGCGTCCCACCGCGTAGCGGCGTACTGGTTTCAAGTCCCTACTGAGCGCACCAATCAACTGCTCGGTGTTCATCGGGCGGTGCCCCTGATACGGGCCGCGAGCGCCTTCAACCCGCGATGAACGGAAACCTTGACATCCGATTCACCGATCCCGCCAGCCGCGGCGGCTTCAGCCACGCTCATGCCTTCCAGCCGAGTAGCGCGAATGGCACCGGCCTGCTTCGGGGGTAGCGTCTTGAGCAGTTCATCCACATCGCGTTGCGCTTGGCTATCCGTCGTTGAATCCTCGGCAATCAGCGTGCCTTCCAACTCATCGAGCGGCACCTCACGACGCGAGCGCCGGAAATGGTCGATCATCTTGTAGCGTGCGATCGCGAACAACCAGGCGGTGAAGGCCCGATTGCGGTCGTAGGTCGCCCGGCGCGTGTGCACGGCAATGAGCGTCTCCTGCACCATGTCCTCGATGTCATCGCCCCCCGACACTACCCGTCGGCCATAAAAGGCGCGCAGCAACGGTGCAAGCGTCCGCAACAGCGACGCATAGTCGGCTGCGTCGCCGTCGAGGGCACCGATCATCCAAGCTCGCAACTGCTGTTCGTCCGCCGGCATTCGCGCTCCCTTCTGGGGAATTCGCCGCTCGCAGCCTGGTGGTTACAGGTCATTGTGTGAATTATCCGGCACCATCGGCCTGTAACGAAAGCCCCCAACTCCACGAATGGGGTGGCAAGGCCGGCGATTGCAATCATTCCAGCGTCGCCAGCTCGGACGATCTCACGGCCAGCCTCGTCAGAGGCATTACCTGGAGTTGGAGTCACAGACATGCGTACCACGGCAACACTTTCCGCAGCTATCGCACTGGCGATGGCCACGGCGGCAGCCACACACGCCACCGAATCATCTCCCGCCATGGAGAAATGTTACGGCATCGCCCTGGCCGGCAAAAACGACTGCAAGGCGGGTGCAGGCACCAGCTGCGCCGGCACCTCCAAGGTGGACTACCAGGGCAATGCCTGGAAGCTGGTCAAGGCCGGTACCTGCACCGGCATCAAGACTCCCAAGGGCCAGGGTTCCCTCACACCCAAGACGTGATACCCAAAGACCTGACGACCAAGATCCGGCGCCTGCTGGCTGTGTCGGCCTCTGGAGCACTTGTCGCGCTCCAGGGGTCAAGGGTGAGGACACCATGACCTCGATCATTGCCGCCTACGACCGCACCGCACGATGGCTCACCGGTGTCATTCCCGACGCGTTGCTGCTCCTGGCGGCGCGGTTGGGCATAGCCGCCGTGTTCTTCATGTCGGGCAGAACCAAGGTCGACGGGATACTGCACATCACCGACAGCACCTACGAGCTGTTTCGCTCCGAGTACACAGTGCCGTTGCTGTCTCCTTCGCTGGCTGCCCACCTCACGGTCTACGCGGAGCACTCTCTGCCGCTATTGCTGGCTGTTGGCTGGCTCACGCGGCCGGCAGCGCTCGCGCTGCTTGGGATGACCGCGGTGATCGAAATATTCGTCTACCCGGACGCCTGGCCAACCCATCTCAGTTGGGCAGGCCTGCTGTTGCCCTTGATTGCCCGCGGCGGCGGTGCGTGGTCGCTGGACCGACTGTTCGACAGGAAGTAGGCTGCCAAATCACGTACCGACTATAGTCGCTGAGGAAACGCCGCTGCCATCCACGCGTTAACCATCTAGCTCTGAGTTGCGGCACTCCTGGCAAAAATTATATTATTGAGAATCATTTTCATTTATAACTAGCAACCGCATGGCTACAACCACCGCGACGCCTGCCAGCGGCACGCTGCAGGTCATCTCACGTGTCGCAGCCAGCCTGCTCGGCAGCTGGTTGTTCGTCTGGGGACTGACGGTGCTCGGCATTTCGCTCGGCGTCTGGGCCGGTGCGGACTATCGCCAGATGGAGTCGCTGATGTACTTGCTGGCATTTCCCGTGTTTCTGGTCGTGTTTTGCTGGGCCTATGCGGCTGTCAGTCTGAAGCGCGTGTGGCTGATACTGGCTGGCGGCGGTACCCTGATGACCGCGGCGGCGTGGTTGCTGATTCCATCTTTGGCTGCCTGATCCGACTGGAGACCGCCGATGTTTGCGTCGTTCCGTCTCTCCATGACCTGGATGCACACCTGGCTGGGCCTGGTGCTCGGCTACGTGCTGATGATCTGTTTCTTCTTCGGTGCCCTGTCAGTGTTCGATCGCGAGATCGACCGCTGGGCAATTCCGGAGACGCGTTTCGAGCCGCAGACCCTGCCGTCCTTCGACACCCTGCTGCTGCCGATTTTCGAGCGGATGCAGCCGAGCAAGGAATCCCTGGCCCAGGCCAGCGCGCGGATCGGCGGTAAGACGCCCCAGCACACATCTGCAGCCGGCTTCGGCGCGTATACCACCCACCGCGATCCGGTGCTGTCGCTGTTCACGGAATATCACGTCACCAACAACCCCAACGATCCACACGATCACGTCTTTGGCAACACGACCATCGACCCGCGCACGGGCAGGCAGTTGCGCGACGACCAGCTCAAGATCGGCAGCCAGTTCTTTTATCCCTTGCATTTCAGCCTGCACCTGGAGTGGCTCGAAATCGGTTACTGGCTCGTCGGGATTGCCGCACTGGTAATGCTGGCGGCGCTGGTCAGCGGCGTGGTGATCCACCGCAAGATCTTCCGTGAGCTCTTCACCTTCCGGCCACGCAAGCAGGCACAGCGTAGTGCTCTGGATCTGCACAATCTCACCGGCGTGGTCGGGCTGCCGTTCCATTTCTTCTTCGCCCTGACCGGCCTGATCGTATTCGCCGGCATCTATTTTCCGGTGGCGCATACGATGCTCGAGCCCGTGCACGAACTGCATGAGCAGCGGGAGTTGGCGGCAAAAGGACTGGCGTTCGAGCCCGCGGGTGTACCGGCGCCGCTGGCGTCCGTCGATGCGATGGTGGCTGAAGCCAAGCGTCGCTGGGCAGCGCGCGGCATGAGTGGCGAAGTCGGATTTCTAAGCGTCGCGCACGTGGGCGATGCCAACAGCTACGTGAGCGTGTATCGCGCCGGCACGGATCGGGTCACGCTGACGGGCCAGGGCATTCACTTCAAGGGCACGACCGGCGAAGTCATGTTCGAGGAACCACCGCCCTCCACCATCGAGGGCATCACTGATTTCCTGACCGGTCTGCACCTGCAGCATTTCAGACATTGGCTGCTGCGCTGGCTGTACGTGATGGGCGGGCTGGCGGGTTGCGCCTGCATCGCCACCGGATTCATCTTCTTCGTCGAGAAGCGCAAGCGGCAGCACGCCAAGACCGGCGTGAGCGGAGCACGCTGGGTGGATGCGATGGCTACCACGGCGGTGACTGGCATGGTGATTGCTACGGTTGCCATGCTGGTCGGTAATCGATTGCTACCGGCCGAACTCGCGGGCCGCGGCGCATGGGAAGAGCGTATTTTCTGGTTCGCGTGGCTGGCTGCATTGCTGCACGCCACCTGGCGCAGCGCGCCGGTGCAACAGGCGCGCATATCACCCGCCTGGCGCGAACAATGCTGGATGATTGCCGCATTGTGCGTAGCGGCGCCGCTGTTGAACTGGATCACGACAGGCGATCACCTGATCAAGACCCTCGGCGAGGGATACTGGCCCGTCGCCGGCATGGATCTCGCTCTGCTGGCCAGCGCCGTGATCGCGGTGCTTGCGGCCGGAAAATTGCGGCTGCGCGAAATGGGCGTGGCACGTCCCAGCGCAACGAGCACGGATGCGGAGGCGGCGCATGCGTGATTCGCTGCTGCTGGCAGGCGGGTTGTTGACCGGCATAACTGGTTTCGCCTGGCTGGCACTAGCCATGGACGTGCATTGGCGGCAGGTACGCGCCAATGTCGCCGCGGGACTTGCAGCCAAGCGCAAACTGCGCTTTCTCGGGGGGCTCGCCATCGCCGCCTCACTGGGGCTGTGTCTTGCCGTCGATCACCCCACGATGGCCGCGCTGGTATGGCTCATGATCCTTGCCGTCTCGGTCCTCACGGTCACTTTCACGCTGACTTGGCGACCACGCTGGCTGAGTCCTCTGGTGGTCTGGATTCCGAACGGCTGAGCACTGGCAATGTTGGCGTACGATCAGTCCGCCGCGGCGCCGGCAATCACCACTTCGACCTGATCGATGCCCTTGGGCGCCAGGCCGCCGGGCATCTGTTGCAATTGCACCTGGAAGCGACGCTCGCCGCGCGCATGCGATTCGGCGTGCTTGATGGGAATGTACAAGGTGCGAACGCTTTGGCCTTCGTTGAAGCGCACCACCTGAGTGTCGGGCAGCTCGAAATCCACCCCCGGCTTGGCACTCATCGGCACGGCGCGCCACCCTACTCTCGCGCCACCGGAGTTGGATTTCTCGCGGCTGAGGCTGATGACCGCCATTTTCTGGCCTGGCGCCACATACACCCGCTCGGACTTGAATGAGACCACTCCCGCTGCTGCCCTTGCAGGTCGCTCCAGTAGCGTTGGATCCAGCTCCGGCATGGCTATGGCGTCGATCAGTGGCGGGGCGAAAGAGATCCGTGTGATGGCCAGGCGCTCACGTCTTGCGTCCATCTGACGTGTTCGCTCGGCGGTGACTTGTACGGTCAACTTGTTATGCATTGCTTGTCGCACCAGCAGGGTCACAGCCACCAGCAAGACCGCACCAGCAACCGCCGCAATGACGTACTGCGGTTTGAAAGCCGGATACAGCGCCAGGCGCGACAATCCCTTCTCGCTGATGACGCGCGCGCGTTGCCCAACATGACGAATGCCCTGGGGCGCAGCCAATATGACGTGCCCCATCCGATGCAGCGGCTGCCGCAATGCTGCGACATACGAGGCCGCCGCGCGCAAGGGCACCTTTCGGCGCGACGCCTGGCGCGCCGGCTTCTTGGCCAATTTGGGCTGTGACGCCACAGTGCCGACAGACGGCGATGCAACCTCTTGCTTGACCTGCGCAGGCACCGGCTCCGCGGCGGGACCGGGTGTAGCAAGTGGCTTGGGAGCCAATTCAGTTGTTGGGACCACCTCGGGCACAGGCTGGGCTTCGGAAACCTGAGGACCAGGCACGGACCTGGGTTCGGGCTCTGCTATCGCAGGCTCACTTGCAAGCGTGAACTCGGATGTGCTGGATACCGCTATCGTGGGTTCACCCGCAGGCGCGGGCGCGCATGCTGCTGGCTCTGATGCCGCAGGCTCAGGTTCGGACGTTCTGGGTTCGGACGCAACGGGCCCTGGCTCTGGCGCCCGTGATTCTGGCTTCCGAGACTCAACCTCGGGCTTGGCCACCGGTGACGGTGTGGGCACCTTGGCTTGCGGCGGCGGTGCTGCAGCCGGTTCTGGCTGCTGCACTGGAGGAGAGATAGGGGCCGTCTTGAATAAGTGTGCGGAAGCCCGCGCATCGCTATCGCGCTCTCCGGAACGTTCTCTCGAACCAGGACGCTCTCTTGACATGGAGCGTCCGCCCGAAAAAGCCGCGAAAGCGCGCACAGCACGTTCGGAGGCAGGGCGCTCGTTGGCTGTGAGCTCGACAAAGTGAGCGCCATCCGGTTGCGACGGAGTGTTCGATCTCGCAGTCGCAGCCCTGTCGGCCCCAACTCTGTCTGTTCCAACTCTATCTGTCGAATCCGGGCGCAACTGCAAGGTGAGCGAGCCACTATAGCGAGCATCCGCGGCAGCCAGCGAGTCCAGGAATTCATGCACGCTACGCGGCCGCTCCGAGCGTTCCCAAGCCAGCATCCGGGCAATGCTGGCGAAGTATCTCGCCGGCATTTTGGGAAGCCAAACCGGCCGCAGTTTCGAGTGCTGTGCCTCCAGTGAGGACATGCCGTTGAAAGGATGCTGACCGGCGAACAATTCGTAGGCGACGCAACCGAGACTGAACAAGTCGTCCCGCGGTTCAGCCGCACTGCCCTGCAGGACTTGTGGACTGGCGTAGGCCGGGGTGGCCGAGGCGCCGTCCCGCCTCACGATTTCGTGCTGCCGCCATGCCGAACCGAAGTCCAGCAGACGCACTCCCTCGCTGGTGAGAAAAATATTCCCCGGCTTCAAGTCGCCGTGCACCACCCCCTGCTCATGAGCGTAGGCCAGCGTCCGCGCGCATTGGAGCAGGATTCGCAACGCCTTTTGCGACGCCAGATAGGTCCGCAAGCGGCGCGCCAGCGTCTCACCCGACAACAGCTCCATGGTCAGAAACCAGGCGCCGTGCTCATTCGACAAATCGAATACCCGCACCATGCCTGGATGCTGCAGCTTCATCATGCATTCGAACTCGCGCCGCAGGCCGAGCGCACTGGCCGCATCTTTCCTGAATTCCGGATTGACGAGCTTGACCGCGATGGCACCGGCAAGCCCCTGCGCAACAAGCTGACGGTCGAGCCCCTCGAACACCGTGCACATTCCACCGCTGCCAATCACCTTGCCGAGCAGGTAGCGCCCTCTGAGCACCGTGCCGGGACCGATCGAGTGACTGGATTCGGCGACAGCTTCACCGACGGCGGTTTCGGCGGCGACCTCGACCGAGTCATTCTGTGGATTCGACGACCCGGGCAGAAACTCGGTCTTGGAATGCAGTGGAATCGTGATGTGAGGCTCAGCCGGCTGGATCGAGTCATCCTCGGCGGGAGACTCGGAGGCGGCGCAATGAGCGCTTATGGCCTGTGCTTGCGCCAGCGGCGGGACCCGCACAGGATCGGCTTTCGACATGCTGCACAAACCGTGTTGCTTGGACACTATCAGGTAGAATCCTTCCTCTGCGACAAAGTTCCGGATCCGCAAGCCGCCACGGACCTTTCAAAGGCTTGAGATACCGAGAGATACCGGGGCGAGGCGGCACCGAACATCGTACCTTGCAACCTCCCGATCACCACTGCGTTATGGCAAAAAAAGTCCGAATTTCTCACTCCGCACGCCGACGCTCCGCCAAAGCGGCCAATACGCCTTTGCGGCGCCGGAAACTGGGCAAACGCCTGGAACGGACTGCCCGGGCCATCAAGGACTCCGACGAATTTGTCGCTCACGTCACCGGCCTGCGCGACCACTATCGCCGGGAACACGCTCTGAGCGCGGGAAGCGCGCAAACCGAGGTGCGCCACGCGACCAGGACGCTTCATAAGCACGCAACCGCCCTCGCCCATTGGTTGAGTCAGGCAACGGCGGACAACACCATGGAGCGTGAGGCCCTGGAGAAGCTGGACGATTCGTCCTTGCGCGCACTCAGTCCGCAGGTCCTGGATTGGCTCATCCGCGCCGGTACGGCAGCGAAGGATAGTGTGACAACCAGCGGCCGACCCTCACGTGCTGGCGGCAACGCAGCGCTGTTGGTGGCCGCGGAGGGTCTGCGTGCGATCTTCGAGCATCACAAACTCAAGCTGTCGACCTCGGGTAAAGCCAGCCAACCGGCTGAAGCCGTGCTGCTGCTGTGCGCTATTGCCCATGAAGCGGGTGACGAGGAACTGCAGCCAGAAGCGGCCAAAGCGGCTTTGCGCCCGCGCCGCACAGCGTAGGCCCATCGACTTTACACAGAAATATTCTGATGTTACCCTTTCTATAGAAAGGAGCTGATCATGTCGAGTCATGCCCATGTAGCACCTTCAGCCCGGTCCGCGGAGATCCTCTCCAAGGCGGTGGTGCGTGCCGCCGACCTGCTGGGGCTGAACCAGGTCTCGCTCGCCGAGATCCTGGGAGTCAGCGAAGCGACGGCTTCACGCCTGCGCTCGGGCGCTTACAAGATTCAACCCTCGCGCAAACGTGAATGGGAATTCGCCCAGCTGTTCGTCCGCTTGTTTCGCTCGCTGGACGCGATTCTGGGTCACGGACAGGAAGCCCATACCTGGCTGCGCGGCCCCAATCTCGCCTTGAACGCACGCCCGATCGAACTGATTCGTAGCGCGGAAGGATTGATTCGTGTGCTCCACTACCTGGACGCCGCTCGAGGTCGCATCTAACAGTCACCCGGTCGAGCTGAAGGCTTGGCGAGCCGTAGAGGCGCAACACCTGGTCTCCACGCTGGCGCTGGTCGATTCGCTCGACGAACAGCATGAACTGGAACTGCTGCTGGAATCCTCGAAACCAGCCCTGGAGCAGCCGTTGCAAGGGCTGCATTGGCTGCTGTTCACGCCATTTCGTTATCCGCCGCTCCCCACCGGCTCGCGCTTCCGGGGTCCCCATCATCCTGGCGTGTTGTACGCCGCCGAGGAAATCCGCACCGCCTGCGCTGAGCTTGGTTACTGGCGTTGGCGCTTTCTGATGGACAGTCCCGACCTGGTCGCCATTGCCGCCAAACCCCAGACCGTGTTCCGGCTCGCTGTTGCCGCAAGCGCAGTGGATTTACGTGCCGAACCATTCCGCGAGGAACGCGCCGCCTGGACGCATCCGAGCGATTACTCAAGCTGTCAGAGCTTTGCTGCAACCACCCGCGACGCCAGCGTGGAGGCGATCCGTTACGAATCGGTTCGCGACCCCGAGCACGGCACATGCGTCGCGGTGCTTTCGCCTACCGCGCTGGCCAAACGCGAGCCGTTGGAAGCTCAAACCTGGCTGTTGTCGGTAACGCGTGCCAAGGTGTTCTGGCACCGTAACAATGTCATCGAGTCCAGTCAGCTGGAATTCTCATGGCCAGGGCACGGGTCAGTTCTGCCGCCGACATCGCCCGCGCCAAAGGTGCGGCCTGCCCGGACCAAAGGTTAGTGAAGTCGCCAGCCTCGTCCTTGGCTCGCAGCGGCGCCAGCGCCGCGCCGGCAGTGGGAAACTCAGGCGCCAGGTCGGATAAAGGCCCTACTTCGCGCATCAAGCGATTCACGATGCTGCGCGCCGGACGGCCCGTGAAGACATTGGTGATGGCGGTTTCTTGCGCGGTGGAGCTCATCAATGCTCGGCGATGGAGCGGAGAAATTTTCGCCTCCGGGGTGAGCAAATAGGCCGTGCCCACCTGTGCCGCCGCGGCGCCAAGCGCCAACGCCGCCGCAACTCCGCGGGCATCGGCGATGCCACCCGCGGCAATCACGGGCACCGCGACTGCATCGACGATCTGCGGCACCAAGGCCAAGGTGCCAACCTGAGTCGCCATGTCGTGGGTCAGGAAATTGCCCCGATGGCCTCCCGCTTCCGCTCCCATGGCGATTACGGCGTGTACGCCGTGCTCGACCAACCAGCGGGCCTCGGCCACGGTCGTGGCGGATGAAATCACTTTCGCGCCGGTGGCCTTGACCCGATCGAGCAGCGAGGCTTCGGGCAGGCCGAAATGAAAGCTGACCACTCTGGGCCGATACGCTTCGACGATTGAACACAACTCATCATTGAACGGTGCGCGCCCCGTCGCTACGAGCGAAGCGTCAAGTGCCAGGCCGGCTTCGTGGTAATACGGTTCCAGCCGGGCCCGCCAAGCTCGCTGCCGCACCGGATCAGGCGCCGGCTCGCGATGGCAAAAGAAATTCAGGTTGAAGGATCGGCGGGCTGATTCGACCACCACCGCCAGCGCGGCTCGCAACTGTTCCGGTGAGTACATGGCACTCGGCAATGAGCCCAATCCACCTGCATCGCTGACGGCAATGACCATTTCGGGCGTGGTAGCGCCCGCCATCGGCGCCTGGATGATGGGCAACTCGATCTCGAACAGCTCTAGAATCCGCGCATCAGGTGCCGTGCTCATGACACGATAGTGCCAGAAACAGCCGGCGGGGCCCACCGCTCACCACATCTGCACCAGCGCATTCAAGGCTTGCAGCAGGTTCGGGCTCTTGAACTCCACTTCACCGTTTGAATTGAGGTAGGAGCCAGGCATCAGCGGCCCGGGCTTTGCCACCTTCAAGATCGCGGTATACGGGCCCGGGATCTTATAGGGACGAACGTTGGCGCGATTGCGCACGCCGCGTTCGACCGCCTCGCGAATCAGGTCTTGGGCCACCTCGGGGTGCAAGGTAATCACACCCCCATTGAGCTCTTCCTTGACCGCGACCGTTTCCACGCCAGGTCCAAGTTCCTGTTTCACTTCCTCGCAGATGGCCTTGTCACCCGACAGCATGACCACCGGCACATCGTGCAGACCAGCGATCAGACCGTTGTAACTGGCTTCCGACAGGGGTACCCCATTGATCTTGAAATACACCACATTCTGACTCATGGTGTGCGGCAGGATGCTGTGCGGATAGCCGCTGCGCGCGTGGTAGCCGATCAAGGCCACGGCATCGTAACTGGCATCGAACCCTTCCATCATGACCATCATGCTCTGCGGATGCGTGGCGCCCCTGACCACGCGCACCCGCTTGTCGAGCAGCCCCAGCATCAAATGGTTCATGCCCCCATGTCCCTCCCGCACCAGCACTTCGCTGGCCCCGGCGGCAAAGGCTCCTTCGATGGCCGCATTGGTCTCGCGGGTCAGGACCTCTCTGAAGTATTCATAGCCGTATTTGGGGTCGGCGCGCGCGACCTCTCGCTCATCGAATACGCCGGTGATGCCCTCCATATCCACCGAGATGAAGACTTTGAGCGGCTTGGCGGCCAGTACCGGCGCCGCCGTAACCAACGCCAGCCCAACCAGCAGGAATCTCAAACCGTGCCGCAACGACACACCACCCATGTTCCACCCCATTCGCCCGCTCATCGGCGCGCCCCATTCGAATAGCGCACCTGGCCACCGATGACCGTACTGATGACTTTGACGTTTTCCAGATGCGCCGGATCGATGCTGAACAGGTCCTGCGACAGCACCACGAAATCCGCCAGGTAGCCCGGCGCGATGCGCCCGAGACGATCCTCCTGAAAGCCCGCGTACGCGTTGGCTTCCGTATAGGCGCGTACTGCCTGCGATACGGAGATTCGCTGCTGCGGCTGCCAGCCTTGCGGGTGCTTGCCATCGATGGTCCGCCGATTGACCGCGGCGTCGATACCGACCAGCGGGTCCAGCGGCGCCACGGCCCAGTCCGAGCCGAACGTCAGCCAGACCCCTGCCGCAAGGAACGAGTGAAAAGCGTACGTGCCCGCCAGCCGCTGGCTGCCGATACGCTTTTCGGCCCAGCGACCGTCGTCGATGGCGTGATAGGGCTGCATGGACGCAATCACGCCTTGCGAGTGGTAGCGCGCAAACGCGCTCGTCCGCACATGTTGCGCATGCTCGATCCGCAGACGCCGATCACGAGCGCCATCCTGGCGCGCGACACGGTCGTAGGTATCCAGCAACCAGTCGTTGGCATGATCGCCGATGGCGTGCACCGCCACTTGCAGTCCGGCACGATCGGCACCCTGGATCTGCTGCGCCAGCTCCTTCAGGTCGACCATGGTGAGGCCCCGGGTATTCGGAGCATCCGTGTACGGCTCGTAGAACCAGGCCGTGGTCGAGCCAAGCGAGCCATCCACGAAGCCCTTCACCCCGCCCCACCGCAGCCAGTCGTCGCCGCGGCCGTGAGTACGTACGAACTCCGCCAGCTTGCGCCAGTCCGCGATCGGCACGAAAGAATAGACGCGAACAGGCAGCTTGCCTGCCGCACGCAGACGGCGAAAGCTCTCCAGTGCCCGCCAGTTGCCATCGCTCATGTCGTGGATCTGAGTGACCCCATGCGCCAGCGCTTCCTGGAGTCCGCGCTGCAATGCCCGGTCGACCCTGGCATCGCTGGCCGGAGGAATGATGCGGTACACCGCGTTCATGGCCGTATCCTTCAGCAGACCCGTGGGCACTCCCTGCGCGTCGCGGATGATCTCACCGCCCTCCGGATCCGGTGTCTTGGCATCGATACCGGCGAGCTTCAGCGCCGCCGCATTGGCCAGTCCCATGTGTCCGTCCAGCCGCACCACGAACACTGGAGTGCCTGCCGTGCCGGCGTCGATCCAGGCCCGCTTGGGCAGCTCTGCCCCCCACAGCTCATGATCCCAATTGCCATGCGTGATCCACTCGCCCGGCCGTTCCTTGGCACGCGCCACGATGCGCCTGGAAAATTCCTGCGGGGTGGCGGCGTCACGCAGATCGACGCCGTCCAGTGACAGCGAGGAATCGACGAAATGGGTATGGTTGTCCATGAACCCTGGCAGAACCAGGTGCCCCCCCAGGTCGACGACCCGGGTGCGCCGGCCAGCCTGCGCCCGGATCTCCTGGTCGCTGCCCACCGCGACAATGCGCTCACCCGTGACCGCAAAGGCCTGGGCAAACTGTCCTCGTTCGCTGCCGAGCCAAATCTTGGCGTTGACGTAAATCGCCGCTGGCGGCTCAGCCGCGGCCGCTACGCCGGTCCATAGCGCCAAACCGAGCAGCGCAGCTCGCAGCCCCTTCATATTCGATACCCCCATGCCGTCAGAACCGGTAAGTCCATTGACCGATGACATTGCGTCGATAGCCGATGCCGCAGGCGGTTCGCACCGAACACAAGGCGTAGTAACGCCGGTCGAACAGATTGGTGACGTTCAGGGTGAAAGCCCATTGATTCCAGTCCAGTCCCAGCACGGCATCGGCCAGCGTGAAGCCCGGGGTCTCCTGGCGGGACACCACCTCATCCGCGACAACCGCCTCCACCGAGGGGCCCACGTAACGCGCGCCGATTCCGACATTCATCGACCAGGCCTGATCGAGCTGAATGGTCTTGTCGACCCACACGGAGGCCGTGTCCTGCGGCACCCCCGAGATCGGTAAGCCGAGTTGCAGCGGATCGATGCTCTTGTTGACATCCATCTTCAGGTGGCTGAGCGACAGGCTGGCGCTGTAATTGTCCGGCAGTCTGCGGGTGATCTCGAGCTCGGCACCACGCGAATGCACACCGCCCGTCTGAATGATGTTCTGGACGTTGGTCGGATCAGTTTGTGGCTGGTTGGTGCCTTTGAGATCGAAACCGGCCACGGTCAACAACGTATTGGGGTCCGGTTGCCATTTCACGCCGGCCTCATACTGGACGCCCCGCTGCGCCTTGAACGGCCGGCGATAGAAATCCAGGCCCACGGTGGGCATGAATGACTCGGAATAGCTGGCATAGGGTGTCACGCCGTCGATCACCTCCACCGACAATCCGACGCGGAAAGTCGTTTCCTCATCCACCTGAGTCGGGCTGTCCTGCCGTGAGGTGCTCGCCCGGTCGCGCCGCATGCCGATCACCAGCGAAGCCCGGTCACGGAAGCGGACGTGATCCTGTAGATAAAAGCCGAGTTGATCGGCAACCTGCCTGGTATAGGGGTCCATCGGAGCATCGACAATATAGCCGTACTCGGGCGTATAGATATCGATAGGCCCGGCGTCACCGGCGTAAGCCGATGCCGCCCGCAATTCTGCGCGGGAAAAATCGATCCCGACCAGTACGTCATGTACGAAATCACCCGTATCGAACTTCATCTGGAACCGGTTATCGGTCGCCAGGGTATTGCTGCGCAACCGCGCATCGTACCGGTAACGTGGAATCAGACGGCGCTGCTCATCGAGAAACGGATTGTCCACGCCGTTCCAGATGTCAGGAAAAATGCCGGCTTCATCACCTCTGGTCTTGTCGTAGCGCGCCCCGCCGCCATAGCTCAGCCAATCGTTGAACCGATGTTGCAACAGGACGGCGACATAGAACTCTTCCCGGTCATAGCGATTCAACCCGGGCTCCCCCAGAAACACGTCATCAGGCAGCCGCGCTCCGCGTGGCGCCTGCAGTGACGCCGCGAGAGGAATGTACGGCCAGGTCGAAGCGGCCTGATCCTTCTGATACAAGCCAGTGAGCACCAGATCGGTCTGGTCACTGGGCTGAAACCGCAGCGACGGCGCTACCACCACCCGGTCGTCGCGACCAAAATCGAACTGGCTGTCCGAGTCGCGGTATACGCCGATCAGGCGCCCCGACAGCGCGCCCGAATCGGTCAGCGGCCCGGTAACGTCGAATTGCGCCTGCTTGCGATCGTAGCTGCCGAACCCCAAGCCAATCTCGGCGGCTGCATCGCTGCTCGGCCGCTTGGTCATGCTGTTCACAATGCCGCCGGCCGTTCCTTGTCCATACAGAACGGAGGAAGGTCCACGCAGCACCTCGACCCGCTCGAGGGTGTAAACCTCGGTGCGCGCGGTGTAATCGCTGTCGAACCGCACCAGCCCGTCCAAATACTTGGTCGCCGCAAAACCACGCGACATGAAATAATCGAAGCGCGTGTCCGCACCATTCGGTTCGGTTCGCAAACCTGACGAGTAGCGTAGGCCCTCCTGCAACCCTACCGCACCGCGATTTGCCAGTTCATCGGCGGTAATGATGCTGATGGCCTGCGGCGTTCGCGCCAGCGCCATATCCGTTTTGGTGGCGGTCTGGGCCCGAAACGCCGTGATCACCACTTCTTCCAGTGTCTCACCCGGGGTGGCCGACTGCCCCGTGGGGGTGGCGGCCTGCGACAGATTGATGCGCTGACCAGTGGCCGCGGCATCCGAGCTGGCCGCCGGAGCGCCGCCGTAAATGGACACAGTGCGATCGTCGACGAACTGGTAACGCAGGTTGGAATTTTCGAGCAGTATCCGCAGTGCCTGCTCGATGGTCAGGTTACCGGTCAGCCGCGGCGCCATCATGCCTTCGGCGACGTGGGTATAGAAAACGATGCGAATCCCCGACTGTTCGGCATAGCTGTTCAAGGCCTGGTTCAGCTGCTGCGAAGGCACATCGAAATGCACCGTGCGTTGCACACTGGTTTCCGCTTGTGCCGCGCAGACGGCCAGCGAAACCCCGACCACACCCCCGATTGCACTCATGGCTGCGCGTGTAACGCTCATCGCTCCCCCTTTCTGAAAATAGTGTCCCATCCCCTTTCCCTGCAGTCCCCTCACCGTACTCCCTTCCCGCATGACTTCAGATAGAGTGCCCGCCGGGTCGAAAACAGGACAACCTCGGTGATAAATCCGGTCAGAATATTTTTTTCGCCGGGCTGTCCTGTTCCGGCCCGCTGCACACTCTATGTAGGAGTCGGAGTCCGACCGTGCGAACCGCCCTGTGATGCGACTATAGTGGCCCCGGGGCAACGGCCCCGGGGTGAATTTGACTGGCAACGGCGAAACGAAAACGGCTGCGTCATGGCAACGCGTGAGGTGAAACCAACGGCTGATGGCGGTGCTCCGGCACCGGGACCGGCCGCGCCGGAGCATACCGAGCCCGACTACAGCCCGCGCCTGCATCGCTACCTGATGCGCCAGTTGCGCAACCACGACGACGCCAGCGAGCTGGTGCAGGAGGCTTACGTCCGGTACTTGCAGATTCCCGATGCGACCGCGGTACGCCAGCCCAGCGCCTACCTGTTCCGCATCGCCCTGAATCTGATTTCCGAGTGGCGCCTGCGCCGCGACCGGTCGGTGGTGACCTACGATTCGGAGCTGGCCGAGCGCCGCTCCCTGGCCGCCGCCGACGGGGCTCCCGATGCCGTGGAACAATTGACCACCCAGGAACGCCTGGAAAAAGTCCTGGAGCAAGTGCCGCTGCGCTACCGCCAGGTACTGCTCATGAGCAAATGTGACGGATTGAGCAACGTGCAGATCGCAGAACGAATGAACATCACCCCCGAGACAGTGGTTCGCTACCTGGTACGCGCCGTCGCTTTCGCCCGCGCGGCGCGCTGGGACTAAGGCTGGTTGCGTCATGATGAGCCGTCCCGACCACGAAAACTTCAAGGCCGCCGAGGAAGCCGCCGCCTGGCTGATGCGCCTGCGGCACGAGGACTCTCCGGCGGTGCGCGCCGAGTTCGCATCCTGGGTACGCAAGGGCACGATCAACTTCCAGGAATTTTTGTTCGCGCAAGCCATCTGGCAGGAATTCGACCAGATCGAACCAGCCACCGCGACCCGGTTGACCTCGCTGGCCGAAAGCGACCGGAACGCCGTAATCGAGTTGGCGATCGCAAGAGCGACCGGCAGCGCCTCCATGGCGGCCGGCATCGGGCCCGGCACACTCCAGGCAGACCCGCCATCGCCTCCAGGTGCCGCCGCCCCCAAAATCACGGCCCCAGGCTCATCTGATGCATCAACCGGCAAACCGCGCCGTTCGGCCTGGCGTATCGGCATAGCCGCCGGCATTGCAGCATTCGCGGTCGGCTGGCTCGCAATGACGTTCCTGCCGCAACGCGCCCAGACCTACACCACGGCGGTGGGCGACCAGAAAGCCATCAAGCTCAGCGACGGCTCCGTGGTTCACCTGAACACCGCAACCAAGGTGGAGGTTCGTTATTCACACCACCGCCGCACCCTCAAGCTGCTCGGTGGCGAAGCCCTGTTCACAGTGGAAAAGGATCCGGCGCGTCCCTTCATCGTCTTGACCGACAGCGCCGAGGTGGTCGCGCTCGGAACCCAGTTCAACGTATACCGCGATCGCCATGCGGACACGCGGGTGGCAGTATTGAATGGTGTCGTCCAAGTATCTGAAACCACCACCGCGCCGGGGGATGACGACCCGACGCATGGCAGCGGCGCCATCCGGGTCATGGCTGGAGAAGCGGCCCGAGTCGACCCGCAGGGACATATCGCCAAGCAGTCCCTGGCGAACACACAACGGGCTGTCGCCTGGCGGGAACGCCGGCTGGTGTTCCCCGGTGACTCCATCGCGGACATCGCGGAGGAATTCAACCGCTACAATCGCATTCCGATTCGCGTCGAGGACGACGGGATACGGCAGCTGCGCATGAGTGGTGTCTTCGACGCCGACGATCCCACACCGTTGCTGCAGCTTCTAGCCAACGACCCGGGAGTGGAAGTGGTCAGCGGCGCCCGTGAAATCCTGATCCGGCCGCGCCGCTAGCAACGCAGGCTCAAAAATAGGGACTTGTACGTAGAGGTCTTGCTTGAGGCCACCGTCTGCCAAGCCGCATGGGACAAGGGATTGTGGGGTAAACCGGCTCTTGTTCGAAATGCCAGCATTTCGATCCAGGAGTCAGCGAGGAGCCAGGACGATGCAAGCTGGTTCCGAGTGAGGTAGTTGAAGTAGCATCGTGCGTCATGCCCGAGTGGTGAAATTGGTAGACGCAGGGGACTCAGACCAAATTTGAGCCCTCCGGAGGAAGCTCCAGAGGTGAAACCCGTCAAACTCGACGAAGGCCCTGGACGCAAGTCCAAGCTAATACCGACCCAAGCCCTGGAGCCGAAAGGCTCCTCGGAAGGTGTAGAGAGCAGACGGCGGGCACCTAAGGCCGAAAGGCTATGGTGAAGGCGTGCTCCAGCCAAAGAACGCCGTTTCTTCGGAGACGGCAGCGGCGAAAAACGAAGTGGGAAGAAAATCCCCCGCCGCAAGGCGTGCCGGTTCGATTCCGGCCTCGGGCACCAATCCAAAAAATCCGCATCTGTTCGCAGAGACAGCTTTTTCATTTCTGTCCTGCGCGCTTGAATCCCCGATCCCCGGCCATGAAGGCTTCCAGCATGTGCGGGATCAGCGTCGCCGCATCGACCGCTTCGCCGTAGGTCTGCGCGTGCAACGCAGCGTAGCGGTCAAGGTCGGCCTTCAGGCTGGCCGGGCACGCGAAGGTCAGCTTCGAAGGCTCCAGCTTTGGCAGCGAGCCAAGCCGCAATTTTCTGGTCGTGCTCATCGGATGGCTCCCTGCCCTCTGGTGAACAACCGACGTCCCCCCGCCTTCAGTAGCGGTTTGAATTAGAGTCCGGCGTTACTGTAACCGTCTTCTGTGCCAATTGCTCGGCGTAGGCCGCTGGCGTCAACCCGCCGAGCGCTTTCTTGGGCCGCT
>Ga0182745_1000812_pt1 | contig 32081 bp, 29 predicted proteins | sample eDN3rd30CKraftBY_FD_128523 | JGI IMG/M metagenome (GOLD analysis project Ga0182745, IMG submission 128523) | Enriched backyard soil microbial communities from Emeryville, California, USA - eDNA 3rd pass 30_C Kraft BY (version 2) (version 2) | ecosystem: Environmental > Terrestrial > Soil >... | reverse complement strand
TGGAGGACTTCCAGCTCGACATCGTGCTGGGCAAGGGCCCTGCCGCCCGGTCCATCCGCATGGACGTGCCCCGCTTCACGCTGGTCGGCGCCACCACCCGCACCGGCCTCATCACGGGGCCCCTGCGCGACCGCTTCGGGCTCGTGGCCCGGCTCGACTACTACGAGCCCACCGACCTCGAGGCCATCGTCACCCGTGCCGCCGGGATCCTCGAGGTGCCGGTCGACGCCGACGGCTGCCGGGAGATCGCCCGCCGGGCGCGGGGCACCCCGCGCATCGCCAACCGCCTCCTGCGCCGGGTCCGTGACTTCGCCGAGGTCCGAGGCACCGGTGTGGTCGATGCCGCGGCCGCCCAGGCCGGGCTCAAGGTGTTCGGTGTCGACGAGCGGGGACTCGACAAGGTCGACCGGGCCATCTTGTCGGCCATCTGCGAGCGCTTCGGCGGCGGTCCGGTCGGGCTCTCCACCCTCGCCATCAGCGTGGCCGAGCCCACCGAGACGGTCGAAGACGTGTACGAGCCCTTCCTCATCCGCGAGGGCCTGCTCATGCGCACGCCGAGAGGCCGCGTCGCCATGCCCGCCGCCTGGCAGCACCTCGGCCTCGCCGCCCCGGCGGTCGCCCCCGACCACGCCCCGCCCCCGGGTCTGTTCGGCTGAGCGCTCGGAGGCGCCGTCGACCGTGGCGGTGACACGGCGCAGGGGAGGTACGGTGCCGGCGACTTGGGACCGTGAGCCTCGCAGCGTGGAGATGGTCGGATTCGGGGTGTTCTTCGTCGTCCTCCTTGGTTGGGATGGGGGCACCGGTCCGGAGGGTTCGTGGAGATGGTCGGATTCGGGGTGTTCTTCGTCGTCTGGCTCGTCCTCGTCGCCGTCTCACTCGGAGGGTTGGTCTGTGCCGTGGCGGCGCTCATCAGCATCTCCCGGACGAACGCAGATGCGTTCGGCCCGTGGTGGGACAACACGAAGGCGCCGTGGCTCCTTGGCGTACGGAGGAGGTCTGACAGTGGAGCGGTGTTCCGGCCCCTTTCCGGTCATGTCCGATTCCGGGGGCAGCCGGCTGGCGCGGCGGGCGGCATCGCTGCGTTGGCCCGGCCGGGCTTCTTTGGACTAGGCCAGCCTCGTGGCTTCGAGCGCAGTCCCGGCGAAACCGGAGTGGGGGCGGATCATGCGGCGCGGCGCGTTCAAGCGCTGCCCCCGCTGCGGGAGCGGGCACCTCTTCGAGGGCTGGTTCCGCCTGAAGGAGCACTGCCCGCGCTGCGGGATGCGCTTCGAGCGGGAGGAGGGCGCGTTCACCGGCGTCTACCTCCTGAACTTCGGTGTCGACCTCTTCCTGCTGTGGGCGCTGATGATGGTGTACATCGGCATGCTCGCCACCGCCGACGGCGAGCCGGTGAACGCCGTGCCGATCGGCATCGCCGCCGCGGTCGTCGCCATCGTCTTCCCCGTGGTCTTCTACCCGTACGCCAAGACGATCTGGATCGCCATCCACCTCGGCGCCGAGGCCCTCAGCCCCGCGGAGCTGGAAGAAGCCGAAGCGCACCGCTCCGTCCCGACGGAAGTCCTGGCTCTCGCCAGTCGCTGACGGGCGCGCCGTCGGGGCCGATCCCAGCCCGGTCAGACAGGCCCGGCGCCGCCACCGGTAGCCTGCGCCGGGTGCAGATCCCGTTCAACGCGTCGGTGGGGCCGAGCCTGGGGATCGAGGTGGAGCTCGAGCTGGTCGACGTGACGACGGGGCAGCTGGCGTCGCACGCATCCGAGATCCTCACCGAGCTCGGTGCCGGTCATCCCGACGGCGAGCACCCCCGTGCCAAACACGAGCTGTTCGAGTGCTGCGTCGAGGTCATCACCGATGTCTGCTCCACGGTGGGCGAGGCCCGGACCGACCTGGCGGCCACCATCGCCGAGGTCCGCGAGGCCGCCGGCCGCCGGGGTTGCACGCTCATCTGCTCGGGCAGCCACCCCTACTCGCTGTGGGGCGAGCAGCGGGTCAGCCCCTGCGAGCGCTACGACGAGCTGGTCGAGGCCATGCAGTGGATGGCTCGGCGGATGCAGATCTTCGGGATCCACCTCCACCTCGGCGTGCGCTCGGGGGAGAAGGCCATCGCCCTCGGCAACGCCATGGCCACCTACATCCCGCACCTCCTCGCCCTGTCCTCATCGAGTCCGTACTGGGAGGGACACGACACCGGGCTGGCCTCGACCCGTTCGAAGATCTTCGAAGGCCTGCCCACGGCGGGCCTTCCGGTCGCGCTGGCCGACTGGGACGAGTTCGAGCAGTACATGACCACGCTCGTCGCGGCTGGGGCCATCACGTCGGTCCGGGAGGTGTGGTGGGACATCCGGCCCCACCCCGACTTCGGCACGATCGAGCTGCGGATGTGCGACGGCATGCCCACGCTCTTCGAGGTGTCGGCCGTCGCCGCGCTGGCGCAGAGCCTGCTGGCGCACCTCGACCGGCTCCACGACGCCGGTGAGCTCCCCGAGCGGCCACGGGAGTGGATCCTGCGGGAGAACAAGTGGCGAGCCGGCCGCTTCGGGCTGGGGGCCGATCTCATCGTCGATCGGGGCGGGGCCACCAAGACGGCGTGCGAGGCCATCGCCGAGCTGGTCGAGCAGGTGCGGCCCGAGGCCGAGGTCCTGCGCTGCAGCGAGGAGCTGGCCGGCATCGGCCGCATGCTGGAGGTCGGTTCGAGCGCGTCTCGGCAACGGCGGGCGAGCGACGGCGGGAAGAACCTCCGTGCCGTCGTGGACCTCCTGGCCCGTGAGCTGGCGACCGACGAGATCGGCGCATGAGCACGCCCGCCGTCACCCGCGTCGCCGCCGTCATCGACGCCCTGGCGCCCGAGCTGGTGGCCTTCCGGCGCGACCTCCACGCCCACCCGGAGCCGTCGTGGGAGGAGCACCGGACCACGGGCCTCCTCCTCGACCGCCTCCGCCTGGCCGGGTTGGATCCCCACGTGGCGCCGACGCCCGCGGGCACCGGCGTCATCTGCGACCTCGGGACCGAGGGGCCGATGGTCGCCCTGCGCGGCGACCTCGACGCCCTGCGCCTCCACGACACGAAGGAGGTGCCGTACCGCTCGACGGTGGATGGCGTGTGCCACGCATGCGGCCACGATCTGCACGCCACCGCGGTGCTCGGTGCGGCCCTGGCGCTGGCCGAGGCCCTGCCCGAGCGCAACGGATCGGGACGGGTGCGGATCATCCTCCAACCGGCCGAGGAGTCGGTGCCCGGCGGCGCGTCGACGCTGCTCGCGGCCGGCGTGGTGGACGACGTCGAGGCGGTCTTCGCCCTCCACGCCGATCCCTCACGGGCGGTCGGGTCGCTCGGGATCAGCGCCGGGCCGGTGACCTCGGCGGCCGATCAGCTGGACATCCGGCTCTACGGACCCGGTGGCCACACCGGCCGCCCGCACGAGTCGGTGGACCTCGCCCACCTGGCCGCCCGGGTGGTGCTCGAGCTGCCGATGAGCCTCAGCCGCCTGTCGGACCCTCGCGACGGCCTCAACCTCACGTTCGGTTCGATCCAGGTAGGCGATGCGCCCAACGTGATCGCGACGGAGGCGCGCCTGATGGCCTCGCTGCGCGCCTCGGGGCGCGGGGCCTGGGAGTCGGCCCCGACGCACCTCGAACGGCTCGTCGCCTCGATCGTGGAGCCGCTCGGCGCCACCTGGGAGCTCGACCACCGGCGGGGCGCCCCGCCCGTCGTCAACGACCCGTGGGCCGCGGCGATCGCGGCCGCGGCAGCGGGCGAGGTCGTGGGGGAGGAGCGGGTGGGCACCACCGAGCAGAGCGCCGGAGGCGAGGACTTCTCCTGGTACGGCGAGAAGGCCCGGCTCGGCTACCTCCGCCTCGGCGTCTGGGACCCGGCGCGGCTGCGCACCGACCTGCACGCCGGCGGCTTCGACCTCGACGAGTCGGCCATCGCCATCGGCGCCAAGGTCCTCGCCGGCGCCGCCCTGCGAGCACTCGACGACCTGACCGACCACTGACCGCGGCACGAGCCTGGCGGCTCGGAGACGCTGCTCCTACGATCGCCCGTCCCATGGACACCGCCGACCTCGACTACGGGCTGCCCGCGTCGTCCATCGCCCAGACGCCGGTCGAGCCCCGAGACGCCGCTCGTCTCCTGGTGGCCCCGGCCACCGGTCCGGTCCAGCACCGCACGGTCGCCGACCTGCCCGGGCTCCTCGACCACGGCGACGTCCTCCTGGTGAACGACACCCGGGTCATCCCGGCGCGCCTGCACCTCCGCAAGCCCACGGGCGGCGCCGTCGAGGTGCTGCTCCTCGAACGCCGGCCCGAGGGCCACTGGGAGGCGCTGGTGAAGCCCAGCCGCCGGGTCGCCGACGGCACCGTCCTGCACGCCGAGGCCGAGGCCGGAGCCGGGGGAGCAGTCGAGCTCACGGTCGAGGTCGGACCGGTCCTGGGCGGTGACGGCCGGCGGCAGGTCACGATCCACGGCGGCACCGACGACGACCTGGCCGTGCTCGGCCGGGTCGGCGAGGTGCCCCTCCCGCCGTACATCCACGAGCCGCTGGCCGATCCCGAGCGGTACCAGACCGTCTTCGCCCAGCACCCCGGCTCGGTGGCCGCCCCGACCGCAGGCCTCCACCTCACCGACGCCGTGCTCGACGCCTGCCGCGAGCGCGGGGTGGCCGTCGCCCCGATCGAGCTGACCGTCGGGCTCGGCACGTTCCGGCCCATCACCACCGACCGCGTCGAGGACCACCCGATGCACGCCGAGCGCTACCGGATCCCGGTGGCCACGCAGGAGGTCCTGACCGGCCGGCAGGGCCGGGTCATCGCCGTGGGCACCACCGTGGTCCGCGCCGTGGAGTCCTGGGCGGTCACCGGCGAGGCCGAAGCGGCCACCAGCTTGTTCATCCGTGGCGACTACCCCTTCGCCGTGATCGACCGGCTGCTCACGAACTTCCACGTGCCCCGCTCGTCGCTGCTCGCCCTGGTCCAGTCCTTCACCGGCCCCCGCTGGAAGGACCTCTACCGGACGGCCCTCGACGAGGGCTACCGGTTCCTCTCGTTCGGCGACGCCATGCTCCTCGACCGCCCGCAGGATCCCCGATGAAGCTCCACGTCCAGCTCGACGCCACCGACGGCAACGCCCGCACCGGCACCATCACCACGCCGCGGGGCGTGCTGCCGACGCCGTTGTTCATGCCGGTGGGCACCCGGGCCTCGGTGAAGGCGCTCGACGCCGCCGACCTCGACGCCATGGGCATCCCGCTCATCCTCGGGAACACGTACCACCTGATGCTCCGGCCCGGCTCGGAGCTGATCGCGGCGCTCGGCGGCCTCCACCGGTTCATGGACTGGTCCGGCCACGTGCTCACCGATTCCGGCGGCTTCCAGATCTTCTCCCTCGAGCCGAAGGTCACCGACGAGGGCGCCAGGTTCCGCTCCACCTACGACGGCACGCCCACCTTCCTCTGTCCGGAGGACGCCGCCCGCATCCAGTCCGAGCTGGGCGGCGACATCCAGATGGTGCTCGACGTGTGCCCGCCGCTGCCGTCTACTGACCGGGTGGTCCGGGCCGCGGTCGAGCGCACCGCGGCGTGGGCGGTCCGCGGCCGCCAGGCCTTCGAGGAGCTGCGGGGCTGGCGGGAGGACCGCAGCCTCGACCAGGCGCAGTTCGGCATCGCGCAGGGCGGCGTCGACTTGGCGATGCGCGCCGAGCACGCCCAGCGGACCGTCGAGGTCGGCTTCGACGGCTACGCCATCGGCGGGCTGTCGGTGGGGGAGCCGCGCCACGAGATGCTCCCCGCGCTCGCCGCCGCGCTCGAGCACCTCCCGGCGGACCAGCCTCGCTACCTCATGGGTGTGGGCGACCCGGCCAGCATCGTGGAGGCGGTCGGGCTGGGCGTCGACTTGTTCGACTGCGTCTTGCCCACCCGGCACGCCCGCCACGGGACCGTCTTGACCTCCGAGGGCCGGCTCATGATCAAGAACCTGGCCTACGAGCGCGACGAGGGGCCGCTCGACGCGACCTGCTCCTGTTCGGTGTGCGCCCGCTACTCCCGTGCGTACCTCCGCCACCTCCACCGCCTGGGCGAGCCCACCGGTGCGCGCCTGTTGACGATCCACAACGTGGCCTGGCTGTCCGACCTGGTCGTCGGCCTGCGCGCCGCCATCAGCGAGGGCCGCTTCGAAGCCGCCCGTCGTGCCGTCCTCGACGTATGGGGATGAAGCCAAGGGCGCCAGGGCGGCGCACTAGGGTTCACGAGGCTCATTTTTCGTACCCGAACGGACTCCTCGTTGCTGCCCGTCCTGATCTTCACGATCTTCCTCATCCTGATCTTCTGGATGGTCATCATCAGGCCGCAGCTACAGGAGCAGCGGAGGTACCAGCAGGAGCGCCAGGAGGTCGCCGACACCCTGGTGCCCGGCGAGCGGATCGAGTCCTACAGCGGGATCCACGGCACGATCGTGTCGGTGGCCCAGGACACGGTGGAGGTGGAGATCGCCGCCGGAGTCGTGGTGACCATGGCTCGCCTGGCAATCTCCAGCAAGCTCGATGACGGCGGACACGACGATGAACAGGAAGACATCGTGGAACAGGTGACCACCACCGGCGCGGATGACGCGCCGGTCGTAGACGGAGAAGGTTCATGAGCAAGCGCTCGTTGTGGGTCTCGTTGATCCTCACCGTGCTGGCGTCGCTGGGCGCGGTGACCATCGCCCACGTCACCGACACGACCCCCACGCTCGGCCTCGACCTGCAGGGCGGCTTCTCCGTCGTCCTCCAGGCCCGGGAGGTCAACGGCGAGCTCCCCTCGGAGGAGAGCGTCGAGAAGGCGAAGGACATCATCCGCCAGCGCGTCGACGGGCTCGGCGTCGCCGAGCCGGAGATCGTGCGCCAGGGCCGGACGGTCATCGTCCAGCTCCCCGGTGTGACCGACCGGTCGAAGGCGGAGCAGGTCGTGGGCTGCACGGCCAAGCTCGAGTTCCGTCCCGTGCTCGCCGTGGAGCCCAACTCCGCGGCGGTGACCACCACGACGTCGAAGCCGGAGAAGTCGGACAAGTCGGACAAGACCACCACGACCGCCAAGTCGGGCAAAGACGACGGCGAGGGCGAGACCGGTGCCGGCGTGGCCGGGTTGAGCTCAGGCGAAGGTGCGCTGCCCGCGCAGTTCGCCCCGTCGACCACCACGACCACGGCGCCGCCCACCACCACGACGGCCCCGCCGGCGACCACGACCACGGCGCCGTCGTCCACCACCACCTCCACGACGACGGCCACCTCCGGTACCGAGCCGGCCAGCACCAGCCAGACCAACGGCTGCAACTCCGGCAGCAAGGTCGACACCTCCACGGTGTCGACCACCGCCCCGCTGCCCGAGGGCGCCGAGATCGTCCCGTCCAAGGAGGGCACGCTCCTCTACACGCTCGGCCCGGTGGGCTTCACGGGTGACGCGCTGAGCAAGGCCGAGGCCGCCCTGCAGGAGAGCTGGGCGGTCAACGTGTCGGTCCGCGGGGCCAAGAAGGCCGAGGCCAACGCCGCCTTCAACGCTTGCTACAACAGCGAGCCCACCTGCCCGGCCCAGGGGCAGGGCGGCCGGGGTGCCATCGCCATCGTCCTCGACGGCGAGGTGCTGTCGGCGCCGGCTGTGAACGGTCCTGACCTGGCGAGCGACAACTTCACCATCAGCGGCGACTTCGACCAGGCCGAGGCCAAGGAGCTGGCCCTCGTGCTGCGCTACGGCTCCCTGCCGGTGGAGTTCGACCAGGTCGCCCTCCAGCAGGTGTCCGCCACGCTCGGCACCGACTCGCTGCACGCCGGCCTCCTCGCCGGCGCCGTCGGCATCGCCCTCGTCGCGGCCTACGTGCTGCTGTACTACCGGGGTCTCGGCCTCGTCGTGGTCGGCGGCCTCGCCGTCTGGGGCGGGTTCATGTACGGCCTGGTCTGCTGGTTGTCAGCCAACCAGGGCCTGGCGCTGACGCTGTCGGGCATCACCGGCATCGTCGTATCGGTCGGCACCACCGTGGACTCCTACGTGGTGTACTTCGAGCGCATGCGTGACGAGGTGCGCGCCGGGCGCAGCGCCCGCAGTGCCACCGACCGCGGGTTCAGCAGCGCCATCCGGACGATCATCACCGCCGACGTGGCCTCGTTCCTGGGTGCCTTCCTGCTGTGGTGGCTGACCGTCGGGCCCGTCCGCGGCTTCGCCTTCTTCCTGGGCATGTCGGTGGTCCTCGACTTGTTCGTCGCCTACTTCTTCACGCGGCCGGTGGTGGCGCTGCTCAGCTACAACAAGGGCCTGATCGAGTCGAAGTTCATGGGTCTCGAGAGCGCCAGAAGCCGAGCGGTCGACACGAACGGAGCGACGTCGTGACCAACCCCAGCGACCCCGTGGACCCCACCGGCGACGAGCCTGTCGAGTCCGTCGAGCCCGAGTCCGTCAAGCCCGAAGCCGTCGACACCGACGCGGTCGATGGAGCCGATGCTGCCGACGGGCCGCAGGAGGAGATCGTCGAGGATGCGCCGGTCGACTCCGAAGACGACCTGATGGCCATCGCCCAGGCGCCCGTCCACCACGGCGCCCTGTCCCGGCTGTACCACGGCGAGACCAACATCAACATGGTCGGCCGCTGGAAGACGTGGTTCGCCATCTCCGGCGCGTTCTTGCTCATCGGTCTCGTCGCCCTGGTGGGCAGCGGGCTGAACCTCGGCATCGACTTCACCGGCGGCACGGTGTGGGAGGTCCCGGCGGGCAAGGCCGACGTCGCCAAGGTCACCGCGGCGATGAGCGACCTCGGCTACAACGACGTGCAGGTCCAGCTCGTCACCCAGAACACCGGGTCGGGCGACAAGCGCATCATGCGCGTCGAAGCCGAGGCGACCGCATCGCCCGATCAGGCCACCACCAAGGCCATCGACGAGGCGAAGGCGGGCCTCAACTCGATCAAGGGCAAGCTCAAGGGGGAGTCGGCTCAGCGGATCGAGGCCGTGCGCGCCAACCTCGACAGCATCGAGGGCCCCTTCGCCAAGCCGGTGCCCGACGAGCTGAAGGCCCTGCAGGACCAGATCGACGAGCTGGCCGACCAGCTGCCCGGCTCGAAGGACAAGACCAAGCTGGTCAGCAGCGCGGCGTCCGACATGCAGACCCAGGTCAGCGCCCTCGATGCCGCCGAGCAGGCCGAGCGGGAGCGCACGGGCCAGGCCGTCTCCGACGAGCTCGCCGCTCAGACGGGATCGAACGTCAAGGAGGTCACGGTCGACACGGTGGGTCCCTCGTGGGGCCAGCAGGTGTCGGGCAAGGCCCGTACGGCCCTGATCGTGTTCCTCATCGCGATCAGCATCTACATCACCCTGCGGTTCGAGTTCCGCATGGCCATGGCCACCCTCGCCGCCCTCATCCACGACCTGCTGATCGTGGTGGGCATCTACGCCATCTTCCAGTTCCCGGTGACCCCGGCGACGGTGATCGCGCTGCTCACCATCCTCGGCTTCTCGATCTACGACGGCATCGTGGTGTTCGACCGCGTCGACGAGAACACCAAGCTGCTCGGCCGGAAGTCGCGGATGACGTACTCCGAGATGGCCAACATGTCCCTGAACCAGGTGCTCATGCGGTCGCTCAACACGTCGATCACCGCGCTCTTGCCGATCGCGTCGGTGCTGGTGCTGGGATCGTTCGTGCTGGGCGCCACGACGCTCGAGGAGTTCGGCCTGGCCCTGTTCCTCGGCCTCCTGTCCGGCGCCTACTCGTCGATCTTCATCGCCACCCCGCTGCTCGCCATCTTGAAGGAGCGCGAGCCCCGGTACCGCGAGCTGCGTGAGCGGCTGGCCGCCCGGGGTCCGCAGGGCGAGGAGCTGGTCACCGCCGGCGCCGGGTCGTCGGCCTCGTCCCGGACCGCCGACGTCACGCCCCGGGCCCGCAAGCAGGGCCGGACGCGCTGATGCCCGCACCGGTCGACATCACGGCCTACATCCGCGACATCGACGACTTCCCGAAGCCGGGGATCACCTTCAAGGACATCACGCCGCTGCTCGCCCACCCGGAGGCGCTCGCCACCGCGGTGGAGGGCCTGAGCGAACCGTTCCAGGACCTCGGCATCACCAAGGTCGTCGGCATGGAGGCGCGCGGGTTCATCTTCGCCGCTCCCGTCGCCGTCGCGATCGGAGCGGGATTCGTGCCCGTCCGCAAGGCCGGCAAGCTCCCGTGGGCGGTGCACCGCCAGGAGTACCAGCTGGAGTACGGCACGGATCTCCTGGAGATCCACCAGGACGCGCTCGCGGCCGATGATCGCGTCCTGATCGTCGACGACGTCTTGGCGACGGGCGGTACCGCGGCGGCGACGGTCGAGCTGGTCGGACAGAGCGGTGCCGAGGTCGTCGCCCTGGGGTTCGTCATCGAGCTCGGCTTCCTCGGCGGTCGCCCGGCGCTCGGCGACGCTCGGGTGAGGGCGCTCGTCACCTACCCCTGACGCGGCGGGCGCCTCGGAACCACCCGGTCCGGCGGTTGCGGGGGCGCCGTAGGCTGGAGCCATGTCGACCGTCAGCCGCGTGCTCCCGTGGCGCCGCTCCAGCGCCCCCGCCTCGGTCGAGCTCGCGCCCCTGCTGGCCACCTTCCGGGTGCACCATCCGAAGAAGTCGACGGTCCTGATCGCCCAGGCCTACGAGCTGGCCGCCGCAGCCCACGAGGGCCAGACCCGCAAGAGCGGCGAGCCGTACATCCACCATCCGCTCTCGGTCGCCCGCATCGTGGCCGACCTCGGCCTCGACGACGTCACCGTCGCCGCCGCCCTCCTGCACGACTCCGTCGAGGACACCGGCGTCACGCTGGAGCAGGTAGCCCGGCAGTTCGGCGACGAGGTGGCGGCCATCGTTGACGGCGTCACCAAGCTCGACCGGGTCCAGTTCGACTCGAAGGCCGCCCAGCAGGCGGCGTCGATGCGCAAGATGCTCGTCGCCATGGCCAAGGACCTGCGGGTCCTGATGATCAAGCTCGCCGACCGGCTCCACAACATGCGGACGCTCGGCGCCATGGCGCCCGAGAAGCAGACCCGCATCGCCCGCGAGACCATCGACGTCTACGCGCCGCTCGCGCACCGGCTCGGCATGCAGGACCTCAAGCAGCAGCTCGAGGACCTCAGCTTCGCCACGCTGCACCCCAAGCAGTACGCCGAGATCGACCACATGGTCGCCGAACGCTCGCCCGAGCGCGAGCTGTACCTGGAGCAGGTGCTCGAGGAGGTGCGCCAGCGGCTGGCCGAGCTGGGTGTGGAGGCCGACGTCTCCGGCCGGCCGAAGCACCTGTGGAGCATCTACGAGAAGATGGTCGTCAAGGGCCGCCAGTTCGACGAGATCTACGACCTCGTCGGGATCCGCGTCACGGTGGGCTCGGTGCGGGACTGCTACGCCGCCCTCGGCTCGATCCACGCCACGTGGCGCCCGGTGCAGGGCCGGTTCAAGGACTACGTGGCCATGCCCAAGTTCAACCTGTACCAGTCGCTGCACACGACCGTGATCGGGCCGCAGGGCAAGCCGCTCGAGGTGCAGCTGCGCACGCTCGAGATGCACCAGCGCGCCGAGTTCGGCGTCGCCGCCCACTTCGCCTACAAGCGCGGCACCCCGGCCGACGAGCTGGCGTGGCTCAACCGCATCGTCGACTGGCAGCAGGAGACGTCGGACCCCGAGCAGTTCATGGAGACGCTCAAGGTCGACCTGGAGCAAGACGAGGTCTACGTCTTCACCCCCAAGGGGCGGGTCGTCACCATGGTCAAGGGGGCGACGCCCATCGACTTCGCCTACGCGGTGCACACCGAGGTCGGCCACGCCTGCGTCGGCGCTCGCGTGAACGGGCGCCTTGTAGCCCTCAGCCACCAGCTCACGTCGGGCGACACGTGCGAGATCTTCACCTCGAAGGTGGAGGGGAGCGGACCCAGCCGGGACTGGCTCCAGATCGTCCAGACGCCGCGGGCCGCCAACAAGATCCGGCAGTGGTTCTCCCGTGAGCGCCGCGAGGATGCCCGTGAGACCGGGCGGGAGGAGCTGCAGAAGCAGCTCCGGAAGGAGGGCCTGCCCACCCAGAAGCTCCCGAACGGCATCCTCGAGGAAGCCGCGCTCGACCTCAACTACCTCGACGCCGACGCGCTCTACACCGCCATCGGCGAGCACCACGTCTCGCCCGAGGCGGTGGTGGCCCGCCTCAACCGCCTCCTCCACTCCGGTGACCCGGAGCGGGTCGACCAGCTGCCCACCTCCGTCACGCGGACGTCGTCGATGCGCAGCAACCGCACGGGCGCGGGTGTCCACGTCGAGGGCCTCGACGACGTCATGGTCCGGCTCTCGCGCTGCTGCACACCGGTGCCCGGCGACGAGATCATCGGCTTCGTCACCCGCGGCCGCGGCGTGTCGGTGCACCGGGCCGACTGCGCCAACGCCGCTTCGCTCCAAGCCGGCCAGCGCGACCGGCTGATGGAGGTCGAGTGGGACAGCGACCTGTCGGGCGGCATCTTCGTGGCGTCCGTCGAGGTGCGCTCGCTCGACCGGCCCGGCCTCCTGGGCGACGTGTCGGGCGTGCTCGCCGAGCACAAGGTGAACATCATCGCCTGCAACATGAAGACCGACCGGGACCGCATGGCCTTGATGCGGTTCGACTGCGAGCTGGGAGACCCCTCCCACCTCGATGCCGTGCTGGGTCGCATCCGCTCGATCGACGGCGTCTACCAGTCGTACCGCGTCCTGCCGGGGGCCGGAACCAGCGACTGACTGGTCTACCGTGCGACCGATGGTTGCCGACGTGGACTCGCTGATCGCCGACGACGCTCCCGGGTGGTTCCGGCGGGCGCTGCACACGCCGTTCTTCGACGAGCACGTCGAGGTCGACGGCGCCCGCATCCACTACCTGGCCTGGGGCGAGCCCGGGCGCAAGGGCCTGGTGTTCGTCCACGGCGGCGCCGCCCACGCCCACTGGTGGACCCACGTGGCCGCCACGTTCTCCCGGCAGTACCGCGTCGTCGCCATCGACCTGTCGGGGCACGGCGACTCCGAGCACCGCGACACCTACTCGCTCGAGCAGTGGTCCCGCGAGGTGATGGCCGTCGCCGACGATGCCGGCATCGGGGGACCGCCCGTGATCGTGGGCCACAGCATGGGCGGGTTCGTCACCATCGCCACCGCCGCCCTCCACTCCGATCGGCTGGCCGGTGTGATCGTGCTGGACTCACCCGTGGCCGAGCCCGACGCCGAGGTCGGCGCCGCCCAGGCCAAGCAGGCCTTCGGCGTGCCGAAGGTGTACCCCACGAAGGAGGACGCCCTCCTGCGCTTCCGCACCGTCCCGCGCCAGGAGAACGACCTGCCGTACGTGATCCACCACGTCGCCCGCCGGTCGCTCCACGAGGTCGAGGGCGGCTGGAGCTGGAAGTTCGACCACAACCTCTTCAGCGCCTTCACGTCCAGCATCCGGGCGGTGGCGCTGCCGTACCTGCCCGAGGTCCGCTGCCGGTTCGCCCTGCTCCGCTCCGAGCTGGGCCTGGTCACGCCCGACATCGGCGAGTCGATGTACGAGAAGCTCGGACGGGTCGCCCCGGTCGTGGAGCTCCCCGAGACGGGCCACCACGGCATGCTCGACCAGCCCCTCCTCGTCATCACCGCCATCCGCACCCTGCTGGCCGACTGGGACCACAGCACGCCGCAGCGGCGCTGACCCACCCCACCAGCCGAACTTCGTAGGGGAGGGCGCCGTTTCGGGCGTTCTGGCCTACGAAGTTCGTTTCGGGCGGGGGAGGAGCGACGGGTACGCTCGACCCCTCATGGCACGAGCGAAGTTCCAGGCACCGAAGGGGACCCAAGACGTCCTTCCCCCGGTGTCAGCACGGTGGGAACGCCTGCTCGCGGCCTACGCGCAGACCGTCGAGCGGGCCGGGTACGGGCTGCTCCAGTCGCCCATGTTCGAGGAGATCGGGGTCTTCCAGCGGGAGTCCGAGGGGGCGGACGCGGTCCGCAAGGAGATGTACGACTTCGACGACAAGGGCGGTCGCCGCATCGCCCTGCGCCCCGAGGGGACCGCATCGGTGGTGCGGGCCTTCGTGCAGCACCAGCCGGCTTCGCCGTGGAAGGTCTGGTACGCCACGCCGGCGTTCCGCTACGAGAACGTGCAGGCCGGCCGGTTCCGCCAGCACCACCAGGTCGGCCTCGAGGTGCTCGGCTCGGCCGACCCCGACGTCGACGTCGAGGTCATCACCCTCGGCTGGGAGTTCCTCGGTGCCCTGGGGCTGCGCCAGGTCGAGCTGCTGCTCAACACCATGGGCACCGCCGCCGACCGCGTCCGCTACGTCGAGGTGCTCCGCTCGTACCTGCAGGACCGGATCGGCGACCTGGCCACCGAGGACCGCGAGAAGGTCGAGCGCCACCCCATGCGGGTCCTGGACTCGAAGCGCACCGAGACCCGCAGAGCCACCGCCGATGCCCCGGCCATCGCCGACCACCTGTCGGACGAGAGCGCCGAGCACTTCGAGCGGGTGAAGGCCGGATTGGGCGCGGCGGGGATCCCGTTCGTGCTGGCCCCCCGCCTGGTCCGGGGCTTCGACTACTACACGCACACGACCTTCGAGCTGGTCCCGTCGCTGGTCGACAGCGCCCAGGCCACCATCCTCGGCGGCGGCCGCTACGACGGCCTGGTCGAGGAGCTGGGCGGGCCGCCCACGCCCGGCATCGGCTTCGGCTCGGGCATCGAGCGCCTGCTCATCGCCTGCGATGCCGAGGATGTGTTCCCCGGTCCGACCGCCCGCGTCGACGTGTTCGTCGTCGACGTCACCGATGGCACCCAGGCCGGCCCGCTCACCGCCGAGCTGCGGCGTGCGGGCATCCGCTGCGACCGCGCCTTCGACGGCAAGGGCATGCGCGCCCAGATGAAGGCCGCCGACCGCTCCGGCGCCTCCCATGCCGTGATCGTGGGGGACCAGGAGCTCGCCGACGGCACCGCCACCGTCCGCCCGCTGCGCGCCTCGTTCGGCGAGCACCAAGACGCCGTCGCCCGGGCCGACCTCGTGGCCCACCTCACCCCCCTCCTCACCGAATCCACCAAGACCGAATCCTCGAAGGACAGCTCATGACCTCCCCCGTCGGCCTGCGCACCCACCGAGCCGGGGAGCTGACCGAGGACGACATCGGTGGCGAGGTGACGCTCTGCGGCTGGGTCGCCAAGCGGCGCGACCACGGCGGCGTGGCCTTCTTCGACCTGCGCGACGCCAGCGGCGTGGTGCAGGCGGTCATCCACGACGAGGCCGTCGCCCATCCGCTCCGCTCGGAGTTCTGCCTGCGCGTCATCGGCACCGTCACCCGGCGACCGGAGGGCAACGACAACCCCAGCCTCCCGACCGGCACCATCGAGGTCGAGGCCACCACGGTCGAGGTGCTGAGCGAGGCGGCGCCGCTGCCGTTCCCGATCGAGGAGCACGAGACCACCCCGGTGTCCGACGAGGTCCGCTACCGGTACCGCTACTTGGACCTGCGCCGGGCCGAGTCGGCGGCCGCCATCCGCCTGCGCAGCGACGTCAACCAGGCGGCCCGCTCGGTGCTGCTCGGCGACGGGTTCGTCGAGGTCGAGACGCCCACGCTCACCCGCAGCACCCCCGAGGGCGCCCGGGACTTCGTGGTGCCCGCCCGCCTCCAGCCCGGGTCCTGGTACGCCCTGCCGCAGAGCCCGCAGCTGTTCAAGCAGCTGCTGATGGTCGGCGGCCTGGAGCGGTACTTCCAGATCGCCCGCTGCTACCGCGACGAGGACTTCCGCGCCGACCGCCAGCCCGAGTTCACCCAGCTCGACATCGAGATGAGCTTCGTGGTCGAAGACGACGTGATCGCCCTCGGCGAGCGGATCGTGGCCGCCCTCTGGTCGCTGATCGGCCACGAGATCCCGCGGCCGATCCCGCGCATCACCTACGCCGAGGCCATGCGCCGCTACGGCTCCGACAAGCCCGACCTGCGCTTCGGCGTCGAGCTGGTCGACTGCACCGAGTACTTCGCCGGTACCTCCTTCGGCGTGTTCCAGGCCGCCCACGTCGGTGCCGTGGTCATGCCGGGCGGTGCCTCGCAGACCCGCAAGGTCCTCGACGGCTGGCAGGACTGGGCCAAGGCCCGCGGCGCCCGCGGCCTGGCCTACGTGCTGGTCGGCGACGACGGCGAGCTCAAGGGGCCGGTGGCCAAGAACATCTCCGACGGCGAGCGCGCCGGCTTGGCCGCCCACTGCGGCGCCCAACCCGGCGACTGCATCTTCTTCGGCGCCGGAACCGAGCGCTCCGCCCGGGCGCTGCTGGGTGCCGCCCGCCTGGAGATCGGCAAGCGCTGCGAGCTGATCGACGAGGACGCCTGGGCGTTCACCTGGGTGGTCGACGCCCCGCTGTTCGAGCCGGCCGGCGAGACCGACGACGTCGCCGTCGGCCGCGGCGCCTGGACGGCGGTGCACCACGCGTTCACGTCGCCCAAGCCCGAGAGCCTCGACACGTTCGACACCGACCCCGGGTCGGCGCTCGCGTACGCCTACGACCTCGTCTGCAACGGCAACGAGATCGGCGGCGGCTCGATCCGCATCCACCGGCGCGACATCCAGGAGCGGGTGTTCGCCGTCATGGGCCTCAGCCCGGACGAGGCCGAGGAGAAGTTCGGCTTCCTGCTGGAGGCCTTCAAGTACGGCGCCCCGCCCCACGGCGGCATCGCGTTCGGCTGGGACCGCATCTGCGCCCTCCTCAGCGGCGCGGCGTCGATCCGCGAGGTCATCGCCTTCCCGAAGACCGGTGGCGGATTCGACCCGCTCACCAGCGCGCCGGCGCCGATCACCGCCGCCCAGCGGAAAGAAGCGGGTGTCGACGCCGTGCCGGAGCCCGCCTCCACGCCCGCGCCCTGAGCGCTCGCCTTCCCCGGCGGGCACGAGCGAGGCGGTAGCTTCGGCGCGTGTCCGTGCTCACCCGCCGCCGCAGGTCCGCTCGGGACCTCTCGACCCCGCGCTACGGGGATCGGTTCGGGTCGTACTACGACCCGGAGGGCTTCGGTCGCTTCAGCGAGCGCATCGCCCACACGCTGGGCACGGCCCGGTTCCTGGTCATCCAGACCGTGTTCGTGGCCGTCTGGGTCAGCTGGAACCTGCTCGCACCAGACGGCTGGTCCTTCGACATCTACCCGTTCATCCTCCTGAACCTCATGTTCTCGACCCAGGCGGCGTACGCCGCCCCGCTGATCCTGCTGGCCGAGACCCGCCAGGCCGACCGAGACCGGGCGGAGGCGGCCGAGGACCGCCGGCGCGGCGCCGAGGTCAAAGCCGACCTGGACTACCTGGCCCGAGAGCTGGCGAGCCTGCGGATGCGGGTGGTCGACTCCGACGACCTGGCCCGGGTCGAGGCGAAGCTCGACCGCCTGCTCGCCATCACGGAGGGCCCCGAGGCCCGCGAGGACGGCGCGCCGGCGTGATCTGTGGCTGACGACCTCTTCTCCTCCTCGATCGAGGACCAGCTGGCCCGCCGGGCTCCGCTGGCCGACCGCCTCCGGCCGCGCACGCTCGACGACATCGTGGGCCAGGACCACCTGATCGGTCCCGGACAGCCGTTGCGGGTGCTGATCGAGGCGGACCGCCTGTCGTCGGTGATCCTCTGGGGACCGCCCGGCACCGGGAAGACGACGGTCGCCAAGGTCATCGCCGGGCACACGGCGAAGGCGTTCGAGACGCTGTCGGCGGTGACCGCCGGGGTCAAAGACGTCCGTGAGGTCACGGCCCGGGCCGAGCAGCGGCTGGGGGAGCGCCAGCAGGGCACGATCTTGTTCCTCGACGAGGTCCACCGCTTCAACAAGGCCCAGCAAGATGCGCTCCTGCCCTCGGTCGAGAGCGGGCTCATCGTGCTCATCGGGGCCACCACCGAGAACCCGTACTTCGAGGTCAACCCGCCGCTGCTCAGCCGCTCCACGCTGTTCCGCCTGCACTCGCTCGACGACCAGGCCGCCCGCCAGCTGATCGCCAAGGCCCTCGACGCCGAGGGGGCGAGCGCCGACGGCGACGCCATCGACCACCTCGCCGCCCGGGCCAACGGCGACGGTCGCCACACGCTCACCAGCCTGGAGGTGGCGGTCGCCCTGGCCCAGCAGCGGGCCCAGGCCGAAGGCGGCGGTGCCGTGGTGACGCTGGCCGACGCCGAGGCCGCGCTCGGCACGAAGGCGCTGCGCTACGGCCGCGACGACCACTACGACGTCATCTCGGCGTTCATCAAGAGCATCCGCGGGTCCGATCCCGACGCCGGCCTGTACTGGCTGGCCACCATGCTCGAGGCCGGAGAGGACGCCCGCTTCATCGCCCGGCGGCTGGTCATCTTGGCCTCGGAGGACATCGGCGAGGCGGATCCGCTCTCGCTCCTGGTCGCCACGGCGGCGGCCCAGGCCGTCGAGTACGTCGGCCTGCCCGAGGCCCAGCTCAACTTGTCGCAGGCCGTGATCCACCTGGCGACGGCGCCGAAGTCGAACCGGGCGACGACGGCGATCGGCGCGGCTCGCGCCGACGTGCGCGAGCGGCCGTCGTCGGGGGTGCCGGCCCACCTGCGCGACGCCCACTACCAGGGTGCGAAGAGCATCGGGCACGGCGCCGGGTACGAGTACCCTCATGACGACCCCCGCGGCTGGGTCGACCAGGAGTACCTCCCCCCGGAGGTCGCCGGCCGCCGCTACTACCAGCCGACGCAGCACGGTCGGGAACGGGAGATCGCAGACCGCATGGCCCGATTGCGCCAGCCGAACCAGACCGACGAGAGCGCCGAGTGACCGCCGCGGTCGTAGCCGAGATGTCCGCGTCGGACCTGGCGATGGTCATCGTGACGGGCTGCAGCATCGCGGCCGTGGTGGCCGTCCTCTTCGCCCTGCAGCGGATCCTCGTCGCGGTCCGGCGGGTCACGCGCACGCTCGACGAGCTCAACGCCCAGGCGCTCCCGCTCATCGACGAGCTGGCCGAAGCGCTGGCCGAGGCCAACGAGGAGCTGGCCCGCGTCGACCGGTTGGTCGGCAGCGCCGAGTCCATCTCGGCCACCGTCGACGCCACGTCGAAGCTGGCCTACCGGGCGCTGTCGGCACCGGTCATCAAGACGGTCGCGATCCGCAGCGGCGCCTCCCGGGCGGCCAAGCGGATCCGGAAGGAGTAGGTCGTGTTCAAGCGGATCTTCTGGCTCAGCACCGGTGTCGCCGTCGGCGCGGGCGGCGCGTTCTGGGCCAAGCGCAAGGTCTCCGAGACCGTCGAGCAGTACCTCCCCGAGCAGGTCGCGGTGCGCGCCGCCGCCACGGCCAAGGGGCTCGGCACCACCGTCCGGATGGCCGCGGCCGAGGGCCGCGAGGCCATGCGGGCCACCGAGGCCGAGCTGCGCGCCAAGGTCGACGCCCGCACCTTCGTCGGCGATGCGCCGTCGCCCGGGGCGGTCGAGCCCACGAGCGCCGGTCCCCGCCGAGCCGGGCGGGTCGCCACGCACGCCGGCACCGGTCGGGCCGGACGTCGCCGCTCCCGCCGCTGAGGTGCACGACGATCGGGCCGGCCCGTCCGCCTTCGCCCGCGCCCTCGCCGCGCTCACCGCGCTCGGACTGGGGGTGGTCGCGGCAGCGCTGGCCGTCGCCGGTCACCCGCCGTGGGAGGGTCCGGTCGTCATGGGGTTGACCGACACCCACGGGATCCACCAGGGCGATGTCGTCGCGCTCGCTCCCCTGGCCGCAGGGACGTGGCTGGCCTGGTGGTGCTGGACCCGTCGGCCCCGGTGAGGGCAGGCCAGGCGCACCGGGCGATCGGCGCCACCCACGGCGTGACCGGCGCCGGCGCAACGGCATCGTGGAGGATGAGGGTGGACCGGTAGGGTGTTCCGACCATCGCCGGAGCTGCGCCGCGCAGCCCGTCCACAACGTCCGGAAGGGGGGCGAGCAGCGTGAAGGCACAGGAGCTCCGGCAGGTCTGGACCGACTTCTGGCTGTCGAAGCAGCACACGAACGTGCCGGCCAGCGGGCTGATCCCGCTGCACCCGTCGGCCCCGATGTTCACCAACTCGGGGATGATGCCGTTCGTCCCGTACTTCATCGGGGAGGAGCAGGCGCCCTACCAGCCGCCGCGCGCCACCTCGGTGCAGACCTGCGTGCGGGCGGGGGGCAAGCACAACGACCTCGACGCCATCGGCCGGTCGATGCGCCACCTCAGCTTCTTCGAGATGCTGGGCAACTTCAGCTTCGGCGACTACTTCAAGCGCGACGCCATCCGCTGGGCCTGGGAGTTCTCGACGGAGGTCCTGGGCCTCGACCCCGAACGGATCTGGGTCACCTGCCACGTCGACGACGACGAAGCCGTCCGGCTCTGGGTCGAGGAGGTCGGGTTCCCGGTCGAGCGGATCCAGCGGCTCGACAAGGACAACTTCTGGGAGATGGGCGACACCGGCCCCTGCGGTCCGTCGTCGGAGCTGTTCTGGGACTTCGGGCCCGAGTACGGACCCGAGGGCGGTCCGGCCAACCCGGCCTCCGAGGAGCGCTACGTCGAGTTCTGGAACCTCGTGTTCCAGCAGTACTTCCGGCTCGGCGACGGCTCGCTGCGCCCGCTGGAGACCAAGAACATCGACACCGGCGCCGGGCTGGAGCGCATCCTGGGCGTCACCATCGGGTCGCCCGACGTGTTCCAGACCGACGAGCTGCGCCACCTGGTGGCGGCGGCGGAGGTCGCCACCGGCAAGGTGCTGGGCGCCGACCCCGAGTCCGACGTCGCCCTCAAGCTCCTCGCCGACCACGCCCGCACCATGACCTTCCTGGTCAGCGACGGCGTGATCCCGTCGAACGAGGACCGCGGCTACGTGCTGCGCCGGATCATCCGGCGGGCCATCCGCTTCGCCTACCTGCTCGGGGTGGAGAAGCCCATCACGCCGCTCATGGCCGAGCGGGTCATCGAGCTCATGGCCCCGGCCTACCCGAACCTCACGGCCAACGCCGACACGATCCTGGGCATCCTCGGTCGCGAGGAGGAGCAGTTCCGGCGCACCCTGCGCAGCGGGCTGACCATCCTCGACGGCGCGCTCGCCGAGGTGCCCGAGGGCGCCGACCTGCCCGGTCAGGTCGCGTTCCAGCTCCACGACACCTACGGCTTCCCGCTCGAGGTGACCACCGAGATCGCCGAGGGCCGCGGGTTCGCCGTCGACCAGGCCGGCTTCGACGCCGCCATGGCCGAGCAGCGCGAGCGGGCGCGGGCGGGCGGCAAGAAGGGCGGCCTCGCCGTCGGCGACGAGGCCGATGCCTTCCAGGCGGTGCTGGACCAGCACGGCACCACGGAGTTCGTCGGCCGAGAGGTCTTCTCCGTCGACGCGACCGTCCTCGCCGTCGTACCCGGTACCGGTGACGAGGTCAGCGTCTTCTTGGACCGCACCCCCTTCTACGCCGAGTCCGGCGGCCAGGTGGGCGACACGGGGACCATCACCGGGCCGTCGGGCGCCGGGAACGTCGTGGACACCCTCCAGGCCCTGCCCGGCGTGCACCGCCACGTGGTCCACGTGACGGACGGGGCGTTCGAGGCCGGTGACACGGTCGTCGCCGCCATCGACGTCGAGCGGCGCGACGCCATCCGGCGCAACCACACCGGCACGCACCTGCTCCACTGGGCCCTGCGCACGGTGCTCGGCACCCACGTCAAGCAGCAGGGCTCGCTGGTCGCGCCCGACCGGCTCCGCTTCGACTTCAGCCACTTCGAGCCGGTCACGAGCGAGCAGATCGCCGAGATCGAGGACCTCGTCAACCGCGACGTGCTCGCCAACGAGCCGGTCCGCCACTTCGAGACCACGAAGGCGGAGGCCGCCGAGCTCGGCGCCATCGCCTTCTTCGGGGAGAAGTACGGCGACATCGTCCGGGTGCTCGAGGCCGGGCCCCACTCCACCGAGCTGTGCGGCGGCACCCACGTCCGCCGCACGGGCGACATCGGGCCCGTCAAGATCGTGTCCGAGACGTCGATCGGCTCGAACCTGCGCCGCTTGGAGGCCGTCACCGGCACCGGTCCCATCGACCGCCTGCGGCGGGAGGAGGCCGAGCTGGCCGCGCTCGCCGATCGCATCGGCGTCCCGCAGGCCGAGCTGCTCGACGGGATCGACAAGCGCCTGGCGGAACTGCGCGAGCTGCGGGCCGAGGTGAGGTCGCTGCGGTCGAAGGTGGCGTCGGGCGGAGCATCCGAGCTGGCCGGCAGCGCCGTGGACGGCGTGGTCGTGGCCCGGGTCGACGGCCTGGCCCGCGACGACCTGCGGAGCCTCGGCGTCGCCGTGCGCGACCAGCCGGGCATTCGCGGTGTGGTGCTGATCGGCACCCCCGAGGGCGGCGGTGTCGCCCTCGTCTCGGCCACCACCAAAGACGGCGGCCTCGACGCCGGTTCGCTCATCGCCGATGCGGCGCGGACCGTCGGCGGCGGCGGCGGCAAGAACCCGGAGCTGGCGGTGGCCGGCGGCCGTGATGCGACCAGGATCGACGAGGCGCTCGACCAGGCGCGGGCTGCCGCCGGCATCGCCTAGGCGGCTCATGCGCGTGCTCGCCCTCGACCTCGGAACCAAGCGGATCGGCATGGCCGTGTCCGACGACGCCCAGCGCGTCGCCACGCCCATCGGCACGCTCGAGCGCCACAAGGACCGCCCGCGCCTGCACCGCGAGATCGCCGACCTCGTGACCGAGTGGGAGGCCGGCACGCTGGTCCTGGGCCTGCCGATCGCCCTCGACGGCACCCTCGGTCCGGCGGCGACGGCGGTGCTCGCCGAGCGCGACGAACTGGCCGAGGTGGTGCCGGTGCCCGTCGTCGTGCACGATGAGCGGATGACGACGCGCATCGCCGATCGATCGCTGCGAGAGCGGGGCGATCTCGACGCCAAGGCTCGCAAGCAGGTCATCGACCAGATGGCGGCCACCGTGATCCTCCAGGACTGGCTGGACCACGGGCCCCACCACGAGGCGGCTGAGGAGGCTGCTCGCCCGTGACCTACGAAGGAACCGACGGTCCGGGAGGCGCCGGCTCGGGCGCGTCGTTCGACCCCGACATCTGGTCGGAGGAGCCGGCCGTACCCGGCCCGCGCCGGCCGCCGCGCCGCCGCGCCAGCCCCGAGCAGGCCGGAGCTCGGCGACCGGTGCCCGCCGACCGAGACGGTGGCGCCGCCCCTCCGCCGCGCCGCGTCCGCAGCGAGTCCCCGCCGTCTGCTCCGCCGCGCCGGCCCCGGCGCCCCGTCGACGAGGACGAGTACTTCGACCTGCCGGGCGAGAGCCGCGTCCCACGCTGGCTCGTGGCGCTGCTCGTCGTCGTCGGCCTCGTCGCCGTGGTGGTCGGCGGTACGTGGTGGTGGTACGGCAACCAGGTCGATCCTCCCGGCGGACCCGGCGAGGAGGTCCAGGTCCAGATCCCCGAAGGCGCCACCACCAGCCGGGTCGGGTCGATCCTCGATGCCGAGGGGGTCATCAGCAGCGCCACCATCTTCAACCTCTACGTGGGCGGCAAGGACCTCTCCACCGTCCAGGCCGGGAGCTACACGTTCCGGTCCAACTCCAGCTTCGACGAGGCCATCGAGGTCCTCAACGCCGGTCCGACCAGACCGGCGTCAGCGAACACCACCAAGGTGAGCATCCCGGAGGGGTACACGATCGAGCAGATCGTCGACCGCATCCACGAGAAGGTGCCGCGCCTCAGCGTCGAGGCCCTGCACGCCGCCCTCGACGGCGGCAAGGTGCCGACCTCCCTCAAGCCCGCCGGCACGACGTCCTACGAGGGCCTGCTGTTCCCCGCCACCTACGAGGTCGGCGACGACGACGATGCCGTCGACGTCCTCACCCGGATGGCCCAGGAGATGGAGGTCCGCGTCGAGGCGCTCGGCCTCGCCGATGCCCAGGCGCACGTCAAGCAGCAGTGGGGCCTCGACCTCACGGCCTACGACCTGCTCAAGGTGGCCTCGATGATCCAGTACGAGGCGGCGGTCCCCGACGACGCCCCCAAGATCGGCGCCGTCACCTACAACCGCCTCGAGAAGGGCATGCCGCTCCAGTACGACTCGACGTCGATCTACGAGGCGAACCTCGAGGGCAAGGACATCAACTCCATCGACTACAAGGTCGACACCCCGTACAACACCAGGACCAACAACGGTCTACCGCCGACGCCGATCTCGGCTCCCGGGGAGTACGCGCTCGAGGGGGCGATGAAGCCGGCCGAAGGCGACTGGCTCTACTTCCTCCTCACCGATCCCAAGGTCGTCAGCTTCACGGCTGACTACAACGAGTTCCTCCGCTTCAAGGACGAGTGCATCGCCAAGGACCTGGGCTGTGGGTGACGGGGCCGGGATCGGCGCGCTGCGCGGGTCCACCCGCCTCGCCGCCGTGATCGGATCCCCGGTCCGCCACTCCCGTTCGCCCGTCTTGGCCAACGCCGCGTTCGCGTCGGCGGGACTGGACTGGGCGCTCGTCGCCCTCGAGGTGGCGCCCGGCGACGCGGCGGCCGCGGTGGATGCCATGCGGGTGCTCGGGATCGGCGGCCTCTCGGTCACCATGCCGCACAAGCACGACGTCATCGTCGCCCTCGACCGCCTCAGCCCCGACGCCGCGGCGCTCGAGGCGGTGAACTGCGTGGCATGGGAGGGCGACGAGCTGGTCGGCCACAACACCGATGGCGGCGGTCTGCTCGACGCGCTCGCGGCCGGACAGGACCTCCGGCCCGACGGTCTGCGCTGCGCGGTGCTCGGCGCGGGCGGTGCGGCCCGCTCGGTGGTGCGCTCGCTGGCCGCCGCGGGGGCCGCCGAGGTGACGGTGATCAACCGGACCACGGCGCGTGCCGAGTCCGCGGCCGCCCTCGCGGGCGCCGTGGGGCGGGTGGGTGCACCCGCTGACGTGCGCGATGCGGAGCTGGTCGTGAACGCCACCTCCATCGGCATGGGGGCGGCCCCTGGCGACCTGGGCCCCAGTCCGGTGGAGCCGGATGTGCTCCGGTCCGGGCAGACGGTCGTCGACCTCGTCTACCTCCCGGTCGAGACGCCGCTGCTGCGCCAGGCGGCCGCGGCCGGGGCCCGTCCCGTCGACGGCATCGGCATGCTCGTGCACCAAGCGGCCCGGGCGGTGGCCCTCTGGACCGGCGTCTCGGCTGACGTCGGCGTCATGGAGCAAGCCGCCCGCTCGTAGACGGAGGACTTCAGTTTTCGGGACGGATGCCGATGGAACGGGGACATCCCGCACGTTCGCCATCCCTCAGGAGATTGCCGTGGCCCTTCAGGGTGACCTCAAGTCCTTCGCTCTGCCCGACGTCCTGCGGCTGCTGGCGGGCGCGGCCAAGTCCGGTCATCTCGAGGTGGTCGGGGAGACCGGCACCGGCGAGGTGACCTTGTGCCTCGGCACGATCGCCTCGGCGTCGACCACGCTCGCCCCGCGTGCGGCCGAGCCGTCGGACGTGCTCTACGAGCTGCTCCGCCTCGAGGACGGGTCCTTCGCCTTCGACGAGGGCGACGTCGACGACTCCGGCTGGGAGGCCGATGTCGAGGGCGCCATCGCCACGGCGGAGGCGCTCGTCGGCGAGTGGGTCGAGATCGAGGCCGTCGTCCCGTCCATGGAGGCCTGGGTCTCGCTCGCGCCCGAGCTCGACGCCGCCGAGGCCACGGTGTCCGCCGATCGCTGGCGGGCCATCGCCGCCATCGGCGGCGGCGGCAACGTCCACGACCTCGCGGCCGCCCTCGATCTCTCGGACCTGGCGGCGTCGCGCCAGATCGTCGGCCTGGTCGAGGCGGGCCTCGCGGTGGTCCGGGCCACCCACGCGTACCAGCCGCCGCGCGTCGAGCTCGACGAGTTGGACCCGTTCGAGGCGGACGACGAGGACCCGATGACGGACCTGCACGACCTGAGCGCCGAGGACCGGCCCGTGGTGATGGAGGAGCGCGACGATGCCCTCCTCCCCGAGCCGCTGCCGGGCGAAGGCGTCGCCTACGAGGGCGAGATCATCACCGGCTCCGTCGACGGCTTCGGCGGATCGGTCGACGGCTTCGAGCCGGCCCACGAGCCCATGGTGGACGGCAGCAACGACGACTTCGAGCAGTTCGAGTCGCTCGCCTCGTTCGAAGAGGCGGCGGCCATGAGCGAGCGCGCCGGCGAGCCCGGCACGATCGACGGGTTCGGTGGTGCCGACCCTTTCGTTCCGGCCGATCCGTACGGGTTCGGCGCCGAGACCTCTGCTGACGAGGCACCCGCTCCCGCGCCGGCCGCCGAGGTGCGGGAGATGGCCGCACCGCCGGCCTCGCCCGTGGACGAGGAGCGCGACTCGCTCCTGAAGTTCCTGTCCTCCGTCAAGCCCTGACCCGGGCCCGCTCCGCCTCGGCCATGCCCGGCGCGGGTCGGGCCGACCGGTAGCGTCCGCACCATGCCGACCGGACTCCTGCTCGTGTGGCTCGCCTTGTTCGGGCTGGTCATCGGCTCGTTCCTCAACGTCGTGATCGTCCGGGTGCCGTCGGGTGAGTCGGTCATGTCGCCGCCGTCGAAGTGCCCGCTGTGCGAGCAGCCCATCCGGCCGCGGGACAACATCCCGGTCGTCTCCTGGCTGCTGCTCAAGGGCCGGTGCCGCAACTGCGGCGAGCCGATCCCGGCGGGCTACCCGTTGGTCGAGGCCGGCAACGCCGTGCTGTGGGTGCTGGCCGGCGTCGCCTTCGGCACGTCGTGGTGGGTGATCCCCTACGCCCTGCTGTTCTCGGTGCTGCTGGCCCTGTCGGTCATCGACCTCGAGCTGTACATCCTCCCCAACCGGATCACCTACCCGACGATCCTCGCCTCGCTCGTCGCCATCCCCGCGCTCGCCTTCGTGCTGTCCGACGATCCGAGAAGCGTGATCCTGGGTGCGCTCGTCGGCGGCATCGGGTTCGCCGGCTTCCTCCTGGTGATGCTGCTGGGCTGGGAGCTCATCCTCCGCAAGGAGGGGATGGGCATGGGCGACGTGAAGCTGGCCGTGATCTTGGGCATGTGGCTGGGCCTCATCAACCCGCTCCTGTGCCTGTTCGCCCTCATCGCCTCGAGCCTGATCGGGCTGGTCGTCGGCATCGGGATCTTGATCGTCCGCAAGGAGAGCCGGCCGTTCCCGTTCGGCCCGTGGCTGGCCATCGGGACCATCTTGGTGATCCTCTTCTCGGGCCCGATCCTGCGTGCGTACGACATCGACGCGGACGAGACGGCCGCGCCGCTGCCGCCCGCGAGCGCTTCGTTGCCGGTGGTGATCGGCCAGTAGGTTTGGCTAGGTGATCCGCTACCTCACCGCCGGGGAATCCCACGGCAAGGCCCTCATCGTCGTCATCGAGGGCGTCCCGGCGGGGCTGCACCTGGCGGTCGCCGACATCGCATCGGAGCTGAGCCGCCGCCGCCTCGGCTACGGCCGCGGCCCCCGCATGCGCTTCGAGCAGGACCAGGTCACCCTGGTGGGCGGCGTCCGCCACGGCCGCACGCTGGGGTCGCCGATCGCCATCGAGATCGCCAACACCGAGTGGGAGCGCAACCCGGAGAAGTGGGGGACCGAGATGTCGCCCCGGGCCGAGGACGGCCCCACCCAGGCCCCGCTCACCCAGATCCGCCCCGGCCACGCCGACCTCGCCGGCATGCAGAAGTACGGCTTCACCGATGCGCGCGACGTCCTGGAGCGGGCCTCGGCGCGAGAGACCGCGGCGCGGGTGGCGGCGGGCACCGTCGCCAAGGCGCTGCTGGCTCAGCTCGGCGTCCAGATCGTCTCGCACGTGATCCAGATGGGTCCGGCCCGTTCCGCCTCGGGCGAGCGCCCGGGCCCCGCCGACCTGCCGCGCGTCGACGAGAACGAGGTCCGCTGCCTCGATCTCGACGCGGCGGCGGCGATGGTGGCCGAGATCAAGGAGGCGGCGAAGGAGGGCGATTCGCTCGGCGGCGTGGTCGAGGCCATCGCCTACGGCGTGCCGATCGGCCTCGGCAGCCACGTCCACTGGGACCGCAAGCTCGACAGCGCGCTGGCCCAGGCGGTGATGAGCATCCAGGCCGTGAAGGGCGTCGAGGTCGGCGACGGCTTCGACGTCGCCGGCCGGCGGGGGAGCGACGCCCACGACCCGGTCACCTGGACCGATGCCGAGGGCTACGAGCGCAGCTCGAACTTCTCGGGCGGCGTCGAGGGCGGCATCTCCACCGGCGAGCCCGTCGTGGTGCGGGCGGCCATGAAGCCGCTGGCCACGTTGAACCGGCCCACCCTCGCCACGGTCGACACCGCCACCAAGGAGGCGGGCGTGTCGTTCAAGGAGCGCACCGACGTCACCGCCGTCCCGGCCCTCGGTGTGGTGGTCGAGCACATGGTCGCTCTCGTCTTGGCCAACGAGGCCGTCCGCAAGTTCGGTGGGGACTCGGTCGACGAGCTGGTCCGCAACCACCGCGCCTTCGTCGACGCGCTGGAACAGGGCCCGGTCGGTGCCTGACGCCGGCACCGACGTCCGGGCCACCCACGTCGTGCTCGTCGGCCTGATGGGTTCGGGCAAGACCACGGTCGGCAAGAAGGTCGCCAAGCTGACCGGCCACCGGTTCGTCGACGCCGACGTGGAGATCGAGGCCCGCACCGGGCGCTCGGTCGCCTCGTGGTTCGAAGACGGCGAGGCGGCGTTCCGCGGCGCTGAGGCCGACCTGCTCGAGGTGCTGCTGGCCAGCCCCGAGGCCCTGGTGGTGGGCGCGGGCGGCGGGGTCGTCGTCACCGAGTCGAACCGACGCCGCCTCCAGGAGCACGACGTCACCACGGTGTACCTCCACGGGACGCCCGAGTTCCTGGCGTCGCGCGTGCAGGCGAAGGCGCACCGCCCGCTGCTGGGCGACGATCCCCTCGCCGTGATGGCGCAGATGTACGAGCAGCGCGACCGCTGGTACCGCGAGGTGGCCGATGCCGTGGTCGAGGTGCGGCCGCACCACGAGGCGGGCGAGAAGCCCAAGTGGCGCATCGCCGAGCAGGTGGTCGCCGAGCTCGTCGCCCTCCACGTCGTCGACCCCGCCGCCGTCACCAGCCCGGAGGTCCTCCGTTGATCGAGCTCGAGGTCCCCCTGGGCGACCGGTCCTACCCGGTCCTCGTCGGCCACGGTGCCCGCCACCGCCTGCTCGAGCTGCTCCCGGTCGGCGTGAAGCGCGCCGCGGTCGTCACCCAGGCATCGATCCCGGTCGCCGTCGACCCCGGCGTCGACCACCGCGTGTTCACGATGGGCGAGGGCGAGCACAGCAAGGACCTCGGCACGATCGAGGACCTGTGCCGCGACTGGGCCCAGTGGGGCCTCAACCGGGGCGACTGCGTGATCGCCGTCGGCGGCGGCGTCGTCACCGACACCGCCGGGTTCGCGGCGGCCGTGTACCACCGGGGCATCCCCGTCGTGCACGTCGCCACCACGCTGCTCGGCCAGATCGATGCCGCCATCGGCGGCAAGACCGGGGTGAACCTGCCTGAGGGCAAGAACCTCGTCGGTGCCTTCTGGCAGCCGTCGGCCGTGCTCTGCGACACCGAGGTGCTGGGCACGCTCCCGCCTCGGGAGTACCGCAACGGCCTGGGCGAGATGGCCAAGTACGCCTTCCTCGGCGTCGACGACCTGCCCGACCTGCCGCTCGAGGAGGCGGTCGCCGCCTGCGTGCGCTGCAAGGCCGACGTGGTCGGCAGCGACGAGCGCGAGGGCGGCCGCCGGGCCATCCTCAACTACGGCCACACGCTCGGCCACGCCCTGGAGACCGCCGGCCGCTACGACCTCCGCCACGGCGAGGCCGTCGCCATCGGCCTCGTCTACGCGGCGGAGCTGGCCCGCCTCCTCGGCCGCGTCGGCCCCGACCGCGTCGAGGAGCACCGCCGGGTCGTCGCCGGCTACGACCTCCCGGTGGTCGTCCCGTCCGGCCTGGATCCCGAGCACCTGGTCGACCTCTACGGCCGCGACAAGAAGGCCGTCGACGGCGTCACCTTCGTCCTCGACGGCCCCCAGGGCGTCGAACCGGTCCGCATCGACGACCGCAAGCTCCTCCTCCGAGCCTTCGACGCCGTCACCTGAGGAGCGGGTCGGAAGGCTCCGCGGCGTCTCGGCGGCGATCGGTCAGGATAGGGCCGTGCCAGACCGTCCGATCGTGCTGCTCCTCTCGGGACCGAACCTGAACCTGCTGGGGGAGCGCGATCCTGCCGTCTACGGGACGGCGACGCTGGCCGACCACGTGGCCACGGCCGCCGCGGCCGCCGCGGCCGCCGGGCTGGACCTGGAGCACCTGCAGACCAACCACGAGGGTGTGCTGGTCGATGCGATCCACGCCGCCAGGGGTCGCTGCGCGGCCATCGTGATCAACCCGGGGGCGTTCACCCACTACGCCTGGTCGCTGCACGACGCGCTGGACACGTTCGAAGGGCCGGTCGTCGAGCTGCACCTGTCGGACCCGAAGACCCGTGAGCCCTGGCGCCACCTCTCGGTGGTGGAACCGGTCGCCAGCGCCACCGTCGCCGGGAAGGGCGGCGACGGGTACCGGTTGGCGATCGAGGCCGTGGTGGCGAGGCTGGAGCCATGACCGACCTCACCCCGATGGACGTCGCCGGCCGGGCCGACCGCCTGCGCGATGCCATGGCCGTGGCCGACGTGCCGGCGCTGCTCGTCACCAGCCTCACCAACATCCGCTACCTCACCGGGTTCACCGGCTCGGCGGCCCTGCTCCTCGTGACCGCCGACGAGCTGCTGTTCGTGACGGACGGACGGTACGGCCAGCAGGCCGCGGCCCAGCTGGGCGGTGCCGCGGTGGCGGCGCGGATCGAGGTCGACAGCATCAAGCAGAAGGACATCGTCGCCTCGGGCCTCGTCCGGTCCGGGGCGGCGCGCCTCGGGCTCGAGGCCGCTGCGGTCACGTGGTCGGCCCAGCGGACCTACGACACCACGTGGTTCCCCCGCGCCGAGCTCATGCCCACCACCGGCCTGGTCGAGGGGCTGCGCCTGCGCAAAGACGACGGCGAGATCGCCCGCTTGGCCGCGGCCGCCGCCATCGCCGATGCGGCCCTGGCCGAGGTGCGGCCGCGGCTCGCCGATGGCCCGACCGAGGCCGAGTTCGGGCTGGAGCTGGACACGGCGATGCGCCGCCTCGGCGCCGACGACGTGAGCTTCGAGACCATCGTCGCGTCCGGTCCCAACGGCGCGCTGCCGCACCACCGGCCCGGTGGCCGGGCGATCATCGAAGGCGACCTGGTCGTCATCGACTTCGGCGCCCTGGTCGACGGGTACCACTCGGACATGACGCGCACGGTCGCCGTCGGCGGCCTCAGCGAGACCCAGCAGAGGATGTACGACGTCGTCCTCGAGTCCCAGGCCGCCGGTGTGGCCGCCGTGAGCGACGGGACCCCGGCCAAGGCGGTCGACACCGAGTGCCGGAGGGTGATCGACGCCGCCGGTTGGGGAGAGGCGTTCCTGCACGGCACCGGCCACGGCGTCGGCCTGGACATCCACGAGGACCCTCGGGTGGGGCAGAGCTCCACTGCTACGCTGACCGACCGCTGCGTGGTCACCGTCGAGCCGGGCGTCTACCTCCCCGAGCACGGCGGTGTGCGCATCGAGGACACGGTGGTCGTCACCCCGGACGGCTGCCGCCCGATCACGCTCACCCCGAAGCTCGCCGCCGTCTGACGCGGCACCCAGAACACGCACCTTGCACCTGAAGGAACCCACATGGCCATCACCACCAACGACCTGAAGAACGGCATGAGCCTCAACCTCCCGGAGGGGCTCTACCAGGTCGTCGAGTTCCAGCACGTGAAGCCGGGCAAGGGCGGCGCCTTCGTGCGCACCACGCTCCGCAACGTCCGCACCGGCAACCAGCTGGAGAAGACGTTCCGCGCCGGTGAGAAGGTCGAGCAGGCCATGATCGACAAGCGCGACATGCAGTACCTGTACCGCGACGGCGCCGACTACGTCTTCATGGACTCCGAGTCCTACGAGCAGCTCCACGTCGCCCCCGAGTCGCTCGGCGGGGCCGCCGACTACCTGCTGGAGTCGGCCACCGCCGTCCTCCAGATGTACGGCGACGAGATCGTCGGCGTCGAGCTCCCGGCGTCGGTCGAGCTGACCGTGGCCGAGACCGAGCCGGGCGTCCAGGGCGACCGGGTG
>Ga0182745_1000811_pt1 | contig 32107 bp, 29 predicted proteins | sample eDN3rd30CKraftBY_FD_128523 | JGI IMG/M metagenome (GOLD analysis project Ga0182745, IMG submission 128523) | Enriched backyard soil microbial communities from Emeryville, California, USA - eDNA 3rd pass 30_C Kraft BY (version 2) (version 2) | ecosystem: Environmental > Terrestrial > Soil >... | reverse complement strand
CCGTCAGCCAGGCTGCCAACTCGCGCTTGCCCAGACCATCGGCGCCCTGCAGCAACAGCGCGTGTGAGAGACGGTTGGTAGTCCAGGCCGCTCGCAACTGGGCAACGGCCGGCTCATGCCACGGCAGTAACCGTGGCGGCGCGGGCATCTGGGCAATCGATTCTTCGGCCATGGCTATTTTCCGGACGGGTCTGGCTGTTCGAGCGGGACCGAACCTGGCAACAGGCGCGACTCGAGCGCGGCACGAATCTGTTCCGTCACCGCGCAGCGGTCGAGTGCGGCGTCGATAATCACGCACCGCTGTGGTTCAGCCTTCGCACGCTCGAGGTACACGCGGCGTACACGCTCGAAAAAATCCCGCTGCTCGCGCTCGAACCGGTCGGTGGTTCCCAGAGTGCGGTTACGATCCTGGGCGCGGGCCGCGCTCAGATCCAAGGGAGCATCCAGCAGTAAGGTCAAGTCCGGCCGCAGCTCCCGCTGCACCAGCCGCTCCAGCAAGGCGATCTGTTCGGGGTCCGCGCCGCGGCCACCGCCTTGGTACGCGTAGGTGGCATCGGTGAAACGATCGCAGAGCACCCAGGCACCACGCTCCAGCGCCGGCCGAATGACGTTCTCGAGGTGGGTGGCTCGCGCGGCGAACACCAGCAACAGCTCACAGACCGCCGGCATGGGCTCGCTGTCGGGATCGAGCAGCAACTCACGAATACGTTCGGCTCGTGCCGTACCGCCAGGCTCGCGGGTGAACACGACTTCACGCCCCGTCGCACTCAGCAGTTCGCGCAGGGCCGTGAGCTGCGTGGATTTGCCGACGCCCTCGCCGCCTTCGAGCGTGATGAATTTGCCGCGCGTCAGGTTCATGGATTCGATCGCTGCCGCAGTTGCTGAAGCAGGCGCTGCACGGCGGCCTGGTGTTCGGCAAGGGTCTTGGAGAAGTAATGGCTGCCATCGCCCTTGCCCGTGGCGACGAAGAATAGCGCACCCGTCACCTTGGGCCGCACCGCGGCCCGCAATGACTCACGCCCTGGCAATGCGATGGGCGTGGGCGGCAAACCGGCGCGCGTATAGGTATTGTACGGGGTATCCCGCTGCAGGTCCGAACGCCGGATGTCACCGTCGTAGGCGCTGCCCATGCCATAGATCACGGTCGGATCGGTTTGCAGGCGCATGCCGCGGCGCAGCCGCTCGACGAACACCCCTGAGATGACCGCCCGTTCGCTGTCGAGCGCCGTTTCTTTCTCGATCACCGAAGCCAGGATCAGCGCCTCGTAGGAGCTGGCCAGCGGCAGATCGGGCATCCGTGTCTCCCAGGCCGCCTGCAATTCGCTCTTCATGCGCCGGTGGGCCATGGCGAGAATTTCCAGGTCGGTGGTATCGCGCGGGAATCGGTAGGTATCCGGGAAGAACTGGCCCTCCGGGTGAGTGCCCGGCGCTTCGCCCAATTCGCGCATGATGTCTTCACCGCTGGCGTTGGCGAACTTGGAGATTACAGTGGTATTGGCGCTCAGCAGCTTGCGGATGTCCGCGAACGTCGATCCTTCGATGAAGGTGACGCTGTGCAGCAGCACCAGGCCTGAGTTCAGCTGCTGCAACAAGCCTTGCGGCGTCAGCCCGGGTTGCAGTTGATATTCGCCCGCTTTCACGCTGCCGGTCTGATCGGTCAGGCGCGCCCAGGCGATCCAGACTTGCGGTCGCCGCAGCACTCCCTTGCTGGCGAGATCTTCCGCGACTGCGCGCAATGAAGCGCCACGGGGTACCGCAATGAGAGTGGGCTCGGTGAGCGTCGCGATCGGTGTTTGTAGCCACACGCTGGCGCGCCAGACATAAAGCCCGGACCCCACCAAGGTCAGCAGCAACAGCGCCAGCAAGAATTTCAGCACACGACGTCGCATCACGAATCCATCATTACAAATCCAGTTCGGCGATGAGCCGCCGCGCCACTGGCCCGGTCGGCCATTGCTGCGTGTCGAGCGCGGTTATACTGCGGATACCGCGTACTGCGTTGGTCACGAACACTTCCGAGGCCGAGGCCAGGTCATGCGGCCATAGCGGTTCCTCGCTGCAAGCCACGCCCAGCCTGCCGGCGGCCCACAGCACCTGCTCGCGCATGATGCCGAACACGCCGCAGAATCTCAGGTCGGGCGTCGACAGACCGCCATCGCGCACCACGAAAACATTGCTGGCCGTGCCGCCGATCAATTCCCCTTCGGTGTCCAGCATCAAGCCCTCGCCGGCGAACTCATCGTCCCATTCACGCTGGGCCAACACCTGTTCCAGCCGATTGAGATGCTTCATTCCGGCCAGTGCGGCATTGCGGCTCAGCCGGATCGAACACCAGCGCGCGCTGATGCCGGCGGAGGTCGCAGCGAGATCCGGCAGAGGATGCAGTGCAACGATACGTGTGCCGGGCATTCCAGCCGCGGGGCGATAACCGCGCCCACCGACACCGCGCGTCACCACGATTTTCAGCACAGCCCCGGCGGCGCCCTGGCCGCCCCAATCCATCCGTTCCATCTGCAGCAAGTCCTGAGTCAGGCCGGCGACTGGAAAGGGAATGCCAAGACGCTCGCAACCGCGTTGCAGTCGCGCCAGGTGGGAATTCAGGAATCTGACGCTGCCGCTGCGCAACAGGGCGGTCTCGAACAAACCGTCACCGTAGTTGAGTCCACGGTCGCCCACCGCAATCGCCTGGCCCCCGTTCTCGAGAGCCACGCCATTGACGAGCGTCAGGAGGGAACTCATGGGAGGCGCTCGCTCAATGCATTGAGCACGCCGCGCGCCTTGGTCCTCGCCTCCTCCAGTTCCCGCTCGGGAATGGAATCGGCCACGATGCCGGCGCCGGTACGCAAAGAAACCGTGTCGCCCGATATGGCCAGCGAACGGATCAGGATATTGAAGTCCATACTGCCGTCCCGGTTCAGGTAGCCCAGCGACCCAGTGTAGACGCCTCGGGGCGTGCGTTCGAGTTCCGCGATGATTTCCATGCAGCGCACCTTGGGGCAGCCTGTGATGGTGCCGCCGGGAAACACTGCCGCCAGCGCCTGGCCCGGAGTCACCTCCGGACGCAACCGCCCGCGCACGTTGGAGACGATGTGATGCACGTGGGCATAGGATTCGATGGTCATGTACTCATCGACCTGCACCGTGCCCGCTTCGCACACTCGTCCCAGATCGTTGCGCTCCAGGTCGATCAGCATCACGTGCTCGGCCTGCTCCTTGGGATGGTCTCGCAGCTCGCGCACCAACTGCTCGTCCGCCTTCTTGTCGTGGCCGCGCGGCCGCGTTCCGGCGATGGGACGCGTGGCGGCCCAGCGATCCGAGACTGAAATGAGCCGCTCCGGTGAGGAACTCACGATGGCGAGAGCGTCGAACAGCGCCAGGGCGCAGAACGGACCCGGGTTGGTCTGGCGCAAGCGCTGGTAGACATGATGGGGTTGGACCCCGTCGTTGAGCCGTGCCTGATAGCTGCGCGACAGATTGGCTTGGTAGACATCACCCGCGGCGATGTATTCGAGCGCACGCTCCACCGCATCGAGGTAATCCCGCGGCGGGTCTTCCACCACCGCGGTACGCAGCAGCGCTCCTGGCGCCGGTCCCGGCTCGATCTGTGCAAGATCCGTCAGCACCGCATCTATCAGCGCCTCCGCGCCGGGTTCAGCCACCACCCACGCTGCCCCGGTCGCATGCTCCAGCAGCACCGCAACGGGGACTCGAACCGCCTGCGCCATCGGACCAACGGGGCTTGCGGGCAGTTGCAACCGTGGTTCGATCTGACCGGCCAGTTCGTACCCCAGATACACCAGCCAGCCACCGGTGAAAGGCCAGTGCCGGTCGGCGACGGGCGGCAGGCGTTCCCGCTCCCACCAACGGTCCAGCGCCTGCAGGAACGTGCCGTCAGTACCAGTGCCAATGTCGGCATCGGCCGTGAGCGCGCCCTGTGAGTCGAGAGTCAGCCTGGCGCCAGGAAAGGCGAACAGAATGTCGAAACGGCCAGTGGGCTCACCGGCCGCCGCGCTTTCGAACAAGGCGGGGTAACGTTGCGGATGCTGCGCGTGCAGCGCCAGCAGGGCCGACGATGAGACCGCGATTGGCCGAACCGCCGGACCGCTGGTCATGAGGCCGGTCAATCGAGCTTGCGGAAAATCAAGCTGCCGTTGGTACCGCCGAAGCCGAACGAGTTGGACAGGGCCACGCTGATGGGCATGTTGCGCGCGGTCTTGGGAACGTAGTCCAAATCGCAGCCGTCGCCCGGATTGTCCAGGTTGATGGTGGGCGGAGCGACCTGGTCGCGCAGCGCCAGCACCGAGAAGATCGCTTCGACCGCGCCGGCCGCGCCCAGCAAATGCCCGGTCATGGACTTGGTGGAACTGATCGCCAGCCGGCTGGCATGGTCGCCGAAACAGCGCTTCATGGCCAGGGTTTCCGCCAGGTCGCCCAGCTCCGTGGAGGTGGCATGAGCGTTGACGTACTGCACGTCCGACGGATTGAGCTGGGCGTCCTTGAGTGCGTTGGACATGGCCAGGCGGGCACCCTCGCCGTTTTCCGGCGGCGCAGTGATGTGATGAGCATCGCTGCTCATACCGAAACCGACCAGTTCGGCATAGATGCGCGCGCCACGCGCCTTGGCGTGTTCATACTCTTCCAACTGCAGGGCGCCGGCGCCGTCGGACAGCACGAAACCGTCGCGGTCCTTGTCCCAGGGGCGGCTGGCCCGCTGTGGATCGTCATTGCGGGTCGACAACGCGCGCGCCTGGCAGAAACTGCCGAGGCCCAGCGGCGTGGTCGCCATTTCACCCGCCCCCGCGATCATCACATCGGCATCACCGTACTGAATGAGGCGTGCCGCCAGCCCGATCGAATGGGTCGAGGTGGTGCATGCCGTGACGGTGGCAATGTTGGGGCCGGTGAGCTTGAATTGAATCGAGACATGGCCGGAGATCATGTTGATGATGCTGCCGGGCACGAAGAACGGCGAGATCTTCTTCGGCGTGCGCGTATCGAGGTACTTCTCGTAGTTTTCCTCGATGGTATGCAGGCCGCCGATGCCCGCGCCCATGGCTACTCCGATGCGTGCGGCGTTATCCGGCGTGATCTCGATGCCGGAGTCCTTGATCGCGTCGGCCGCCGCGGCAAAACCATAGTGCATGAACGGATCCATGCGCCGCAGTTCCTTGGCGGGCAGGTACTTTTCCGCGTCGAAGCCATTGACCGGTCCATGAAAACGCACCGGAAAGGCGCTGACATCGAACGTATTGATCGGGCCGATACCGCTCTTGCCCGCCAAGATGTTCCGCCACGCGTCCTCGACCGTGCAGCCGAGCGGGGAAATGATACCAAGGCCAGTGATGACGACGCGTCGCTTGGACAAGCGCTTACCTCAAGGGAGGAAGGTGAAGGAAACTCGCTGCACAGGTGCGCCGCGCCATCCTTGGCGGTTTCGGCACACCCTCAATCAGGGATGGCAATCGGTGCGGGGCCGGCGCCCACCGCGGGGCGGCATGCCCAGCTGCCTCAAGCCTGTGCGCGGCGCTCGGTGATGTAGTCGATCGCCTGCTGCACGGTGGTGATCTTCTCGGCGTCCTCATCGGGGATTTCGGTCTCGAATTCCTCCTCCAACGCCATCACCAGCTCGACCGTGTCGAGCGAGTCGGCGCCGAGATCGTCGACGAAGGAAGCGTCGTTGGTGACTTCTTCCTCTTTCACCCCCAACTGCTCGGCGACGATGGCTTTAACCTGCTGTTCGATACTGCTCATTGCTGTACGAGTCCTCTGTGAGACTGCTAGAACCCTTCGAAAGACCGACCCTTATTTTCGTTGGGAGGGCCGTACGGGGGGCGTATTCTAAGTGAACTGACTTCAAGCGGCCAACACTTGTGACATCAGCCGCTTCTTGAGGCTTGACAAGCGTCAAACCATGTACATGCCGCCATTGACGTGTAACGTCTCGCCGGTGATGTAACCAGCCTCGGACGAGGCCAGGAAAGCCACTGCATGCGCGATGTCCTCCGGCGCACCGAGACGGCCCAGCGCGATCTGGCTGGCCAGCTGTTGTTGCTGTTCCGCTGCAAGCTGCGCCGTCATGTCGGTGGCGATGAATCCAGGCGCCACCACGTTCACAGTGATGTTGCGGGACCCGACTTCGCGCGCCAGCGATTTGGAGAAGCCGACGATGCCGGCCTTGGCGGCGGCGTAGTTGGTCTGACCGGCATTGCCCATCACACCAACCACCGAAGCTATGCTGATAATGCGGCCGCGGCGCGCTTTCATCATGCCGCGCAGCACCGCCTTGGAGAGCCGGAAAATGGAGCCGAGGTTGGTGTTGATGATCTCGTCCCACTCCTCGGGCTTCATGCGCAGCAACAGGTTGTCGCGCGTGATGCCGGCATTGTTCACCAGCACGCTGGGCGCGCCCTCCTGGCCTTCGATGTCTTTTAGCAACGCTTCCACCGAGGCCGGATCGGCCACGTTCAGCACCAGGCCGCGGCCTTTGAACCCGCCTTCCTTGAGCCAGGCCGTGATGCCATCCGCGCCGCTTTGGCTGGTGGCGGTGCCGACGACCGTCATGCCGCGGCGGGCCAGCTCCTGCGCAATGGCACGGCCGATACCGCGCGATGCGCCGGTGACCAGGGCGACGTCGTTCACAACGTGGGGGGCTTCAGTCATGGGAAAACTCCTCGACCAGCAGGCCGACTTCAGGCCGCCGCGTGGGCGGCCTGCAGCGCCTGTTGCAACGATGCGCTGTCTTCGATCGCCAGCATGGCGATGTCCTTGTTTTTTTCGATGCGGCGATTCAGGCCGGTGAGCACTTTGCCCGGACCGCATTCGATCACCGCGCGGGCGCCGCCCGCCACCATGGCCTGGACGGTCTCGGTCCAGCGCACTGGCTTGACCAGTTGCTGCACCAGGGCTTGTTTGATGCTTGCGGCATCGCCTTGCTTGCGTACGTCGACGGTGTAGATATCGCCGATGCCGGGTTGCTCGACGTGGGTTGCCGTCAGCCGCTGCGCCAGACGTTCGGCGGCCGGCGCCATCAGCGCGCTGTGCGACGGTACGCTGACGGGCAGCTTGATGGCGCGCTTCGCGCCCTTGGCCTTGAGCAATTCGATGGCGCGGTCCACCGCGGCCGCGGATCCGGCGATCACGATCTGGCCCGGTGAATTGAAGTTGGCGGCCTGCACCACCTCACCCTGGGCAGCTTCCCGGCACGCCTCTTCCACGGCGGCGTCCTCGGCCCCCAGGATGGCGGCCATGGCTCCCTGGCCGGCCGGAACGGCGGCCTGCATGGCCTGGCCACGAAATTGCACCAGGGCCACCGCGGTCTTGAAATCAAGCGCGCCGGCCGCTACCAGGGCCGTGTATTCGCCCAGGCTATGGCCCGCCATGGCGGAGGGCAACGGACCGCCGTGCTTGCGCCAGACGCGCCACGTGGCCACTCCGGCGGTCAACATGGCGGGTTGAGTCCGCTCAGTGGTGCCCAGCAGCGCCTCGGGGCCTTCCTGGCACAACTTCCAAAGATCGTAGCCAAGCACCTCGGAAGCCTCGGCAAAGGTCTCCAGCACTCCTGGTTCATCGTTGGCCAGCGCGCTGAGCATGCCAACGGACTGTGAACCCTGGCCCGGGAACACCAAAGCAAACGCCATGCGTCAAAGTCCTATGGGGTTGAACGGCGCGCGATTATAGCGATAGAGATTGCATAGGCTAGTGCTATTGCTGCGAGCCAAGGGTTCAAGCCGCTGGGCGACAGGGATCCTGCGGCGAACGGTGCGTTCGGCGCCACAACCCGAGCCCTGCCGCCAGGCCGCCCAGGGCGCCGTAGAGGTGGGCGTCGACGATCACCGGCAGGTCGCCGGACAGCGGCAGGGCGCCATGCCATTGCTCCCAGGCCAGCTTGCCGGCGAGACCGACGCTCAGCATCAGGGCCAGCGGCCACCTTTCATGGCGCCACCAGGCCACCGCCCCCGCCGCCAGGGTACCGTGCAGCACCCCCGACAGGCCCACGTACCAGTTCAACTGTGGCTGAAAAAATACAAGTCCGGCATCGATGGCAAACACGCTGGCCAGCAGGACGACCAACCATTGGCGCAGGCTGTAGTCCCGCGCCAGTAACAGGGTCATCAGTCCCAGGCCCGCCATATTTAATAGGAGATGCGCGCTGGACGCATGCACCCAATGGCCGGTCAGCAAGCGCCAATACTCCCCCGCCAGCACCGCCGGGCGCTCGTAGCGCAACGCCAGCCGGACCGGCTCGCCGCCCAGGGCCAGCAGAACCGAAATCCCGGCCATCAGTCCAACCAACCACGCCCCCTGCCGGACCGTGATGGGGGGCGGGGTCGCTCCCGACGTCGGGGTCCTGGCAAATTGGGCGGCTGTGGGGTGTGTACTTCGCATGTCAAAGTGCTTTGTTATGATCCTGCGCGCTCCCACCCTCCGCCGGTACACGACCAGCAGGGGCCGAGCGCCCGTAGCATTCTAGTCGCAAAGATTCCTTCGTCCGGCCCCGCGGCCGCCACATCGTTCGAGGACCCGCACCTCCATGTCTAGCATCCTTCGCGCTCATGGCCCGCAGCATCGTCAGCGCTTCGACCGTTCGTCCTGCGCCACTGGCCGCCTGTCGCGCCGCGTGACGGGGGGCTTCACGCTGATCGAAATCATGGTGGTGGTGGTGATCCTGGGCATCCTGGCCGCGCTGGTCGCCCCCAACGTGATCCGCCGCATCGACGATGCGCAGATCGCCAAGGCCAAGCAGGACATCCGTTCCTACGAGACGGCGCTGAGTCTGTTCCGCATGGACAATTTCAAGTATCCCACCACCGACCAGGGGCTGCAGGCGCTGGTCACCAAGCCCAGCGATACTTCGATCCGCAACTGGCGCGAAGGGGGCTACATCAACGGGCTGCGCAAGGATCCCTGGGGCAATGACTACCACTATCAGAACCCAGGATCGCACGGCGAGTACGATTTGTTCACCCTGGGAGCGGACAACCAGGAGGGCGGCGAAGGGATCAATGCCGACGTCGGAAATTGGAATATCGACTGAACGCAAGACATTTTTGTGTCTCAGACCCTACATATAGCGTCAGCCGACAATTGGATGAGTCGGCGGGGGCGGCGGCAAGATGGGTTTACATTGATGGAGGTCCTGGTGGTCATCGTGATCATCGGGGTGATCGTGTCGGTGGCAACGTTGTCGCTGGGGGTGCTGGGCAGGGACAGCCAGGCGGAGGAGCAGGCACGCAGGTTGTGGACGGTGTTGAAGCAGGCGCGCGAGGAAGCGGAGTTGCAAGGGCTGGACGGTGGCATGTTCGTGTCGGCGCAGGGTTATGAATTCCTGCGCTACGACGGACGCAACCTGCAATGGGTGCCGATCGAGGGCGACAAGCTGTTTGCGACACGCGAATTGCCACCCGGGCTGCGCTTCCGGCTGTGGCTGGAATCCCGCGAAGTGGTGCTCAAGCCTGAAGTGGTCGATCGTGCCGACAAGGACTCGCAGAAAAAGTGGCCGCCGCAGATCACCGTGTTGTCGAGCGGCGATGTGATGCCATTCGAATTGCAGATCGAACGCGAGGGTAACGAAGCACTATGGCGCGTGGTGGTGTTGCCGGACAACGACCTGCGCATCGAGAAGCGCGCCGGCACCGAACCCTGGCAGTTGGTATCGCAGACCAAGCCGCCTGAAGACGAAGATGCCCAGCGCGCCTTCGGTGGCACTCGCAGCCGCTTGAAATCCAACTGACACCATGAACCTTGCCGACTCCAGCCGTTCGCCTTTGCGCGCATCTGCGGTGTCGCACCCTGCCCTCGCACGGCCCGGGCAGCAAAGCGGCTTCACTTTGCTGGAGGTGCTGGCGGCGCTCATCATCGTGTCGCTGGGCATGCTGGGCGTCATCGAAGCGGTGAGCCAGACCGCGAGCAACGGCACCTATCTGCGTGACAAGACCCTTGCGCATTGGGTGGCGATGAATCAGTTGACCAAGACCCGCCTGGAACCGCAGCCCCCCAAGATCGACGAAACCAGCGACGAGATCGAGATGGCCGACCGGCGTTGGCGCTGGACCATGAAAATCACCCAGTCGCCCGTGGACAGCGTGCGGCGCATCGACATCAACGTGCGCCTGGCGGACGCCGCCAAGACCTCTTCGCTGGCCTCGGTCACCGGGTTCTACAGCGCGGCCGTGGCGCCGCCCGGTACCGTCGTCGTCATGTGGCAAGGCAACCCGGCGGACGCACGCGATGGCCGGGACGGCAAGCAAGACGACCGGAAACATCCGGACGATTCGCAGGACGCCAATCCTCCCGCCAATCCCGACAATCCGCCCGACAACATCGTCGACCCGCCGGACAACGGCGCGCAACCTGACAACGGGGAGCAGCAATGAAGCCGGTGGAACTGCACTCGGCGAAACGCAGTGCGGCGGTCGAGCCACCGACGCCAGGGCGTGCGCGCGGTTTCACGTTGTTGGAAATATTGGTGGCCATCGCCATTTTCGCCATCGTGGGCATGCTGGCCATGGTGGGCTACAACGAACTGGTGGGACAGAGCGAGCGTATCGAAACCAGTGCCCAGCGCACCCGCGCCATCCAAGCCGCGCTGATGCGTTTGGACCGCGATTTCGCCACGCTCGAACCTCGTCCGGTGCGTGAACCTATGGGAGGCGGCTTGGAGCCTGCCCTGCGAGCGAGCCCGCAGAAGTCCGAGGTGCTGGTCGAGTTCACTCATTCGGGCTGGAGCAATCCTGCCGGCGTGCCCCGCCCTACGTTGCAGCGAGTCGCTTACCGGCTGCTGGACAAGAAACTGTATCGCGCCTACTGGCCGGTGCTGGATCGCACCATGAACACCGAACCGCTGAGCGTCATGCTGCTCGACCGGGTCAAGGCAGTGAGCCTGCGCTACCTCGCCAACGATCGCGATTGGAAGGAACAGTGGCCACCGCTGGGTTACTCCGGCGCCGACGCTTCGTTCCTGCGTCCCATCGCGGTGGAGATCACCCTGGAACTGGAAGACTGGGGCAAGATCACCCGGCTGGTGGAGGTGCCCGGATGAGCAGCCGTCCGGCAAGGCGCTCTCGCACCGCCCCACGTCGCCATCAAGCAGGTGTGGCATTGATCACCGCCGTGCTGATCGTGGCATTGGCGACCATCCTGGCCGTGAGCGTCGGCTTCAAGGGCTATCTGGACCAGCGGCGCAGCGCCACGCTCTACTCGTTGGACCAGGGCTATGAAATCGGTATGGGCGCGGAAGGCTGGGCGGCCGACATCCTGCGCAAGGATCAGCAAGGCGGCTCGAAAACCGACGATTTCACCGAGGCGTGGGCCACTCCCATGCCACCGATCCCGGTGGACGGCGGTGAAGTCGTCGGGCAACTGGAGGACATGCAGGGCCGCTTCAATCTGAACACGCTGGTGAAGATGGAGAATGGCGTGCTGGTGGCGGACAAGGCCGCGGTGCAGCGTTTCAAGAACCTGCTGCAGATCCTGGAGTTGGAAGACAAGTGGGCCGATATCATCGCGGACTGGCTCGACACCGATGGTGAAGCCGGCTTTCCCGACGGCGCCGAGGACAACGTCTATACGTCGTTGCAGCCTCCTTATCGCACCCCTAACCTGCGCATCACGCGCCCCAGCGAAGTGCTGGCCATCGCGGGCATGGACCTGGCGATCTATCGCAAGCTCGCGCCTTTCATCAGTGCCCTGCCGGCCGATACGCCCATCAACCTGTGCACCGCCAGCCCGGAAGTGCTCGATTCGTTGACGGCCGGCACCCGCGAGTTCACCCAGGCCCGCGACAATACCGCGGAACTGCGCAAGCAGCGTTGTTATCCCAGCCTGCAGGATTTCAAGGCCCGGCTGAGCCCGGAGCAGCAGCGCGAACTGGAGTCGGTGATCGGCGAAAGCAGCTCCTACTTCCGTGCCAACATCTGGGTCACTATTGGCACCACCCAGTTCACGCTGTACAGTCTGTTGTATCGCGCCAACGGCACCCATCTGGTCCGCCCCATCCTCAGAAGTTTCGGAACCGACTGATGTCAGAAGCGCTCGCCATCCGGCTCAAGTCTCCCCAAGCCATGGCCCCGGTCGAATGGCTGGTGCTCGATACCGGCGGCAGCCGGCAGGGCAACGTCCAGACCGGCACGCTGAGCGAAGCCGCCGCTGCCGTCGGCGCGCGCAAAGTCCTGGTTTTCATCCCAGGCACCGACGTTTACCTGGCCGAACCGGTATTGCCGCTCAAGAGCGGCGCCAAACTGTTGCAGGTCGTGCCCTTCGCACTCGAAGAGCAGATGGCCACCGAGGTGGAGGATTTGCACTTCGCGGTCGGCCGCCGCGAAGATCGTCCTGGCACTCCCGTCGCCGCCGTCGCGCATGAGCTCATGGAAACCTGGCAGACGCTGCTGCGCAATGCCGGCATCCATGCCGATGCGCTCTACGCCGAAACATCGGCTCTGCCGGTCACCCCCAATGGCGTTGCATTGCTGATCGACGGCGCGCGTGTCTACGTACGGCGCGAGAACTTGCCGGGTGCCGTACTGGACGTGGAACCGCTGATCGAAGCGGTGCAGCTGGCACTGGCCGCGGGTGACAACGAGCGTGAGCATGTCACGATCTATCTCACCGAGGACGCCTACGAACGCGACCGTGACCTGTTCGAAGGGTTGCGTGAATTCACGGCGAGCCTGCAGCTCAAGCTGCTGCCCGACGGTTTGTTGCCATTGCTCGCCACCAACGCGCTGCATGCCACGCCGATCAATCTGTTGCAGGGCCGGTACGCGGCCAAGACCCGGCTGCGTCTGTCGTTCCAACCCTGGCGTTACGCCGCCATGCTGGCGGGTGCGTTCCTGGTGCTGCATGCGGGGCTGAGCATATTCAAGTATTACGATCTGCAGCGCACCGAGGCGCGCCTGGACACCGAGATCGCGCAAGCGTTTCAGCAGGCCATGCCCGGTGCCCCGGTACCCTCCCCGACCCAGGCACGCAAGCAGGTGGAAATGCGCTTCAACGCATTGCGTGGTGGTGGTACGGTCGGTGGAATGATGTCCACGCTGAGCGCGTTGGGCAAAGCGATGGCGCAGGCTCCTGGCTCCAACATCGAAGCATTGTCCTATCGTGAAAACGCCACCGACTTGCGCGTGCTGGCGCCGTCGGTCGACGCGCTCGACAAGATCCAGCATGTGGCCGGTGAAAACGGCTTGACGGCGCAGATCGAATCCACCAATCCGCGTGATTCCAAGATCGAAGGCCGGCTGAAACTCCGGCCATCGGGAGTTTGAGCCATGGACGCACTGCTGAACAAGGCAAAGGCATGGCTGCAGACGCTGCAGCCGCGCGAACGGATCATGGTGTTGGGATGCGCCTGCCTGGTGGGGCTGGCTGCCATCTACCTGGCGCTCTCGCCCTTCTACCGGTCGCTGCATGAACGCGACGAACGGGTGGCGCGCAAACAGGCGGACCTGGCGTGGCTGCGCAGTGTCGCGGGTGAAATGCAGACGCTGGGCGCCAATCAGCCGCTCAACCTGGGAGCGCCCGGTGAATCGCTCATCGTGCTGATCGACCGCACCGCGCGCGAATGCGGCCTGGGTTCGTCTCTCACCGGACAGACGCCCAATGGAGAAAACGGCATCCGGGTGCGCATCGAAGCCGCTGCGTTCGATTCATTGGTGAAATGCCTGGGCACCCTGCAACAATCGCACGCGGTACATATCGAATCGGCCACCATCGATCGCGCCGCACAGCCCGGCCTGGTCAACGCCAGCCTGGTCCTGAACCGCGCCGCCGGCTGACCGTCATCCGCATGAAACGAATCTGGCCGCTGCTGACGCTGGGCGTCGTCGCGTACTTGGTGTTCGCCATCGTGACCTTGCCGGCCAATGCGGTGCTGTCGCGCCTTGCTCCGAGGGTCAACGCGGCCGGCGTCGAGGGCTCCCTATGGAACGGTCGCGCCCAGCTGCTGCAGGTCGCCAACATTTCATTGGGCAGTGCCAGTTGGAACCTGCATGTGCTGCCACTGCTGCTTGGTCGCGCCCAGGCCGACGTCAAGATCACTCGCAGCGACGGTTTCGTGCAAACCACGGTCACGGCCAGCCTGTTCAGTGGACTCCGCTTCGACCGGACTACCGCGTCCCTGCCCCTGGCCGCCTTGCCGCCGGCCGTCGTCCCCGGAGGGTGGCGCGGCACGCTCAACTTGAAGTTGCAACGATTGGTACTGGACCAGGGCTGGCCGGTGCAAGCCGCGGGCACCGTCGAGGCCCTGGAACTGACCGGACCGGCACGCCAGCCCCATAACATGGGCAGCTATAAAGTCACTTTCGTGGAGCCGGCCGCCGCCACCGGATCCAAAACCCGGTCCGGGAACGGTGTCAGCGGCGCCGTGGTCGATCTCGGCGGCCCCCTGCAGGTTGCCGGCACGCTGCAGCTCAAGCCCGAGCGCCAATACCTGCTGCAAGGCAATGTGCTGGCTCGACCCAGCGCCCCCGCCTCGGTGGCCAGGACCCTGCAGTTCCTGGGCCCGCCCGAAGCGGACGGCAGTCGGCAATTCACCGTCTCGGGAACACTGTAGCGTCGTAACCTCGTTCAATCGTGCCGCGACCATTTCATTGGCACCGCGCTCGATGCCGGGCAGCACCGCACTTCGGTACAGTAGCGACTGCCGCGGCGGCGGTATGAGAATGGGACCGGATTCGTGTCCGGGCCAGGCGTGAGCATCGCAAGGCGCAACTTCAGGAGTGATCCAGCATGGCAACCAGGCGAGCCTCGGCACGCAAGCGGGCGACAGTCTCGAAAACAGCGGCCCCGCGAGAAACCGCCAAGACCAAATCCTCCAGAGCCCGGCGTGACAGGAAAAAACACGACGACACGACGCCTCGCGGTAAGCAGCGCGCCAGCCTGACCGTTGCCTCACTGGATGCAGCCGGTGTTGCCTCGGGCCAGGCCAGGACCTTGATCTATGTGCACGGCATTGCCAACAAGCCGCCGGCCGACATCCTGAAATGCCAATGGGACCAGGCCCTGTTCGGCTTCAACCTGGGTGAACGCAGCCGCATGGCTTACTGGGTCAATCGGGTCCTTTACCCGCAGCCCAGCCAGGCCACCTGCAAAATGGCCGACGCCACCCAGGACGGTACGCAGGCGGCCGGTGGCGACCTGGCCATCCGGGCCCTGGCCAACCCGGCTGACGGCATCGATCCGCTGTTGCCAGCCCAGGCCGACCAGCGGCAGCGCGCCATCCTGGAACGCATCGCAGCACAAGCTTTGCGGGAGGATACCGGCGCCAGCGTCGGCGCAGCCGACTATCAGACCAAGGTGCTGCCGTTGCCCAGACCGTTGCGGGATTTCATCACCCGCCGCACCACCAAGGCGTTCCTCAAGGACGTGTACGAATACTTCTTCGTTCCGGAACGACGCGCCATCATGCGCGAGAGCGTGCTATCGCGCTTGCGCACTGGCGGCGGCCCCTTCATCGTCATTGGCCACAGCCAGGGCTCGATGATTGCCTACGACGTGTTATCCAGTCTGCCTGCGGACCAGTACCAGATCGATTTATTCATCACCATCGGCTCGCCGCTGGGACTGCGCGAAGCCCAGGATCAGCTGGAGAAGCTGACCGGCCAGAAATCCCTGGCGGTGCCCGCCTGCGTGAAGCGCTGGGTCAATGTCGCCGATCCCATCGACCCGGTGGCGGCGGACAAGCGTCTGGCGGGCGACTATGTCGCCACTAACGGCGTCGGCGTCGAAGATTTCGTGCAATGGAACATCGACTCGCCTCGCGACCCGCACTCGGGCACGGGTTATCTGCGCTTGTCGGAGGTGCGGGGTCCGGTGAACGCCGCCATCGACCGTGAGTTGTTCCAACGCATCGCGCCCTTCACCATCGCCCGCGATCTGGTCGGCAAAATGGAAGGCGGCGATGCCGAGGAACGGCATCCAGTCCTGATCGAACTGCAGGACCAGGCCCCGGGATCCGCGCGTTCGACCGAGCAGGTACGCAATGAAGTGGTGACCTGGATCGAACAGGCCATCGAGGGCAGCAAGCCGCGCTTGACGCCCGATGACATCGATCTCGAAGCTTTGGACAGCTATGTCTCCGCCCAGCTCACACGCTCGGAAGTCGAGCGGCTGTCGGCGCAACTGCATCTGAATTATGTCTACCGGGTATTCCAGAACGCCCGCAAGCAAGCCTTGCTCGATCAGTCCATCGATACGCTGCAAGCGGCCACCGCGCAGCGAGGTTACAACTCCCGCGGCCAGGGCATCACCTGGGCGGTGCTCGACTCCGGTATCGATCCGCTGCATCCGCATTTCCGCCATGGCACGGCCGACAGCAACATCGAACAGGTTTATGACTGCCTGCGCCCGGGAGCGATCGTGGAATGGCAACCCAAGCGGCACCCAAAAGCCGGAATCGATCGCCACGGTCATGGCACCCATGTGGCGGGCATCATCGGTGGCGCCCTGCCCGAGTTGGGCATTTCCGGCATCGCTCCGGACGTGCGCCTGCGCAGCTACAAGGTGCTCGACGACGACGGGCGCGGCAACGATGCCAAGATCATCAAGGCGCTGGACCATATCTACAATCTGAATCGCAATGCGCCCTCGCTGGTGATCCATGGCGTGAATCTGAGCCTGGGCGGTGCGTTCGACCCGGAGACTTTCGGCTGCGGCGACACTCCCATCTGCAAGCAGCTGCGCAAACTATGGCGTCAAGGCGTGCTGGTGGTGCTGGCCGCCGGCAACGAAGGCTACCTGGAACTGCAACAAGGCGACAGTGAAGTAGGCCTGAACATGGACCTGTCCATCGGCGATCCTGCCAATCTGGAGGAAGCCATCGCGGTGGGCTCGATTCACAAATCCAAGCCGCACCTGTATGGCGTGTCCTACTTCAGTTCACGCGGCCCGACCGCCGACGGACGCAACAAGCCCGACGTCGTGGCGCCTGGCGAACGCATCCTGTCATGCCGCGCCGGCGCCAATCCCAAGCTGCGCACGCGGGACAATCTGTACGTTGCCATGAGCGGCACCAGCATGGCCGCCCCACACGTCTCGGGCGTGATCGCCGGCTTCCTGTCGGTGCGGCGCGAGTTCATCGGCTACCCGGACAAGGTGAAGCAGATCCTGCTCGAGGCCTGCACCGACTTGAAGCGCAGCCCCATGCATCAGGGCGCCGGCATGCCCAACCTGACCAAGATGCTGCTGGGAACCTGACGGACGGCCGCCACGCATCAACGGCCTGGCGCAGTCACTTCGCGCCAGGCCTTCAGCAACGGGAAATACAGCGCCATGCGCACTGGTTGCCCGGGCCGGAACAGGGTCATGAGCCGCGCGTAGCGTTCGAGCTGGGAGCGATAGCGCACCACTTCCTCGTTCAAAAACGCCTCCAGCCCGCCGCCCTCGTGCGAACTGGTCTTGTAGTCCACGATCCAGCGCGTGCCGTCAGCATCGACGAACGTCCGATCGATGACCCCTTGCTCGATCTGTCCGTCGATCAGGCCGGTGAGCGCCAGCTCCGATTGCGCTTCGCTGATCTGGCGGTCCAACCCCAACACCCAGCGTCCCCGCTGATCGCCAAGGGTGTTCTGGACCGCCGCAATCACGCGCTCCGCTGCAACGGCGCAGCGATCCTCGGGTACTCCAAGCTCAGCGAGTTCCATGTGCAGCCGTTGACGCAGCTGAGTGGTCTGGAGCTCGTCGTCGTTGCTCGAGTGATCGCCCGCCTGCCGGGTCAGTCGATCCAGTTCCCGGTGCAACAGCGTGCCGATGTGGCGACTGGTTTCAGTGGCCCAGTCGAACACCGGCCGCTGGTCGATGTCGACCAACGCATTGGCGGCCGGAGGCAGTTGCGTGGGTAGCTCAGGCGGCGTCCAACGGGACGGCAGGCGTCGCAACTTCTGCGGCGCGGCTGCGACCTGGCTGGCGGCCAGCTCGGGCTCCGGTGTAACCGAATCGAACATCGCTGCCACTGCATGCCACAGCATGTGCAGCATGGAACCTTTGCGCGGATCGCGAAGCAAAACTTCGCCCTCGCGCTTGCTGGCTTGCACCGTACCGATCAAATACAAGTTGCGCTTGGCGCGGGTGACGGCGACGTAAAGCAACCTGGCTCGCTCACGCAGCACGCGCTGCCGTTCCAGCAATTCGATCCAGCGATAAATGGGGTCGCCGTCGCTGCCTTCCGCCTTGACGGGGGCCAGCACCATGCCGCCGCCTTCACCGGCGATGCGGGCCCACCGCAACAGCTCACGTTCCTCGGCGCGCATCTGTCGCTGCAATCCCGGCAGTATGACGGTGTCGAACTCCAGGCCTTTCGCCGCGTGTATGGTCATGATCTCGACGCGCGACTGTCCAGCGCTCTGGGTACTTGCAAACAATCGTTGCAAGCGTTCTTCGAGCCGCGCCACATCCTCCAGGTCCCCGGCGGTCTCGATGTCTTCCAGCCGTTGGAAGAACACCTGGGCATCCTCCAGATCGGCGTCACGTGTCATTGTCGCCGGTCCACCCAATGCGTTCCACGTGCGCTCGACCCAAATGCGCAGCGGCCATCGCCCCCGTTCCTCCAGGGCCGCCGTCAACACCGCATGCACCCTCGCCAGCCTCACCAGGCCATCGGCCGACAGCACCGGACCGGAGAACAAGTCGTCCTGCCCGGGTTGCAATGCCGCCGTGATGGCCTCGTCGATCACAGCGTCGTTATTCGCCGCCAATACGTGCAGGTCGGCCAGCGTCAATCCGCACCACGGCGCTCTCAGTACAGCCAGCCATGCGGTCCGGTCCGCGAGGTGAACCAGCGCACGGGTCAACGCAATCAGGTCCTGCACCACCGGCCGGTCCCGCAGATGTTCGATCTCCACTGCCTGGAATTCGATGTCGGCCAGCGTCAGCTCACGAGCAATCGCATCGACGTGTGTACGTGCCGTGACGAGCACGGCGATGTTGCCGTCGGCTTCCTGTTCCAGGTGATCGCGAACGATGCCGACCACGCGCTCGGCCTCAGTCTCCTTGCCGCCGTTCGCGATGGCGCAGACGCTTACGCCACCGCCTTCGTCGCCGAGCGCCGCGGTGCTCGGGCTGTACTGTACCGCCCCTTGCTCCGCGTCATTGCGTGGCGCCAGCACATTGGGGAATACCTGATTCACCCAACTGACGACGGCGGGCGTGGAACGGAAATTGGACGTGAGCCGCAGCGGCTCCAACCGGATGTTGCGCAGTCCTTGCTGCTGCAAGCCGATGAACAATCCGACCTCCGCCTGGCGGAACCGGTAAATGGACTGCATGGGATCGCCGACGCAGAACAAGGTGCGGCCGTCGCCGTCGCTCCAGCCGCCGGTCAAGCGTTCCAGCAAATCCAACTGGCTGAACGAGGTGTCCTGAAATTCGTCCACCAGGACGTGCTGCAGCCGGTAATCGAACGCCAGCGCTAAATCGGTGGGTTCTTCGGCGGTGCCAAGCGCGCGTAACGCGCGCAGCGCCACCTCCACGTAGTCGGCCTGGCCGTGCGCCTGAAACACCAGTTGCAGCTCGACCACCGCCGCCGGTAGCAGCTCCAGCAGCGCCAGCAAGGTGCGCCATTGATCTTCGCCATAACGAGGGTCGGGCAACGTGTTCAACTCGAACAACCGTTCGAGCAGCGCCGAATCGCCGCCCAGTGCGTGCAGCATGTCCAGCATCCGCGTCTTCATGTCGCGGTTGGTAGTGGGAAAGCCGTGCGTCTTGGTGACACTCTCGTACAACTCACCCTTGTTGTTCTTCTTGAACAGCATGGTGGCCACGGCACGCCAGAGATCGAGGCTGCCGCTATCCGCGTCCGGCGCGGCGGTATGAGATATGCAGCGCTCCAACAGCGCCCGCCTTGCCGGTTCCAATCCGTTGCCTTCGAGCAGATTGCCCGCCGAGTACTGCAGCAGCTGCAACAGCTCGGCGCGCCGATCGGCGCCGAGCCCGGCGCACAGCAGACCCAAATGGCGTTCGATCACTCGCTGCAGAGTCCCTTCCAGCTCGGCACGCAGGCCTTCGCTGCCCCTGGCCCGGACGACCGCGTGCAGCCATTGATCGCGCTTGGCCAGCAGATCGCTCAGCAAACCGATCAAGCGATCGATGCGGTTGCCCAGATGTGCGATCAGGACTTCCAACTGCGTTGCCGTGTCCGAACCGTCACCGAGTCGTTCCAGCAGGCGTCGGCCGGCCGCCTCGTACAAAGGGCCCGGATCGTCGGTGGGCTCCAAGCCCGATCCGGTGGCCGCCAGCACTGGCAAGCGGCGCGCTAGCGAGGAGTTCAGCGCATCGATGGTCTGAATGCGCAGCCGGGAGGGCTGATCCAGCAGCTGCCATTGATGCCGGGCATCCGCGGCTCTGACCGCGCGTGCCAAGTCCCACGTGGCACGCTTGTGCGGCGACTCGGGCGGCTCGCCTGCGGCACTCTCCAGCGCCAGCAGAATACGGGAACGCATTTCCGCGGCCGCCTTGCGAGTGAAGGTGATCGCGAGAATCTGCTCCGGCGACTCGACACTCCCCAGCAGACGCAGATAGCGCTGGGTCAGCAATTCGGTCTTGCCCGAACCCGCCGGGGCCTGGACGATGAACGAGCGCTGCGGATCGAGCGCGGCGGCGCGGGCGGCGGTATCGCTAATCATCCTGGCCCGCCTCGTTCTCGAGTTCGCCCTGGGCGGCCTCGTGCACCCGGCACAAGGTACTCAGATGACAATGAGCACACGCCTGCGGCAAGGGATCCACGCTCGCATCGCCAGCCACGTACCGCTCGGCCAGGCGCGTCAGGGTGAATCGCCAATGGTGCATGAGCGAGTCCCAGTCGGCCGGATCGCCCAAGTCGATGCGCATGCCGCGGGGATAAGTCGTAACCCCCGTGCCCACGTCGGTACCGTCGCTCCAACCGCGGTACTCGACAGCGCCTGGCGCCAATACCACATAGGCCAGTGCATGCAGCCGATCGGCATGCGCCAGCGCATACAGCGGCAGCTGCGGCCGAGACGGTCGGCCTGGCAACACGTCGAACCAATCGCGTGGCTGGTGGCTGGCGCCCAGCTTGTAGTCGATCAGCAGTTCACCCCCCGCCGACAACTCGTCGATACGATCGGGCCGCAGCGTGATCGACAGCCCGCCGATCGAATACGACTCGGCGCTTTCAGCCAGCCTCACGCGGAATGGCGGCCGCAGCCGTTCCTGTGACAACAGCTGCATGACTTGCCGCGCAATGCTATCGGTTTCGAGCTGGGCCAGACGCTGCAGCGACGGCGTATCCGGTGCGAGCGCCGCGGCCGTATGACGCTGCGCGCTGGCACGCACTTGCGACTCCAGTTCCAGTTCGTTGCTCGCCAGCAGCCGTTCCTGGGTTTGCAGCGCGCCCCAAATTTCTTCGAGCACCCGGTGCAGGATGGCGCCGCGATCCATAGGCTCCACGCCCAGACTGACCTTGGGCAAAGGCTGTGCCCGCAAACGCAGTTCGGCCTGGGCCCGGAACGCACAGTGCGACTGCAACTCGAGGATGCGGGCCCCGCCCCTCGCCGCTTGGCGGGACAGTGGCGGAGCGTGGTCGTCCAGCAGGGATTCCAGAACGGGACGCGCGTCGAAGATCGCTCGCCGCAGGGACTTGCCGTCGACTGGCGTGGTCACCTCGCCGCCCGAGCGCACCGTGTCGAGCAACGGGCTGCGAATCAGCTCTATGTCGCCGTCGCGTCGCGGCCAGCTCAACACCAACACTTTGGCGTCTGTTCGCCAGCGACGCAGCTGCCGCGTGGCCAATTGCAGCACCGTGGCAGCCGAGGCTTCCGGAATCTGGGCGGCGCGCTGCAGTTCCAACGGAATCAATGGATCCGGATTCACGGGGGCCGGCCAGCGATCGGCATGCAGTCCACTGACCCACAAGGCATCGAAGCTCATGCCGGTACTGGTGGCGGAGTCAATCACGGTAATGGCTGCGCCGCTGGTCTTTGGTTCGAAGGGCGTATCGTTGAGCAGATCCTGCAGGCGGCTGACGGCCCGCCGCAGATTCATCCGGCCGGCAACCGCGTCCAGCGTGCCGAACTCGCTCAAGGTGCCGTAGAACTTTTCCCAGGTCTGATGCTCGGCGCTGTTGCGGCTGCGCTGTCCAGGCCAGCCGATGGCCACCCAGAACTGATGGAAGCGCTCGGCCCACTGGCTCGCCGTGGCACTGCCGGAGGCGCTGCGCAGCAAGGCATTGAGATTGCGTGCGGCCAGTTGCAACTGATCGCAATCCCTCATGCCGGCCCAGCGTTCGAGGCTGGGCCAGTCCCAGCGATCCCGCTGCTCCTCTCGCAAGCGGAAGTCGGCGCTGGCACGGCGGCCGCGCTCCGTCTCGGCTCCCACGATGAAGGGTGAACGCAGCAAGCGGCCAGCGATCTGGCTCGATGCATTGCCGGCCGCCAGCTGCAATACCAGCACCGCGGCATCCACCATCGGGTGGGATGCGAGCGGTGCCGGCGCTGCGATGGCCACCGGCAGGTCCGTCGCCTCGGCGCGCACCTGGCGACGGCTCGGCGCAATAGCATCTTCGAACGTGCGCTGCACCTCCTCGCGACGCGCCTGCAGATCCGGCACGATCACGCCCACGTTGCGCGCACCCGCACGTACCCGATCACGGGCCCATGTGGCGGCGGCTTGCAATTCCGCATCGTGATCGGCTATGCCGACCACGCTGATGCTGCTCCCGACAGGTGCGTCAGCGCTCGCCCCCGCTTCTGCATCGTCCGCTGTATCGGCTATCCAACCTTGTTCGCGCCAGCGCTCCACCAGGCGCGTCATCGCCGGCGGCATGATCTCGAATCCCGCGAACGTCAGGCGTTCGGCTGGCGTGAAGCCGGACTCATGAGCCCACAGCGGCAACCGGGCTTCATCGAGCGCGTGCAACGCGGCACAGCGCCGAGCGAATTCGGTACACCAGGCATGCAGCGCCGCCGGTTCGGCGGAGTCGAATTCTTTCAAGCGCTCCAGAGGAATCAAATAGTCGTGCAACCGCCGCCAGCTGCTGGCCGCCAGGCGCGCCGCGCTGGACGGGTTGAGCAATTCGGCCGCGAAGTGGCTGTGCCCCACCACTTCGTCCCAGAGCACTCGCGCCTGGGCTGGCGTCAACGCATGGAGACCGGAGTGCGACTGCGAGTTGGCAGCGCGTGTTTCCAGATATTGCTGCCGCAGCCAGGTGCCCCACGGCAGGATGCGCGGGGTTTGCCAGACCTGCTGGCCGCTGTCCTGCGCATACTGGGCGTAGCTCAGGCGCAAGGCATGCGCCAGCCGGCGGCTCGCCGTGATCACGGTGACCTGCTGCTCCAGCAGCGGATTGAGACCCGAAAGCGAGATGGCGATGCCCCGGTCAGTGGAGGTCGGTAAGTTGCATACCCGAATGATACCGTCAGACGCGGCGAGGTGCCTGCCAGGGCTCTCGCGCCCGCGCTCCGAGCTCCGTCAGGCGCGTGTGAACGGACTCGATCCCGTGAATTGCGTGAGCCCACCGAAGGGCAGAGTCCACTAATGGGGAGCAGGAGCGCGGGCGCGAGAACCCTGCCATGCACTGGCGGAAACGGACCGGGTCACCCCGGTCTACGCATAGTCGAACTCTTTGGCTCGGAAGGTTTGGCGATCCCCACCAGCGTCACCCGGTATCCGCCTTTCCTACCCGGCACCCACCTACCGTCAACACGGATAATGCTTCTCCCCCCCAGGTGTCGGTGAGGGCCTCCGATGGGGCATCCCTAGCTCCTCTCGTCGTCACATCCTCCATCGCACGGCACGACACATCCGTTCCCACTTCATGTCTCGGCGCCCGCAACGAGCCCGGGATCCCCATCGGAGGCCGTCACCGGCGCCCTCCGGTGCATCCATCCTTTGCCTACCTTATCCCGTGTTCTTGGTCTTCAACACCTTTAGCTCCGGGGTTCTGGCCACCGGCCGCGCGCCGGCGGCGTAGCTGTCCAACAACTCTTCCATGCGCCGGAACACATCGGTAATGACTTCGGCGGTGGGCAGACAGGTGATGCGGAAATGCGTCTTGTACGGCGCGTTGAAGCTGGTGCCCGGCGCCAACAGCACATGCTTGAACTCCAACAGGTCCATGGCGAACTGTTGATCGGTGAACTCCGGCAGCACCCCTTCCTTGATGCCGATGAAGGCATAGATGGCGCCGCGCGGCGCGTGCACCTGTAGATACTTGCTGCTGGCCACTCCGTCCAGGATGGCCTGCCGGGATTGATACAGCCGCCCGCCCGGGCGGGTCAGCTCGAGGATGCTCTGATAGCCGCCTAGCGCGGTCTGCACCGCCCATTGTCCCGGGACATTGCTGCACAGTCGCAGCGACGACAGCTTGTCGAGCGCCTGCATATATTCCCGTGCCGGCTCCAGCTCGCCCGAGAACGACACCCAGCCCACCCGGTAGCCACAGGCGCGGTAGACCTTGGAGAGGCCCGACATGGTGGCGCACAGCGTGCCATGCACGACGGTCGCCATGGGGACGAACTCGGCGTCGTCATATAGGATCTGGTCGTAGATTTCGTCGCTGAACACCACCAGGTGATGCTTCTCGGCGACACGCGCGATGGCTTCCAGCGTCGCACGCGAATACACGGCGCCGGTCGGATTGTTGGGATTGATCACCACGATGGCGCGAGTGCGGCTGGTGATCAGCGCCTCGATCTCCGCCGGGTCGGGTTCGAACCCGTTGCGCTGGTGGCAAGGGTAATGCACGGCCTTGCCGCGATTCAGATTCACCGCCGCGGTCCACAACGGATAGTCGGGACACGGGACCAGTACCTCGTCGTCGGCCGACAGCAAGGCGCGCAGCACCAGGTCGATCAGTTCGCTGACACCGTTGCCCATGAAGACTTCATCGGCGCTGACTCCCCGCACTCCCCGGCTCTGCTGTTGCATCACCACGGCTTCGCGCGCCGGGAAAATACCCTTCTGGTGGCTGTAGGCCTCGCTGGCCTTGAGATTTTCGATCATGGCCAGGCGCATGGTCTCCGGGGTACGGAAGCCGAACACGCCCGGGTTGCCGATGTTCAGGGGGACGATTTCATGCCCCATGCGCTCCATTTCATTGGCGCGCCGGGCCAGGTCGCCGCGAATTTCGTATTTGACGTTGGCGAGGCCGGTGCTGGGGCGGATGGTGCGCATGGTGGCGGAGCGGAATACTTGAGGGTTGAAGGAATTTGCGATGACAACAGTACAATGTATCGAACTGCAACCTTAGCAGAATCAGATCAATAACAGTCGATACAGCCGCGAGCCATGGCGGGCGTCACAGTCGCGTCAATTCTCCATCAACAGCGAACCGAAACCGTCCAGCTTGTCCTCGATGCCATTGCTGCGCAGCGCCTGCCAGTAGGTGCAGGTGTTCACGGCCAGCACCGGCTTGCCCAGCCAGTGCTCGGCCTCGGCCGCCACCCGGGCGAACGCCAGGTTGCTGCCGACCTGCAGGATGAGTTCGACGCTCGGGTCGTCCACTTCCCGCACCGCGCGTCGCAGGCGTTCGGGAGACTCATGCGCCATCAGCAGCGGGCTGTTGCATTTCAGCCCGAGCAGGTTCACCACCTCCAGCCCGGCGTCGGTGAACGACCGGCGCACCTGCGCATCGCCCGATGGCATGTAAGGCGTGATCACGCTGATGCGCCGCACCGCGCCGTAGCGTTTGATGGCGGCCAGACAGGCCTGGGTTCCCAGCACCACCTGGACATGGACGCGCGATTCGAGATGGGCTTGCAGACCGGCCGCATCCAGCGTGCCTTCCCAGAAGGTCTCGGCGGCCATGGCCATGATGATCACCGCCGGCGAACACGCCAGCACCGTTTCGAGGGCCGCGTCCATCGAGCCCCGAACGCCCTGCATCAGCTGGCTGAGCTCCGCGTCGCTGCCCACCGGAGTGTCCGGGATCATCACCCGGGTCATTTGATTGCTGACCCCCGGCGGCCGCATGGCATCGAATTCAGGCTGCGTGACGGTGTTGGAGGCCGGCGCAATGACGCCGATCTTCAGACGCGAACCCAGGGTATCGGGCATGGCCGGGCATCCTTCCTTGCAGGGGCCGCCCAGTGTACTGAAAAGTGCGCCGAAAACCGCCTCTTGGGTCTCCTTTTGCAGTGCATTGGCGCATTGGCAAATGCCCGGATAATCCAAGCTTCGCCCGCTGGATGCAGTGCGGTCGAAGGTTTGACTCCGGGCCGGGGTTCCAGTAGCGTGCCCCGCCGCCGTTTTACGATCCAATGACCATTGCGAGGTTGCCTGGCGTGAGCAAGATTCTGGTAGGTCTGAAGCGCGTGGTGGACTACAACGTCCGGGTACGCGTCAAACCCGACGGCACCGGCGTGGTGACCGACGGGGTCAAGATGAGTATCAACCCGTTCGACGAGATCGCGCTGGAGGAAGCTCTGCGGATCAAGGAGAAAGGCGGCGCCAGCGAAGTCATCGTAGCGAGCATCGGCCCGGCGGACACCCAGCAGCAGTTGCGCACCGGCCTGGCCATGGGGGCGGATCGCGCCATCCTGGTGCAAAGCGACGCCGCGGTCGAACCGCTGGCCGCCGCAAAAGTTTTCCTCAAACTGATCGAGAAGGAAGGCGCGCAGCTGGCGCTGCTGGGCAAACAAGGCATCGACGACGACAACAACCAGACCGGCCAGATGCTGGCCGCGTTATGGAACCGTCCTCAGGCCACCTTCGCCTCCAAGATCGAACTGAACGGCGCCAAGGCGACCGTGACGCGTGAAGTCGACGCGGGCCTCGAAACCATCGAAGTGGACCTGCCGGCGGTGTTCACCACCGACCTGCGCCTGAACGAGCCGCGCTACGTCAAGCTGCCGGACATCATGAAGGCCAAGAAAAAGCCGCTCGACACCTTGAGTATCGCCGACCTGGGCGTCGAGACCGCGTCGCAATTCAAGACCTTGAAATACGAGCCGCCGGCCGGTCGCCAGAAGGGTGTCATGGTCAAGGACGTCGCGGAACTGGTGGCGGCACTGAAGCAGAAGGGGTTGGTTTGATGAGCAAGATCCTGATCGTCGCCGAGCATGCCGGCGGTACCTTGAATCCGGCCACCGCCAAATGCGTGGCCTGCGCCAGCAAGATCGAAGGCGCGCAGATCGATGTCGCCGTGTTCGCCACCGACGCTGCCGCCGTAGCCACCCAGGCCGCCGCCATCCAAGGCGTGAACCGGGTGTTGAAGATCGACAATCCCGCCAACGCCGAACCGCTGGCGGCGGTGCTGGCGCCGCAGGTTGCGGCGGTGGCGGCTGACTACACGCATGTATTCGGTCCTTCCACCACCTTCGGCAAGGACCTGATGCCACGCGTCGCCGCCCTGCTCGGTGTGGGACAGTTGAGCGATGTGATGGCGGTGGAATCGGCGTACCGTTTCCGCCGCCCGATCTATGCCGGCAACGCCGTGGTGACGGTGGAAGCTCCGCAGGACAAGAAACTGGTGGTCACCGTGCGCACCGCTTCGTTCCAGGCGGCGCCCGATGGTGGCTCGGCCGCAGTCGAAGCCGCCAGCGTCAACGCCGAACTTCCCGGCCATACTCGCTTCGTCGGCCGTTCGGCCGCGGCCACCGGCCGTCCGGACCTGCAGACCGCAAGCCGGGTGGTGTCAGGCGGCCGCGCGTTGGGCAGCGCCGACAACTTCAAGATCATCTACAGCCTGGCGGACAAGCTGGGTGCGGGTGTGGGCGCCTCGCGTGCCGCGGTGGATGCGGGTTACGCGGCCAACGATCTGCAGGTCGGCCAGACCGGCAAGATCATTGCTCCGGAACTGTACGTGGCCATCGGCATCTCCGGCGCCATTCAGCATCTGACCGGCATCAAGGACGCGCGCACCATCGTGGCGATCAACAAGGATGCTGAAGCCCCGATTTTCGAGGTGGCCGACATCGGCCTGGTGGGCGATCTGTTCACCGTGCTGCCCGAGCTCGAAAAGGCCCTGGGTTGATTTCGACTGGGCGGGCATCCGTCGGGTGCCCGCCCCACCCTGCACGGCTTATTTCTCGTTCTGCAACGAGGTGCGCAGTTCGCTCAGGGAACGCCGTTGCCGGCCCTGGGCGTCGAAGTTTTCGGCGGCAAGCCAGGCGGTGAAAGCCCGTTGCAGCAAAGGCCAATCCCGATCGACGATCGCGAACCAGGCGGTGTCGCGACTGCGCCCCTTGTAGATCACGTGCTGGCGGAATATGCCCTCGAACTGGAATCCCAAGCGTTCGGCGGCGCGGCGTGACGGGGCATTCAGGCTGTCACACTTCCATTCGTAACGTCGGTAACCCAAGCCCTCGAAGGCGTACTTCATCAACAAATATTGGGCTTCGGTGGAAATCGGGGTGCGTTTGAGCAGTGGCGAGAACATGACATGGCCGACTTCCATCGAACCATGGGTGGTGTCGATGCGCATCAACGACAACGTGCCCACCGCGCGTCCGGTGCCCAGGTCGAGCACCGCATAGTGCAGCGGATCCGATCCCGCGGCGATTTTCTCAACGTAGCGGCGATAGCTCTCCGGGTCGTCGAACGGCCCGGCGAACATGTAAGTCCAGTCCCGGCCATCGGTTGCCTGCACGTAGCTGGCATGTAATTCGGCCGCGTGACGTCGTGCGTCCAGCGGCTCCAGACGGCAGTGATGCCCGGTAAACCCAATGCGCTGGGGCGCTTGCCGCGCCGTCCAACCGGGCACCGCCGGCCCGACCGGCTGCTGGTAGGAATTCAACATGGCGTATCCGTCGATGGAGGGGGGCCTGGCCCCTCCATCGCGATGCGGACAAAGCTCTTAAAGCTGTCCCAGTACGTACTCGGCGGCCGATACCTTGAATTCGCCTTTGGCTTCGACGTTCAGGTGCGTGACCTTGCCGTCGTCGGCGATCAGTGCGAAGCGCTGGCCGCGCGTGCCCATGCCGAAACCGGAGGCATCGAAATCCAGGCCCAGCGCCTTGGTGTATTCGGCATTGCCATCGGCCAGCATGTCGACCTTGCCCGCCGCGCCCTGTGCCTTGCCCCAGGCTTTCATGACGAAGGCGTCGTTCACCGACAGGCAGGCAATGGCATCGACGCCCTTGGCCTTGAGCGCGGCGGCCTGCTCGACGAAGCCCGGCAGATGCTTGGCGTCACAGGTGGGCGTGAAAGCGCCCGGCACCGAGAACAGCACCACTTTCTTGCCCTTGAAATAATCGGCTGACGCGACTTTCTGCGGTCCGTCGTTGGTGGCCAGCGTAAGGGTTCCGGACGGCAGCTGATCGCCGACTTTGATGGTCATGGTCGCATCCTCGAGGTCAGGGTGAATTTCAATTTCGAGTTCCAGCCGAGCGGCGGTCCGACATTGTGTCCGTTCAGTCGCGTAATCGCAAAGCTCCGCGCGCGCCCAGAATATGCGAACGCATCAGCGCCGCGCTCCATTCGGGGTCATGCGCCTCGAGCGCCCGTACGATTTCAAGGTGATGCGAGGCGCTGCGAATCAAATCCTCGTCCTGGTACATCTCGAAGGTCTTCATCATCATCTGGGCTTCGATCAGCGAGGACAAGGCGGTGACCAGCCGGGAACTGCCGGAACACTCCTGGATCAGATGATGAAAGCGCGCATTCAGTTCCCCTACCCGCTCCAGGTAGCCGTCGCGCTTGCTCAGCGTTTCGTGATACTGCTCCTCGGCGAGCCGTCGCAATTCAGCGATACCCTCCGCCGTCATGCGTCGAGCGGCGCGTGCCACACCGTACGATTCCAGCAAGGCCCGCAACTCGAACACGTCGTCACGCTCTTCGCTGGTCCATTCGGTGACGATGGCACCCTGGTGCGGAACGAACTCCAACAGTCCCTCGGCGTGCAGCCTGCGTAGCGCTTCCCGTACCGGAGTGCGGCTGACGCCCGCGGCAGCGGCCACCTCCTGTTCGGTAATCCGTGTGGAAGCTGGATACACCCCGCGAACGATGCGCTCGCGCACGGTCTGGTATGCCTTGTCGACTGCCTTCGCCATGATGTCTCAAAAGAGGGCCCCGGGGCCGGCTGCCCCGAGTGTATACAATCCCCTGGGCCGCTGGCGCGACCGGGAGTTCGCATGAGTCAATGTGGTTTCCGGGTATATCCTGCAATCTATTGATTTTAATTAGTTCTTACTGGAAATCCGCCGGCCCGGTACACCATGCCGGGAAGTTGCCGGCCGCGCTGTTCCTGTAGCCATTGCGCGGTTCCGATCAGCTTGTCCAGGTCGATGCCGGTCGAGAATCCCGAGCGCGCGAACATGTACTGCAGGTCTTCGGTGGCCACATTGCCGGTGGCCTTGGGGGCGAACGGGCACCCGCCGATACCGCCCACGCTGGCGTCCAGGGTACTGGCACCCGCCACCGCCGCCGCGTAGGCATTGGCCACCGCGGTATTACGGGTGTTGTGGAAATGGCAGCGAATGGGTGTGTCCGGAATGGCACGCCGCAGGCGCTCCACCAGGTCGGTCACCTGGCTGGGTACGGCGACGCCGATGGTGTCGGCAATGGCGATTTCCAGCGGCCGGGCAGATGCCAGGCGCTGGGCGATTTCGACCACTCGCTGAGGGGCAACTTCACCATCGAATGGGCAGCCGAACGCGGTCGAAATAGTGATCTGGGCACGGATACCCGCGGCGTGGGCCAGCGGCGCGATCTCTTCCCAGCCACGAATCGTTTCCTCGATGCTGGCGCCCTGATTGCGGGTGGCAAAGCCTTCGCTGGCCGCGGTCACCATGCCCACTTCGGTACAACCCGCCGCCTGGGCCCGCTCGAACCCTTTGCGATTCAGGATCAAGCCGATGTACTGCACGTCCGGGCGGCGCGGCAGCCCGGCCATCACGGCTTCGGCATCGGCCATCTGCGGCACCCGCTTGGGATGCACGAAACTGGCCACTTCGATACGGCGCAGTCCGGCCTCCACCAGCTGGCGAATCATTTCCAGCTTGGCCTCGGTGGGCATGATGTCGGGCTCGATCTGGAGCCCGTCGCGGGGACCTACTTCGACGATTTCTATGCTGCGCATGCGGAACTGACTTTGCGAGTTCATGACATCGGTATTTTAACTTAAGCGCAGACAAATCGAAGCAACGCGGTTCGTTCGCGCGCTGCGACAACTTGACGCGTTCAGGTGCCGGTATCGGCGATGCGCCGCTCGCGGATCAGCACGATGAAGACACCGAGCAATGTAACGGCGCCCCCCAGCAACATCTTGGGCGTCAACCGGTCGTGCAGCAGCGTCACACTGAAAATGATGCCGAACATCGGCGACAGCAGCGTAAGCGGCGACAGGCTGGTCACCGGATAGCGGCTGACCAGGTAGTACCAGCCGGTATGCGCCACCAGGCTCGACATGAGGGTAGTGAACGCCAGGGCGCTCCAGCCGCGCCAATCGGCATGGCTGAGGGCGGCCCACTGGCCTGATTCGCACAGCAGACTGATCAACAGCAGGGTCGGACCGCCCGCCATGGCGATCCAGGCTTGCAATTGCAGTGCCTGGATGTTGTACAGGCGCTTGGCATAGATCAGGCCCAGCGAGCCGACCAGGCAGGAGGCGGCCACCAGCATCAGCCCGGGCCAGTAGGCGAAGGCCCGCGGATCGAAACCGATGATGGCGATACCGGCAAATGCCAGCACGATTCCCAGGCGACGGCGCCAACGAATGGTTTCGCCGAGCAGCCACACCGACAGCAGGGTGGAGAACGGCACACTCAGCTGGTTGGCGATGGCCACCATGGAGGTGTCCTCGACCAGCGCCATGCCCGAGAACAGCAGCGCGAAGGTTGCCGGGCCGGTCAGCATGGCCGCCAACATCAGGCTGCGCATCTGGCCACGGTGCACCCTCAGGAACGGCACCAGCACCAGGGCCACCGAGCCGAAGCGCAGCGCGGTGAAAAAGATCGGCGGGAACTGGCCGACACCGATCTTGGAGGAGATCAGGTTGAACCCCCAGATCAGGTTGATGACGACCAGGAACGCCAGATCGCGGCCAGCCAGCCATTCCGGCTGCCTGACGGCAAGCGCGGCGGTAGCCGCTGAGGCGGCTTCGGCTGATCCGGCTTGGTCTGCGGGTACGCGCAAGCAGCTAACGTGGATACCGGGTCTTCAGGAATGCATACAAGGCGCGAATGCACTGCGGCTCCGCTCCCACCGGGCGGCCCGGCCGGTCCTT
>Ga0182745_1000810_pt1 | contig 32116 bp, 13 predicted proteins | sample eDN3rd30CKraftBY_FD_128523 | JGI IMG/M metagenome (GOLD analysis project Ga0182745, IMG submission 128523) | Enriched backyard soil microbial communities from Emeryville, California, USA - eDNA 3rd pass 30_C Kraft BY (version 2) (version 2) | ecosystem: Environmental > Terrestrial > Soil >... | reverse complement strand
TAAGAGTGAGATTGATGGGAGCGCCGCCGTGTCGAATCTGTTGGTGAGCAACGCCTGGCTCTTGCCGTTCTTCCCCCTGGTCGGGGCGTTGATCGCGGCGGCCTTCGGTCGCGAGCTGCGCGAGCGAGCGCACCTTCCCGTGGTCGCGGGCATTTTCCTCGCGTTCCTGGTCTCGCTCGGCCTGTTCTTCTCGGCAAAGCCAGAGAACACGGTCGTCGTCTATAGCTGGCTCGACTTCACGAACCTGAAGGTTCCCATCCAGTTCCGCGTGGATGGAATCACAACGCTGATGCTCAGCATGGTGACGTTCGTCTCCACGCTGGTTGCCCTTTACGCGTCGGGATACATGGCGGGAGATCCGGGGTACCCCCGTTTCTTCGCGTGTGTCGGCCTGTTCGTCTTTTCCATGACGGGGCTGGTCCTCTCGAACAACTACGTGTTGACGTATGTTTTCTGGGAAGGGGTCGGTACCTGTAGCTATCTCCTTGTTGGGTTCTGGCACGCGAAGCCCGCGGCGGCGGCCGCGGCAAAGAAGGCGTTCCTGGTCAATCGCGTCGGCGACTTCGGGTTCGCGATCGCGTTGTTCTGGATGTGGTCGGAGGTTCCCAACCACGACCTCAGCTATACCAACGTGCTAAGCGCAGCGACCTTGAGCCACCTCCCTCCCGGCACGATCGAGGGGATCGCCTTCCTCTTGTTCTGGGCGGCCACGGCCAAGAGTGCCCAGGTTCCTCTCTACGTCTGGCTTCCCGACGCGATGGAAGGTCCCACCCCCGTCTCGGCCTTGATCCACGCCGCGACCATGGTAACCGCTGGTGTCTATGTCCTCGCACGTTCGACACCCCTGGTCGCACTCGCGCCGAACGTTCAGTTGTTGATTTGCGCGATTGGGTGTCTCACCGCGTTTCTCGCCGCCTCGATCGCCTTGACCCAGACCGACCTGAAGCGGGTGATGGCTTACTCAACGGTCAGCCAGCTTGGTTACATGTTCATGGGCCTTGGGGCAGGAATCGGTTCCGTCGCGAAGCTGGCGGTGTTCGCCGCCATGTTCCACCTGTTCACCCACGCGTTCTTCAAGGCCCTCCTCTTCCTTGCCTCGGGCAGCGTGATGCACTCGATGGGGGGAGTGATCGACATGCGGCGATTCCGGGGACTCCGGTATCGCATGCCCATCACCTGCTGGACCTTCGCGGTGGGCGGACTGGCACTCTCGGGGATTCCTCCGTTCGCCGGGTTCTTCAGTAAGGATGAGATTCTTCTGGCCCTGAAAGACGCCTCCCACGTCGCGGGGCATGGCGCCTCCTCGGCTCTCTATGGCTTCATCTACTTCATGGCCCTACTGACCGCCATGATGACCGCGTTCTATACCGGCCGCGCATTCTTCCTGACCTTCTTCGGCGAGGAAAAGCTTCCGAGCCCGGACGATCCTGAAGCGGCGGAAGGTGATGACGGCCACGCACACGGGCACGACGCTCATGGGCACGATGCCAGCGGAGACCACGGGCACGGGCATGGCCATGGTCACGACTCGCACTTCGGGCACGAATCACCCCCAGTCATGACCTATCCCCTGATCATCCTGGCCGCCTGTGCGATTGCCGTGGGGCTGGTGTTTGGACCCACGGGATGGTTTGAACATCATCTGATGGAAAGCTACGCGTTCGAGGGGCTCGGCCATCCGGAGCATGCCCACGGATTCGAGTTCACCACCCCCGCGGTCGGTACCTTGGTGGGATTGATCGGGCTACTCGCGAGCTACTTCCTGTACGCCAAGCCAAGCCCTTACCCCGCGAAGCTTGCCTCGGCCTTCCGGCCCTTGTACCAGGCGTCTCAGAACAAGTTCTACGTCGACGAAATCTACGAGTTCGTCTTCATCAAGCCGCTCAAGGGCTTCGCGGCCACGTTCGCGTTTCTCGACGCCTGGTTCCTCCATGGCGCACTGGTGCGCGGGACGGCCTGGGTTCCCCGGCTCATCGGTCGCGAGGTGCTTGGGCCTCTTCAGAACGGGCTGATTCAGTATTATGCGGGGGTGACCGCGCTGGGCGTCGTCGGACTCATCTGGGTCCTGTTGCTGTGGAACTGACCAACAGACTCTCATGTTTTCCATATTCGACTTGATTTGTTCGTTGGGCGACGAGGACTGATGTGATGGCGACGTTGCTGGTGATCACGACCTTCCTCCCCTTACTTGGGAGTTTGGTTCTATTCCTGTCGCCTCGGATGGAGGTCAGGAACGCGAGGCTCGTGGCGCTGGTCACCGTCCTGGCGACGCTCCTCCCAAGCTTGCTGTTGGCGTTGGCGTTCAAGCCAGGCCAGGTGGCTCCGCAGTTCGCGCTCGGACCCGCGGGGGGACCTTACGGAGCAAGCTGGCTCGGCACTCCCGACATTCGGTTCGCGTTCGGGCTGGACGGGATTAGCCTCTGGCTCTACGTCCTGACCAGCGTGCTCATGCTGCCCGCCATCTTCTCCTCATGGGAGTCGATCCAGGAGCGGGCACCGGCCCACTACGGGTTTCTGCTCGCCCTTCAGGCTGGGTTGCTCGGGCTATTCGCCAGCCTGGACGTGATCCTCTTCTACATCTTCTTCGAGTTCTCACTCATCCCCCTCTTCTTCCTGATCGGGATTTGGGGAGGGTCGGAACGGAAGCAGGCCGCGGTCACGTTTTTCCTCTACACCCTGGCCGGTAGCTTGCTCACCTTGCTCGGGGTAATCTCGTTGGTCGTGATCTACTACCAGCATTCCCCCAACCACACGCTCACCTTCTCAATCCCCGAGTTGACTCGTGGCCTGGCGAGTCTTCAGTGGGAAGGCTGGAAGGTCACGGCCCCCTGGTCGGCCAGCCCCCAGGTCTTGATCTTCCTGCTTTTGTTCGCCGGATTCGCGATCAAGGTGCCCCTTTTCCCGTTCCACACCTGGCTTCCCCTGGCGCACGTCGAAGCACCCGCCGCCGGGTCGATCCTGCTGGCCGGTGTGCTCCTCAAGGTTGGAACCTACGGACTGCTTCGGTTCAACCTGGGGATGACTCCACTGGGGGGGGAGGTCTTGTTCCCCTACCTGGCGACGCTCTCGGTCGTGGGGATCATCTATGGGGCCCTCGTCGCGTTGGTCCAAACCGACATCAAGCGGTTGGTCGCCTACAGCTCCGTGAGCCATATGGGCTTCATCGTCCTCGGCCTGTTCTCGCTCAACGCGACGGGTATGGAAGGGGCGATGATTCAGATGGTCAACCACGGTCTCACCACGGGTGCCCTCTTCGCCTGCGTCGGAGTGATTTACGAGCGTTATCACACCCGAGAAATGGCGGAGTTGGGCGGCCTTTGGGATCGGCTTCCGCTCCTGGCCTTCTTCCTCCTCCTCTCCTCGCTCGGCTCGATCGCGGTTCCCGGCCTGAACGGGTTCGTGGGTGAGTTCCCGATTCTCGCGGGGATGTTCGCCAAGAGCCCCCGGGCGACCGTCTTCGCCGCCGTGGGCATCATCCTGGGTGCCTATTACCTCCTCTTGATGAATCAGAGGATCCTCTTCGGCCCCTTGCACGAGCCCCATCATGAAGGGGACGACGCGGCTCATGGACACGCGGTCAGGCCGGTAGGCTGGCATGAAATCGCCGGCCTGACTCCTCTGATGGTGCTCATCGTCGGGATCGGGATTTATCCAAGACCGTTCCTCGATCGGATCATCCCCTCGGTCGCTCCCATCGCCGCGCAGTTTCCGGATCCCCACACCAAGGTCGAGACGGAAAAGCGAGTCGTGCGGACGGCTGAAACGCGTCCGGCTCCGAAGCAAACGCCGGTTTCCGAGCCGCTCTCCTACAACACCAACAAGGGTAGCCGTTAATGCTTCTCCCGAGTTCCATCGCAATTGCCCGGCAGACCTTGTTGATCCTGTTGCCGGAGTTGCTCCTGATCCTCAGCGCGACCGTGATGATGACGGCCGGGGCCTTCGTTCGGCTACCCAGGCGGCATTGGTGTCTGGCGGCCACCACGGCGGTTGGGTTCTCGCTCTTGTGCCTTCTCGGCCTTGGCTCGCATCAGATCGATATGTACTCGAGCATCGTCCTCAACGATGCCTTCTCCTACTACGCGCGTCTCGTACTCCTGCTCACGGGACTCGTGATGTTGGCTCTGGCGCATGACCAGGTGGACGATGCCCGCGCCGCCGAGTACTTCGGCTCGATCCTGATGATGAACGCCGGCGCCATGATCGTGGCCGCCTCCAATGAGCTCATGATCCTCTTCATTGGGCTCGAGATCGTGAGCATGCCCACCTACCTGCTCCTCTATCTCTCCAGACGCAACGCCACGACCCAGGAAGCCGCGACGAAATACTTCCTCCTGAGCGTCTTCTCCTCGGGTTTACTGCTCTACGGGTTGGCCTTCCTCTACGGCATGACCGGGCTGAGCAACCTCAAAGCCCTCGCCTTCCTGACTCAGCACATGGGAGGGGCGCTCGACGGGAACCTGGCCATCATCGCCCTGGTGTTCGTCATGGCGGGCCTTGGCTTTCGCGTGGCGGCCGTTCCGTTCCACTTCTATGCCCCCGACGTTTACGAAGGTTCTCCCACGGTGATCGCGGCGATCCTGTCGTGGATTCCCAAGGCCGTTGGATTCCTCGGCATGACCCGCGTCATGACGGCGATCTTCTCGGCCGGCGGACATGGATATGGACCGATCGAACGAGCCGTCTTGCTGGGCTGTTTGGTCGCGCTGGCGACCATGACCCTTGGCAACACCGTCGCGCTGCTGCAAGACAACCTCAAGCGGCTCTTCGCTTATTCATCAATCGCCCACGCGGGCTACCTGATGGTCGGGATTACCTCGGCCTTTACGAACCAGGCCGACAGCACGACCGCGTTCCTGGGCGTTCAAGGAGTGCTTTTCTACTTGATCGCTTATGCGTTGATGACGCTGGGAATCTTCGGTGTGATCATCGCGCTGAGCACTCCGGAGCGGCCGATTGAAACGGTTCAGGATTTTGCGGGGTTGGGTACGACCCACCCGGTGATCGCCTTTTTGACGGCGATCTGTCTGTTTAGCCTTGCTGGTATTCCGCCGCTTGCGGGCTTTTATGGCAAGTTCGCGATCTTCATGTCCGCCCTCGACGCGGCTGGCACCGGGCCGAACAGCTCGATGTTGTGGTGGCTGGCGGTGATCGGTGTTCTGAACGCCGCGGCGGGTGCATACTACTACCTGCGAATCGTGGTTTATATCTACCTGCGACCGGCTCCCGCCGACCCGATCACTCCGAAGCTCGCCTGGCCCACCATGACTGCGGTTGGGGCCTGCGCGGCCCTCTCCTTGATCCTGGGTCTGCTCCCCGGCCGGATCTCGGTGGCCACTCGCGCCGCGGCCGTCTCTTCCATGAGTCTCGAGACCCCGGTCGCCGAACCTGTGACGACCCCCGTGGCCTTGAGCGAGTCAAACTGATTCTCTCAGATCACAAATTAGAGGGAACGGACCCAACTGGGATCGAACCAAATCTCTTGGCCTTCCAGGCGAGCCGAATCGGCCTTCTGGAAGGCCATTTTATTTGGATGTAACTCGCTCTTCGTCCGCTTCTAAGCCATTCTCACTCAGCGGGAGCCTCGTCCTCCCAAAAACATGATGATAAGGTAGTTTTGGGAGGACGAGGCTCCCGCTGAGTGGCGGACGGTGAGTTACGCCCGTTTCCTTTCGAAGGAGCAAACGCGAAGCAGATGAAATGAAAATAAGCGGTCCGGAGCAAAGGAATGACCGCGCATCAACAAGGAGCCGACGGCGGATGTGGCCGACCGCGGCTCGGTTGAACGATTAGGATTGTCTTGTCCCTTGGCTACTTCGACAAAACCATTCGGGCGATGAACATGGCGTCGGAGTCGAAGTCCTGAGGCCAGATCAATACCGTTCCGTCTGTCTTGGTGTCATTGTGGAGCGGATGCGGAAAGGGATCGAGCTGGAACTGAGGGTTCGCCTTGAGGAAGTCGCGAACCACGCCGGTGGTCTCGGCGGGAGTCATCGTGCAGACGGAATAGACCAAGGTTCCACCGGCCTTCACGCCGGCCGAGGCGGTCTGAAGGAGCTGTCGTTGCGTGTCCGCGAGCCGGTCGATGGCGCGTCGGTCGAGCGTCCAGCGCGCGTCGGGGTTGCGCCGCCAGGTCCCAATCGCGGAGCAAGGGGCGTCCACGAGAACACCGTCGTAGCTCCGTGACTTGCCCGCCACGTGTCGCCCATCCCAGAGCTTGGTGGTCATGTTGCGGAAGGGGCTTCGCCGAGCGCGTCGGACCGCTTCCTTGAGCCGGTACTCGTTCACATCGGTCGCGACGACGAGTCCCTTGCCACGCATCAAGGACGCGAGGTGGAGCGATTTCCCACCAGCCCCCGCGCAGGCGTCCCACCAACGCTCGCCTGGGTCGGGGTCGCACACCTGCGCAACCGCCTGAGACGCAAGGTCCTGGATCTCAAGGTCGCCTCGTTCAAACGCGGGCATGTGGTGGACGTCGGCGTCGGGACTGACCTTGGCGGCCGAACGCATCTTGCGATGGATCCACGGTTTCACGCCCGACTCACCCATCTCCGACCAGATTGCGTCCGGCTCCGCCCCTTGAACCCGAACCCAGACCGAAGGCTTGCGCTGAAGTGCCAGAAGCAGCTCGACGAACCGGGCCTTCGGTGACGCGCCACCTGGCGGAAGGGGGAGGTTCTCGCGCAACCAAGGGGGGAAAAGCCGCCACGGGTCTCCGGTGATTTGCCGGCCTCCGAGCAGTCGTTTCAGACCTTCTGACCGAGCGGCCCAGTTGGGCGCATCCCCAAGGGGAACGAGTCGTAGAAGGTCGAAGTGGGCCGCGCGGGCCCATGCGCGACAGACCGGGTGAATGGAGTCGGAGTCGAGCAGCCAGGCCAGTAAGAGCCGGGTCTCCTGAGGCAACGGCCCGAGGGGTTCCAACCAACCTCGCCAGCGGAAGAGAGCCTGGGTGCTGAGGCTGATCAGTCGGTGGTCGGGCAAGGCAAGGTCGCGCCTGGGCCGGAGCAAGTTGGCCAGCATTCGGTCAGCGCGTCGGTCATTCTCAAGAACGGCTCGCTCGACTTCGCTCGAGATTTCCACGGTCGCTTGCGCCAACCGATCAATCGACGCGATATTCGGGAGCGCGCGGCCAGTATCCCGACGTCCCTCAGGTCGTCGGGGGGGACCGTTCGTCGGTCCTCCGTTCGATCTTTTCTGGGGGCCGGCTTGCCTCGGTTTTGGGGCCTCCGTTGAACGCGAGAATCGTTCCAAACCTGCGCTTGGCCGAGGCCGCGAATCGAGACGCTCAGGCTCGATGCCCTGTTCGCTGGTTTTGCCCGGTCCCTCATAGTTCTTGTTTCGAGGTTTCGGACGCCCTCGAGGCTCGGAAACAGGTCGCGGCCTTGAGGTTGGCCTGCTACGTCGTTGGTTCATCGCGTCCAGCCGATCAGGAAGAGTTCAAATCTTGATAAGATTTCGTTCAGAAGAACACGAACGTTGGGACATGGCCGAGGGAAGGCGGCTCGTGATGGATCACCCGGATTAGGCTCAGCTCCACGCTTCGCGTCAGGGGTGGAAGCTCGTTGGTGGTTCCGAGTGAATGTAAACGAGACAGGTCTCAAGGCCATTGTCGGTGGGACCTTCCGACAACGAGTAAGGGGGAATCGCCCGGTCTGTCAGGAACGGTGGGTTGTGACCGACGAGGAATCTCCGGGAACGCCTGTAGGAGCTGACCCGAATCATACCCGGTTCGACTCTTCGATCTGCCCCGATTCCCCTGATGGTGATGACTCTTTGCAACAAAGCTCCTTCCACCATGTGGGAATGAAGCCTAGCTTCGAGTTATGGGTCGCCACGCCCGTGAGCTTCCATCATAAAAGAGTATATCCGGTGCCCACTGGTTGGCGGTAGTGGCGAGCTTCGTCCCTGACTGTGTCTGGCAGTGGGGCGCGTCCAAGCTGACGACCTCTGAATCAGATTCAATGTGCTCCCTCGATCGGGAAGCTAAGTCTGGGCACCTCGGCGAATCAGATAGGGAGTGGCTTGATGAAGCAGGCTGTGAAGAACTTGATGTACGCGGTCGCGCCGAAGTGGACGACGGAAGTGTTGTCCGCCAGGGCACGTGCCCACTCCCAATGCGCGATCGCAAGCTGGGGAAGTGCTCGGGTAGGACAGAAGCTTCTGGAACGGTTTGGCGACCGTGTCCAGGCGGGCCCTTTCGCCGGTCTCACGCTGACCAAGATGACCCACGCCGAGCAAATCGGCCCGTTCTTGCTCGGAGTCTATGAAAGCGAGTTGGATGAGGCCTGGGACCTGGTTCTCCAAGGCAGCTATACGCATATTATTGATATCGGCGCCAAGTTCGGATATTACGCGGTTGGGCTCGCAAGGCTGTTCCCCAACACCCGCGTAATCGCCTACGACACCGACCGCTGGGCGCGGAAGGCAATGCTCGAGATGTCGTCCAGGAACGGCACGGCCAATCTCGACGTGAGAAGCTACTGTCCGCCTGACGTGGCGACCCAGTTCTCAGGTGAATCCGCGTTTTATATCAGCGATTGCGAAGGCTATGAATCCGCCCTCTTCCAGCCCGAGATGATCCCGCACCTGCGCTCCGCGACCCTGATCATCGAGTCACACGACGATCTAGTGCCGGGAGTCTCCGCACGACTCCGATCGGCCTTTGCGGAAAGTCATGCCATCCGGGTCCTGACAACGGAAGGCCCCCGCCGCGTCCCCGACCAACCACTCACCTTTCTCTCCGAGCCCGAGCATTCGCTTGCGACACAGGAAGTTCGTCCCCCTCAGAAATGGCTCGTCTGCCTCCCCAAGACTGGTCCGAACCAGGGACTTCATCTTCTAGCTGGGGCTACTCGCAAGGTGGAGGTCGCTTAAACGTCGTTCCACGCAAGCAGGGGTTATGTCTCGACGTCGATTACCGGGTGGACTTCTTCGACCGCCCGGTCGGAGGACTCGAAACAGATTCCAATGAAATTTCGATTCATCGTACGTGAAAAGTCAAACTGTTTTCATGCGATCACGCAAATCATGCCAATTCTTGCACGACCATTGAAGCGAAGGCGGTATGTTGGTTAATGCCTTCCCCTTATCGCACAACTCGGCCAGCTTTCGAGCCGCCTGAGCAGCTTCCCGATTGTAAGTGACGCGTGGTCCCTCCTTCGATTCGTCTGTGTTTCCCGTCGCCAAATACTCGATCCAGTTCTCAATTCGATCTTTGGCAAAGATGAAGACGGCTTGTTCGAACTGGACTCTCGTGATCGACTGCCGTTGTGCCTCACTCCAAAAATGCGCCTTGAGGGCCTCCGGATCAGCGCAATCGTCATCGCAATCGGCCCAAACCATGAGTGTGGCGAGGCCACCCACACCGTGGCAACGCACGAGTTCCGCGGGGAACCTCTCCACTAACTCCTTGCGACCACCACAGGGGACCAAACGAATGACGTTGCTCCCCGACCAGGGCCTTAGCCACACCGGTCGAAGTGACTTGATCAACCGGTTGATGAAGACCTCGTCAATGCTTCCACCTTTCCTTCCCTCGCAAAGGCAAACGATTTGCGTCCTACTCGCCACGCGCCCACCCCCTCGCGATCGCCTCGCCCGCTTCCATACCCGCCGGCACCTTGAGAGGGCCGTACCGAGTTGGTGCACTGTGGTTGTCTCGCCAGAGGTATCGCCCGTTTGATTCACCGCAGTTGCTGAGGATCTCGGGATGATGCGATATCAGCACAAGTTGGTGCTTATCGTCGAGCAATTCTCGCATCGAAAGGACCCAAGGCTGAAGTTCGGGCAACCCAACGAAGTTGTCGGGTTCGTCGAGCAAAACCGTTCCGATTGCGCCCGTCTGCAGGGCTGCCCTGACCATATACAAGCCGATCAGGGCACGCTCGCCATCGGAGAGTTGATCAAAGAAAAGAAGCGTTGGTTTACCCCTATGACCCTCGAACCGGAGTTGCAGAGCTTTCGTGTTCAGACCCACGTCAACCAGCTTGAACGATCGAAAATCTGGCCAGACATCGCGCAGCCCATCTCGGAGTGCATCGGTCCACTCCTGTTCCTGTGCGAGCGAACGATACCAAGACGTGAGATGAGACATGGATAGGTCTGGATATCGCGCCTCAGCCTTACTTTCCTGCTCCATTCTGAGCGGATTAGGTCGGAGGATCAAAAGCTTGGCGATCTCCTCCTGGAGCATCGCAACATGATCGAGGTTAACGCCGCGTGGCTGAATATTCGCCAGGGCCGTTTTTCGCCAATCAAGTGGAAACGTGGCTTTCGTACCATCGGCCTTCTGAAACAAAACTCCATCCAGGTCTCTTTGAAATAGCAGCTTGTCGTCACAGGAAGCTCGCTCCTGGATGATCCTCGGCTTCTCGTAAGGCTCTGTTTGCTCGATATGCAGGACATATTCGAATTTGCGTCCGTCTACGTTCAACCCGACTTCGAATTCCTGGATCGAACTGTCCAGCCACTTCGTGAATTCCAAACGCGGCAGGTCTTGTTCTCCCGTGCCGCCAAGAAGAGCGTCGCCAGTTCCAAGATTTTGTAGAAGACGCAGCGCATCGAACACCGAGCTCTTACCCGACCCATTGGGCCCGCATAGCACCGCAAACGAGTCGAATTCCGCCTTGAAAGCGACCAAGCACCGGAAATTATTTACATAAATACGTGTAATCATGTCGAAATTTTGATTCTAATTAAAATCTCTGGACAGAGTGCATCGAACTTAGGATCGCGCCTCGGAGCCGATCGTTACCGCTTGCGCTTCTTATCTTGCCGACTCGCCGTCTTCCGACCGGGCCTGTAGCCCTGGTTCGGCAGGCCGCGTTCGCCAGCGGGTTCGCCTCGGGCAGGGTTACCCATGGCGTGATAGTGATCGCCTTGGACTTTGACCTTCTCGTTGGCCCGCTTTCGACGGGCTTCGATCGCCGCGCGGGGTGCCTGGCTGGGGATGAGGCAGTCGCAACCCGAGCCGATCAACTCCTGTCGCCCTGCCTTTTGAAGAGCCTCGCGCACCTCGAAATAGTTCTCCGGCTTGAAGAACTGGAGTAAGGCCCGCTGCATCTTGCGATCGCGGAGATTCTTGGCAATGTAGACCTCTTCACCCGTGAACGGGTCGAGGCCGGTGTAATACATGCAGGTGGCCACGTCGAAGGGGGCGGGGATGAAGTCCTGGACCTGGTCGGGGCGATAGCCGTTGCGTTTGAGGAAGAGGGCCAGGTCGATCATCGCGTTCAGGTCGCTGCCTGGATGCGAGGCGATGAAGTAGGGGACCAGATATTGCTTGGGCTTGCCGGAGCGTTCGCTCGCCGTCTTGAAGGCGTCGGCAAAACCTTCGTAGTCCTCCACGACCGGCTTCTTCATCCGCTTCAAGACTTCCGGGTCGGTGTGTTCCGGGGCGACCTTGAGGTGTCCCCCCACGTGATGACCCGCGAGCTCTTCCATGTATTCAGGGGAGCGCTGAGCCAGGTCCATGCGCACGCCCGAGGCGACCATCACGCGGCGGACCCCTGGTACCTCGCGGCTGTCACGCATGAGCTGGACGAGCGGGCCATGATCCGTACCCAGAAGCTTGCAAATCTTCGGATGAACACACGACTGTCGGCGGCACTTCGCCTCGACCTCGGGACGCGTACAGCGCATCTGGTACATGTTGGCGGTCGGGCCGCCGATGTCGGAAACAATCCCGCTGAAGCTGGGCTCCTGGCCCATTTTCTGGATTTCGGTCAGGATCGACTCACGCGAGCGAGACTGGATAATCCGCCCCTGGTGGGCGGTGATCGAGCAGAATGTGCAGCCACCAAAGCATCCGCGCATGATGGTGACCGAATCCTTCACGGTCTCGTAGGCGGGGATGCGTTCGTTCTTGTACGACGGATGCGGCCGACGTGTGAAAGGGAGCCCGTAAACCCGATCCATATCCTCTTGGCTGATCGGCAGAGAAGGGGGGTTCACCACCACGGCCTGCCGGTCGTGGTATTGAACCAGACGCCTGGCATTCAGCGGATTCGTCTCGTTATGGATCAGTTTCGTGGCCTGGGCAAACTGAAGTCGGTCGGTCTTGACCTGTTCAAAAGTCGGGAGTCGCAGCGCATCTTCCGGCGGGTTTTCCTTGGCCCCCAGGGCATAGGCCACGCCGCGCATGTCGCGTAGGTTCTGAACCGACTCTCCCGCGTCGAGCCGGCGCGCAATCTCCACGATCGGCTGTTCTCCCATGCCGAAGACCAGCAGGTCGGCCTTGGAATCGAGGAGAATCGAGCGTTTGACCGTATCACTCCAGTAGTCGTAGTGGGCGAGCCGGCGTAGCGAGGCCTCGACGCCCCCCGCGATCACCGGAACGCCGGGGAAGGCTTCTCGCGCACGCTGACAGTAAGGGAGGGTGGCTCGATCGGGGCGCAAGCCGATCCGACCGCCAGGGCTATACGCGTCGTCGTTGCGAACTTTCTTGTTCGCCGTGTAATGGTTGATCATGCTGTCCATGTTCCCGGCGCTGATGCCGAAGAACAGGCGAGGGCGTCCGAACTGACGCCAGGGGTCAGCACTCCGCCAGTCGGGCTGGCTCAGGATCGCGACCTTGAAACCCGCCGCCTCGAGCAGTCGTCCGAGAATGCCCATCGCGAAGGCCGGGTGGTCGACATACGCGTCCCCGGTCACGAAAACGACATCGACCTCGTTCCACCCACGCCTTTCCATCTCCTCACGCGAAGTCGGGAGATGCGGTAGACCAAACGGGACGAGCGGTAGAACGGGGAGTTGCGTCGGTGCTTCGTTCACACCAGCGTTTCGAGACGAGCAGGGGATGAGGTTGCCAGCGCCAGAGGACATTCGATCAGGATACTCTCAGGCAAATGGATTAGAATGGTATCGAACCCTAAATTATCGCCCAGTTCAACGACCCCGGCAAGAGGAGTTCGGAAACAATCATCGGAATTAACTCGTGCGTGGATGGGAGTTCGGCCCATTGCCGACCGCCCGAGAGCGATACCATGCCTCGAGCCACCGAGGGGCAATGGAGAGTCCCGCGAGGGCGATTGCCAGTCGCGGATCGGCCGCGACCGCTCGAACCACGCCTCGATCGAGTTCAAAGGCTTTTCTCAGGTAGACACGGGCTCGGGCGGTGTCAGCCCCTTTCAAGCTGTCATGGGTTCGGTTGAGGTAGGCGCGGGCAAGTCGGCGGCGAGATGCCTTCTTCCAGGAGGGAAGGTCTGGATGGTCGGACATACTCGCAAAAAACGTTTCCTGGAGCCGTTGGATCTCGGTGAGGTCTTCGTCACCGCGGCGAAACCGATGGGTCTCGCTCCCCGTATGCCATCGCATGGCAATCGTTGGGTGTGCCTTCCAGACTACCGGCCAGGACCGTGAGACGCGGATCCAGAAATCCCAATCAACCACGTACCGAAATGATGCGTCGAAGCCACCCACGGCTCGATGTGCTTCTCGATTCAAGGTGATCGATGAGCAACGGAGTGGATTCCGAACCGCGAGCCAGGGGAGAAACTCGCGCGGAGCGAAAACTCGGTCAACGGCGCTAACTCCACCACGCTCAATGATCTGCTCGGAGATCCCTCGCCCTGTTTCATCAATGACCGAGGCTTCACTGCAAACGAACCCAGCCTGGGGATAACCTTCAAAAGCCTGAACATGAGTTTTGAGATGGTCCGCCTCCATCCGATCGTCCTGGTGGAAGATTGCGATGAGATCAGTAGAGCATTGCTGAACGCATTGGTTCCAGTTCCCAGCCAGGCCCAGCCGTTCGGTATTGACCAGTATTCGAGCCTTGTCTCCGGCGACTTCGCGTACCAGTGAAAGCGTTTGATCCTCGGATCGGTCGTCGCAGACGAGGAGGTCGAAGGAAACCCCTTCTTGTCCGAGGATGCTCTGGAGCGCTTCGGTGAGATGCCGCTCGCCGTGGTAGGTGGGAATGGCAACCGTCAGGCTGAGATGTTGGCCGAACATGAAGCGCTCCCTCCAGATTGGCCGCGGTCGAGCGCTAGCTTGGTTAAGACGGCGTCGGGCGGTAGGACTGAGCGATGCGGTCGAGCGCCTCCCAGGTATAGAGGCCGGACGAATGCCCATCGTTCCAACTCAGCCGGACCGCGTAGCTGCCGATGGGCTCCATTCCTTCAAGTTTGATGTCGGGGCGGATCGTGCTCGGGTCGAACATGAGCTCGCCGGTCCACTCATTACGGCAGACGGCACACGGGCATTCTCCGCGTAGAGCGCGATAAGGGAGCCGAACTGGAGGCTGACCGTCCCATGTCAGCTCCAGGACCTGCTCTCCCTGCAACGCTCGGATATTGATTGGGGCATCGGTCATGTGATGAACTCAAAGTCTGCGCGTGTGTCTGATCGGAGGGAAGCGAAAACGGACCGTCAGGCGATCTCATCACCTGACGGGATTGGGAACCCCTGGTGAGGCGAACGAACATGCCCCGATTCTTGGTCAAGGCTCAGAGTGTGAACAGCGTACGAAGGGCCCTCGGGCGCGCACCTGGCGGGGTCCGAGTGGTCGGGCGTTATGACCGAGACTGTATCGAATGCACCCACACGATGGAAAGTCACAGTCTCGAGCGTAACTGGCCGATCATCAAGAGTCGTCTGGCGAAGGCGGGCCTGAAAATCATTCCCCCAACGGAACAGCAGCTCGAGCCTCACCTTGATCGTGACCCAGAAGATTAAGGTGAAGTGCGTCGAGGGAACCACCTCCGAGTTGGGCCCAAAGGGGGGATTGTCGAAGTTCCACTGGCACGAGTCGCCTTTTGGATTTCCGCTCAGGAGAAGATCTCGGTGATGGGACGCCCCGCGGCGATTGGGAACGGCCGGTTCAGGGTATCGTGAATCTCGGTGGCCGGGTCGATTCCGAGCGCCCAGAACATGGTGGCCGCGATATCGTCGGGAGAGACGGGGTTCAGGGCAGGGTAGGCCCCGATCCGGTCGCTCGCGCCGTGGATCGCGCCTGGGGTCACACCGCCTCCGGCGAAGAGGACCGTGTAGCACTGGGGCCAGTGGTCTCGACCGTCGGCGCCGAATTTCTTCGAGCTCACGACCTTCGGAGAACGGCCGAACTCACCCATCCAAACGACCAGGGTTTCGTCGAGTAAGCCGCGCGATTCCAGATCCTCGATCAAGGTCGGCACGGTTCGGTCGGTGATGGGACAAAGGTCGTTCTGGAGCTGATTGAAGTTATCCCCGTGCGTATCCCACCCTCCCTTGCCTCGACCGCCGATCGTATTCAGGTAGTAGACCGTGACGAATCGGACCCCGGTCTCAACCAGCCGACGCGCCAGCAAGCAGCTCTGACCATAGGTATTGCGCCCGTAGTCGTCCCGGAGTTTGTCCGGTTCCTGAGAGAGGTCGAACGCCTTCTTGACGCGAGGCGACGCGAGCATGGTCAGGGCTCGGTCGTAGAAGGAATCGATTCCCTTTGCGGTGCTGGACCAGCCCATCAGGTCACCTTGACGATCGATCATTTGAAGCAGACCGCGACGGTCGTCAAGCCTCGAGAGCGGGAGACTGGCGGGGAGGCTTAGCTCGGGGAGTCGGAAGTCAGGGGAGGCAGGATCTTCTCCAATGAAGAACGGGTCGTACGGCTTGCCTAGGAAACTCGCGGTCTGCCCGGGCGTAACGCTTCCGTCGCGCAGCACGTAGGGGTAGGCCATGAAGGTGGGGACCGCCGGGTCTTCCACGGGCTTGAGCTTGGCGACGGTGCTACCGTACGCGGGATAGAGCTCGGGGCTGTCGCGGAGCCGAATGTCGTCGAGTGGAGGCGCATGACCCGTCAGACTGTAGTAGGTTGCCGAGTTATGGTTCTTCATGCGGTGATGAACCGAGCGCACCTGGGCGAATCGGTTGATCGTCTGTGAGAACCGAGGGAGATGCTCGCAAACCTGAAGACCGGGCTGACGCGAAGCGATCGGCTTGAACGCCCCGCGGATTCCGTCGGGGGCGTCGGGCTTCATGTCGAACGTGTCGATGTGCGACGGCCCGCCGAACTGGTGAAGAAAGATGATGTGCTTCGCCTTGGCGGCGATTTTACTGGCTTCCGAAGCCCGTAAGAGGTTCGGTAAGCTCAAGCCCGCGAATCCGGCCGAGCCCACCTGAAGGAGTTTGCGCCGCGAAAGACGACTTGCCAACTGAAAGTCTGGGCAGCCGTAATTCATGGTGGACCTTCCTTTCCTTGTCTGGATCGCACGATCGGCGATCGAGTGCTTCGGGGATCAGGTGTCGGGTCGGGTCGGTTCGGATCGGTACGGTACGGGACGGGTCGAAAACCGGTGGATCCGCTCGGGCAACCTCGCGGGATCAACGCCGGAGCAGGAATTCCTTGCTATTCAGGATGGCCCAGCACACATCCTCCCAAGCCTTTCGGGGGTCGGGTGACTGGGTGACGTGGGCGAGGATTCCCTGGACTTCTTGCTGATTCGGATATCGGCTCAGGGCCGCGAGGTAGAGCGTTTCCACGATCGATTCGTTCGACGGATTGGTGGTGAGCAGCCGGCCAATCCGATTTTGCCGATTTTCCAGAGCCGCTCGCACGGAATCACCGTTGATGAGCTGGAACGCCTGAGCGAGAGTCGTCGCGTCGGATCGCTCGCATTCGCAGGTGAGAAGGCGATCTGGCTTGCCGAAGGTTTTGAGGAATTTTCCTCCCATCCGGGCGCCTGGCAATTGGACCGCGGTCGTGCCTTGCGGAGAGTGATCGAATCGCTCGTGGGTTCCGAGTGCCTGGTGGATCGAGTCGAGAAGCACCTCGGCCGGGAGCAACCGGACAGTCGAACGAGCGAAGTTCGCCTCGTCCTCGGTGTTGCTCTCATTCGGACGGGAGTCGAGTTGATAGGTCTTGGATTTCATGATCAAGGCGACGAGGGGGCGAAGCCGCGTTCCGTTGGCGGCGAACTCGGCGGTGAGCGCATCCAGAAGGGCGGGATTTGAAGGAGGATTTGAGTCGCGGAAGTCATCCACCGGTTCGACGATCCCTCGACCCAGGAGATGGAACCACACTCGGTTGGTCAGGTTCTTGAGAAACTGCGGGTTATCCCGGGTGAGCCAATCCGCCAGATCATCGAGAGTGTCGATGTCCTTACCTACCGCCACTTTCGGGCTTCCCAGCGCTTTTGGCCCCAGTTTCGCTCCCGATCGAGGTTGTGTCGTCTCCGGTTTACCCTTCAGATAGATAAAAACGTCACCATTGATCTCATGCTTGTCCAGTCGGTCTTTCCGCTCGCTATCGAGTTCCTTTTGCTCGACGTTGCCAAAGAAGGCGGCGAGCCCGTAATAGTCATCCTGAGTCCAGACATCGAAGGGATGATTGTGACAACGGGCGCACTGGAGCCGGTATCCGAGGAAGACCTGGCTGACGGTCTCGGCCGCGGTGAGAGGGTCCTGGTTGGTTCGATAGAAGCTTGCGGGGGGGTTGGACCAGGTTGATCCGGTTCCGGTCACCAGCCGGCGCGTCATCTCGGCCAGCGGTACGTCGCCAGCGATCTGGTCGCGCAGCCAACGTTGGAAAACCCAGACTCCCTTGGAGCCCATCGTCTTTTCTTCGTTTCGAAGCAAATCCGCCCACTTCAAGGCCCAGTAGTCGGCAAACTCCGGTAAGGTCAACAGGTGGTCGACCAACGCGTCCCGCTTACCTGGGCGGTCGCTGTCGAGAAACGCCCTGGCTTCCTCGACACCCGGAAGCCGGCCCACCGCGTCGAGGTACGCTCGGCGCAGAAACGTCGAGTCGTTGATGACGGGGGATGGGTTGATCCGCAGAGACTCGAGCTTCTTGAAATTGAGAGTGTCCACCAGGTTGCGTGGCGACTCGCCGTTCCATGCATAGTCAGGCCGGTCGGCGAGGAAGGCCATCTGGCTCGTCGCACGCGCACCGAGGTAGCGGACCGCCACGGTGGTCTCAACCGGGCCCGACACCTCGACCAGCCCCTCCGGCGAGACTTCCGCCCGTGTTGGATCACTGACGTCGAACGCGGCGAATCGCGTCACGTCCCGTTGGGTGCCATCGGAAAAATCGGCCAGCACAATCAATTGCTGGGCCCGTGATTGGTGCGTCTGGAGACGAGTGCTGGGGACCACCTGAATTTGCACGACTTCAGGAACCTGGCCGAGGTCGTCGCGAGCACCCGAGGAGATCCATTCGAGGAAGACCCGGGCTTCGCTGGATCCAGGCGCGAAGCGCTGGCCCCCTTCGTGAGGGAGGACACCGGTTGGTTTGCACACGATGAGGCTTCGAGCGGGGTCGATAAGGTCGGTCCGACGGCCTGATGCGTCGCGCGTCAGGGAGAGCCAATCGCCCGCGGGGTCATCGCCTCGGAGGCTGAGTCGAAATCCCCCCTTCCCATTCAGGTTCCCGTGACATGCCCCCATGTTACATCCCGCCTTGGCGAGCAAAGGGACCACATCGTGGCGATAACTCACGGGACGGGTGGGTTGGAGGTCGCGAATCGTCAGAGGGATATCCAGGGTCTGACCATTGGCGCGGATTCGGACTTGTCCATCGCCCACCAGCCGCGGCGAGAGCAGACCCGACTCGCTGATGGTCGCCAGTCCCGGTGGGGAGACCTCGTAATGAGTCGTTCGAGATAGGTCGACCGTGGTCTTGTTTTCGAGGTGGCCGGTGACAATCAGTTGTTGCCTGGGATTCTCACGGGAAAGCGTCAGACGCGGTGGATTCGCACTCAGTTGCGAAACCTTGAGCTCGCCGGCCGACGTTGGCGAGGCGTTCCCGCCCAGCAGGGATGCCAATATCAGAAAGCAGAATGCGGCGGATCCAAATCGGTGGGTTTGACGCGTTTGATTCAAGGCGAGGTCCTCTCACTCTGGGCGTTGGGCCTGGAGCCCCAGGGAGGATGAGGATTTGGGGATTGCGTTCGCGGGAAGGTCTGATTGACAGGTTAAACCGGTGTGGATTGCTCCGTCAATAGGATGGGGCGGTCCGCTCGTTGTGAGCGAACCGCCCCGAAGATCAATCGCGAAGTGGTGCGATTGAGGTAAGCGACCTCAACGTCCGAGGCGACGGGCCAAGATCCGAGCGTATCGGGCCTTCAGCCGGTTGACGGGTCCGTTGGGAGTCGGAGTGGCAACCGGTGTGGCCACGATGGGGGCGACGACAGTGTTGACCTCAGGGGTCGCCGAGGGCTGGGTCGTATTGGTCGACGCGGCCCTGATCTGAGGTTGAGCCAGCTTGAACGCGTCAGAGAACGCGAGGCTGCTCTCCCCGTACAGACCACGCACCGCACCCGGGGCGATGGCGACATTCACTGTTCCCGAAGGCTTATATCCTCCCGTGAGGTTGAAGCGAACGGTGTGCTCGTCGATCCAGGTCAGGCTGGCGGCCCTCGCCGGGGAGACCCCGTCCAGGCCATTGCCCGAGAGAATCAGGTCATTCGGGGTGACCGTATTGCGATCCACGTGGCTCGAGAAGTCCACGATGATCGAGTTCGGTCCTTGCGAGAAGGTCGTTCCAGAAGCCTTGGAAGCTCCGCCAGGGGCGATGGAGGTGGTAACGACGCGGAAGGCACCTCCGGCCGAGACGCCACCGGTCCCGCTGAACTCGAAGGCACCGACATCGGCCGGGCCGGTGTTCGGCCAGCCGCGACCTTCGATCTTGACTCGGCCTCGAGAGAGGAAGTCGGTCGGCGGGGCGATCGCGTTGTTCGCACCGTCGATGGCCGCCGATCTCGAGGTGAGGCTGAAGCTGGCATCGTTGAAGAACGCGGCCAACCCATCGCCACCCGATCGAGGATCGCGCGGTGAGACGAAGGCTGGGTCGCCGAGGTAGTTACCCAACGGGTCAGTCGTGGGAGACGTGCTGAGGTTGTTGCGGTCGAAGCCATTGCCGATGTTGAAGCCGGCATAGCGTCCCTGGGTGGCGGAGTCGGATCCGTTGGCCGAGAACAGGTTATTTCGCAGCACGAGCTTGTTGGCCACGGTGGCATAAACCGCGGCACCGACGCGGGCCGCCGAACGGTCATTATTCTGCCAGAAGATGTTATTGGCGAACTGCGCGATGAGTGGCGAAGACGCCTTCACATCCGCCAGCACACCGTAGGTGTTGAAGGCGAAGGTGTTGTTGTTGATTCTGGCGTAGTTACCTTGCGGCAGCGACGTCGACCCGTTGATGTCGTTGATCAAGAGACCCGTGGCATTACCGATGATGCCATTGTTCTCGATCCGAGGTGTTACCGCGTTCGTCCCAGAGGTCTCGATCGCGATCCCGAAGCCCGAGCTCACGAAGTAGTTCTGCGTGACCAAGAGATTCGAGTTCGAGATCCGCAAGCCCACCGAGCCGAGGTCGATGCTCCCGAGGACGGGATCACCCAGCAGTGGGCTGGCGATCGTGAAGCCGGAGATCTCGGTGTTGAGACCCAGGATGCTGAAGATGTTGGTCGCAGTCACCGTGGTGTTGGTGGCTCCGACGATCCCGGAGAGGGCCGAAGGGGCACGGAGCACGGTGTTGAGCGGGTTACCTCGAACGAAGTTCGTGGCTGTGCTCGATCGATCCGCTGAGAGCAGCTTCACGAGCGACTTCATCACCACGTTCTCGGTGTAGAGACCGGGCAACACCGCCACCACATCTCCCTGAACGGCATCGGCCATGGCCAGAGCGATCGTGGAGTAGGGGTTGTTTCGGGTCCCGACATCGGCCGATGCGTCGGTGACGTAGCTGCTGGCACCCACATACAATGTGTGCGCGAGGCCAGGGTTATAGACGACGTAGTCCGAGGTGAAATCGACTCCGCCAGCTCCGGTCGCCCCTCCCAGTGGATTGCCGGCGATGTCTCGGATCGTCTCGGTTCCTGTCCCCTTCAGGATCACCCGGTAAAGATTGTTCTCCAGGTTGGAGCCAAGAACGGAGAAGCTGATCCGCTCCGCACCCTTACCGCCAGTCGAGATCGGCGTGACGCCGATACCCTGCCAGTCGATTGGCACCTGAACATCGTCGGGGGTGCCGAACTGCTGGTCGGGACCAGCAGTGGTGACCAGCAACGTGTTGACGTTGAGGCTAGACGGGTCGAGATTCTTGTCGGACGTGAAGGTGAACGTCACCCGGTTCGAGGCGTCCGGCGTCAGCAAGGTCCCCTGCGTCGGTGACATCGAGGTCACCTTCGGCCCAGTGGTATCGACCACGAAACCCGTGTAGGACGCGGGGGTGAGGTCGGAGCTGTTGCCACCGTTGATCACTCGCACTCGGGCGGTCGAGTAGTTCCGGTCGTCTCCGCTCAGATTCGCGTTCAGGAATGTGTTCAGGATTGACCGAAGAATCCCGTCCGGGCCGACCGAGTAGGACGAGTCGGGCAGGGGACTCGTGTTGGTTACGAGGCCGGAGTTTGCCCCGTCTACACCGACAGTGATCGCGAAGTCGCCAAGGGCGTTCGTGAGCGCGGTGCCAACGTTCATGCGGTCGAACACGCCGTCGGACTTGGTGGAGATGTCCAGGACGACGAGTTGCCCTTGAACCGGGTTGATCGCCGGCTGGTTAACCGTGATCGAGCCGGTGAAAGTCGGAACGTTGTTGTAGGTGATGTAGTCCCGAGCGTTCGAGTCGCTCGGAGTGGACAACGCGAAGGTATTGGGCGCGATCTGAGCCGACTGGCTGTTGACCGTGAACTTGAGGACGAAGTTGCCGCTGGGGATACCGTCTCCCGAGGGCAATGGAAGAGTGGGGTTGTTCGGGTCGTTGTTCGCCGTGTTCTCACCGTCGAGGGCATTACCCTGGGGATCTCGGATGACATCCGAGCCGTTGCCCAGCAGGAAGATCCGATAGGCATCATCACTCAATACCACGCCCAAATCCGCCAGGTGAACGGTGAGGATGCTGGTACTGGGATTGAATTCAAGCTTGCCGGAGAGGTCGATGAACGTATCGGCCGAACTATTTCCATTACCGAAAATCCCGTCGCCACCTGAGGCCTGAAGCAGCACCGACCGGTTGGTGACGGTGCTGGGATCCAGGGCGTGGTTCATCACGAAGTCGATCGTGTAGGGCGTCTTGTTGGTCCCTGATGAACCACCGGCATTGTAGAAGTTCACTGGTGGGACGCTGGGATTGGGATCGATTTTGGCGGTCACCGCGGTGACCTTGGGTGGGTCGAAGACTCGTCGTTCGTAAGCACCGATATCGATCGAGGTGTTCGAGCCGAAACCGGTGTCGGGCCGAGTGGGGTCGTCGAGCCGCTGGAACCCAAGGGCGTCGAGCACGCCGCTGACGGGCTTGTAGTTGAAGGTACCCGGGTTGGACGACGGCCCCGAGACTCCCGAGGGGTCGGTGGTTAGAGTTGGCACCCACTGATCGAAGAACTTACGGTTCTCATATCCACGACCAGGAAGCAGAACCAGCTTGCGCGGATCCTGGATGTTGGCCTGCCCGCCGTTCGGGTTGACCCGGCCCGGGGTGGCCGGGAAAGTGAGGCTGTTCGGGTCGGTCCGAACGCTGACGCTGGTGGGGACCGGGCCTTGAGCCGTCTGGTTAACAATCTGAGTCACGGTTGGGAAGATCGCGTCTCCCGCGGCCAACGGCCCGATTTCACTCCGCGACGCGTCGATCGCGGCCGAGTTCGGCCCAAGCTGGAAGTTCAGGCTGGCGGGATCGAGGAAGTCGGGGTCGCCGATGATGGCGCCGGTATTCCCCAGGAAGCCGATTCCGCCGGACTGGATATTCACCGCGTTCTGCCAGAACAGGTTGTACTGTGCCTGGCTGCCATTGGCATAGCTCTCCGCGTTGATCGCCGCCACCGACGAGTTGGCGAAGATGTTGTTGATAGCGAGCCAGTACACGTGGTTGTACTGCGCATCCGAGGGACCAAAGCCAACAGTATGAAGCGCGGTGGGGTTGTTGTAGAACGTGTTATGCATCAACACGAGCGTATTCGGATTCTGCGACGCTCGCGGCGGCGACCCCTGATCCGAGTAGGCCTCGATCCCCACACTGGAATTGGAGATCGTGTTGCCGTACATGAACAGCACCACGCCCTGACCACGTTGGTTGTTGGTGGTGTCGCGAACCGGTCTTCCGACGAAGCCTGGTCCCCCCGGATTGGCGAGAGACGAGACGTCGCGGACCATGGCGTTCAGGTTTCGCGAATGGACGAAGACCGCCGCGTCGGAGAAGTACGCCAGGTTCGAATTCGAGATGGTCATCGCCGAGGCGGAGTTGAACTGGGTCAGCGGCGTGAGACCAAGCTTCTGCTGCTGGAAGCTCCCGCTCGAAGCGTCGGTATCCACGATGCCACCCCCCTGGATCTCGATCCGGGACATGTAGCGGATATCGGCGTTATCGATGATGTTTCCATCACGCGGGTCGAACAGGTTGTAGTCGGTCAGCGAGTTCGCACCGAAGAGAATGTTTCCACCGTCACCAGGGGCGGGTGTTGTGAGGTTACGGTTGGGGTCTCCGTTATAACGGTTGTAGATATTGAACATATCCACGCCGCGGACCGACTTGCCGACGGTCCCGTCTCGGAGCGAGGTGAGGATCACCGGAACGCGTTGCTGACCGGTGGCCTCGTTGCCGGGGATACCGACGAACCGAATCTGGCTTCCGACCCCTGCTTCGAGCGCCTGGGTGAAGGGGGTTGGGGGATCGACGCCATCGTCGCCCCCCACGGCGAATCCGGCCCCCACGTTCGTCGCGGCGCTATTGCCCGCCGAGGCTCCCACCGGGCCGAACGGCCTGGCGCTCGAGTCAACTCCGGGAGCCCAAGACTGGAAGTCGCTCATCAACTTGACGAGCGCCGACTCGCCGGGCCGGCCGATCCGAGTCCCATCCGGAAGTAAGGTGTCCGGCAGGTTACTCTGAACCGTGAGTGTGATCTGTGGCTTCCGCTGAGCGACGAAGCCGGTGGCGTCGGGAACGGGAGCGACCTTGCCTGGCTCGTAATCACCCGCCAGAACCACAGAGCCTCGAACGACATAGGTCAGGTCGGTCGCATCCCAAACCGCGTTGACCGACTGGTTGTAACCGCCTGCCCCGAAGGGACGCTCGATGCGTCGGATCGGTTGGTTCGGGTCGGTTACCACCTGGAAGACGTTGCTCGTCACCACCGCGAGCCCGTCAATGTCGTTCCCCTTCATCACGTTGCCGCGGAAGTAGGGGTGACCCGAGAGCAGTGGCCGCAGAGGATCGCCCGCGAGCAGGCCGTTGGGCTCGATCTGCATCGGGGTGTCGAGGTTGTCGTAGAAGTCGTTGTTGGTCACCATCACCTTGGTGCCCAACTCGTCCAGCCTCACACCCCCTGGATTGAATCCGCCACTATTCAACGGAGTGGAGAGTGGGGTATCCGAGGTGATGAAAGCAAGCACGGACTGGTTCGGCACGCTGACTTCCGGACCATTCACGAGTCCGCCACCGTAGCGGAACTCCGCTCGGTTCACGATCCCGACGGCACCCGACTGGTAGGAGACGCTCCCCCAACGAGCGAGCGCGGGGACGTTACCCGGAGTCGGCTGGTTGGCCCCTCCCGAGTTGCCCGAGTCGATCGCGGGGACGATGATCGTCGTCTGCTGAGTGACCGGGTCGAAGTAGGAGGTGGTGGCGGTGTTATCGTACAGCGAGGTGAAGAGAACCTTGGCGTCGCTCGCCGAGCTTGCCTTGAAGTTGGTGTTGGTGGTGCCGTCGGCGTTGATGGGTGCGTAGTTGTGGTCGAGGTCGAACGCATCGATATACGTACGACTGCCGATATTCATGCTCGCCTCGTGACTCACGACGGCGATGCCGGCACCTCGTTGCGACTTGACCATCATGCCGGGCTGAATGTAGAGACGAGACCCGACGAACTCCGTCTGTCCCCCCGTGTTCTGCAGCAGTTGCTGCCCCACCAGGAGCTGAGAGACAAGGATGTGGGGGAGCGGATCATCGAACGTGAAGTTGCGGGTTCCTCCCAGGATCGAGGGGTTATCCGGATAGAGGATCGCGTCCGACTGTTGAACCGCTCCCGTGGAATCCGCTCGTACGAGGATCCCGTTGAGGCTGTTCGACGAGGTAATCACGCGACGGAGGAGCGGACCGCGGGCGGTATCATCTTCGCGGAAGCTGTCGAAGTCCGCGGAAATCGAGGCGATGAGGTTGGAGCCCCGGCTTCCAGCGAAGGCGATCGTGGCATTCGCAATCGTCGGTCGGCTGTTATACAAGGTGATGGCGGAGGCCGGCTGGCCTTGCGTTTGGGGCACGGCGCCACCAGCATACCGGACATTCGCGAAGTTGAAGAAGGTTAGAGCGTCGTCGGCACCAGAGATCGCCCGGGAGTTGCCGACACCGTGCAGGCCTCCATCAATGGGGAACGAAACGTTCCGACCATTGCTCACGTTGTCGAAGTTTCGGAGGATAATCCCGCCCCAGTCGCCTGGCGCCGGCGTGTCTCGACCGAACGTGCCGTTGGTCTTGCCACCGACCGTCGCGTCCGCCCAGGATGTGATGTTGACCCGATCGTTCGGGTTGGCACCACCGAGGAGCTGAAGGGCACTCCCCTGATTCTGAACGTAGAGCGACGCGTTCTGAAGCTTCAAGGCCGAGCCTGGGTTGAAGACCAGGGTCGTATTGAAGGGGACCGAGGCGCTTCCATCGTTGATGGTGGTGCTGGGCCCGGCGGGGGCCTGGAGCACAAAGGTCTGCTGGATCGTCTTTCCGGTCACCGGGTCGAAGGTGGGGGTACCAGGCAGGGCCACCACCACCACCGGGCCTCGACGGGAAAGCTGCTCGGCGGCGTAGAGTGCCGATCGCGTGAACTTGCCGTCGCCGTTGCGGTCGAACTGGGAGTTGAAATTGAAGAAGTTATCCGTCCCGTTCGCCCCGCCGTTCGGGTCGAACGAGGGATTGCTCGGCACGTTGAGGGGGTTAACCTCAGGCGCGAGTGCGGCGTAGGGGCGTTCCCGGCTCCCATCGGGCATGGTGCTCGGAGAGAGGGGATCCTCGATGTAGTCGGGCTTGGCGAAGACGACGTTGCCGTTCGGGACGACCACGAAGCCGGTGACAAAGGCACCGCCGCCCACTCCATCGCCCGTCATCCCGACGCGGTACTGACCGTTCGGGAGCAAGGTCTCGTAGGAACCAGTCTCGCTAGGCGTTCCCAGGAACTCACCGTCGAGCTTGTTGCCGTAGATATCGAAGATGGAGTTGCCATCCGTATTCGGCATGTAAAGCCGGTAATGATCGGCCGCGAGCGTGGACGGAATCTCGAGGACCAGCCGGTCCCAGGCCACGTTTTCGCCGGGCGCGGGAGGATTGGCTGGGTCATAGACCCGGCCCGTCGCCTTGTTCACCAGCTTGATGGTGGTGTTGATGACGGTAAAGCCGGTTCCGGACGTTCCCTGGCCCGCGATTCCCAGCGTGCCGAAGTCGCCGTCGGAGACATTGCCCGCGCCTGGGTTGAGCGAGCCGACCAGTTGGATGACGCCCGTATAGTCGCGAGCGGCCAGGGGGTTCGAGAAGTCGAAAACAAACGCCCCTGGAGGCGCCTCGGCGCGCGGCATCTGGCCGGCGGCCGGGAGCTCAAAGTAGGACCGAGGCCCACCGATCACCTGGGAGCTGCTTCCCGTGTAATCTCGGAGAGCCTGGACGTTTGTCAGGTAAGTTGACTGATTCTGAACCTGGAGCTTGATCTTGAAATCGACCGAACCGGTGTGGTTCGTGTTATCCAGGTCATTCCCGGCGGCGTCCTTGATACCCGCGTAGTTCTTGCCGCCGCTGGATCCCGAGCTGTGTGCGACCAGCTCGTACGTCCCGGCCGGCAAGCCGGAGCGGAAGGTCAGGTCAATTCGCCCCGCGTAAGGATCCGAGGTGCTGGTCCGACCTGGGTTTCCAGTGAAGGTGACGCTGTCGGTGGAGACGTACTTGGCGCTCTCGATGTAGTTGCTCGCGTCGAAACCCGTGTCGACGTTGATCAGCGAGTAGTTGCTGATATTGGTCGCGGTAACTGGGTCGAGAGCACTGTAGAGAACCTGGGGCGGGGTCGCCAGGCTGCCGGTGGGCGGATTCATCTCATCAAGCACATTGAGCGAGATGGATGAAAGGTTTGAGATCGGAATGCCGGTACTCACCAGCGGAAGGCTATTTCCCCCCGGAGTCAAGGAAGCCGAGAAGACGATTGGTCCCGTCCGATCGACTCGGAACGAACTGCTGTAGACAGAGGAAAGACCGGGGAGCGGTGGGGAGTCGGGCTGGCCGATCACCACGACCCGCACGGTGTTGTACCCCTGAAGGAGCCCGCCGGGAGGCTGAATCACGAAGCTACCATTGGCGTCGGTCACCGCGGTGACATCCACGCGACCAGTGAAGCCGCGGTTGCCGCCTCCGGGGTTAAGCTGCTGACCAGGTGCGATGGGGGCATAACCATCAAATTGAGCCACGACGGTCAACCCGGCGACCGTGCCCGGGAACCCCGCGCCAACCTGACCGATGAAGACCGGCTGGATCGCGTTCGTGTTCCGGTCACCCTTGATCCCCGAGTCGGATAGATCCTTCAGTTGGAGCGAGGTCACGACCGGAGCGATGAGGTTCTTCGTGCCGTAGAACTGGGAGAAACGTCGTTCAAAGTTGGGGTTGGAGCCGTTGCCCGAAGGGAAGACCCCGTTGAAGAAGCCATCCAGGAAGTTGCCCGCCAGGTCCCGAACACCCGTACTCCCGTTATCGCCAGCGGTAACAATCAGCACATACTGGTCGGTTGGGAATTGAGCCTGGTCAAGCGCGCTATAGTCCAGCGTCGCTGTGTTGGTACTCGCGTCGTAAGTGATCTTCAGACGCGGGTCGGCGCTCAGGTTGACATTTGAGGGGTTGCCGAAAACTCCGGAAGAGCCCGCGCGGGCCAGTACAAAGTTCGCCGCGTTGATCGTCTCGGGACGGACTGCCTCGCTGAACTGGACCGTGATGACCCGGCCGTTCATCGTGGTGTTCAGGATGCGAGGTCCGGTCGTGTCGTTCAGGTTAAAGACCGAGGTCTTCGACTCGGTCAGCGGCTTACCTTCGGCCGAGACGATTCCACCCTGGATGACGTAAGTGAAGTCGCCGTAGGCGACGAGTCCCAGCCCACTCTGAATGTTGATCGGGAAAGCGACGGTGGTCGGATGCTGGGGATCGTCCACGCCGAATGGGCGACCGACCGTCACTCCCACATTGAGCGGGAGGAACGTGAAGACCAGGTTCGCGGAAGTGATGCTGTTGATATCGACCGCGGAATTGAACGTGACGAGGATCTGGCGCGGTGCTTGAGTCACCGACTCGCGATTGGCAGGCGTGGTGGAGAGTACCTGAAGCCCTCCCACCAGGCTCACGGCCTTCACCGAGTCGATCATGCCGAAACCGCCCTGAACGTCCCACTGGCCAGTGGAGGCCCCATTCAAGGGAGAGGCCGAGGCGATCATCGCATTGCGAATGTCGGTTGGAGTCGACGTGGGAGCTCGTTGCAACATCAAGGCTGCAACCGCGGCCGCGTTCGGAGCAGCGGACGAAGTACCGAAGAAGCTAGGCAGATTCTGTGAGAGATTGGTCGGGGTTGAAGGCTGCCCAACCCCAGGGCGTGACGTATCAATCACGCTGCCGAAGAAGGTCGTGTTGCCCCCATCCGGCGCGGAGATCACCGGGGTCTGTCGCAGTTGGGGCGAAGGGAAGGGAATCCCCAGTGAGTTGTACTTGATAATCGCTGGGCCGTATGAGCTGAATGGCTCGGAGCGGACCGGATTCGGGGGCGGGGTGTTCGTTGGGTTCGTTCCCCACCAGGGTACGGCTCCGACTCCAATCGCACTGCTGGACGTGGGATGTCCGAAGGTGGTGGGGTAGTATGTTCCCCCGGCGCTCCCGAACTGCTTGGAGATTGAGCTGATTGAGTCGAACCAGTCACCAATCTGGACGTAGCCGGGATCTGCGCCAGATGTCACCCGGATCGCGACGAAATACGTAGTGTTTGGCTGAAGCGTCGCGAGGCTCACGAACTCGTAGGGGCTTCGCGTCGCGATGTTGTTCGATGTTCCCGAGGCTACCACATTTCCCGACGCGTCCAGGACGTAGATGTCCAAGTCAGACGTCACGCCGTTGGTGGTATACCAGGGCTGGTCGAACTGAAAGTTCAGGCCGGCGTTCGGATCTAAACGCGAGTTCGTCGTAATGGGAAGCAGGGTCGCCGTTCCCCCGTTCCCATTGAAGTTCATATAACGACCAGCGGGAAGCGAGCCTGGGGTCGCGTTCACGCCTCGGAACTGGGAGAGGTAGCCTAGATCCGCGCTGTTGCCAGCCGCGCTAAAGTAGGAGACGCCCCTCTGCTGGGTCACGTCGATGATGGCCTGGGAGATCAAACCGTCCTGGAACATCGGCTCCATGCGATAGCCGATGTCATCGACGATGACCTTCGCACCCGCTTCGTTGGCTAGGCGTCGAATATTCGTGGCGAAACCGACCTCGCCGTTCCAGGCCGTCGCGAAGGCCAGGGAGGCCCCGGGAGCGATGTCGTAAATGTTCTCGAGCATCGCGCGACCTTCGTCGCTCGATCCCGCGGGGCCGTCCTCCAGAATCCTCACTCCGCTGGGCAGATCCCCTGTCGAGACAGAGTCGGCAAGTCCGTTTCCGAGTTGGTTGGCGCTGTCGGATAGCACACCGACCGTCACCCCCGCGCCATTGACTCCGAACTGCTGACGGGCGACATTGGCGTTGAGCGTCGTCTCCGCTTGGTTGTTGGCTTGGCCCTGGTAGCTGGTGGTAGGAGTGCCAATGGGAGCAAGGCCAACCGTCTGGGTCGAGGTCGACACAGTCAGAAGTGCGGAGATCGGCAACAACCCTTCCGCGATCGAGCGGGACGGGTCCGTGGCGGTGACTTGCATGCCTGCCGTCTGGAGGCTGCTGAGGAACTGGTTGAAATCACCCGTTCCTTTCACGTCCACACCAACCGAGTTTCCGGTGATGCGGATCTGTGGGAAAGCTTGCGCGACGCGAGAGCCGTCCCCACCGAAATTTTGATAGGCCTGATAGACCTTGATCAGTTCGACGCCGGCATTGGCCATCGGACCGTTCTTAACGTCCGCGATATCACTCGACGAGGGAAACCAGGGAACGGGTCCGCTTCCATCGAGAAGTGTTCTTTCCTCAAGCTGGTCGAACTTGAAGAAATCACGGAACCGCTGACCATTGGCACCTCGACGCCGATCGGGCCCCTGGTTGCGCTTATTGGGCTTGAAGCTCCCCATCGACTTTACTCCCCGGTAAGTCTCGGAGTCCCTCTTCACGTCTCCCCGGACACCCTACGAATTCGGGTTGCCGAAGGCCGATTCTCGGGAGGCTCCAATGTGTTCAAGGTGATTCCGCGTGTCTCAATTCAGGTTTTGCACTCGCACCGCGGGCTCTCGCCTCTCCGCGAAAAGAACCCACGCTTGCCGCCACCAATCAACGCTCGTCGTTTTGGCTGATGCTCGCTCCAGGCTCTCCATCGATACCCACCTTCGAGCTTTTGACCTCACCCAGCGACCAGCCCCCATACATGTATCTGGGCTGGACCTGACGTACTTTTGTCCAAATCGTTAGGTATGTGTCCGAATGACCCATGAATTCCATTTAGCAAGATTGTATCGTCGTGAATGATTGACTACATGCACGCAGTCAATCATTCACAAGGATTCCACGGGCGTCAAGGGTGTAGTGGAAGAATTCGTGAGCGATGTGGATTCGGTGGTGTGCGACGGGCGAATTCACGCGGCCACGGCATGCGTGGGCCACGGTTCAGTTAGGAGTGTGCCCTGCCGAATAGGGGGAGTCAAACGACGGAAGGAATTAGAGATGGATTGAGAAACCAGTCTTGCGGGTGGGACGTGCTACAACTTGTGGAACGCTCGATTCGAGGTGACCCATGGTGTCGAATGCGAAGGTCTATCGGCCGAACCTGGGCCGAGAAGCAGGGTTCCAGAGGGCCGGGCCAAGTGGCCCGGGATCCGTTTCAGGGGCAATCGGTGTCAGATCGACGAAGATTTCGGTCGCGTATCAAATCGTCTCGATCCGGGAGTCTGGTCAAGCGAGGTCCAGAAGTTCCTCGATTCTTGGAGTCTCAACTCCGTGAGCGCTAAGCGCCTCAAGCAGTTGTGCGACCTCTTGATATTGGATGGCCTGGAGCCCGGCCAGTCTGGCCCCTTCCACGTTCTCAGGCATGTCGTCAATGAAGAGACATTCGTCTGGTGACGCACTCGCAGCCTGAGCGCAGGCCAGGTAAAACGCGGTGGACGGTTTCAGGTGGCCAATCTCGTACGATAGGATCAACCCATCAAAATAGCCGAGCGTCTCCGCGAATTGCCCCTTGAACTGGCGAGCATGCACTTCGTTTGTGTTCGACCCCAATATCAGTGAATATCCCTTCGCTTTGAGGGACTGAATCAGCTTTCCCACCGGTTCGTTTGGCCAGAAGATGTTGGACCAGGCGAGAGCGAACTCCTCCGGCGAGACCGTCAGTTCAATAAGGCCGCAGACACGCTCGGCGAACTGAATCGAATCGATCGAACCCTGCTCGTACGATTCAACCACTTTTCCGAAGCCACGACTGCGAGCGAGCTCCAACAACTCCTCGCCCGAGAGGCCCAGGCGCTTTCCTAGCAACTCGCACGCTCGCGTGTAGTCAAAGAATCCAACCACGTTTCCGAAGTCGAAAATCAACGCGGGTCGACGCATTCCTTTATCTCCAAACAGGGTCCCAAGAACCCAAGGGGACCTTCGATTGCTCACGCGTGGTGGAGAGTCACCACCTAATCACGGGTTTTCGGATGGTTGCGAGCGCAGCCATCCCGGCTACCCTTTCCAGGAAACTCCATTTCGGTACCAACGACCACTTTCGAGGCCAATCAGGCCGTTCGCTGAATGCAGCACTTCTTCAATAAACACGAATGCTTTCAATTGCTCCGGTTCAGGTTGTAAAGCTTGCAAGAAATTTGTCGATTTTTCTCAACAGGGAACCTAGTTAAGCAAGGCTGAACTAGGCTTCAGCAGGAGTAGGCGAAACGCCATTCAACGTACGGAGATCCAAATGAACGGTTTAGTGATGATTGAGGCTTTGCAATGCGACGAGTTCGTAACCCACGTTACGCACCCGAGTTTCTAGAGCGAAAGCTGAGCCCTTCCGGATATCCTGGAATCGCTCCTCCCGCCGAGGTTGCTTTCGCTGGG
>Ga0182745_1000809_pt1 | contig 32144 bp, 25 predicted proteins | sample eDN3rd30CKraftBY_FD_128523 | JGI IMG/M metagenome (GOLD analysis project Ga0182745, IMG submission 128523) | Enriched backyard soil microbial communities from Emeryville, California, USA - eDNA 3rd pass 30_C Kraft BY (version 2) (version 2) | ecosystem: Environmental > Terrestrial > Soil >... | reverse complement strand
GGATGGTGGGAATGCTGGCAATGCAGGAGCAATTGCCAGCGGACGGCGGCAACAGGTCGCTGGCAATGCAGGAGCAATTGCCAGCGGACGGCGGCAACAGGTCGCTGGCAATGCAGGAGCAATTGCCAGCGGACGGCGGCAACAGGTCGCTGGCAATGCAGGAGCAATTGCCAGCGGACAGCGGCGCGCAACAGGCCGCGCCGCTGCTCAGATTCAGCTGCCGTCCTGGCTACTACCGCTGGTTCTTTCGCCGCGCCACTTCATACAGCGTGACCGTACCGCTGATCTCATTCGCCACCGCCAGCAGCGCAGCGCGAGTCGGGCTGTCCTTGGCATCGATGAAGATCACCCCCTCGGGGCCCAGGTCCTTGGCCGCTGACGCGGTGGCGGGTTCGGCCGAGAAATCGCGATTGTTCACGTAATCGACGAAGACCGGTGAGTGCGGCCGCGTCACGTCATAGATCATGATCCCGCCCATGCGCTCCAATCCGATGAAGGCATAGGTGCGCTCGCCGACCGTCCCCACCGTGACCGCTTCCGGCTCCGGCCCCTTGTTGTCGGAGCGGCTGTCGAAGCTGCGGTCGTCGTTGCTCGCGTTGAAATACTTCGGGTTGCGCGCGGCGATGATGCGCTCGAAGTCGCTGCCGCTGTCGAACACCAGCGAGCCGTCCAGGCCCCAGATGGCGAATGAACGCCCGCCGAGCGTGTACAGCGCATCATAATCGCCATCGCCGTCCACGTCGCCCAGGCTCTTGGTGACATTCAGTCGGCCCAGACTGGCATTCTTCTGCAGCTCGGCTGCGTTCGGGAAGGCGCTCGGGTCCAACTGCAACGAGCCCACTCGCGCCTCTTCGGAGAATCCCGGCCAATCGCGGGCATCGCCTTCGTTGGCCGTGATGAGATAGCGTGCCCGCGCGGCGCCGCGGCCTGCAGTGAAGGTCGCGATTGCGTCCGACTGGTACATGCCGAACACCGGCCAGGAACGAATGTCGATCTGGTCGTCCCGGTCCGATGCGTCCAGGCCGGGCACACCCACGATACCCAGCACCACTTCCTCGGGCACATAGCCGGGCGCCAGTGTGAACCGTCCCGTGGCGTTGTCGATGACGATACCGGCCACGCCGAAGTCGTTGTCATTGATCAACGCCAGCTGGCCGGAGTCGAGCAGGGCCAGTCCTTCCACTTTCTCGACGCCGGCATATCCCGCCAGTGCCAGGTCCACGTGCAGTTTTTTGCCGGCGGGCACTATTCCCACCGAGGCAAGTTCTTCGGCGGTCATCTGATCGACGCTCTTTGCCGTCCCTCCCACCATGAACGAGCCCACGTTGGAAATGTCCGTGGCACCCTCGAGCGACATGGCATAGACCTTCTTGTCGATGGTGTCGAGCGGATCCTTCGACACTGCGTCATCGTCACGCTCCAGCACGAGGAATCCGCCACTGGGCATCGCGACCGCGTCGCCGATCTTGTCGGCGCGCGTATCGTCCGGGCCGGTGGCGGGGGCGTTGTCCATCACATACAAGAACTGCCGCGTAGTTCGTGTCGCCAGGTCGAACTCGACCACACGCACGTTCTGCATGGCGTTCAGCACCGAGTTGCCCAGCGTGGCCGGATTGCGCAGCGGGCTTTGCACCCATGCATAAAGTTTGCCGTCTTGCAGTGCAATCGCCTCGAAGCCGCGGTTCTGACGGCGTTGTGCAATGACTGCCGGCAGTGCTTCGGTGCCGAACTTGCCGGCAACGCCAGGCGCCGGCGTCGGCAGGCCCGCGGCCGCGTGCGTGCCGGCCGGAATCAGCCGTTCGATCAGTCGGCCCGACTTGCTGAAATGATAGATCGAAGGCCGATACTCGTCCGCCATCCAGAACGAGCCGTCCGGTGCCACCACGATACCCTCGAAATCGCCGCCGAGCGCATCCAGCGGCAGCACGTTGTCCCTCAAGTCCACCGGCACTTCGTCGTTGTAAGGCTGGTTGGCGTCGGGGGACAACGCGGTGTTGGCAACGCCGCTCAGCAGCCGTCCATCCTGGGCTCGCAGGGCGATCTGTTCGCTCAGTTCGAACCTGCCGTTGGCGGGATCCAAGGTGAACCGCACGATGCGCGGATTGAATTTCGGCAGCAGGAACGGCCGGCGGATGCCGGTGGGTTCGCCGTTCGGGCCGCGGTCGGTGTGGGTGATGAACTTGAGCTTGCCGTCGCCGGTGACGCCTTCGTAGGCGAGTCCGGAGAATCCTCCCAAACGCAACGTCTGTCCGGCGGCCGTGGCCCCGATGCTCGGGCGCTGTTGCCATTCGTACGTGGCCGCGACATGCGCGGTCGTACTGTAATCCTTGAATCCAAGGGGGCGCAGCCGCACCACCCGGGCCGCTTCGATGTCGATCTCGGCGATCGCGTTGTTCTCCTGCAAGGTGACAAAGGCGCTGCGCGAGTCCTCCGAGACCGTGATGTACTCGGGTTCCAGGTCCTGCGCCGCATTGGCCCCCGGACCGTAAATGCGAATCCCCTGCGCCCGCAGCCCGGCCTCCTGGCCATTGAAGCGTGTGAATCCCGCCGTGCGCACGTCGCTGTCGCGCAGCCTGCGAATTTGCACCAGGCTCCTGGGCACTCGCAGCACGCTCACCGAGCCTTCGGGGTCGGCTTCCCCAGGGCCGTAGCCGCTCGGCTCGCCTTCGTTGGCCACCAGCACATACTTGCCATCGGGCGTGAACGTCACCATGTCGGGCAACGACCCGACGCGCACAGCGGTGAGCAGCTCCCCTTTCACATCATACAAAGCCACCCGCCCGGCCTCGGTCTTCGGCTTGCTTTCGATAGCCACGGCCACCAGCCCGTCGCGGACCGCCACACTGTTCGGTGAGCCAAACTTCGCGGTATCGATCGTCGCCACCTTCACCGGCGAGCGTGGATCGCGCACGCTCAAAATATCCACCGTCGACGTGGCAGCATTCACCACGAACATTCGCCGCGAAGCCGCGTCGTAAGCCACGATTTCCGCTGAGCCCGCGCCGCCCGCCTGGTACGTGCCGAGCGGCTTGAGCGTGATCGACGGCTCGTCCCCATGCTCCCGGCCGTGGCGGCTGTCGTACGAGTCGCCCTCATGGCTCGCGGCGGCTCCCGCCGCACTCGTCAAGATGAAAGCCACTGCGGCAGAAATAGAGCACCGGGCAGCGCGACCGAGCATTGAGAGTCCTCCAGGCAGGCGAATGAGAAAAGCAGTCGTGTGCGATTACAAAGTCCGGCTGTTACAAGTTCATGACGAGCCCTCGAATCATTCCCTTGCGTGGCGGGGCGGTGTCGCCACAATTCGCCACAATCCTTCGCCAGCCCGCCATTCCCCGCGCGGGTTTGTGTCGCCATCCCGGCTTTGAATAGGTCCCGTGACGAGACGGTTGGGACCAAAGCTGGGAGACACATCATGTTCAAGCAAGCGTTGATTGGAGCGGTGGCCATTGCATTGAGTGCGGGTGCGGCGCACGCCGGAGACCCCGTCGACAACCAGTCGGCCAATAACAAGCTCACCAAGGAAGAGGGCGTCGGCATGCTCAGCGGGGCCGCCACCGGTGCTCTCGTCGGCGGACCGGTGGGTGCCATGGTGGGCTTCATGGTCGGCGGCATCATGGGTGACAGCATCGGCACCGCCAAGCGCGCCGAGCTGCACGCCCAGCAGCTCGAACGCGAGCTGATCGATACCCGGGTCGCCTTGACCGAGGCCAGCGAGCGTGCCGGCGGCGATGCCATGCTCGATCAGCTCGCGCAGCGTCTACAGGCCGACGTGATGTTCCGCACCGGCAGTGCCAGTGTGAATGACAACGTCGCCGCCAAGTTGGCGGCGCTTGGCAAGCTGCTGGCCGCCCACTCACAGCTCTCGGTACAACTGAGCGGATTCGCGGATCCGCGCGGTAACCCGGAGAAGAACCTGGAGCTGTCGTTGTTGCGAGCCGACGCTGTGCGCGAAGCTTTGATCAAGGGCGGCGCCGCTCCCGGGCAGATTCGCCTGGCGGCCTACGGTGCCGATCTGACCACGGCCGAGAAAGGCGATCTCGAAGCCTATGCCTGGGAGCGTCGCGTCAGCCTGGCCATTCGCCCGGCAGTCGACCCCAACGCGGTTTCGGTCGCCCAGGCCGGCGCCGAGTTGCACTGACCCTGATGACGGTCAAGGCCGGCACAGGGACGTGCCGGCCGGCGGCCGAAGCGAGCTTGATATGTGCCTGGCAGGCATTGATCTACAATCGAGGATGACTCCATGTTCAGCGAGCATCGCCATGACCCAGTTACAGTCCGCGGCGGTTCCGACCCTCGTCGACTTCACCGTGGCCGAGCCCGAGACGACGGTCGCGACGCCTTCTCCCGACCGGCTGCTGGAAGGCACGCCACAGACCGTGACACGCAATTTCTTCATCGATCCGACGGGACAGCTGTTCGCCGGGATCTGGGAGAGTTCGCCCGGCCGCTGGCGGGTGAGCTACACCGAGACCGAGTTTTGCCACATTACGCGCGGCTCGGTGAACATTTCGAACGAGCATGGCTACAACCGGACCTTCAAGGCCGGCGACTCCTTTGTGATTCCATCGGGCTTCGCTGGCGTCTGGCATGTGCTCGAGCCCATGAGCAAGCTGTATGTGATCTTTGAGGTTGTCGCGCAGTAGCCAGGCGAGTGTTGGCCGGCTCGTGCCTCGAAGTGGCGCAACGGCGCGAGTCCATGCGTATCGATGGGGCATGAAACGCGCTGAGCGGGCCGGACCGCTGCCGTGCGCTCTCACCAGGTGACCGTAACGATGCTGGCACATTTGCTGCATCGGCGTATTCGCACGCCGCGCCGTCTGGCGCGTTACTTCGTCACCATAGAAGAGGGCGCCCCATGCGAATTCAACGCAACAGGACGATTCCTGCGATCGCGTTCGGCCTCGTCGCGCTGACAGGAACCGCCAACGCGCAGTTCAGCTCGGCCTGGACCTTGGCCAGCGACTATGACTATCGCGGCATCACGCAGTCCGATGAGAATCCCGCGCTGCAGATCAGCTTGGATTATTCCCACGCCAGTGGCTGGTACCTCGGAGCGTGGGCCAGTAACGTCAAATTCCAGGGCTATGACGGCCGGCTCGAGTTGGACCTGGCCGGCGGATTCACCGGCACCACGCAAGGTGGACTCGAGTGGGATGCCGGTTTGATGTGGTACACCTATCCCGGCTCCGCCGCTACCGAGAGCCAAGCCGGGCTCGCCGACTTTCCAGAAGTCTATTTCGCGCTCGGCAGGGGGCCGGTCCGGGGCAGGATCCGGTACTCCCATGACTTCAGCGGCACGGGCGAGACTGGCCTGTACGTCGAGGTGAATACCAAGTTCCGGTTGCCGAGCCACTTCTGCGTGCTCGCGCATGTCGGTCACAGTAGCGGCAGGGCCATCGACAGGTTGTACCAGGCGGCCTATGTCGATTACTCGGCGGGCATCGGCTACAGCGCCGGCAATTTCGACCTGGCACTGCGCTACCTGGGCAATGACACGGACCCAGCTTTCGGCTATCGCGGCCGAGCCATGGTGACCATCGAAACCAGGTTTCCCTGGCGGCACGCCGCGGACTAGCTGCGTCGCGCCGTCAGCATTCTATTGCGTGACAGGAAGTGTTTATAATAATAAACACTTCCTGTCAGAGCGGTGGTCGCATGAGCATCGATGTCGGTAGCCATCTCAAGTCGGTACGCATCATGTACGGCCTGTCGCAGCGCGAACTGGCCAAGCGGGCCGGGGTGACCAATGGCACCATTTCGCTGATCGAGCAGAATCGCGTCAGCCCCTCGGTCAGCTCGCTCAAGAAAGTGCTCGACGGCATTCCGATGTCGCTGGCCGAGTTCTTCACCCTCGACCTGCAGTCCAGTCCCCAGGTGTTCTATGGCCGCGACGAGTGCACCGACATCGGCGATCATGAAGTGTCGCGGCGGCTGGTGGCCGCCAAGCGCCCGCATCGCTCCATGAGCCTGATGCACGAAAGCTATCGGCCCGGTTCGGACACCGGTGCCGGCATGCTGAGCCACAATGGCGAGGAGGGCGGTATCATCTTGAGTGGCAGGATCGAGCTCACCGTGGGCGGCCAGAACCGGGTCCTGGGCCCGGGCGACGCCTACTATTTCATGAGTTCCGTCCCGCATCGATTTCGCAATCTGGACAGCCAGGTCTGTGAGATCATCAGCGCCAACACTCCGCCGACCTTTTGAGCACCGCCGATGAAAGTCACCGTTGCCGCCACCCAATTCGCTTGCAGCAGCGACCGAGAACGCAATCTCGCCACGGCTGAGCGCCTGATTCGCACGGCGGCTGCGCAAGGCGCCAATGTCATCCTGATCCAGGAACTGTTCGAAACTCCCTATTTTTGCAAGGACCATGACACCCGCTACTTCGATCTGGCGCTGCCCATCGAAGACAATCCCGCCGTCAAGCGCTTTCAGGAGCTGGCGCGCGAGTTGAGCGTGGTGCTGCCGGCCAGCGTCTACGAGCGCGCCGGCAATGCGTTCTACAACACCGTGGCCATGATCGATGCCGACGGCAGCCGGCTGGGCATCTATCGCAAGGCGCACATTCCCGAAAGCCCCGGCTATCACGAGAAATTCTATTTCTCGCCCGGCGACACCGGGTTCAAGGTCTGGCCGACCCGGTTCGGCACTCTGGGCGTGGCGATCTGCTGGGACCAATGGTTTCCCGAGAGCGCCCGCGCCATGGCGTTGCAAGGTGCGGAAATCCTGTTCTACCCAACTGCGATCGGCGCCGAGCCGCAGGATGCCAGCATCGATTCCCGCGATCATTGGCAACGCACCATGCAGGGACACGCCGCCGCCAACGTGATGCCGCTGGTGGCTTCCAACCGCATCGGCACCGAACAGGGCGAGCGTTGGACCGTCATGTACTACGGTTCCTCGTTCATCGCCGATCACACCGGCGCCCTGGTCAAACAGGCCGACCGCGCCAGCGAAAGCATTCTTACCGCCAGTTTCGACCTGGACGCGATTCGCGAGTATCGCCGGGCCTGGGGCGTGTTCCGCGACCGCCGGCCCGAGCTGTACGGGCCGCTGCTGACGCTCGACGGCCAAGCGCAGCGTTGATGCAATTCTTCGCTTCCTGTCCTCCGGGGGTTGCCGATCTCACCGCCGCGGAATTGCGTGACTGCGGTGCGACGCAATGTCGTGAGTTCAAGCTGGGCGTGCAGTTCGAGGGCACGCTCGAAACTGCCTATCGGGCCTGCCTGTGGTCGCGCACCGCCAGCCGCATCCTGATGCCGTTGGGTTCTTTCGCCGCCGCCACGCCCGAAGCGCTGTACGACGGTGTCAAAGCCATCGCCTGGACCGACCACATTAGACCGGCCGGCACCCTGGCGGTCGAACTGGCGGGTGCGACCAGCGGCATTACGCACACGCACTTTGGCGCGCTCAAGACCAAGGACGCCATCGTCGACCACATTCGTGAGCGCACCGGCGAACGTCCTTCAGTGAATCTGGATCAGCCGGACGTGCGCATCGACGTGCGCCTGGATCGCGATCGCGCCACGGTCAGTCTCGATCTGTCCGGTGAAAGTCTGCACCGTCGTGCGTATCGCGCACGTGGCGTCGCCGCTCCGCTGAAGGAAAATCTCGCGGCGGCGATTCTGTTGCGCTGTGGCTGGCCCGCACTGGCGAAGGAAGGTGCGGAACTGCTCGACCCCATGTGCGGCTCCGGCACCTTGCCGATCGAGGCGGCGCTGATGGCGCTGGATATTGCGCCGGGCTCGATGCGCAGCCATTTCGGCTTCATCGGCTGGGCGGGGCACGATCGCGAATCGTGGCGCCGCTTGGTGGAGGAGGCCAAGGAACGCCGGGCCGCAACCGCCGGCAGCCGCATCGTGCTGCGGGGCTATGATCAGGATCCGGGCGCGGTCCGGGCCGCGCTCGACAATGTGGAGCGCGCCAGGCTGCGTGGCCTGGTGCATATCGAGCGTCGCGACCTGGCGCAATTGACTCACGAAGGCGGCTCCAGCGGCCTGCTGGTCACCAATCCTCCCTACGGCGAGCGCATCGGCGACCAACAGCATCTGCAATCGCTCTACGAATTGCTCGGCCAGAAGCTGCGCGAGCATTTCGAGGGCTGGAAGGCCGCTGTGTTCACTGGCAATCCGCCGTTGGCCAAGGCCATCGGCATCAATGCGCGTCGCAGCCATACCTTGTTCAACGGGCGTATCGAGTGCCGCTTGCTGCGCTTCGAGGTGGAGCCGGCGGATTACACCGGCGCCGCGCGACCGGCTCGTACGCAGGAGCAGGAAGACGAAATCCGCAATCGTCCCGGCGCACAAATGTTCGCCAACCGGCTGCGCAAGAACCTGAAAGCCGCTCTGGAGTGGGCGCAGCGCGAACAGGTGGACTGTCTGCGGGTGTATGACGCCGACATGCCGGAGTACGCCTTCGCCATCGATCTGTATGGCAACGGCAAGGGCGACCAATGGGCTTATGTGCAAGAGTATGAAGCGCCACGCACCATCGCGCAGGATGCGGTGCGTTCACGGCGTCGAGAAGCGCTCTCGGTCATTCCAACCGTGCTGGAGTTGCCGAAAGAACGTATCCATCTGCGGCAGCGGCGTCAGCAGAAAGGCGTCGCCCAATACGAAAAGGTGGCACAGGAGCGGGAATTCCAGGACGTCCGCGAAGGCCGCTATCTGTTGCTGGTCAATTTCCACGATTATCTGGATACCGGGCTGTTCCTGGATCATCGGCTGACGCGCCAGCGGGTCGGTGCCATGGCGCGCGGCAAACGCTTCCTGAATCTGTTTGCCTACACCGGTGCCGCTACGGTGCACGCCGTTGGCGGCGGCGCGGTTTCGTCCACCACCGTGGACATGTCACGAACCTATCTGGAGTGGGCCAAACGCAACTTGGCCATCAATCATCTGGCGGGGCCGGAGCACGGCTTCGTGCAGGCCGACTGCCTCGCCTGGCTGAGAGACCAGGGCGACCAACCGCGCCGCTACGATCTGATGTTCATCGATCCTCCCACGCATTCCCGCTCCAAGCGCATGGAAGACGATTTCGACGTGCAGCGCGACCATGTCGATCTGCTGATGCTGGCGGCTGGCTTGCTGGCGCCGCAGGGCGTGATCGTTTTCTCCAACAACTACACCCGCTTCAAGCTGGATCGCGAAGCGTTGGGCGCATTCCAGATCGAGGATCTCACCACGGCCACCCTGCCTTGGGATTTCCGGCGCAGTCCCCGCATTCATCAATGCTTCGCCTTGACGCTGACGGATGCAACCAAGCTCGCGGCGCCGCGTCAGCCCACCGCATCGAGCGCGTTCATAAAACGTGGCGCCGACCCGGACCGCCCATTCCGAACCGGCGGTCCAAAACCGGGTGCTCCGCCGCGCCGCCGCTCTTGAGTTTCGGATGGGCAGCCTTCTCTGTCTTGCGCCCGAGTCCCCATCCTTCTAAAATGGCCGGCTGAAAGCCCCCTGTATAGTTCTCGCGGTCTGCCGGGACTAACTTCGTAAGCGTTTTCAATTCTGTACAGAGCATTGTTGCCAGGTTCCGTCATGAGCGATCCGTTCCAGTTGCGCTTCCATCCCAAGTTGGGTCCGGTGATCTACGATCCCGTTGCGCAGATGGGACTGGCCCCGGAACAGGTGCGCCTGTTCAAGGTGGGCTCGATGGGTGCCACCACGTTCCTGCGCTCCATCGTCAGCAACGACTTGACGGATTGCACCGAAACCCAGGGCGTCGAGTACGCCGAGGTCTTGAACACCTATCGCACCGCGCGCGGCGCCCGCCGCAAGCCGTATTGCGAAAAGTGCCGCCGCCATTTCGGTTCGGTGGATTTCACTGTGTGCAAGGATTGCGGTGCCATCCGTTGTACCTGTGGCACATGCAGCTGCGTTTCGACCAGCCGACGTCGCAAAGCCGCCTGAGCGGCCGGCCCCCGCCCGCCGATCATCTGATCGGCCCCCAAGACTCAAACATTGAACATTTTCCGCGCCTTCACGCTCGAGGCCGCACACCGCCTGCCCAACGTTCCGGCCGGCCACAAGTGCGAGCGGCTGCATGGACATTCGTTCCGCATCGAGCTGCACGTCAGTGGTGAAGTCGATCCCCACCGTGGCTGGGTGATGGATTTCGCCGACGTGCGCGCCGCCTTCCAGCCCTTGTTCGAGCGGCTGGACCATCATTATCTGAACGAAGTTCCGGGGTTGGAGAATCCCACCAGTGAAAACCTGGCGCGCTGGATCTGGCGCGAACTCAAGCCGGCCCTGCCCCTGTTGAGCGAAGTGGTGGTGCACGAAACCTGCACCAGCGGCTGTGTATATCGCGGCGATTAGAGCAAGTCGCGCAGCCGATACCACATCATGGCCAGCACCAGCGCCGGTGTGCGCAGTCGCTTGCCGCCGGGGAACGGGCGGTGCCTGATGCGGGTGAACAGGTCGAAGCGTTCTGCCTGGCCGGCAATCGCTTCAGCCACCAGCGCGCCGCCCAGACCGGTCAGGGCCATGCCATGCCCCGAAAACCCCTGTAGGTAATAGACATTGGGCGCCAGCCGACCGAAGTCCGGGGCCCGGTTCATGGTGATGTCCACGTAGCCGCCCCAGGCGTATTCCACACGGGTATCGGCGAGTTGCGGAAACACCTTCAGCATGCGCTGTTGCGTGGCTTTGCCGGTGTTGAACGCATCGATGCCCGAGTAGCTCACGCGCCCGCCAAACAGCAAGCGGTGATCGGCGGAGCGCCGAAAGTAATCGAGCACGAAATTGATGTCGGTGACGGCGATGTTCCGGCGCATCAATTCGGTGATGCGGGTCTCGCCCAGCGGCTCGGTCGCCACGATGTAGGTGCCCACCGGCATGATGCGCGCCTGCAGCGAGGAGGCGAGATCTCCGATATACGCGTTGCAGCACAGCGCCACGAAGCGCGCTCGCACGCGTCCTTCCGTGCAACTCACTTCGGCGGGCTCGCCCTGCCGCAGGCCCGTCACCATGGAGTCTTCGAACACGCGGACCCCGGCGGCTTCCGCCGCCGCCGCCAATCCCAGCGTGTAATTCAACGGGTGCAGGTGAGCGGCGCCGTGGTCGAACAATCCGGCGCAGTACCGATCGGTGGCCAGCAGCGAGCGGATCTCGTCGCGCTCCATGAATTCGAGTTCGTGGTAATCGAAGCGCTGGGCCAGCTCCTGATGCTCCGCCAGCAGTGCCGTGCGCTGCCGCGGTTTGATGGCGACATTGATCTGACCCTGTTGCAGGTCGCACTGGATCGCATGGCGCTCGATGCGTTCTTTGAGCAGCCGCACTCCCTCCAGCGACAGGTCCCACAGTTTGCGGGCGTCCGCCAGGCCCAACTGGTCGATGAGTTTTTGCTGCCCGCTGGCGTAGCCTCCCAGCGCCTGTCCGCCGCTGCGGCCCGACGCTCCCCAACCGATGCGTTTGCCTTCCAGCAGGACCACGCGATAGCCGCGCTCGGCCAGGTTCAGTGCGGTCGAGCAGCCCGCGATGCCGCCGCCCACCACGCACACGTCGGCTTCGATGTCGCCCTGCAGGCGTGGCCGTCGCGGCGCCGGATTGGCGGTGGCCGCGTAATAAGAATCGATGTGACTGGGGTAGGTCATGCGACGTGACTGATGAAGGTGCGCGACATCCGGATGCTACGACGTGGCCACGTACCACTCATATTCGAGCGTCGACACCTGCGACTCGAAGGCGTGAAATTCGCCGCGGCGTGTCGTGACGAACAATTGTTGGAACGCTTCGCCGAAGTACTCACGCACCAGCGCGCTGTGTTCGAATGCCATGGCCGCTTCCGGCCAGGTGATGGGCAGCGTGGTAATGCCCTCGCGGTAGGCATTCCCCACCAGGGGCGGGCCCGGGTCCAGGCGCTGCGTCAGGCCATGATACATCCCGGCCAGCACCGCCGCCGTCAACAGGTAGGGATTCGCATCCGCGCCCGCGACCCGATGCTCGATGCGCCGGTTCTCAGGGGAACTCACTGGAATGCGCAGCGCCACGCCGCGATTGTTCACCGCCCAACTCGGGTTCAAGGGCACGTAGGACTCGGTCCGGTAGCGCCGATAGGAATTGATGGTGGGCGCGAACACCAGCATGAAATCCGCCATCGACGTCGCCAGCCCGCCGATGGCGTGGCGCAATGCCTCGTTGCCGGTCGCGGCCTGCGACTCGAAAATATTCCTGCCGGCGGCGTCGAGCAGGCTCACGTGCAAGTGGGCACCGCTGCCCGCCATGTCGGCATAGGGTTTCGGCATGAACGTGGCTTCCAGGCCATGCCGGGCCGCCACCCCGCGCACCAGGCGTTTGAAGCGGATCGCCTCGTCGCAGGCGCGCAGCGCATCCGATGAGTGTTGCAAGTTCACTTCGAACTGGCCGGGGCCATACTCGGGCAGCGAGGTTCCCGCCGGAATCCGTTGCGCCCGGCACGCGGTGTCGATGTCCGCCAGCACGGCGGAATACTGATTCAGGTCGGCCATGGAATTGATCTGGGTGCGATACTCCCGGCGCTGCGTCAAAGGCAGCAGCGGAGGCTGAATCCGCCCCGTCACGGTCCGCGCCCGATCGAGAAAATAAAACTCCAGCTCCACTGCGATGACCGGCGTCAACTGCAGTGCCGCGAAGCGCTGCAACACGCTCGCCAGCACATGCCGTGGATCGCCGAAGAACGGCCGCCCATCGGGTTCCAGCATGCTGGTCTGCAGTTGCGCCACGGCCTGGTCGAGCCAGGGAACGGGGACCAGGGTGTCGGCCACCGGCCAGCAAGCTCGATCCGCATCCCCCTCATCGAATCCCAGTCGCGTCTGCTGGATGGTGCCGCCGAGCACGTCCAGTCCGAACATGGAGCCGGGCAGCAAAAAGCCGCCTCGATACACCTGTTCCAGCTCTTCCACCGTAACGCGCTTGCCGCGTGGCACGGCGCATAGATCCGCAAGCAGGATGTCGACGAAGCGGATATCGGCGTGCTCGCGCCGCAGCGTTGCGACCTCCGGAAACGGGGATGGAAGCGCCATGAGACCGGGTCCTGTTTAAGATTTAATAGCGATCGGCCGGGATCGCCGCTGGTCGCAGAATACCCAGCCGGGCCCGCGGCCAGCAAGCCGGCACTGTCCAGGAAGCCGGTCACAAGCCCTGTCACAAGCCCTTTGCGGCCAGAAAATGCCCTCCCGGGATGCTGGTTACCCGGGCGCGGCGGCCGGAGTTGTGGTTAAATGGGGCCTCGGTCGGGTACCGGTGCCTCCACCGGCCGTCGAATTTATTAAACGTCATGTCGAGCAAGCCGCTGATTGGGATTCCCGCGGACCGGCGTCTGCTGGGCCCCCACTACTTCCACTGCGTGGGAGAAAAATACCTCCTCGCCGTGGCCGGGGGAGCGGATGTCATTCCCGTCGTCATCCCGGCGCTGGGCGATGCGGACCTGCCGGACCTGCTGCGTCGGCTCGATGGCATCGTGCTGACCGGCAGCCCGTCCAATGTGGAGCCTCATCGCTATGGGGGCCCGCCGAGCGCGGCCGGGACCCTGCACGACGCGCATCGCGATGCGACCACCTTGCCGCTGATCGCCCAGGTGGTGCGGGCGGGTCTACCGTTGCTCGCCATCTGCCGCGGCTTTCAGGAAATGAACGTCGCTTATGGCGGTACTCTTTGGCCGGAAATCCACAACGTCCCCGGCTACGCCGACCATCGTGAGGATCTGCAAGCGTCCCTCGACGAGCAATACGGGCCGGCCCACGAAGTGACTCTGGAGCCCGGCGGCGTGCTGCGCGCGCTCGCGGGCCAGGACCAGCTGACGGTCAATTCGCTGCACTCCCAAGGGGTGCGGCAGTTGGGGCAGGGGCTCGCAGTGGAAGCGCGCGCGCCCGACGGCGTCATCGAGGCGTTCCGGGTCGCACCCACTTCCGGCGCCGCGCCAGGCTTTGCGCTGGCGGTGCAATGGCACCCCGAGTGGCAGTACCAGAACAATCCATTTTCGCGTGCCCTGTTCGCGGCTTTCGGCAAAGCCGCGGTCGAGTACGCGACGAGGCATCGCGTATGAGCGTCATCCAGCAATTTTTCAAAGAGCACGGCATTTCCGAAGTCGAAGCCATCATTCCCGACCTGGCCGGCGTGCCGCGCGGCAAGATCATGCCGGCGGCCAAGTTCGCCGAGGACGAGGGCATGCGCCTGCCGGAGAGCATTTTCCTGCAGACCGTCACCGGCGATTATCCCAGCGACGATCGCGCCATCAGCCCGTCGGAGATCGACATCGTGCTCAAGGCCGATCCGGCCACCATCCGGGTCGTGCCGTGGACCGCCGAGCCCACGGCGCAGGTCATCCATGACAGCTTTTATTCGGATGGCCGGCCCGTGACCATGGCACCGCGCTATCTGCTGCAACACGTGCTGGAGCTGTATGCGCAGCACGGCTGGGAGCCGGTGGTCGCGCCGGAACTCGAGTTCTTCCTGGTCGAACCCAACATCGACTCCGACTATCCCTTGAAGCCGCCGGTGGGGCGTTCGGGCCGGCCCGAGATCGGCCGCCAGGCCTATTCCATCGCCGCGGTGAACGAATTCGATCCGCTGTTCGACGATGTCTATGCCTTCTGCGAGGCGCAGGACATCGAAATCGACACGCTGATCCATGAAGACGGCGCCGCGCAGATGGAAATCAATCTACTGCACGGCAACGCCTTGTCGCTCGCCGACCAGGTGTTCCTGTTCAAGCGCACTGCGCGCGAGGCGGCGTTGCGCCACAAGATGTACGCCACCTTCATGGCCAAGCCCATGGCCCGCGAGCCCGGCAGCGCCATGCATATCCACCAGAGCGTGGTGGATCGTCGCACTGGCCAGAATATTTTCAGCGACGCCGAAGGGCGGCCGTCGCAGTTGTTCTTCTCGCACATCGCGGGGCTGCAGAAGTATCTGCCGGCGGCGATGTCGCTGTTCGCTCCCAACGTCAACTCCTACCGCCGTATCACGCGTCACCTGTCAGCACCGATCAACACCCAGTGGGGTTACGACAATCGCACTGCCGGCCTGCGCGTGCCCGTGTCCAACCCCGCCAACCGGCGCGTAGAGAATCGTGTCGGCGGTGCTGACGCCAACTCGTATATCGCCATCGCGGCCTCGCTGGCTTGCGGCTATCTCGGCATGATCGAAGGTTTGAAACCCACCGAACCGGTGTCGGGCAGCGCCTACGACCAGCCGTTCGGCCTGCCGCGCAATCTCGAGGATTCGATCCGGTTGCTGCGCGATTGCCGCCCGCTGATCGACATTCTGAGCGAGCGCTTCGTACTGGCCTACGCCGCGGTGAAAGAGTACGAGTACGAAACCTTTTTGCAGGTGATCAGCTCCTGGGAGCGTGAACACCTGCTGTTGAATGTGTAGCCATGCCTTACCATCATCGATTGCGCTGATCTCGTTGCCATGACTGACCCGTCACCCACCCAGCCACCCGGCCAGTTCGTGCCCTCGCGCTCGACCGCCGAGTGGCAGGCGCTCGACGCCGCCCACTACATGCATCCGTTCACGGATCATGCCGCGCTCGGCCGTAAAGGCACTCGCGTGATCACGCGAGCGGAGGGTGTCTACCTTTACGATTCCGACGGCCGCCAGATCCTGGATGGCATGTCCGGCCTGTGGTGCGTGAACCTCGGATACGGGCGCCGCGAACTCGCCGATGCCGCCTACCGGCAGTTGCTGGAGCTGCCGTACTACAACAGCTTCTTCCAGGTCGCCCATCCACCGGCGATCGAACTGTCGCGCCTGCTGGTCGAAGTCACGCCGCCGCAATTCAAGCACGTGTTCTTCACCGGCTCGGGCTCCGAAGCCAACGACACCGTGGTGCGTACCGTGCGTCGCTATTGGGACGTGATGGGACAGCCGCAGCGCACCGTCATCATCAGCCGCCTCAATGCGTACCACGGCAGCACCATGGCCGGCGCCAGCCTCGGCGGCATGGCGCCCATGCACGCCCAGGGCGGGTTGCCCATCCCCGGCATCGTGCACATCCGTCAGCCGTACTGGTTCGGGGAAGGCGGCGGGCTCGCACCCGAGGAGTTCGGCCTGGTGGCGGCGCGGGCGCTGGAAGAGAAGATCCTGGAAATTGGTCCCGAGCGCGTTGCCGCGTTCATCGGCGAGCCCATCCAGGGCGCCGGCGGAGTCATCATTCCGCCGGCCAGCTACTGGCCCGAGGTGCAGAAGATCGTCGATCGTTTTGGGCTCCTGCTGGTGGCCGACGAGGTCATCTGCGGTTTCGGGCGCACCGGCGAATGGTTTGGCTCCCAATATTATGGGATCCGGCCCGACCTCATGCCCATCGCCAAGGGCCTGTCCTCGGGTTATCTGCCGATCGGCGGGGTCATGATCGGCGACCGGGTGGCGCAGGGGCTGATCGAGCGCGGCGGCGACTTCAATCACGGCTTCACGTATTCCGGTCACCCAGTGGCTTGCGCGCTCGCCTGCGCCGCGATTGCTATTCTGCGCGACGAGCATATCGTCGAGCGCGTCAAGAATGATATCGGGCCCTATCTGCAGCGGCGCTGGGCCGAACTCGCGGATCATCCGCTGGTGGGCGAGGTGCGCGGGGTCGGCATGCTGGGGGCTCTGGAACTGGTGCGGGTCAAGTCCGCCCGGCCGGGTGGCCAGCAGCGCTTCCCCGAACCCGGTGCCGTCGGCACCCTGTGCCGCGACTTCTGTATCTCCAACGGCCTGGTGATGCGCGCCGTGTACGACACCATGATCATCGCGCCGCCGCTGGTCATGACCCACGCGCAGGTCGACGAACTCGTGGCCAAAGCGCGTCAAGCGCTGGACCTGACCATGGCCGAAGTCCGGCGCCGCGGCCTGCTGTAAAGGGCCGGGTAAACAGTGCTGTCACGTCCCGGCACGTCATTACCCCTGGGCCACGCGGGCGATCTGCGCTAACCTCCGCCGATCGCCGGGTCGGCCGGTTCATGCATGTGGGGAGTGAGTTGCCGATGAGCACCAGATTGCGCGTTACCCTGACCGGCGTCGCCATGGCGGCGACCCTTGCCGCCTGCGGCAAGCAGGCGGTCGAGCAACCGGCGCAACAGGCCTCCGCACCCGGCGAGGAAGAGAAGGTCCTGCACGTCTTCAACTGGTCGGACTACATCGCCGAGAACACGGTCAAGAACTTCGAGGCCAAGACCGGCATCAAGGTCACCTATGACGTCTTCGATTCCAACGACGTGCTGGAGACCAAGCTGCTGGCCGGCAATTCAGGCTTCGATGTGGTGATGCCGTCGGCCTCGTTCCTGGAACGCCAGATCAAGGCCGGCGTGTTCCAGAAACTGGACAAACGCCAACTGCCCAATCTGCAGTACATGGACCCGGACATCATGCGGCGCGTGGCGTTGCACGATCCGAACAACGACCATGCCATCCCCTACATGTGGGGCACCACCGGCATCGGCTACAACGAGGCCAAGATCAAGCGAATCCTCGGCGATCAGGTGGTGCTCGACAGCTGGAGCTACATTTTCGATCCGCAGCTGATCGCCAAGTTCAAGGGCTGTGGCGTCTCGGTGCTGGACGCGCCCGATGAGCTGCTGAAGATCACGCTCACCTACCTGGGGCGCGATCCCAACAGTGAGAAAGAGGAGGACCTGAAGGCCGCGGAACAGGCGCTGATGGCGATCCGGCCGTTCCTCCGCAAGATCCATTCCTCGCAGTACATCGAGGACCTGGCCAACGGCGATCTGTGCGTGGCCGTGGGCTGGAGCGGCGACATCCTGCAGTCGCGCGATCGCGCCAAGGAAGCCGGCCAGGGCACCGTGGTCAAATACTCCATTCCGAAGGAGGGCACCATCGTCTGGTTCGACATGGCGGCCATTCCCTCCGATGCCAAGCATCCCGGCAACGCCCTGGCGTTCATCAATTACCTGATGGACCCACAAGTGGCGGCCGACAATTCCAACTTCGTCAAATACGCCAACGGCAACGCCGCCTCGCTGCCCATGGTCGACGACCAGGTCAAGAACGATCCTGGCATCTATCCCACGCCGGAGGTCAAGGCCAAGTTGTTCCCGTCGCTGGCTTACAGCGAAGGCTTCAACCGTCTCATGACCCGGATGTGGACCCACTTCCAGACCGGCAAGTAAGTCGGCCCTCATGCGCTGCAGAACCTTGACGCCGGCTTGCAGCGTCGAGGTTTTCGTGGGGCCCATGCCCCTGACCGAAACACAACGAGAGCGGTGATTCATGGCAATCAGTGCCCGTCCTGCCCCCAACGCCGTGCGCACGCCGGCCTGGAACGACCCGCAGGCCGTTCCCTACGTTACCCTCGAACGGGTCACCAAGAAGTTCGGTGACTTCGTCGCGGTCAACGAGGTCTCGCTCAAGATCTACCAGCGGGAGCTGTTCTGCCTGCTTGGCGGTTCGGGCTGTGGCAAGACCACGCTGCTGCGCATGCTGGCCGGCTTCGAGACGCCCAGCAGCGGCAAGCTCACCATCGACGGCGTGGACATGACCGACATTCCGCCGTACGAGCGGCCGGTCAACATGATGTTCCAGTCCTACGCGCTGTTCCCGCACATGACGGTGGAACAGAACGTGGCCTTCGGCCTCAAGCAGGACGGCATCGCCAGGGCCGAGATCGCCCGCCGGGTCGCCGACATGCTCGAGCTGGTCAAGCTGGGCCAGTTCGCCCGCCGCAAGCCGCACCAGCTGTCCGGCGGCCAGCGCCAGCGCGTGGCCCTGGCGCGGTCACTGGTGAAACGTCCCAAGCTGCTGCTGCTCGACGAGCCGCTGGGCGCGCTCGACAAGAAGCTGCGCGAGCACACCCAGTTCGAGCTGGTGAACCTGCAGGAACAGCTGGGCGTCACCTTCGTGGTGGTGACCCACGACCAGGAGGAGGCCATGACCCTGTCGACCCGCATCGGGGTCATGAACCAGGGCGAGATCGTCCAGGTCGGCACCCCGAAGGACATCTACGAATATCCGGGCAGCAAGTTCGTCGCCGAGTTCATCGGCAACGTCAATCTGTTCCAGGGCCGCATGGTCGAGGACCTGCCCGATCGGGTGCGCATCGACTCGCCGGAACTCGGTGGCGTGATCTACGTCGATCATGGCGTCAGTTCGGCGCCCGACGCGCAGCTGTGGGCGGCGATTCGTCCGGAAAAGATCAACCTCTCCCTGGAGCGTCCCGAACAGGCCGACAATGTCGCGCACGGCGTGGTCAAGGAAATCGCCTACCTGGGTGACATGTCCGTGTACCTGGTGCGGCTCGATTCGGGGAAGATGGTGCGCGTCACCCAGCCCAACGTGTACCGGCATGCCGACGACCTGGTCACCTGGGAACAGCCGGTGTACCTGCATTGGCATCCGTCCAGTCCGGTGGTGCTGAGCGAATGACTGCCTACCGCTGGACACAGCGCCTGCTGCGCCGGGGCGTGAACGGGCGCACCGCGGTGATCGCGGTGCCGTACTTCTGGCTGCTGCTGTTCTTCCTGGTGCCGTTCCTGATCGTGCTCAAGATTGCGTTCTCCGAAACGCAACTGGCCTCGCCGCCGTACCAGCCGCTGTTGCAATGGGCCAGCGACCGGGTGGTGGAGGTCAAGCTGAATTTCGGCAATTTCATGTTCCTGGTCGAGGACAGCCTGTACTGGAGCGCTTACCTGAATTCGATCAAGGTGGCGGCCATTTCCACCCTGCTGTGTCTGCTGGTGGGCTATCCGATCGCGTATGCCATCGCGCGCGCCAAGGCCGTCTGGCGCAACGTGCTGTTCATGATGGTCATCCTGCCGTTCTGGACCTCGTTCCTGCTGCGGGTCTATGCCTGGGTGGGCATCCTCAAGAACAATGGCCTGATCAACAATTTCCTGATGTGGCTGGGCGTGATCGACCAGCCCATCGTCATGCTGCAGACCGATTTCGCCATCTATGTCGGCATGGTGTATTCGTACCTGCCGTTCATGATCCTGCCGCTGTACGCCAACCTGGAGAAAATGGATCTGACGCTGCTCGAGGCGGCCGCCGACCTCGGGTGTCGGCCGCTGCGCGCCTTCCTGAGCATCACCCTGCCACTGTCCAAGCCGGGCATCGTCGCCGGCTCGATGCTGGTGTTCATTCCGGCGGTGGGCGAATTCATCATCCCGGCGCTGCTCGGCGGACCGGATTCGCTCATGATCGGCAAGGTGCTGTGGACCGAATTCTTCAGCAACCGCGCCTGGCCGGTGGCCAGCGCCGTGGCCATTGCCTTGCTGTTGCTGCTGGTCGTTCCCATCGCGCTGTTGCAGCGGGTGCAAGGCGCGGCCGCCAAGGGAGCCCACTGATGCAGCAGCGCACCTCCTGGTTCCGCGTGACCGCACTGGTGTTCGGCTTCGCCTTTCTGTACATCCCCATCCTGTCGCTGATCGTGTACTCGTTCAACAAGTCGCGGCTGGTGACCGTATGGGGCGGCTTCTCCACCGAGTGGTACGGCAAACTGTTCGAGAACGAGCAGATTCTCAGCGCCGCCTGGCTGTCGCTCAAGATTGCCGCCGTCAACGCCACCGGCGCGGTCATCCTCGGCACTCTGGCCGGGCTGGCATTGGCGCGCTTCGGCAAGTTCCGCGGCCGCACCCTGTTCGCCGCCATGACCACCGCGCCGCTGGTGATGCCTGAAGTCATCACCGGCCTGTCGCTGCTGGTGCTGTTCGTCGCCATGGAAGAACTGTTCGGCTGGCCCGGCGGCCGCGGCGTCACCACCATCACCATCGCCCACATGACGCTGACCCTGGCCTACGTCACCGTGATTGTGCAGTCGCGCCTGTCGAGCATGGACGATTCGCTGGAGGAGGCGGCCATGGACCTGGGGGCGCGGCCGGCCAGGATTTTCTTCCTGATCACGCTGCCGCTGATTGCCCCGGCCCTGGTGTCCGGCTGGCTGCTGGCCTTCACGCTGTCGCTCGACGACCTGGTGATCGCCAGCTTCGTGTCCGGGCCGGGCTCGAGCACCCTGCCCATGGTCATTTTCTCCAAGGTGCGCCTCGGGGTCAGCCCGGACATCAATGCACTGGCCACCGTCATGGTACTGCTGGTTGCGCTCGGCGTGATCACGGCCGGCATCCTGATGGCGCGCCAGGAAAAGCGTCGCCAGCGGGATATGCTGATGGCCGCGGGTAAATGATCCGGACGTTACCAGCGTGACCCCGTCGGCATCGAACTCAACCTCAACGCCAGCATCCATCATGATTCCCCGTTCCAAACTGCCTCATGTCGGTACCACCATTTTCACGGTCATGACCAATCGTGCCCGTGAGCTGGGCGCCATCAATCTCGCGCAGGGCTTTCCGGATTACGATGCTCCGGAGCCGCTCAAGCGGTTGCTTGCCGAGCACACGGCTGCGGGGCGGAATCAATATGCGCCCATGACCGGTGTCGCGGAGCTGCGCGAACAGATCGCGCTCAAGATGGGAGCCAGTTACGGGCGCAAGCTGGACCCGGAAACCGAGATCACGGTGACGCTGGGCGCGACCGAGTCCATCTTCTCGGCTGTCAGCGCCCTGGTGCATCCAGGCGATGAAGTCATCCTGTTCGATCCCTCGTACGACTCGTACGCGCCGGCGGTCATCCTGGCGGGTGGCAAGCCCATCCACATCCCCCTGCAGCCGCCACGCTTCAATGTCGATTGGCAGCGCGTGCGGGAGACTGTCACGCCGCGTCTGCGGTTGGTCATCATCAACAGCCCGCACAATCCCACCGGTTCGATCCTGACCGCCGCGGACCTGGCAGAGCTGGCTGAGATTCTGCGTCCCACCGAAGCCATGGTGCTGTCGGATGAAGTTTACGAACACATGGTGTTCGATGGCGTGCGTCATGCGAGCATCGTTGCCCATGCCGAGCTGTTCGAGCGCGGTGTCGCCTGTTACTCGTTCGGCAAGACCATGCACGCCACCGGTTGGCGTGTCGGCTACGCTGTCGCACCGGTCGACCTGACGCGTGAAATTCGCCGCGTGCATCAGTTCAACACTTTCAGTATCGCCTCGCCGTTGCAATACGCGCTGGCCGACTTCCTCAAGGCCGAGCCCGCGCACAGCAATGAACTCGCGACTTTCTACCAGCGCAAGCGCGACTTGTTCCTCGCGCAGTTGGAAGGCTCACGTTTTACCTGGACGCCTTCGGCCGGCACTTATTTCCAGCTGCTCGATTACAGCGCCATCTCCAGTGACGATGATATGAAATTCGCCGACACGCTGTTGCGCGCCGCCGGCGTTGCCGCGATTCCGGTTTCTCCTTTCTATCAAACCCCGCCGCACCTCACCGTGGTGCGCTTCTGCTTCGCCAAGAACGATGCCACGCTGCGGGAGGCGGGCGAGCGGCTGCGGCAGGTTTGAGGGGCGGGTGAGGATCGGTGGCTATCCGCGCGAGACGAATAGCCACCGCAGTGACGTTACTTGTTGGTCTGGCTGGCCGTGCCGGTCTGGTCGGCTGAGTTGGCCTGATCGGTTGAGCCGGCTTGGTGATGACCACCGTGACGGCCGCCACGACGGCCATGATGCCAGCCGCCTTTACGGTGCTCGGTCAGCACCTGGAACTTGGTCATCTGCTGCTCGGACAGGATCGGGCGTAGCTTGTCCAGGGTTGCCTGGCGCATTTGCTCGTGTTTGGCGCGCATCTCTTCCCGCGTCGGGCGAGTGCCTGACTCCTTGGCCTGCTTGAATGCGTCACGGCGTTCCTGCATCTGCTCGGTCAGCACGCGCTGCACGTCGGCCTTCTGGCTGTCGTTCAGGTCCAGCAGGATGGCCATGCGATCCATGCGTTCCTGACCCTTGCCGCGCTGGTCGGTGGATTGATTGGCCGCCAGTGCACCCGCGGCTGCGAGCGCAAGCACGGCGATGGATACAACTCGAAATTTCATGACGGTAACCTCACGAAAGCGATTGGGGACGGCTGTCAATCTAGTACCGCGACGCTGAACGGGCGGTAACCAATCGTTACCAACTGTTGGGGCCCGTTAAGCAGCGATTCACGTTGCGGTTTTATCCCCGGCGCGTGGCAATGTCAGGACGGCTTCGAGCCCGCGTTCCGGGAGGTTGCGCAGCGTTATGGATCCGCCGTGCGCCTGCGCGATGTCACGCGCAATGCTCAGTCCCAGTCCCGTTCCTCCAGTGTCCCGGTTGCGTGAGGATTCGACACGGAAGAACGGTTCGAACACCTGTTCCAGCGCTTCCTCGGGAATCCCCGGCCCCTGATCGCGAATACTGATCACCAGTTGCTCGCCGTCAGCGATATGGATCACGGCGCCATTGCCGTACTTCACGGCATTGCTCAGCAAGTTGGACAAGCAGCGTTTGAGCGCCTGGGGTTTGATCAACAGCGGAGCGTCGGAATGACCTTCGATGGCGATGTCGGCGCCCATTTCGTGGTACTCCTCCTGCAAGGCGCCGATCAGATCGTCGATCAACACCGGCACCGGCGCCTCGGCGTCGTTCAGTCCCTTGAACAGATTCAAGGCGCCACCCACCATCTGGCTCATTTCTTCGATGTCGGCGATGAAGCGGTTCTGGGTTTCCGGGTCGTCGATGGTTTCGGCGCGCAGCCGCAGCCGGGTGAGGGGAGTGCGCAGGTCGTGGGACATGGCCGCCAGCACGCGGGTGCGGCTGTCCAGGTAGCGCTGCAGCCGCTCCTGCATGGTGTTGAACGCACGGGTGGCGTCCCGCAGTTCCTGTGCGCCGCTTTCTTCCACGGCTTGATGCCCTTCGCCGCGTCCCACCGCGTCGGCGGCACGAGCCAGTTGCGAGAGTGGCTTGGTGATGCTGCGGGTCATCACGTAGAGCACCAGCGCCAGCACCAGGGTCAGCAATCCCAGGTTGATGAAGATCTGCCCGGGCATGGGCGGAGTTGGTGGCGGCGCGGGCGTGCGGAACACGATTTTCTGATGATCCGGCAGGCTGATGGCGACGTCGAACCAGCGTTCTTCGGAACGCAGGTCCAGTTGGCTGTTGGTCTCGGGCAGTTTCGAGTCCTTGCCGAGATCGCCCCGAATGGGAATGAGCCCGCGCCAGCTGCCCCGGGCCTCGGAGACCCGCACCGAATAGTCGGAGTTCAGCTGTTTTCTGATGCGTTGGGCGAAGGCCTGTTCGATCGCTTCCGTGTCCTGAGGGCGCGGTGGCCGTTGATGCCAGCGATGCCGTTCCGCCCGAATGCGCCGGGTTCGGTACTCATCCAGTTCCACGTCGCGTCGTTGCGGATCCAGGCGCGCCAGGTAGGAGCTGACCTCCGCGATGGTGTCGGCGGCGTTGCCCATACCGCTGCCCAGCAACGCCAGTTCGCGCCGCTCGTGCACGATCAGCGTAGCCACGACCAGCAGCGCCAGGACGACGGTCGACAGCAGCGCCATCAGCAGGCGTCCGAACAACGAGCGCGGCAGCAGCGAATCGAGCCAACGCCGCGCGGCGCTCATTCCTGTTCGACCTCGACGCCGATCAGATAGCCTTCGCCATAGATGGTCTTGATGATCTGGGGGGAACGGCCGCCGTCGCCCAGCGCCTGGCGCAAACGGCTGATGCGTACGTCGATGCTGCGATCGAAGGGGTCGATGTCCCGGCCACGCATCAGCTCCATCAGTTGCATGCGGCTCAGCACCCGGTGCGGATGGGCCAGCAGAATGCTGAGCAGCCGGAATTCAGCACCGGTCAACGGTGCCGCCGTGCCGTTCTCATGCGTCAAGGTGCGGGTGGTGGTATCCAGGCGCCAGCCCGCGAACTTATAGGCGCGCACCTCGTTCGGCAGGGGATCGCGCGGAGCGTGCGAGGCGCGCCTCAGCACCGCACGGATGCGTACCAGCAGTTCGCGCGGATTGAAGGGTTTGCCCAGATAGTCGTCCGCGCCGACTTCCATGCCGACGATGCGATCGACTTCCTCGCCCAGCGCGGTGAGCATGATGATGGGGACCTGGGAGCGGGCGCGCACCTCCCGGCACAGGCTCAAGCCGTCCTCGCCCGGCAGCATCAGGTCAAGCACGATCAAGTCGACGTGAGCTTCCAGGGCGCGGCGCATGGCTTTGCCGTCGGCCACCGCCGTGGTGCGAAAGCCGTTCTTCTCCAGGTAGTCGCACAGCAGCCGGCGGATCTCGCGATCGTCGTCGACCACCAGAATATGCGGTCGGTCTGTCATGCGCTCGTTATATCAGAGCCGGCTCCAGGCGGCGGCTGGCGTTGTAAAGAACTGTTAACTCAAGCTCCTCCGCGCTTGGCTTCGAGCGCCTCCCAGCGCTCGAATTTACGCGCCAGCGCCAGCTCGATGTCTTCGCCGCGCTTGCGGTCCGCCCTGATCTGTTCGGCGCCCTGGCGGTGATAGTCGGCGCTGCTCATGCGTTGGGTCAGCTCCGCCTGCTCCTGTTCCAATTGCTCGATCTCCTGCGGCAACAGTTCCAGCTCGCGACTTTCCTTGTAACTCAGCTTGGCCGGGGCGCCGGCGCCCTTGCCGGCGGACTGACCCGCGGCCGCCCTAGCTTGCGGTTGCGCCGCGGCCTGAGGTTTGCCGCCGGCTTTTTCCCCGGTCGCCACGCGCGGCCGCCGTTGCGCAAGCCAGTCGCTGTAGCCGCCCACGTATTCCCGCCATTGACCGTCGCCTTCGGCCACCAGGGTTTGGGTCACCACGTTGTCGAGGAAGGTGCGGTCGTGACTGACCAGCAGCAAGGTGCCCGGGTAGGTCTGCAGCGTGTCCTCCAGCAGTTCCAGCGATTCGATGTCCAGGTCGTTGGTGGGCTCGTCCATCACCAGCACGTTGGCCGGCCGGGCGAACAGGCGAGCCAGCAGCAGGCGATTGCGCTCACCGCCGGAGAGCGCCTTGACCGGCGAGTTGGCGCGCTGCGGCGGGAACAGAAAATCGCCCAGGTAGGTCATCACATGTTTGCGCTCGCTGCCGATCTCGATCCAGTCAGAGCCCGGACTGATGGTCTCGGCCACCGATTTTTCCGGATCCAGCTGTTCGCGCAGCTGATCGAAATACGCCACTTGCAGGTTGGTCCCCAGCTTGATGTGGCCGGCGTCGGCGGCCAGCTTGCCCAGCAACAGCTTGATCAACGTGGATTTACCCGCACCGTTGGCGCCGATCAGGCCCAGCCGGTCGCCGCGCTGCAGCCGCATCGACAGGCCGGACACGATGACCCGGTCGCCGAAACGCTTGGCCACCTGCTCGAGTTCGGCCACCAGCTTGCCCGAGCGTTCGCCCGCATCCAGCGTCAGCTTCACATTGCCGACTCGTTCACGGCGCGCGGCACGCTCCACTCTCAGTGTTTCGAGCCGGCGTACCCGTCCTTCGTTGCGCGTGCGCCGGGCCTCGATGCCCTTGCGGATCCAGACTTCTTCCTGGGCCCAGAATTTGTCGAACTTGCGGTTGACGGTTTCCTCCGCCGCCAGCTGTTCGCTCTTGCGAAGCTCGTAGGCGGCAAAATTGCCCGGGTAGGAGCGCAGCAGCCCCCGGTCCAGCTCCACGATGCGGGTCGCGACCCGGTCCAGGAAGGCCCGGTCGTGCGTGATCACTATGGCGCCGGGACCCCCGGACCCCCCGGATCTCTTGATCAGCAGATCTTCCAGCACCGCGATGCCGTCGATATCCAGATGATTGGTCGGCTCGTCCAGCAGCAGCAGGTCGGGCTGCAGCGCCAGGGCCAACGCCAGGGCGGCACGCTTGCGTTCACCGCCGGAGGTGGTTTGTGGCGCGCGCTCCGCGGATACGGTGAAGCGATGCAGGAATTCATCCAGGCGCGCCTCGATACGCCAGCGTTCCCGCTCGTCATGAATGTCGTCGAGTCGGCCGCGCAGTACCAGGCTGTCGCGCACCGATGCCGTCTCGGGCAGCACCGGTTCCTGTTCCACCATCACCACCTTCAAGCCGTCCTGCGTGGCCAGCTCGCCGTCATCCAGCGGCGTCAGCCGCGCGATGACCTTCAACAGGGTGGACTTGCCGGTGCCGTTGCGGCCGATCAAGCCGATGCGTTCGCCGTCCTGCACGGCAAGCTGAGCGCGATCCAGCAAGGGGTGCAAGCCGTAAGCCAGTTCGGCGTTGCGTAGCGTGAGCAGCGGCATGGGGCGGAAGGTGAGACCAAACCCCTATTGTGGCAGCAATCCGATGCCTTCCACCACCGGTTTGGCCCGGCGCTGCTCGTCGAACAAGCCCCAGAACGCTTCCTCCGGATAATGGCCGGCGGCCGCCATCACGTCCTTGACACGCCAGGGCGCGTCGAAGGCCGAGAAGTAGGCAAAGGTGTGCATGCCGTCCGGTGGCACACGGACCGCCAGGGCGCGATAGAAATCAGCCTGCAGCGTCGCCGAGAACCCGCCCTCCGCCGGCGCGGTGGGGATGCCGGTCTCTTTCACCAGGATCGGGCCGCAATACACCTTGGCCAGCTCGGTCAGCACGTTGCCGACGAACTCGGCGGAGTCATGCGGGCTGGCGGTCCTGAACCAGGGCTGGTGCACCGGATGCACGATGGGCAGTAGAAAATCCAGCTCGGCGAGCGTGGCGACGGCTTCGGGCCGCTGGAACATATGGAACGGTTCGCTGGTGGTATAGGCCAGTTGCGGTACTTGCTTGCGTGCCCGCGCGATGGCCGCGGTCATTTGCTCGAAAGTCACCTGGCTGGCGAACACCCGCTCGTTGCCGATCGATACTCCCATCACCACTTCGGGCCGCCGCCGCGCCGCCTTGATGATGTTGTACATGGCGGTGGGTTCGTTCACGTCCCACACGCCCATGATCACCGCCTTGAAGCCCAGCTCCGCGGCCACATCGGGAATGCGTTCGGCGCCGTGCGTCGCTCCATAAGTGATCAAGCCGTCGAAGCGCGGCCTGAGTATCTTCAAGTCCTCACGAATGCTGGCCGGGCTGACGCGGGTCAGTTGACCGTCGATCACCTGCAGCCCGGTGGGGTTGTAGGCGATGAAGCGTCCGCTGGCCATGACGGTGCGGATCGTTTCCAGCGCCGGCGCGGCGGCCGGATTGTCTTGACGGCAGACCGGAGCGGGGGAGGGGGTTGGCGGGGGTTCGCCCGGGGCGGACGCGGCGAGGGAGGAAAATGCAAAGAGGGGAACCGAAGCGATCCGCAGCGCGCAGGCGATCCAATGGGGCTTGATGAAGCGCTTCAAGGTCTCCGGCTCGATGACACCGCGGATGAGACATCCTAGGCCGCGAGCCCTGAGCATTCAACTTGGGCGTTCAACCCGTCGCGTTCAACCCATCGGATCACTGCCGGCAGTGCTCGCGTGCTTGGAGCGCCGTGCCACCAGCACGAAGAACAACGGTACGAACACCGTCGCGATGAATGTCGCCAGCAGCATGCCACCGAACACACCCGTGCCCATCGAGCGTCGCGCGGCGGCGCCGGCGCCGGTGGCCATGACCAGCGGCACCACGCCCAGCACGAAGGCCAGCGAGGTCATGACGATGGGACGGAAACGCAGGCGAGCGGCCTCCTTGGCGGCTTCGAGCGCCGATTTGCCTTGCAGGAAGCCCTGTTGTGCGAACTCGACGATCAAGATGGCGTTCTTGGCCGCCAGGCCGATCAGCACCACCAGGCCGATCTGGAAATAGATGTCGTTCTCCATGCCGCGCAAGGCCACGAAGCCGAGCGCTCCCAGCACGGCGAACGGCACCGCCAGCAACACCGAAATCGGCAACAGCCAGCGGCCGTACAGGGCCGCCAGGATCAGGAACACCATCACGATGGCGAACGTAAAGGCGAACACCGAGGAATTGCCGGTGCGTTTCTCCTCGAACGCCTGGCCGGTCCAGGCGATTTGATAGCCACTCGGCAAGGTGGCGCGCGCGACTTCCTCCACCGCCTTGATGGTGTCTCCCGAACTCACCCCGGGCTTGCCGCTGCCGACGATGCGGGCGGCCAGGTAGGCGTTGAAGCGCTCGAGCAGCTCCGGTCCGACCACCTCGGAGACCTGCATCAGCGCCTTGAGTGGAATCATGGCGCCGCTGCTCTGGGAGCGCACATACACCTGGCCCAGGTCCTCCGGCTTGGACCGGAATGGCGAATCCGCCTGCATCTGTACCCGGAACGTGCGGCCGTAGGCATTGAAGTCATTGACGTACGACACGCCCATGGTGCTTTGCAGGGCCTCGAACACCTGCTCGACCGGTACGCCCAGCGCCAGGGCTTTCTCCCGATCGACTTCGACCCGCAGCTGCGGCACGCTGGAGCGGTAGAAAACGTTGATGCCGGTCAGGGACGGATGCTGCGCCAGCCGCTCCTGGAACTCCCGCAGCACCTGGCCCAGCCGCGCCGGGTCGGGGTCGCTGCGCGACTGGAGGTAGGCCTCGAAGCCGCCGGCCGTACCCAGACCGCGAATCGCCGGCGGACTGAAGGCGAGTGCGGTGCCCTCGCGAATTTCGCGCGCCTCGGCATTGATCTGTTGTGCCAGTTGCGCGGCCGCCTTGTCGCGTTCGTTCCAGTTCTTGAGAATGATGAAGGCGGTGGCCGAACTGGTCTTGGCGCCGCCGCCGATGATGTCGTTGCCGTTGATGGTGTTGACGTACGCCACTTCCGGGTACTTCGACAGCTGCTGTTGGAACTTGGCGGTCACCTGGCCGGTGCGCTGCAAGGTGGCGCCATCGGGCAGTTGCACGTTGCCCATCAGGTAGCCCTGATCCTCCGGCGGCACGAAACTGTTCGGCAGGTGCCAGAACAGCAATCCCGCCAGCGCGATCACCGCGGCGAAGATCAGCATGGCGCGTGCCCGGTAGACCAGTACCTGGTCCACGCTGACCAGAAAGCGCCGCGTGGTGGCCGCGAACCCCCGGTTGAACCAGCGGAACCATTTGGAATCGTGCGTGGCATCCTTGAGCAGCAGCGCGCACAGCGTCGGAGTCAGCGTCAATGCCGTGAAGCCCGAGATGACCACGGCGATGGCCACGGTAACCGCGAACTGCCGGTACAACTGCCCGGCGATGCCGCTGAGGAAGGCCACTGGGACGAATACCGCGCACAGCACCAGGACGATTGCGACCACCGCTCCGGACACTTCGTGCATGGCCTCGATGGCGGCGGCCAGGGGCGACATGCCTTTTTCACGCATCAGCCGCTCGACGTTCTCCAGCACCACGATGGCGTCGTCCACCACGATGCCGATCGACAGCACCATCGCGAACAAGGTCAGGGTATTGATGGAGAAGCCGGCCAGCCACAGGCCGGCGAAGGTGCCGATCAGGGAGACCGGTACCGCGATCACCGGGATCAGGGTGGCGCGCCAGGACTGCAGGAACAGGAACACCACCAGGATCACCAGCAGGCCGGCCTCCATGATGGTGGTGGTGACCTCCTCGATGGAGGCGGAAATGAACAGCGTGGGGTCGAACGGCGTCAGGAAATCCACCCCGGGCGGGAAGAACTGCTTCAGCTCCGTCATCTTGTCGCGGATGGCCTGAGCCACTTCCAGCGCGTTGCCGCCGGCCTGCATGTAGATGCCCATGCCGATCGAAGGCTGGCCGCTCAGCACGTTGTAGCTGTCGTAGCTCCTGGCGCCCAGTTCGATGCGTGCCACATCCTTCAGGCGCAGGACACCACTGCCCGCATCGGAACGAATCACGATGTTGCCGAACTCCTCCGGCTCCACCAGGCGTCCGCGCGCGGTCACCGTGTACACCACGCTCTGCCCCTGCTCGGCGGGTTCGGCGCCGATCTTGCCCGCCGCGTATTGCGAGTTCTGGGCACGCAATGCCGCCGAAACGTCGCTCACCGTCAGACCCAGCCGCGCCAGGCGGTCGGGTTGCAGCCAGATGCGCATGGAGTAATCGCGTGCGCCGAACATGTTCACATCGGCCACGCCGGGTACGCGCTTCAGTTCATCGAGCAGCGAGATGGTGGCGTAGTTGGACAGGAACAGCGTGTCGCGTGACTTGTCGGGCGACACCAGCGTCACCAGCAACAGGATGTCCCGCGAGCGCTTCTGCACCGTGACGCCGCTGCGCCGTACCTCGTCGGGCAGGCGCGGCAGCGCCAGCTGCACCCGGTTGTTCACGTTGAACACGGCGGCGTCGATGTTGGTGCCGACCTCGAAGGTGGCCAGGATGCTCAAGTCGCCGGTGGAGGAGGAGGTCGAGTTGAAATACAGCAGATGCTCCACGCCGGACAGCTGCTCCTCGATCGGCGCGGCCACCGTTTTGGCTATGGTTTCAGCGCTGGCGCCGGGATAGCTGGCGTTGACGACGACGGTGGGTGGGGCGATGTCCGGATATTGGGCCACCGGCAATACGCTCGCGGCCACCAGGCCGGCGATGACGATGATGATGGCGATGACGCCGGACAGTACCGGCCGTTCGATGAAAAATCTGGCCGACATGATCAGTGCGCCGCTGAGGTGGGCTGTGCGGTCACGGCGATTCCCGGTTTGAGTTTCAGCAGGTTGTCGACGATGACTCGGTCGCCGGCGTTCAAGCCGCTGCGAATGATCCAATCGTTGCCGGTCCAGCTGCCGGTTTGCACCGCCCGCTGTGCGGCCTTGCCGCCGTCCACCACCCACACATAGCGGCTCTGGTTGCCTTGCAATACCGCCGTTTGCGGGACGGCGATGACGCGTTGCGTGCCGGCTTCGACCCGTACCGTGGCGAACTGGCCAGGCAGGATTTCCAGGTGGGGATTGGGAAACTCGGCGCGCAGTTGCACGGTTCCCGTGGCCTGATCGACGGTCGAGCCGGTGAAATTCAATTTGCCGGGCGCCGCGTAGAGGTCGCCGCCCGCCAGGACCAGTTGCACCGTGCCTTGGGTCTTGGCGCGGCGCAAATCGTCGTGCTCGGCTTCGGACAGCGCGAAGCGCACCCACACCGGGTGGGTTTGCGACAGGGTGGTGAGCAGGCTGCTTTCCGTGTTGGCGGTCACCAGGCTGCCTTCCGAGTGCAGGGCGCGCCCGGTCACACCGGCGATGGGCGCGGTCACCGAGGTGTAGGACAGATTCAGCTCGGCCTCACGGACCTGGGCTCGCGCCGCGGCCAGGGAGGCCGCGGCCGAGCGATAGGCCGTCTCGGCCTGTTCCGCCTGGCGTTTGCTCACCCCCGACTGGGCGAGCAGCCCAGCGGTGCGCTCGGCCTCGCGTTGCGCCTGGTCATAAGTGGCGGCAGCCTGGTCCGCCGCCGCCTTGGCGTGCGCCAGTGCGATCTCGAAGGGCGCGCGCTCGATCTGAAACAGTGGCGCGCCCGCTGCCACGAAACTGCCCTCCGTGTACAACT
>Ga0182745_1000808_pt1 | contig 32193 bp, 33 predicted proteins | sample eDN3rd30CKraftBY_FD_128523 | JGI IMG/M metagenome (GOLD analysis project Ga0182745, IMG submission 128523) | Enriched backyard soil microbial communities from Emeryville, California, USA - eDNA 3rd pass 30_C Kraft BY (version 2) (version 2) | ecosystem: Environmental > Terrestrial > Soil >... | reverse complement strand
TAAAATATACATGATTGTTACAATAGTGTCAACATTTTGACATTTTCTCAAGATAACTAGCTGTGTTAGTTCGCTCTAAAAAGTTTATAATAATTGAAAAGAGAGAAAGTAGGCTGTGAATATGACAACAACTAATCCATTATCAGATTTGCAAATTGCAAATCAAACCGAGATGAAGCCCATTACTGACATTGCAGCATCAGCTCAAATCCCACTCGAAGCAATTGAACAATATGGTACATACAAAGCTAAAATTGATCCAACAAAAATCCAGGGAAATCCGAATGGAAAAGTTGTTTTAGTGACAGCAACAAGCCCAACACCGGCAGGAGAAGGGAAGTCAACAATTACAGTTGGCCTTTCTGATGCTTTAAAGCAATTAGATCAGAAAGTCATCGTCGCACTACGCGAACCTTCGCTTGGTCCAGTGATGGGCATTAAAGGTGGTGCAACAGGTGGCGGTTATGCACAGGTTGTCCCAATGCAGGATATCAATTTACATTTTACAGGGGATTTGCATGCGATTACTGCCGCAAATAATGCGCTAGCTGCACTAATCGATAATCATATCCATCAAGGGAATGAACTTCAAATAGACCCGAGACGAATTATTTGGAAAAGGGTATTAGATATTAACGATCGTGCTCTTCGTAATGTCATTGTTGGTTTAGGTGGCCCTGCACAAGGAGTACCGCGTGAAGATGGCTTTGATATCACAGTAGCCTCAGAGATTATGGCTGTTTTCTGTTTGGCAATAAGCTTAGAAGATTTAAAAGAACGGCTTGCAAGTATCGTTGTCGGTTACACATATCAAAAAGAACCTGTTTATGTCCGAGATTTAGGTGTAGAAGGTGCTTTAGCTTTATTGTTAAAGGATGCTTTTAAACCGAATTTGGTGCAAACAATTGAAGGAACACCTGCACTTGTCCACGGTGGACCATTTGCCAATATAGCTCACGGCTGCAACTCCATCATTGCAACCCAAACTGCACGAAAGCTTGCGGATGTTGTAGTTACAGAAGCTGGATTTGGTGCGGATTTAGGGGCGGAGAAGTTTATGAACATCAAAGCCCGCCAAGGTGGTTTTGCTCCAGATGCAGTGGTTGTCGTAACGACGATAAGAGCACTGAAAATGCACGGTGGGGTAAGTAAATCAGAGCTGTCATTAGAAAATGTAGAAGCATTGAGAAATGGGATTCCAAACCTGGAAAAGCATGTGGATTCAATTCGCCAATTCGGTGTTGAACCCGTTGTTGCATTAAATCGATTTATCATGGATACGGAAGAAGAAATTGAAACAATCTTAAACTGGGCATCTGCCAATAGAGTTCGCATTGCGCGGACAAATGTTTGGGAACAAGGCGGTAAAGGTGGACTAGAGCTTGCTCAACAAGTACTAGAAATACTTGAACAGCCTCAACAATTTGCGCCTATCTATCACTTGAATGAATCGATTGAGCAAAAAGTTACAGCAATTGTTCAAAAGGTATATGGTGGTGAAGGGGTACACTTTACCGATCAAGCAAAAAAACAAATTGCTCAGATTGAACGATTTGGATGGGATCAACTGCCGATTTGTATGGCAAAAACTCAATATTCACTGTCAGACAATCCGAAGCAATTAGGTCGTCCTAATGACTTTGCTATTACTGTACGAGAAGTCATTCCTAAATTAGGTGCAGGATTCATTGTTTGTTTAACAGGCGACATCATGACGATGCCAGGACTGCCAAAAGAACCAGCTGCACTGCGCATGGATGTAACTGAAGATGGGCAGGCTCTAGGCTTATTCTAATGAAGTAAATAACAAACTGGCCAAAAGTTTTACTAGGCCAGTTTGCTGTATTCTTTAAAAGTATGTGAATTTAAGGCTTAGAAGTAGGTAAATTAGATGTGATGAGGTTATAGTAAACTTATAACTATTACACTATTAGGAGCCTTAAAAAATGGACAAACCCAAAAACAGTCTTAAACCATTTATATCTTTAATCTTCTCAATCGGAATTCCAAAAGCAGCACTCATTTTCGGTTTGATTTTTAGCCTTGTTACTACTATTACTGGCCTTGTAATCCCTATGCTGACTAGACAGTTCATTGATGGTTTTTCGCTTTCTGCTGTCAGCACAACCTTAATCATTGCTATTGTAGGAGCATTTATTTTGCAAGCAGTGATTAATGGTGTTTCTACATATTTACTCGCCTATGTGGGACAAAAGGTAGTAGCGAATATGCGAGAGAAAATGTGGCTTAAAATAGTCAGATTGCCTGTATCCTATTTTGATACACAGCAAAGCGGTGAATCAGTTAGCCGAATTGTAAATGATACGGGAATTGTAAAGGATTTAATCTCTCAGCATTTTCCGCAATTCGTCTCGGGATTGATTTCAATCATTGGGGCAGTGATTATTTTGTTTATCATGGATTGGAAAATGACGTTGATTATGCTGATTTCTGTCCCAATTACAGTAGCCATTATGGCGCCATTAGGTTCTAAAATGGCGAAAATATCAAAAGGATTGCAGGATGAGACGGCTACATTCTCGGGAAATATTCAACAAACCATAAGTGAAATCCGTCTGATGAAATCTTCGAATGCCGAAAACTTTGAAGAACAGAAAGGAAAGACAGGAATCCAGTCACTTTTACAATTTGGTTTGAAGGAAGCCAAGATTTTCGCATTAATTGGCCCATTTATGTATACCGTGGTCATGTTTGTGATTGTGATGATTATTGGGTATGGTGGAATCCGTGTCGCAGAAGGAACGATGTCAACAGGTTCTCTTGTTGCCTTCCTCTTATATCTATTTCAAATCATTTTCCCGATTACTTCTTTTGCCATGTTCTTTACCCAGCTGCAAAAAGCAAAGGGTGCTACAGAGCGAATTAGTTATATTTTAGATCTGCCGCTTGAAGAAGGGCAAGAAGGAATTGAGATGGACATACGAAACGAGCCAATCCAGGTCTTCGATATTTCTTATGCTTATAATGAGGATGAGCCGGTGATAAAAGATGTCTCATTTGAAGCTAAACCTGGTGAAATGATTGCATTTGCGGGGCCAAGTGGCGGCGGGAAAACGACTTTGTTTGCGATTCTAGAACGCTACTATCTCCCGACATCTGGTGTCATTAAGGTGGGCAATACACCGGTAGATGAAATTTCTTTAGCTTCCTGGAGAAGTCAAATCGGATATGTCTCACAGGAAAGTGCAATGATGTCTGGAACGATTCGAGATAATCTTTGTTATGGATTGAATAACGAGGTTTCAGATGATCAGCTTTGGCAAGTAGCGAAAATGGCCTATGCCGATGAATTTATCCGGTCCTTTGCCAATGGTCTCGATACTGAGGTAGGGGAGCGCGGTGTGAAACTTTCCGGTGGTCAGAAACAAAGAATAGCCATCGCTCGGGCATTTTTACGAGATCCGAAAATCTTGTTAATGGATGAAGCGACAGCAAGTCTTGACAGCCAATCTGAAAGTGTTGTTCAGCAGGCGCTTTCGAGATTAATGGAGGGACGTACAACCTTCGTGATTGCTCATCGACTCTCAACCATTGTGGATGCCGACAAAATTATTTTCATAGAAAAAGGTCAAATTACAGGGATGGGTACCCACGCAGAGTTAACGGAATCCCATGCCCTCTATCGGAAATACGCTGAACAACAATTAACTTAATAAGAAATTTACTGACGTCTCAAATGGTGCATTGCAACCGTTTGAGGCGTTTTTTATGAATTGGATTCCTTTAAATTATCGTAGGTAGAGATTGACTTAAATCGAATACGCTGATATGGTTATATACATAAGTGTATAACCATATAACGAAAATAAAATGAAAAACATAAAATCGAAAAGCGGTGAGGCGTTTGAGTATTCCCTTTAGTCAAGATAAACCGATATATTTGCAAATACGGGAAAAGATTGAGGATCAAATCGTAGACAATCAATTAAAAGAGGGCGAACAAGCACCCTCAACAACGCAGCTAGTGAATTTTTATAAGATTAACCATGCTACCGTTTCAAAAGGGGTCAACCAATTGGTGGAAGAAGGAATTCTTTATAAAAAGAGGGGAATTGGCATGTTTGTGGCAGAAGGAGCGAGAGAAAAGTTGATTCAGAAAAGGAAAGAGGCCTTTTTAGATCATTATGTTGTAGGCCTTGTACAAGAAGCTGATAAATTGGGGATTACTGACCAGGAACTGTTTGAACTTATCAAAAAATGTAAGGGAAGTGAAAGCGTATGAGGTTGCCTGTTGAAGTGAAAAACCTTGCAGTCCAATACCAAGGTCAATTTGCATTGAAAAATGTTGAATTTACACTAAGTGAAAATAAGATATATGGAGTATTGGGAAGAAACGGGGCAGGGAAAACAACACTATTCTCGCTATTAGCTTCCTTCCGTGAAGCAACAAGTGGTTCCGTTAATATAGGTGGTGAAAATCCATTTGAAAACGAGAAGATTATGCAGCATGTTCACTTTGTATATAACAAAGATTATAAAGATGAAAATGATCATGTAAAAAGTATTTTGGAAAGTGTTTCTAGGTATCGCCCACATTTTGATGTAGAGTATGCCAATCACTTGATTGAAAGATTTAAATTGCCGACAGATAAAGCATTAAAAAAACTTTCAAAAGGCATGCAAGCAGCTGTCAATATAACAATAGGGCTGGCTTGTCGAGCACCCATAACGATTTTTGATGAAGCCTACAATGGCATGGATGCACCTACTAGAGAAATTTTTTATCAAGAATTATTAGAGGATCAAGCGCAGCACCCACGGATTATTTTGGTTTCAACACATTTCATAGCTGAAATGGAGTATCTATTTGAAGAGGTATTGATATTAAATCAAGGTGAAGTTGTAATGCATGAAGAATACGAGACACTCTTGGCAAAAGGAGCAGCGATTACAGGTTCGGCAGAAGAAGTGGATTCTTTTGTCCAATCCATGAAGCAGCTCAACACGAAACAATTAGGCAATACAAAATCAGTCGTGGTGTATGGTGAGCTAAGTCAAGAAGAGAGAAAAACAGCACAAGCAAAGGGCCTTGAGGTAGGCGCGCTCTCGCTACAGGATATTTTTATCCATCTAACTGAAGGGGAGGACTAAGATGCAGCAACCAAGAAATTTTCCAAAAGTAGCAAGTGACTTGTTTATGGTTCAGGGGATATGGGCATGCGGTTATTTAGGAATTATGCTATTTGTTCAAATCGTGAAAATAATTTTATCCCTATTAAGCGAGAATGAAGTGGCAACATTTTTTGATACTACTTTCGTAGCTTCAAATATCTTCATGCTAGTGATAGGAATCATATCAGTAAGTGGATTTTTACCTCATTATGTTAGTCATGGTGTAACGAGAAGGGACTATTTTAAAGGGACTATTTTGAGCGCAATAGGACTTGCGCTAGCCATATCCATTGTCAGTGCAGCCCTTACAGGAATTTTCCATGTTTTAACGAAATTATTGAAATTGCAGATGGATATGACTTCATTGGAAAATGTTCAAATGGATAAAGACGGAAATGTTGTTGGAATGTTTGTGAAATCCGTGATTTTAACGCCACATGTCGATTTAAGCTCCAACTGGTTATTGGCAACGTTAGTTTTTTCCTTAAATATTTTCATATATTATGTGATAGGTTGGTTAATTGGCGCAGCGTTTAGCAGGTTAAGTGTAAGTAAGGGGATTCTGTTAATGATTGCAGGGATTTTGGCTATTCATGCGGCAGATATTTTATTATCGTTAAGCTTAGGATTGGAAGTGCCTAATTTCGTAGCGCATTTCGAAATGCCATTCTTTATTCCAATAATAATTCTTTTTCTGCTTATAGTTGTTTGTTTATGGGTCATTCGTCTACTGACAAAAAGAATCATTGTGAAATTTTAGAAGGTCTAGATATCTAACAAGAGAAAGACCAGCATATTTTATTTAAAACTATCCAATTGGGTAGTTTTTTTATTTAGAAATTTATTGGTAAATTTGTAACTTTTTGGTCGGGATTTAGTCGAATGAATAAAGGAGATGACACCATGAAAATAAAATTGCTGATTGTCTTTCTTTTGATGCTTCCTTTCATTTTCAATTTAACAGCTAATTCAAGCTATGCTTGTTCTTGTGTGCCACTCGGTGTGCCAGAAGAGGAGTTGGATAAAAGTAACTTTGTTTTCTCGGGGAAAGTAATCGATATTCATGATTCAAATAAAGATGCGTTCGAACAATCTTCAGCAGACTTGCTAGAGGTTCGTTTTGAAGTTTCTAATACATGGAAGGGTGTTACTGAAACACAAGTAATCGTCTATTCCGAACGTGATTCAGCCAGCTGTGGCTTTGAATTTAACTTAAATGACGAATATTTAGTCTATGGCAATGAACACGACGGACAGATAATGGTAAATCTATGTTCACGGACAACGCTATTTGCTGATGCATCCACCGATTTGGCAGCATTAGGTGATGGGGAGAAGCCCACTGAGTCTATTAGCAGTGAAGCTTTGGATACGCACGAGACTTCGATGGGACTGCCCTTAACAATATTTACTGTCGTCGCACTTATTATTATTAGTGGAGGCTATTGGATCGTCCTGAAAAAAAGTAGAGAATAAGTATAAAAGAGATAGCTCCCACTAATTTGGGGGTCTATCTTTTTTTTGAAAGTTTAGTTTACATAATAAAATTCTTAGAAACTAGGAATTAATAATAATTATTCAATAATCATTTTAAGCTGAACTGTCATATTATTTGTAGAGGATGTTGATTCTCCACTAGTATGTCATAATTCAAACGTATGCTATTTCAGCCTTACGTTGCTATAGAAGAATAATTTCGCATTTTAATGCGTTTTTAAAGTATGAATAATCTAGTTATATGTGAAAATTTCTTGAAAATAAAAATTTAGTATAGCTTAAAAGGATAAAATGTGACATACTATAAAAAGTTTTGAGTGGTATTATTTTTTTGAGTAAAACATATTTACTTATAAATCGACTTATTTCACAGTATTTTAAATAGAGTGACATAGTAAATTGACCAGAAGGTTTCCATGAATTATTAGAAGTAGGTTATTGAACAAATTGTGGAACCGATTACACAAAAATTGCATTTATTTTTTTGAATAATGTGTAACCGATACCATATTAACAATATCTAAGAAATGAGCGAACATGATGGCGACAATTAGTGACGTTGCAAAATTAGCTGAAGTATCTGTAGCTACCGTATCAAGGTATTTAAATGATAGTGGTTATGTAGGAACGAAATCACGAGAGTCAATCGAATCTGCCATAAATGAGTTGAATTTCGTACCTAGTGAAGTGGCACGGTCTCTTTCGACAAAACAATCGGATATTATTGGCCTGATCATTCCGGATATTAAGAATCCATTCTTTCCTGAATTAGCCAGAGCCGTGGAAGATACTGCTTTTGAATATGGTTATACTGTTATTCTTTGTAATTCAGATGAAAATGCAAACAAAGAAAAACATTACTTACAAAAACTCACAAAAAAATATGTGGCAGGAATTATTTTAACTTCCATTATTGAACAAGAAAATCATAGGCAAAATGTGAATTTACCAATTGTAGCATTGGATAGGCCACTGAAATCGGATATGCCGACAGTCACAACCAATAATTTAAAGGGTGCAAAAATTGCAACTGATTATTTAATACGCTGTGGCGCAAAAAATCTTCTCTGCATTAGTGGGCCCAAAGCAATCATATCTGCCCAAACGAGGGTGGAAGGGTTTAAAGCGGCGATTGAACACCAAGATGTAAAGGCAGATATTATCGAAAGCCCTTACGATTTTGAAATCGCTGAAAAGATTTTATATGACTACTTAAAAGAAAACCCAGACATTAATGGGATATTTGCTTGCAGTGATGCATCTGCTATTGGTGCATTAAAGGCGGCACATCGATTACATATACGAATTCCTGAAGACCTGCAAATTGTCGGGTTTGACGGAATTCAAATGGGCAATGTGGTAACGCCTAGTTTAACCACGGTTGCTCAAAACATTTATCGACTAGGGCAAACGGCAGCACAGTTACTGATTAAACAAATTGAAGGACAACAGTTAACTGAAACAGCTGTTTGTATCGATCCAGAGCTTATTATTAGAGAAACAACACGAAAGGAACGAATCGAATGATAACTGTAATTGGCAGTATTAATATGGATATCGCTATTCAGACTGAAATTTTCCCTAAGCAAGGAGAAACGGTTCTAGGAAATTTATTTACAACAATTCCAGGTGGTAAAGGGGCGAACCAAGCCGTAGCAGCTGCAAGACTTGGCAGCCAAGTACAAATGGTTGGTGCAGTTGGTGAAGATGCATTTGGAAACGAATTGTACTTTAATTTAAAAAATGAAAATGTCCATGTAGGTGGAATTGCAAAAACAAACAACTCTACGGGAATTGCCAATATTTTATTACATGAAAATGATAACCGCATCATTGTGGTCCCAGGGGCAAACTTTGATGTAGACCAACAGATGATTGATGCAAACATGGAGTTAATAAAGCAAAGCTCATTAGTGATGCTGCAGCTAGAAATTCCAGCAGAAACAATCGATTATATTCTGGATGTTTGTGAAAAGTTAGCAATTCCTGTTTTACTAAATCCTGCTCCGGCGGCAAATTACAAGCCAGAGTGGATTGACAAAGTGACATACTTAACACCAAATGAAACGGAATGTGAAGTTATCTTCGGAACGGATTATGAAACTGTTTTAAAACAATATCCAAACAAAATTATCGTAACTATTGGTGGAGATGGAGCGGCTTATAATGATGGAACGGACCTAGTAAAGGTTCCGGGCTTTAAGACAAAGGCTGTGGATACGACAGGTGCTGGAGATACATTTAACGGTGCTTTTGCTCACGCCATCACGGCAGGTCAATCGATGCAGGAAGCGGTTCGTTTTGCCAATATCGCTGCTTCACTTTCAGTAGAGAAATTTGGAGCGCAAGGCGGCATGCCACAAATTGACAAAGTGACAGAACGTTTGGAGGGCCTAAAATGAAAAAACAAGGCATTTTAAATCGTGAATTAGCAGGACGTTTTGCTAAATTAGGTCATACTGATCGCATCGTTATTGCGGACTGTGGGTTGCCAATACCTGATGGCGTACCATGCATTGACCTTGCTTATAAGCTGGGGGAACCATCTTTTCTAACAATCTTAGAAGTAGTTTTAGAAGATCTAGTTGTAGAAGCTGCTGTAGTAGCTAAAGAGGTTCAAACAAATAACGAGAAGGTTGCAATTGAATTAGAGAGCAGCTTATCAAACATTAGCTATGTAACACATGAAGAATTTAAAGAACTTACAAAACGAGCAAAATTAATAATTCGTACGGGTGAAACAACACCCTATGCGAATGTCATCTTACAAAGTGGTGTAATTTTCTAAAAAACTAAAATTTGAAGTAGGTGAAATTGCATGATTCAAATGTCAGGCATATCTAAAGCATTTAATGGAAACGTCGTGTTAGAAAATGTTCAATTTGAATTGGCTAATGGCGAAATCCATGCGCTTATGGGTGAAAACGGAGCAGGTAAATCTACAATGATGAAAATCCTAAGTGGAATTTACACGAAGGATGCCGGAGTAATTAAAGTAGATGGTCAGGAAGTTCAGTTCAAATCGCCAAAGGATGCAGAAAAGCTTGGAATTATTGTTATTCACCAAGAGTTAAATATGCTGCCAGATTTAACAGTGGCACAAAATTTATTTCTTGGTAAAGAACTTACATATGGCAAGACTGGTATCTTAAAAAATCGCGAGATGGAAAAGGAAGCCAAAAAGCTTCTTTCCAAATTAGGTCTGGATATCAACCCACGCACACGTACAGGTGACTTATCGGTTGGGAAACAGCAAATTATAGAAATTGCGAAGGCCATTGCAAGTGATGCGAAATATATTGTAATGGACGAGCCAACAGCTGCTTTAACGGATCGAGAAATCGAGACATTATTTAAAACAGTAAATGAGCTTAAAGCAAAAGGAATTTCCTTTGTTTATATCTCACACCGAATGGAAGAAATTTTTGCTATTTGTGATCGCATTACGATTTTGCGAGATGGAGAATATGTCGGCGTCCGTAATATCCCTGAGACAACTTTTGATGAAATTGTCGCGATGATGGTAGGACGTGAGCTAGGTGAACGTTTCCCAGAGAGAAACTGTGCAATAGGCGAGACGAAACTAGCCGTACGAAACTTGACTGTAAATGGCTTATTCGAAGATATTTCTTTTGAGTTAAGAAAAGGGGAAGTACTTGGTGTAGCTGGGTTAATGGGGGCAGGACGTACAGAAGTTGCGCAAACAATCTTCGGCTATCGCAAAGCAACTAAAGGTGCTATTTTCATAGATGGCAAAAAAGCGAACGCTAAAACACCAATTGATGCGATGAAAAATGGCATTGGTTTTGTTACTGAAGACCGCAAAACGCAAGGGCTAGTACTCGATTTCTCTATCAAGGACAATATCGCATTAGCCAACCTTGAAAAGTGTTCTTCTTCGGGCATTGTGAAGAAAGAAAAAGAAAACTCAATGGTTGCCAAATATATCGAAGACTTGAAAATCCGAACTTCTGGTCCTAACCAAAGTGCAAAATCATTGAGTGGTGGGAATCAGCAAAAAGTTGTTATCGCTAAGTGGCTTGGTACTCAACCAGAAATTCTCATCTTGGATGAACCAACGCGTGGTGTGGATATCGGTGCGAAAAAAGAAATCTATCATATTATTAACCGACTTGCTGAGGATGGTGTAGCAATTTTAATGATTTCTTCCGAGCTGCCTGAAGTCATTGGAATGGCAGATCGTGTCATCGTCATGCAAGAAGGTAAATTAACAGGTGAAGTCAACAAAGAGAATATGACACAAGAGGTCATCATGCAATATGCAACAGGAGGAGAAAAAGTTGTCTAATCGTAAATCAAAGGAATTAGTTTCCAAACTTGGACCACTATTTGGTTTAATTTTATTAATCATCGTCGTTTCAATTTTAAACCCAAGTTTCTTATCAATCGCGAATATCTTTAACGTATTACGTCAAGTTTCCATTAGTGCAATTATTGCCTTTGGTATGACATTTGTTATTTTAACTGGAGGAATTGACTTGTCAGTCGGTTCAACCTTGGCGTTAACAGGTGCCATTGCAGCTAGCTTACTTTCAAGTGGCATGGATCCATTTCTAACAATTGGTATTGCCTTACTCATCGGGTTAATTTTAGGGGCTATCAATGGGGTTGTTATTACAAAAGGTAAAGTCGCGCCATTTATCGCGACACTTGCTACAATGACTATCTATCGCGGGTTAACTTTAGTTTATACAGATGGAAAACCTATTTCGAATCTTGGTGATCATTATTCGTTCCAATTATTCGGGAAAGGCTACTTCTTAGGATTCCCAGTACCAGTTGTTACAATGGTTATTGCGTTTATCGTTCTATATTTCATCTTGCAAAAAACAACATTTGGTCGACGCGTGTATGCAGTTGGTGGTAATGAAGAGGCTGCAAAACTATCAGGAATTAGCACAGACCGAGTGAAAATCGCTGTTTATGCGATTACAGGATTTTTAGCTGCTTTAGCTGCTTTAATACTTACTTCTCGTTTAAATTCAGCGCAGCCAACAGCCGGTGAATCTTATGAGTTAGATGCCATTGCAGCGGTAGTTTTAGGTGGTACAAGCTTAAACGGCGGTAAAGGCTGGATTTTCGGAACATTAATCGGTGCTTTAATCATTGGTGTGTTAAATAACGGTATGAACTTAATCGGTGTATCTTCCTTCTGGCAACAGGTAGTAAAAGGAATCGTTATTTTAATCGCTGTATTAATGGACCGCAAAAAAACTGCTTAAGGAGTTCATAAAACATGAAAAAGCTTACATTATTCGTTGTAGCACTTGTTGCACTTGTCCTTTCAGCGTGTTCGATGGAATCTCCATTTCTAGAGAATGCAAAAGATAATGCTTCAAATGAAAAAGTTTCATATAAAATTGGTTTCTCAATTTCGACATTAAACAATCCTTTCTTTGTTACTTTAAGTGAAGGGGCAAAAGCAAATGCAGCGGAGCAAGGCGCAGCAATCTCTGTAGTAGACGCACAAGATGACGCTTCTAAACAGGCATCAGATGTGGAGGATTTAATTCAGCAGGGCGTAGATTTAATCTTGATCAACCCAGTTGACTCTGCAGCAGTTGGTTCTGCTGTTGAATCAGCGAATGCAGCTGGGATTCCGGTAATTACAGTTGACCGTTCAGCTGAAAGAGGAGAAGTTGTTTCTCATATCGCATCAGATAACGTTGCAGGTGGGGTACTTGCTGGTGAATACTTACTTGAATTAGTAGGTGAAGGTGCAAAAGTCGCTATGCTTGAAGGAATCGCTGGTTCGTCAGCAGCTCGCGATCGCGGGGAAGGTTTCTTAACGGCTGTGGAAGGTAAAGTAGACTTAGTGTCTAGCTTAACAGCGAACTTTGACCGTGGTGAAGGTTTAACAGTTATGGAAAATATGCTTCAAGCAAACCCTGAAATTCAAGCGGTATTTGCACAAAATGACGAAATGGCGTTAGGTGCACTTGAAGCAATCCAAGCAACTGGCAAAGATATCAAAGTCATCGGATTTGATGCAACAGACGATGCTCTTGCAAAGATTAAAGAAGGTAAGCTAGCAGCATCCGTTGCTCAAAAGCCTGAAGAAATCGGAAAAGCAGCTATCGCTACAGCTGTTGAGTATCTAAATGGTGAAAAAGTGGAAGAATTTGTTCCAGTAGAGTTAGAGCTAGTAAAATAATAAAAGAAGAACTGCAGTGTCTAATTTGCGATGAGGGCAATTAGGGCTGCAGTTTTTTTTACTATGGAAGATTAGCTTCGAAATTGGATTTTTCCTTTAGAGGGCTTTTCTTTTTCTATAAATAGTTTGTCCAAAGACATTAGGCTGCTGCCTGCGAAAAATAGATAGAGAGACATAGCGATTAAGGCTACATTATACTCATAGCCATTTAAAAATCCGCTTTCAAATTTCACAAAGATAATCGCTCCAGCCATCACCCCGGTAAGGAGAAACGAAACAAAGCGAACTGAAAAGCCGATGATTAAAAAGAAGCCCCCAAGTACTTCAATTCCAGCCACCCCAAAACCAGCCACTTCAGCATAGGGAATCCCGTATTCATTAAATCGTGTTATCGTCTCAGTAATGCCTTCTTTAAATTTGACGATGCCGTGTAGGAGCATTATTCCACCCAATACAATTCTCAGTACTAAACCACCTAATTCATTTTTATACATTACCCGAACTCCCTTCTAAAACTTCTTTTTACTATCATATTGTGGCTAGTCCCAATATAATACTTGTTCGGAGGAAATAGTTTTGGATTATGGCGCGCTTGTGAAGGGAGGGAGGCGATTTTTAAAGTGGGTTGAGCTCGTGAAAAGTAGAATCGCCCGCAGTTCGCAAGTAATCTCGCAACTAAATTCACCACCAACCACCAACCCTTATGCCAAAACTCGCACATTCGCTCAATTCTATTTATAATAGAACTACTAGGAGTGATATATATGATTAATCAACTAAAAGAAGCGGTACAAAAAATTTACGACCAATTTGATGCAAGCCATGATTTCCAACATATCGAGCGTGTGCTGCAAAATGCGGAAAGTATCCTCACATCAGAGCCTGCTGCAGATCGTGAAATTGTTCAAATTGCGGTGCTTTTACATGATGTGAGCGATAAGAAATATAGTGATACGAAAGAAAATGAAGAAGCATTGCTAAACTCGCTAAACCTACCAGATGAGAAAAAGCTACATATTAAAGAGATTATTGAAAGCGTGTCATTCAACGGTGGAAATGAAGTCGAGGCAAAATCTATCGAGGCTAAAATCGTGCGAGATGCGGATCGTTTAGATGCAATCGGGGCAGTAGGGATAGCGCGGACATTTGCTTTTGGTGGTGCGAAAGGGCGTAAACTCTATGATGATGCTGAAGAAGCGAGATTCGATATGTCTGAAGAAGAGTATCGTTCGAAAAACACGGCTTCTGTCACACATTTCTATGAGAAACTACTATTATTAAAGAACTTAATGACAACAGAAAAAGGTAAGCAAATGGCTGAACAAAGACATGCATTTATGCAAGACTTTTTGAATCAGCTGAAAGATGAAAGAGAAGGCAGAGCTTAGCATTAACTTTCCTAATATCTTAAATGCGGATCACCAATTTGCTCTCCAAGCACGCCAAAAAACCCTAAACAGGAGTAGAATCTCTTCTCCCGTTTAGGGTTTTTAGTTAACATATCTATGTCACATGCTAAAAACTAGAAATCCAGCTTATATAATTTGCTTGGTCTGCCTTTTGCTTTTGTGGTTTTGTTTAAAATAGGGGAGGCATAGTTGAATTCTTCCAAACGCTTTAAGATTCGGCTTGCTGTACGAACTGAAATCGACAAGTGCATACTTATTTCTTCTGCAGTCAATGTCTCTTTTTTCAGATTGTACACTAATCCATTTATTTTTTGTAAATGGAGTAATGAAATGTTCGTATGATCAGCGATGGTTTCTAGTTTACTGTTATCAAATTCTTTTACGGCAATAGATGAATTGCCGTCAAGTGGACCGATTAAATGATTTTCTTTTGTTAATATATAAGTCTCGGTTAAAGAACCTGTACAATAAGTTGCCGCTTTCTCCGCTTGGATTCTTGCTTCTTGCAATGTTTTTCCGATTCCCCAGCCAATTTTTACTTTAAAAGAAAGTTCCTCCCTTAAAAACTCTGCTAAAGAGCACATTTCTTTTTGATTTGTAATCATTAAAAAATCTCTATAATTTGTTAATAATTCATAGTGTATGGCACTCCGATAAGTAATTAAAGATGTTCCGAGTTTTCGGTTAAAATCTAAAATTGATTTATAAAGGGCAATTTGTCTATATTCAATCTCAGCTGGATCGTTTTGAGACATTGAAAATTCTAGATAACCCGCTACTACTTGACTATTCATTAAGTTAAGCACTTCTATCTCTTTTATGACCCTTAAAATCGTTTTTTGCATACTGTCTGGAGTAGGGGTAACAAGAATTGGTTGGATTTCATTATCTTGAAAATACGTATACAAATTTGATAAACGAGTTAACGAAAACCGGATTTTATGTTCCTTCCATAGTTTTGCATGAGCTTCGTGTACAACTTCATAAGCGTTTGGCAGGCCAAAAACTTCGATGCTATCACCAAGAAGATAAGGGTAATCTTTAGGTGATAGGATTTCTTTTAAACTTAAATAATTGTTTTCTTTATAAAGAAAATCAATAATGCTTTCTTTAAAGGAAAAATCTGGGTACTTATACTGAATCTCTGCTATTTTATAATAAAAATCTCTTTCACTTATATCAAAAAATGCACATGGAATTGTCGAAAAATCCTCTTTTAAATGTTGTTGAATATGTAAGTATGGAATTTGTCCACTAAATATAATCCCATCAAAAGTTTTTATGTTCTCAAGAAAAAGTTGCTCTAAATGAGTTAAATCATCGTAAATGAAAATTTGGAGATTAACATTATCGATTGCAAGCTTTTCGCATTTATTTACCCAACGGTAAGAGAGTTTGGTAGAAAAGATACATATTTTATTCAATTAAAATCCTCCTTATATACTATTGTGTTAATTTTCTAAATTTTTTAATATTTATTTTAAGACATTGTAATAAATTGTCCAAAAATAATAAAGGGGGAAATAAGATTATGAAAAACAATTTAGAAATTGAAGCTGTTAATAGTGTTGATATTGAAGATCCGAAAAAAAGTTCATTTAACAAATTTCTAAATACAGTTGAAAAAATCGGAAATAAATTGCCGCATCCATTCATGCTCTTCTTGTATCTTACACTGATTCTTATTGTAATTTCATTTATTTTAGGTACAATGCATGTTTCTGTTATTCATCCTAATACAGGTGAGACAATAATGGTTAATAATTTATTGTCAAAAGATGGAATCCGTTATATTTTAGCCAATACTTTGACAAACTTTACTGGTTTTGCCCCACTAGGATTAGTTTTAACGATGATGCTTGGTATTGGTTTGTCTGAGCGAGTAGGGTTATTTTCGGCATTAATGACAAAAGCGATTGTTAAAACACCAAAACGAATCGTTACATTTATGGTTGTATTTATTGGTATTTTAGGAAATATTGCTTCAGATGCCGCTTTTGTAGTAATCCCTCCTTTAGCCGCATTAGTATTTTTATCTCTAGGAAGACATCCACTTGCCGGTTTGGCTGCTGGACTTGCTGGAGCTGGTATTGGTTTTACAGCCAATATTTTAGTCGCAGGCACGGACGCGTTATTATCTGGTATCTCGACTGAAATTGCCAAAACAATTGATGAAACGATGGTTGTGTCTCCATTAGATAACTGGTTTTTCATGAGTGCTTCAACGTTTTTATTGGCATTCTTGGGTGCAGTCGTGACGGATAAAATCGTGGAACCGCGTTTAGGTCAATATAAAGGTGAAAAGAAAGCGGATTTACATGAATTATCGTCTTTAGAAAACCGTGCTTTACGCAATACAGGAATTGTCTCCTTCCTATTTGTCGGTTCAATTTTGGCGCTAATGTTTATGCCAAATTCACCGTTGCTAAATGATGATGGATCAATTTTAGGCTCACCGTTTTTATCAGGTATTGTACCGATTCTATTTGCTTTCTTTCTCGTAGCAGGTATTACATATGGTGTGTCAGTTAAAAAAATTACGAAGTTAGCGGACGTTCCAAACATTATGGCTGAGGCCATTCGTGATTTATCAGGTTATATCGTATTGATTTTCATTATTGCGCAATTTATTGGCTATTTTAACTGGACAAACATCGCAACATGGATGGCTGTACATTTAGCCGATCTCTTAACTGTTATCAAGTTAACAAATGTCTTCGCAATCGTGTTATTCACGCTATTAGTCGCTGTTTTGAGTTTATTTATTATTAGTGGCTCTGCTCTTTGGTCACTTGTAGCGCCAATTTTCGTTCCAACATTCATGTTATTAGGGTATCATCCGGCGTTTATTCAATTGGCTTATCGAATCGGTGAATCTTCTACGAATATGGTAACACCACTTAACCAATATTTCGCGATTATTTTAGGCTTCATGTTAATTTACAACAAAAAAGCAGGAATCGGAACGCTGATGTCATTAATGATTCCATATACGATTGTCTTTTTAATCTCATGGATTGCCTTGTTGTTAGTGTTTGTACTATTTAATATCCCGATTGGTCCAGGTGTCCATTACTTAATGAAATAGGAGATGGCTAAAATGAACTTTCTTAATGTAGATGAAAATTATTTGCAGGTATTAACTGAATGGAGAAGGGATTTTCATAGATTTCCAGAGCCTGGTTGGTTGGAGTTTCGCACTTCTGCAGTTATAGCCGATAAGCTCGAAGCCTGGGGATATGACGTTTATGTAGGAAAAGAGATTGTCAATGGGATCTCATTAGGTGTACCAAGTAAGTCATTAGCTGAGATGTTTTACAACAAAGCACTAGAAAACAATGTTTCTTCCAAATGGTTGGACAAAATGGAGGCAGGAAAAACAGGGGTAATTGCAATTCTAGATACTGGGATTGCTGGACCTACGATTGCCTATCGAGTAGATATTGATGCCTTGCCAATCTTAGAATCTACTATTGAAACTCATGTGCCGCAAAGATTGAATTTCCGATCACAAAATGATGGTTTCATGCATGCATGTGGCCATGATAGTCACGCTACGATCGGATTAGGCTTAGCGGAACAACTCATGAAAGTAAAAGATAAGCTCTGCGGGAAGATCATTATCATTTTCCAACCAGCAGAAGAAGGAGTGCGAGGGGGAAGTGCCGTTGTCTCATCTCCTCTATTAGAAAAGATTGATTATCTATTTGCACTTCACATTGGCACAGGTGTCCCTAAAGCAACCTTTGTTGCGGGTGTGGATGGATTCTTAGCAACGTCTAAATTCGATGTGACGATTCAAGGGGTTGCTGCTCATTCAGGCATTAATGCTGAAAAAGGAAAAAATGCACTGTTAGCAAGTGCTCAAGCCGTTCTTGCTTTACATAGCCTTCCTCCACATAGTGAAGGAATCGCTCGGGTAAATGTAGGTACTTTAGAAGCTGGCAGCGGACGCAATATTATTCCTTCACTGGCCAAAATGCAGTTGGAGATTCGTGGTGAAACAACTGCCATTAATGACTTTTACGAAAAGCGTGTAGAACAAATCTTTAATGGGATTGGTGCAATGTATGATGTACAAGTTCAACTAGAAAAAGTGGGCTATGCCTTAAACGTTCCATCAGATCGGCAACTCGCAAAGATTTTAAAGGAGACAGCCAAGCATCAGCCCTCCATTCAAGAAATAGTAGAATATAAAAACTTTAAAGCCGGTTCAGAAGATGCAACATTTCTAATGCAAAAAGTACAACAGCAAGGTGGTCTAGCATGCTACTCGATTATTGGAACAAATTTAGCAGCTGGTCACCATCATGAAGAGTTTGATATAGAAGAAGACGATATGCTTTCAGCTCTGGAGATATGGTTAAATGCACCTTTTAGAATTTATAAGGAGATGAAAGACAATGAGTAGTTTGCAAGAACCCATTGAAAGTATATATACGAAATATGAGAATGAAATAATTAAAATTTCTGACCGAATTTGGGAGAACCCAGAAACGAGATTTAAAGAATTTGAATCAGTAAAAGTACAAACAACCTATTTGAAAGAAGCTGGATTTGAAATAGAAATGGGCATAGGGGGAATCGAAACTGCCTTTGTCGCTAAATATGGAACGAAAGGACCGATTATAGGGATTTTAGGCGAATTTGACGCACTGCCAGGATTGAGTCAAAAAGCAGGAAGTGAAGTAAGAGAGCCCCTTGTTGACGGAGCAAATGGCCATGGATGTGGTCATAATCTATTAGGCACAGCAGGAGTAGGGGCTGTAAGACTTCTAAAGGATTTAATTGAACAGGGTGAAATAGAGGGAAGAATCCATTACTACGGATGCCCGGCTGAAGAAGGCGGTTCAGGTAAAACTTTTATGGTGCGTGAAGGTGTTTTTAATGACGTTGATGTAGCATTAACATGGCACCCTAATTCATTCACAAGTGTATTTAATTATTCGTCTCTGGCAAACTATCAAGTATATTTTGAATTTGAAGGGATAGCTTCACATGCAGCCAATTCACCACATTTGGGAAGAAGTGCGTTAGATGCTGTTGAATTAATGAATGTTGGTGTAAACTATTTGCGCGAACATATTTCAAGTAATGCTAGAGTGCATTATGCAGTCACGAATACAGGAGGATTATCACCTAATGTTGTTCAAGCGAATGCTGAGGTATTGTATTTAGTCAGAGCAAATACAATCCAAGAAGTAGATGGAATATATAAACGTGTCGTAAAAATCGCAGAAGGCGCTGCTTTAATGACAGGGACAAAAGTGAAAGTGAAGTTTGACAAAGCGTGTTCAAATTATATTCCGAACGATACGATAAACAAAATTATTTACGACAAGTTACAGTTAGTAGAGTTACCTACTTATAATGAAGATGAAATCGCTTTTGCAAAGAAAATGGCTGAAACGATTACGCCATCCGAATTATCAAGTGCCATACAGGAAATCAAAACAATTTATGAAGATAGCTCAGTAGATTATTTAAATATAACAGACTACCCGTTCTATCCGGAGGTTGTACCCTATCAACAAACATCTCATACGATGGCCGGCTCTACGGATGTGGCAGATGTCAGCTGGGTTGTACCCACTTCACAATTTTTTGCGACGTGCTTTGTATTAGGAACGCCTCTACATACTTGGCAGCTTGTTTCACAAGGAAAAACAGGTCTGGCTCATAAAGGGATGATCTATGCGAGTAAAGTATTAGCTTTAACGGCTATCGAACTTTTACAAAATCCACATTTAATTGATCAAGCAAAAGTTGAACTCAGTGAACAGACTAAAGGCGCTTATGTAAATCCGATACCTCAAGAAGTTTTGCCGAATATGTACGGATAGCTGTGAGGTAGATAAATTAATGAGAAAATGATTGAAAGAGTTGTTAGTTGCAGCTCATTCAATCATTTTTTATTTACAGATTATCTAGCTGGAAAAATCGAAGCTAAAAAATCCCTGATTTCTCCAAAATAAAACCACTTTAATGCTTTATTTTTCATTATCCTTTATAATTAGATTTATATAAAAAGCTTGCTACTATTGATGTTGTAATATAATTTAGGTGAATCTTGCAAGATATCAATTTTACAACAGCAAAAAAATGAAAGAGAAGGAATTTAATGAGTCATTTAATCGTATCTAATTTAACTAAAACCGTTGGCGATAAAACGCTATTTGAAAATATTGAGTTTACCATTTATGAGGGGGAGCGCGCTGGGTTAATCGGCATTAACGGGACAGGGAAGTCGACATTGCTCTCTATTTTAGCAGGACAACAAGATGCCGATACGGTCGAGATGGACCATCCAAATAAATACCGAATAGCTCACTTGCCGCAGGAGCCCCAATTTAATGAAGGGGAAACTGTTTTACAAGCAGTGTTCTCTGGCGATTCGCCGATTCTTCAGTTAAACAGACAATATGAAGATACATTGGCAAAGCTATCAAAAACTCCTGAATCGGAAGAATTGCAAAATCAATTATTCCGCCTGCAGCAGCAAATGGATAACGACAAAGCTTGGGATGTGAACGCCCTTGCAAAACAAGCATTAACAAAACTTGGCATCGATATGTTCGATCAACAAGTCACAAATCTATCAGGTGGACAGCAAAAACGTGTTGCTTTAGCAAAGGTTCTTATTGAGCCAGCAGACCTGTACTTACTTGACGAACCGACCAACCATTTAGATGTGCAATCTACCGAGTGGCTGCAGGAAATGGTGATGCGTTTAAAAGGTGCTGTTATTTTCATTACCCATGACCGTTACTTCCTAGACGAGCTTTCGACACATATTTATGAACTTGCCAACCAAACGCTGTATCGACATACAGGGAATTACGCAGATTATTTAGAGGCGCGTGCGATTCGTGAGGAAATGCAGGCAGCCACACAAGATAAAATGCGAAATCGCTATCGCTCGGAGCTAAAATGGATTCGTCGAGGCGCTAAAGCTCGTACGACAAAGCAAAAAGCGAGAATTCAACGTTTTGAAGAGTTAGATTCTAAAATAGAGCGCGGTTCAAATGATACGAGCCTAGAAATGTCACTTGCTACATCAAGACTTGGGAAAAAGGTAATCGAAGGGGAGCATCTGTTAAAAACTTTTGGCGAGCGTGTAATTCTTGAAGACTTTAATTTCTTATTACAGCAAGGCGATCGTATCGGGATTATTGGTGCGAACGGCTACGGAAAGTCTACCTTATTGAATCTGCTTGCTGGCGAGTTGGAGCCAGATGCGGGTGAAGTAATTGTAGGTTCCACAGTGAAAAGAGCGCATTTCAAACAAGTCATCCCGGCAATGAATGAAAATGAACGAATGATTGAATACATTCGTGAAGCTTCCAATGACATAACAGATGCAGAAGGAGTTCGTTATTCTGCCGCACAGATGTTAGAAAGATTTTTATTCCCATTACATAGTCATGGTACACCGATAGGGAAATTATCGGGTGGGGAGCGAAAACGACTTCATTTACTGCGCTTATTGATGGAACAGCCGAACGTTTTATTATTGGATGAGCCTACAAATGATTTAGATATCGAAACATTAGGGGTTCTCGAAGACTTTATCGAACACTTCCCAGGTGTAATCCTGACGATTTCCCATGACCGTTTCTTCTTAGATCGAATTGCGAAAAAGCTATGGATTTTAGATGGGCAAGGAAATGTTGAGGAAAGCTTGGATATCTATAGTGATTATTTAGAAAAACAACAGCAATCACAAAAAGAAGAAGCAAAAGAAGTAAAGGTTGAAAAACCAAAGCCGCAAAAAGCTAAAACGGAAAAGAAAAAACTTTCCTTTAAAGAACAAAAAGAATGGGAAACCATTTCAGACACAATCGCTAAAGTGGAAGAAGAAATCGAAGCGACAGAAGCAGGCATTTCAACAGCTGGTGCGGATTATACAAAGCTTCAACAACTAACAGAAAAACTAGATGAGCTAAATCAAGAATACGAACAATTGATAGAAAGATGGACGTATCTAGACGATATCGTGAATGGATAGGAGAGGATAACATGAGAATCGTAACAATCGAACCAACACCAAGTCCGAATACGATGAAAGTTGTAGTGAACGAAGAGCTTCCGTTTGGGAAAGCTTTTAACTATACGAAGGAAAATTCTGCAGGAGCAGCTGAGCAGATCAAGGCCATCTTAGAAATTGAAGGTGTTAAAGGGGTTTACCATGTAGCAGACTTTTTAGCAGTAGAACGAAATGCAAAATATCAATGGGAACCAATTTTAGCGAGTGTCCGAGTGGCATTAGGCGAAAAAGGTGAAGCAAGTAGCCAAGAAGAGGTTCAACCAGACGATCATTTTGGTGAAGTATTTGTTCACGTTCAAATGTTCAGAGGTCTTCCACTTCAAGTAAAAGTGTTTGATTCAGCGATTGAACATCGAGTTTCAGCAGGGGAACGTTTTGTACAGGCCTTCCAATCGATTGAGGTCGATAAATTCGATGATAATTACCTGCTTGAACGTAAATGGGTTGATTTCGGTGTTCGATATGGAGAAAAAGAAGATATCGCTAAAGAAATCGTTGAAGAAATCAATGCAGCCTATCCAGAAGAACGTGTTGCCCAAATTATTGAGGGGGCAAGCAAGAAAAACACGGTTACTTTGGAAAGAGAAAAAGTAACATTAGAGCAATACCTTGCTGCGGAAGATTGGCAAAAGCGTTATCAGCTTTTAGATCAGCTGCCTGACCCAGAGGTTGACGATCTGCCATTGTTTGAGCAAGCGTTAAAGGACGATCAAATGTCAATCCGCCGCCTGGCAACTGTGTACCTGGGTATGATTGAAGATGTAGCGGTGGTGCCATATCTAGCTCGCGCATTAAAGGACAAAAGCTCGGCCGTGCGCCGTACAGCAGGCGACTGCATGAGTGACTTAGGACTTGTGGAATTTGAACCTTACATGATTGAAGCATTAAAGGATAAAAACAAACTTGTCCGCTGGCGCGCGGCAATGTACCTATTCGAAACAGGGACGGAAAGCTGTCTTCCAGCATTGCACGAAGCAGAAGACGACAAAGAATTTGAAGTTAAGCTTCAAGTGAAAATGGCCATTGCCCGTATCGAACAAGGCGAAGAAGCAAAAGGCTCCGTTTGGAAGCAAATGACGGAGAGATAATCTAAAGTTGAAAAGCAGATGAAGAAAAGGGGACTTTTCTTTGTCTGTTTTTTTTGTCGCATAGAAGAGTTCTATACGACCGTAAAACACAATTAGAGCCTGTTTTGTTCTGAAGAAGTTTAATTTCATGTTAGTAATTTCATGATTTCTCACCAATTCTTAAATGTAAAACGCCAAAAATCCTCACTTTCCATCGAAAGCAAGGATTAATATTCGTTCAATTATTTTTTTCTAAGCATTGTATCTCCAAGCGGAATTCCAATTAAAATAACTAGTACTGTTAAAACTACTAAAGCTTCTAATATAAAATATGCAACATGATCGTACACAAGTATCTCTCCTTTTTTCTTTATAATTCTTACCGTATATACTGTAATTATCCAACTTCCTGCTGAAAAGTCAATCTAATAAAGCTTAAAATCCTTCTTGCCTTTACAAAATAGTTTACTTCATTCTAAATGTACATATGCAGGGAATATATTTTCCCCAAAAATTCAATGTAAATGTTTGAACGGAAAATTTATGATATAATTATTAAAAGTCGAAAAATTCGAATATCGATATGGAGGGGATTTTTTGTTCATGGGGATTTTAGCTCTTATAACTATGGTGATATGGGTCCTGCAAATAAATGAATTAATTAGACCTGCAGAAAAGCAAGATAATCGAAAAACAATACTATTAACTACTTTTGGATGCTTGTTCACAACTATTTTAACTATTAACCTTTTCCAAAATTTCATTTCATAAATAGGGATTACAACGGTTTCCTAAGCAAATAATTTATTGAACAGTCGGACGCATTTCTCTATAAGAAATAGCGTTCTTTTTTATGAAACCTTATTTTCTATGTTAAAATATAGGGAAATTATGTAAGTCGAAAGAATAAATGGGTTTTCTATGAGGAGTAAATGATTGAAATATTTTGTAGATGACGATAATTGGGATGTATTGGGATATAGGAAAGAAATTGATAAACTATTACCTAGATTTAATAAGGAGACAGCAAGATTTTTTAAAAACCATTCCTTTCATGATGGGAAAGTTGTTTCTCTTACGGTTGTAAATCAAGAAAATGGGAAAACAAAAGACCCGACCACAATAAGAATGGTTATTGAGCAATATGAAGAGGGTGGAGGCACATATGAAATACAATGGCTAAATGTTCGTAAGTTTTTAATGGATTATGATATTACTCGAAATGTCTATGGAAACAACCCTCATAAAATTGTCTTTGGTGGCAGGAGAGGACTTGATGAGTGGGGCTATGATGAAATTCTGCCGTTGAGCGAAAAGAAACTGCAGCATGAAATTTTTTTATTTTCACAAACCACAATAATTATACATTGCTCTAATATAAAAGTTAGAAAAATAAAAGCTTAGAAGTTAATCCTATTACATATCAATCAATACAATGGCGGGCTGAATTCAATAGTGCTTCAGTATTTTGTTTTGCCCAAAAGTTTATTCGATTTTACTAAAATCCTTTATGCGCAGTTTAAGATTATGTCCATCATAAATGACTCAATCGAGCTATTATTTTATATCCTATTTGTATTTATACTATTCACGAGAGCAATTCGAAAGGTAAATCGGTTGCTTGATTTTAAGGAATAGTGGGGGCGTACTATTGAAAAAAGGGATTTATAATCGTTTTTTGCGATGGCATTTTTATGCAGCATTTTTTATAACACCATTGCTAATTACATTAACATTAACAGGGATTGGCTATTTATTTTATACCGATGTTGAAAATCAAGCTTACGATGATTTGTATTTTGGAAGCAGCGAACAACAAGGACAATTGACTATTGATGAAGGTATTGAGAAAGCTGTTGAGCAATATCCTGACTACGCTGTTGCAAAGGTGATTGTATTGGACGATCCGTATAATACACGGCTAACCATGACCAATCAAGAGGGCAAGCAAAAATATGTATTTTTAGATCAGCACTATCAGCCCGTCGGTAGTCAAAATGCAAAATATACTTTTTCTAATATAATGAGAGAATCACATAGTTCTCTTTTTGTAGGTGGAACGGTAGTCAATTATTTAGTGGAATTAGCAGCATGTTGGACCATTTTCTTGCTTCTTACTGGCTTGTACATGACTTTTAAAGGAAGAGCGTTGAAGAAACGAAAGAATCCAACGAAGCGACAAAAATATAAAAAATGGCATGCTTTACTTGGTACTATCATTACAGTCCCAATGATTATCATTGTTTTTACAGGTTTACCTTGGTCGGCGTTTATGGGGAGTTTAATCAGCTCGGCATCCAACAGCCATCCTTCCATTGGAGCTCCAACATTAAAAGTTGAGCCACCGAGTTCAGAGATAAATGAAATTCCGTGGGCTACTCGAGATGATGAGGTTCCTAAGTCTGAAGGTGAGCATGCCCATCATCATGAGGGAATGGCAGGGATGTCTCATAGCAGCAATATGATCAGCGTTTCACAATTGATGATTCACATAGAAGAGGCCAAAATTTCGAAACCATACACGATTATTTATCCAGCTACGGAAAGTGATGTGTATACCGTATCAAAAGGAAGTAATACAGGTATTACTGGTTTAGATGTTAGTCCATATGATGAAATGACCACTTATTTTGATCAATATAGCGGAAAACTGATTTCACAAGTGAACTATGAGGATTATGGGATTTTGGCAAAATGGTTTACTTGGGGAATCCCATTACATGAAGGGCATTTATTTGGATGGCCAAATAAAATACTTAACCTAATCGTTTGCCTCGCATTCCTGCTGGTCACTTTCTTGGGATTCAATACATGGCTAACTCGTAAAAAAGAGGGTGAATTCTCAGCACCCCCTCGATTATCAAGTAAGCTATCCGTGAGTTTCATAGCATTCATGGTGATATTAGGAATCCTTATGCCATTGTTTGGTGTTTCGTTAATAGTCGTAGCTATTCTTGAAGGGATTCGCTATTTTATCAAAAAGAGAACTAATGTAGAATTTTAAGAAGAATGATTTAACATGTTATATAGAGTAATGAAAGAAGCCTATTTCTCATTTATAGTCGAGAATTAGGCTTTTAATATGGATTTTGCGGAGTTTTTCAAGATAGGCTCTATTAATCTTTTTGCATCGATAAAACCCAAATAAAATCATCTTCAAACAGCAGTTGTAGATCAAATCCAAGGCTGATTAATTGTTCAGCTTTTAATTGCTTCGAACTTTTCCCGCGTCGTTTGTTGCCAAGGATAACAAAATCAGTTTCCTTCGTAACAGCCCCTTGTAAAATTCCTCCTAAAGCCCGCACTTTTTTCGCCGCTTCTACACGTGTCATCGTGGAAAGCGCCCCTGTAAAAACGATTTGTTTATTGCAAAAGGGATGCATGAAATGTTCGGATGGGTCAGAAAGCAAAATCACTTCTGCTTTGTCTATAGGTTGATTCATATTACTGCTCCTTGATTGAATAGCGAAATTTATTAATGCAACTAAAACTTACTAATTGATTATACAAAACTTATAAACAGCTAGGGTAGGATAATTCTTAATTTGTGATTGAAAAACGGATTACGGGGTAAAAGAATACCACATCAGAACTAGGAGGTAATGAAATGGCAGCCAAGGAACTCGCTTTACACGAACAATTGGAAGTACATGAAGTGCTGATTTTTAAGACGGCATGTGTAACGAAAAGTAAATTATTTCTAAATCAAGTTCAAGATGAGAAGTTAAAAGAAATTATTCAGGAAGACCTAGAACTATCGACAACTGCAGTTAAAGATTTAAGAAAAATACTTGCCGATGCAAGTGCGTAACAAAAAGGAGGAAGAGAGATAATGGCTACAAAGAAGTCAGAGGAAACAAATAGTGAACAACTAGAAATGCCTATGCTTGACGATCTTGCAATTGCTACCGATTTACTTGTTTCGTCAAAAGCGGGCGTTCGAAATCTTGCTACCGCGATTACAGAAACGGCAACTCCTTCTGTGAAAAAGCTGTTGCGCCGTGAATTGGATATCGCAATTGATACGCATGATAAAATTGCTCAATATATGATTAAAAATGAAATGTATCATGCTTATGATTTAGAGGAACAGATGAAGCATGATTTAGAAAAAGCAGATTTTGTTTTAGATTCAGTAAAAGAATAATCGAAAAAAATACCTAAATAAGCTGTTGGCAAATTCGATTTTTCGAGTTTGCCAGCAGTTTTTTATATTTTCTCTAGAATACCCAGTGAATTATGAAATAGATTGCTAGCTAAGATTGAGGGTAAAGAAGTATATAGAGATAAAAAGGGAGGGATAACCCCCTTACTAAAAGGAGAGCAATATGGAAGAAATGATTCGGATTTTAGTCGAATTTCCGCTGGTTTTATGCGGTATGTTTGTAGTGTTTCGTATAATGGGCAATAAGGAATTAAACCAAGCTACCCCTATCGATTTTGCCTTCATGGTACTACTGACAAGTATAGGGTGGGATGTGACCATTAGCCAAGACTTTCCGTTTTGGTTTACGTTCATTTTAATGATTTTCTTAATGATGATGATTTATTTATTTGACTGGGTTACAACTAAATCCAAAAAAGCGGAAAAATTCATTATCGGAGAACCCCTTCTTTTAATAGAACAGGGTGAAATCATTGAGGCTTCTTTAAAAAAAGAGCGGATTTCCAAAGAAGAATTAGAAGCACTTTTAAGACTAAAAGGCTTTTTCTCACTTGAGGATATAGAATTATGCTATCTTGAATTTAATGGAGACATTTCGGTAAAACCAAAAGAATAGCAGTGATGTACTTTTAGAGATTTTCTGGTGGATTAGTACAAAAAGAATTTGCTATTAACTGGAAACTATTTTAATTTTGATTCGTTTTATTAGAAATAGAAAATAGAAATCAGCTTTTCAACCAATTTAAAGCGAGTAGGTAATGTCTTGGAATTTTTCACAGCACAATTAGTCATGATTTCACTATTTATCTTAATCATCCATTCAATCGAAACTTTGGCCTATTCAGTTCGTTTATCTGGCGCAAGAGTGAAGCTGTTAGCATCAGCACTTTCGCTATTTAATGTGATGGTAATGGTTTCAAGGCTGGCAAATATGATGCAGCAGCCTTTTACAGGAAGTTTGATTGATCAAGCACCAAAAGAGGGAGCGTTAGAGTTTGTTGAGAACCAGTACCGAATTCTGATTGGCTCTGCAACAGTAGGGACAATCATCGGGTTGCTTTTGTTGCCGACATTTATAGCGATTTTTTCAAGGGCAATTATTCATCTGGCAGAGGAACGGGGTTCAATCCCAAAGTTAGTGAAAAAAGGGTTTACAATGCCTTATTTAAAACGTTCTAAAAAACACATCCATCTCCCAAGATATGCTTACTTAAAAGATATGAGCTGGCGGGATATCCCGATTAAATTATTTTGCATTAATGCATTGATTACTGCAATTTATACTATTGGCGTCCTATCTGCACTATATGCAGCACTGCTTGCACCTGAACGAGCAACAACCGCTGTGATGGCATCGGGGTTAATAAACGGTATAGCGACCATCTTATTAATTGTCTTTATAGATCCTAAAATTTCAATACTAGCCGATGATGTCATTAATGAAAAAGGAAGTTATGTTACGTTAAAAAATGTTTCGATTATGATGGTAACCTCCAGATTATTAGGAACACTTTTAGCACAGCTGCTATTTATTCCAGGTGCGAATTATATTGCTTGGTTTACGCAGCTTATTTTATAGAGTTAGTATGGAAAATTATATATTATCAGTCAAATTGGAGCGCGTTTCTATAAATGAAATGGCGTTCTTTTTATGGAAAAAAAGCTGAGCTTGACAAAAAACTCTAATATGTATTACTATGTACTAGTAATCAGTAATACTTATTACTGCAAAAGTGAAATAATAAAATGGGTGATAATTTTGGAAAATATAACAGAAATGCTGAAGGGGGTACTCGAAGGCTGTGTGCTTGAGATTATCAGCCGTGGTGAAACTTACGGCTATGAAATCACACAACAGCTGCGAGAACTTGGCTTTACAGATGTAGTTGAAGGTACAGTTTATACGATTACCTTGAGGTTGGAAAAAAACAAATTAGTTAACATTGAGAAAAGAAAATCTACTGTGGGACCACCAAGAAAATTTTTCACACTCACTGAAGCAGGTCAAAAACAATTGGAATCTTTTTGGGGAAAATGGGACTTTATCTCAAGCAAACTAAACGAATTAAAAGTAAGATAATGCACGCAAAAGCCTTACCTATAGAAAATCATAAAGGAGAAGTCTAAATGAACTTTTTAGAAAAAATAACTGGCAGCGATATGACCAAAGAGATGAAAGGTTTTGAAGCACGAGCGCTAGCCTTGCCAATTGAATATCAAGCAGCTTGGAAAGAAATGATGAGTAATCTCTGGATTCACGGAGATTTCACCGGTCGTAATCTGATGCCCATTTTTGACAGTGCCCTTGAACTGCTTGAAGTAACATCAGCAGACGGTCAGAGTATAGAAGAAGTGCTTGGGGAAGATATTAAAGGCTTCTGCGCAGCGCTTGTTGGGGATGAAGGGGCAAAAACGTATCGAGATAAATGGCGTGACCAGCTCAACAAAAACGTAGCAAGGAAATTAGGAGGACTGAAATGAGCATCAAAAAAATGATCGAAGGCAAAAAAGAATGGAGAGCTCATGTTGCGCGCGTCAAATTGCTTCCACAAGACTATCAAATTGTCTATAAGGAAATCCAAAAATATCTCCTCAAAGTTGGGCCTATTGAGTTAAACAAAGGGATTGGACTGTTCTCGGAAATTATCAGCTTCTTTGAAGAAGGGGTAGCTGCTGGGAAAAGTGTACTTGAGGTAACAGGAACAGACGTTGCTGCTTTCTGCGATGGCTTGATTGAAGGTTCAAAAACTTACGCTGATTTCTATCAAGAATCGGTAAGTCAAAAAGTAAACAGGGCTATGAAAAAATAGAGGGAACATTAACTTCATAGTTATTGAGTGGGTGAGTTCTTCCCATGACGAAGGACACTCACCACTCAATAAATAATCTAAATCTTATACGCTTCTTTCCTCGGTTTTACAGTATAAAAAATACTGCCGAAGATTAATAGAATTCCTAAAGCTTGTAAAAGCGTTGGAGTAAACGACAGGATGACGATATCCAGTAAAATTGCCACAACAGGATCCACGAATGTTAGTACGGATACCAAGAACGTAGGAAGGTTTCGTACACTATCGAAGAACAAGTAATAGACAAAGCCAGTATGTATTAACCCTGTCCCAATAATATAAATCCAATTTGAAGCGGATAAGCCGTTAAAGACAGTAAAATCACAAAATGGCAAAAGCATAATAATCCCAATCGTTGTTTGGATAAATGTCATGGAATATGGCGAAAGCCTCTGGATTGTTTTACTCGTAATCATCGTCAAGGCGTAACAAAGCGCGGAAAGCAATGCCCAGACCAAGCCAGAATCCATCAATTGATTAACCGATTGGAAGCTGTCAATTCCGACAATTAATATACTTCCGATGAAGCACACAATTGTGGCTAGAAGTCTTGAAACGGTCATTCTTTCTTTTAAGAAAAGAGCTCCAAGTATTAAAACAAAAATAGGCGCTAAATTATAGATGGAAATGGTAATAGAAATGGACATTTCCTCAAAGGCTTTAAAGAGAAATACCCAATTGAGTACAAGAAAAATTCCGCAAAGGCAAGTTTGAAGAACTTCCTGTTTACTCCAGGCTTCGGTTTTGTGGCCTCCCGTAAAATACCACATGCCGCTTAAAAAGAGGGTAGCAAAGATGCATCGCACAAAAACAAGTTCAACAGCTGGAATCCCAGTATGAATTGTAAAAAAGCCAATCGAACCAAAAATCGCCATTGCGATCGACAGCTTGGCAATCGCTGCAACATTCATAAAATTTCCTACTTTCACAATAATATCTTATTAAAATATATCAAACTTTCCTCTAATTATTAAGAGCATAAAAAAAGTTACCCAAAAAGCTATAAGCCTTTAAGGTAACGATTCACTACTTTGAAGCAGTCATTTTTAATAATTCATCCCGTTTTTCTTCCGTTTGCTGCTCGCCGTCCAACAGCATTACGCCGGTTTCATAGCCGGTTTGATCGTCTTCAACTACAAATTGCAGATTGATATCTTGATTCTTCTCCTCAACTTGGCAAACTCCCTTGAACTCTACCACGTTGGCATTTTTTTGTGTTTTAAAATATACCCATTTACTTTCCGTACATACACTAGAAAAGGCAGCTTCATATGAAACGTCAGATTCGTTAATGGGAGATTCTTTTATATATGTAATATACGCATTATCTGTTATCTCTTCCTGTGGACCGTAGAAGTACCAAAAAATCGCAATAATCGCAATGGGTACAATCCATAAAATTGTTCGCTTTGATATATTTTGCATAAGATCTCTCCCTTAGCTTTGTAAAAATAGTATAGCAATCTATGTATTGTTTTTCTATAAAATGTTTTATATTATCTAGTAAAATCGCATTTTTTGATTTTGTCTAAAATATATACGTAGTTACTTGACAAAGAAATCCATCCTTACTAATAACTTTTACTTGATAAAAATTTTTAAAAAGACTTACTTGCATAGGATGAAAATTTATCATAATATAACCTTACAGCTGCGTTGTACGTAGAATATTAAGTTTTAACCTTTAAGCTGTAAAAGGGAGTTTTAGATCGAGGATGGAATGACGAGCATCACACCGCGGTGACTGATGATATACAGGAAATCTTTTGCAAACACCCACTTTGAGGAGTGGTGGTTAAAAACTTTCTATAATAGTACGGCAAGGCGGCTTCCTATTTTTAAATTAAAAAG
>Ga0182745_1000807_pt1 | contig 32268 bp, 23 predicted proteins | sample eDN3rd30CKraftBY_FD_128523 | JGI IMG/M metagenome (GOLD analysis project Ga0182745, IMG submission 128523) | Enriched backyard soil microbial communities from Emeryville, California, USA - eDNA 3rd pass 30_C Kraft BY (version 2) (version 2) | ecosystem: Environmental > Terrestrial > Soil >... | reverse complement strand
CGGTTTGGCTCGACGAGTACGCCCGGCCGCAGAACTCTGCTGATGGTCAGCAACTGGTTGTTAATGCGGAGAGTGTGCTGGCGTTTCTGCGGGAGCTGCGCGACCGCGGGGCGCCGGCGTGGCAGCGGTTGCAAGCGGTGCGTAACGAGTCCGCTGGACCGGCTGGCTGTGGCTCCGGCGGGGTCGGTGACAGCGTGAGCTGTTACCGGTGAGCGTGTGACGGCTGGAGGGTGGGATGGTCACGGCCCTTAATTGTAGCGTGTGGAGGGGGCCGTTGCAGCTCGTTTTGGTTCTTATTTGACGTTGGGGCTGGGGTGAGCTGACGCGCGGGGGTGATCCTGTGAACATGTGCTTGGCGAAAAGCAGGGCCGCACGCTGGCGCGTTGGCATTATGAAGATGCAATGATTCGGTCGGCCCCTCACCCCCAACCCCTCTCCCCGCCGAGCCGGGGCGAGGGGAGTGAGAAGGTGGAGGCTTTGGCTGGCGGAGCGATCGGTGACTGAGGGAACCGGGGGGCTAATGCCCGCCGGCTGATGGGACTAATGGCGGTGCGATCGGTGTAGTTTGCGTTGGGTGGTGAGAGCATCCTGCTTGGTCGGCCCCTCACCCCAACCCCTCTCCCCACCGAGCCGGGGCGAGGGGAGTGAGAAGGTGGAGGCTTTGGCTGGCGGAGCGATCGGTGACTGAGGGAACCGGGGGCTAATGCCCGCCGGCTGATGGGACTAATGGCGGTGCGATCGGTGTAGTTTGCGTTGGGTGGTGAGAGCATCCTGCTTGGTCGGCCCCTCACCCCCAACCCCTCTCCCCGCCGAGCCGGGGCGAGGGGAGTGAGAATGAGGAGTTCCGACCGGCGGAACGGTCGGTCGGTTTTCCGGCCTTTACGGCTGAGGCGAAGTTGCTTTACGCTGTCCGGCGACTCGGGGCGGTGCCTCGTCGACTGTTGAACTGACTCGCCGAAGGAACGGCTATGTATCGTTGGTTGCTCTGCTTGCGCTACTTGCGCACCCGCTACATCGCGCTGGCGTCGATCATCAGCGTGATGTTAGGTGTGGCGACGCTGATCGTGGTCAACAGTGTGATGGCTGGTTTCGCCGCCGAAATGCACGACCGGCTCCACGGACTAGCCTCGGATATTCTGATCGAATGCCACGCCAGCGGCGGGATGCCGGACCCGGATGCGCATTTGGCGGCGATCCGCGACGTGCTCGGTGACCGCATGGAAGGCGCTTCGGTCAGCGTCCATGTACCGGGAATGTTAGGTATCGAGTTCAATGGCCAATTGATCACGCGGCATGTGAATCTGGTCGGCATCGATCCAGAAACCTATGACAAAGTGAGCCAATTCGGCCGCTTTTTATTGCATCCACAAAACCAACCCGGTGTCAGCTTCGATCTTCGCGACGGCGGGTATGCGCCGGAACGCGAAGGGTTTCCGGAGTCGGGTTGGGAATACCGTCGCCAGCGTGCGGCCTATGACAAGTTGCTTGAGCTCGAACGCGAGCGGATCGATGCGGCCGTCCGCCAAGCACGCGGCGCTCTGGCTGCCGCTCCGGTGATCGACGACGCTGTGGCAGGTCCCTCGATGGCAATGGATTTCTCATCCAGTGCGTTCATCACTGCCGATTCGCCGGCGCCCCAAACGTTCGATCCGGCCGTCGATCAGTTCCCTGGGATTGTGCTGGGGATCGCGACCTGCAGCACGCGGATGCGCGACAGCGACAACGAAATCCGCGACCACTATTATTGTCGCCCCGGTGATGACGTCCGCATGATGTTTCCCAACGCATCGGACAACACCAAAGTGGTCAACCAAAAATTCACTGTCGTCGATTTATATGAATCGGGCATGAGCGAATACGACAGCACCTTTGCGTTTGTGCGGTTGGATCAATTGCAAGAGTTTCGTGGGATGATCGACCCGCAGTCGGGAACCCGCAGCGTGACCACGGTGCAGCTCAAGTTGGTCCCCGGCGCCAGCCTCAATGAGGCCCGCGATGACCTGCGGCGACGTTTTCCGCCTGACCAATACGCGTTCAACATCCAGACTTGGCGCGACATGCAAGGGCCGCTGTTGGCCGCCGTACGACTGGAAACGATGATTCTGAACATCTTATTGTTTCTGATCATCGCCGTGGCCGGCTTTGGTATTTTGGCAACGTTCTTTATGATCGTCGTCGAGAAGACGCGTGACATCGGTACGCTCAAGGCGCTGGGGGCCTCGGGTACCGGTGTGATGAGTATTTTTCTCAGCTACGGGTTGCTGCTGGGAATTGTCGGCAGCGGCGTGGGGATGGTTGGTGGGTTGCTGTTTGTGCGGCACATCAATGCGATCGCGGCGGTGATCGAACGGATCACCGGTCAAGAAGTATTTGACCCCACGGTGTATTACTTCAACTCGATTCCCACGATCGTCGAACCCGCCACGGTCGCCTGGGTGATCGCCGGTTCGATTGCGATCGCGACGACCGCCAGCGTCTTGCCGGCGCTGCGTGCTGCCCGCATGAACCCAGTCAAAGCGTTGCGGTTCGAATAAGGGAGAACTCAAAGATAAGTTCCTTGATCTTCTTGCATTCGCCCTCCCGCCCGGCGAGAGGGCCGGACGCGGTAGCGGCCGGGGAGGGCCAGGATCGCCCCTCTCCTCGCCTGAGGCTCGACTCTCCCGGAGGGAGAGTGAAACGCAGAAGTTATTTTTGAACTGCTCCTAACCGTGCGTCCCCGCTTTCCTTACTTTCCTACCTTCCTCTCAATGTGACAACGCCGCGATGAACGACCAACCGGTGCTCAGCGCCCGTGGCATCTTTAAAAGCTACCAGAAGGACAGCATCGAAGTGCCGGTGTTGCGCGGCGTCGATTTGGATGTCGCTCCGGGCCGGATCACCGCGATGGTGGGACGCAGCGGCAGCGGCAAGAGCACGCTGATGCATCTGCTGGCGACGCTTGATCATCCGGATCAGGGCGAAGTTTATTTTCGTGGTCAGCGAATCGACAACGCGTCGCGAGCCGCACGGGACGCCTACCGCAATCGTGACATCGGTGTGATCTTCCAGTTCTATCACCTGCTGCCCGAGCTGTCGGCGGTCGAGAATGTGCTGGCCCCGATGATGATCGGCCGCAGCACCTGGGAGTATTTTCGGCATCGCAAAGAAGCGCGGCGGCGGGCCGAGGCGATGCTCGATCGTGTCGGGTTGCTGCACCGCGCCAGTCACAAGCCGAGTGAATTGAGTGGCGGTGAGATGCAGCGGACAGCGATCGCCCGCGCGCTGATGACCGAGCCGGCGGTGCTGCTGGCCGATGAACCGACTGGCAATCTGGACGCTGAGACCGGCACCGAGATCCTCAAGCTGCTGCGGGGACTCAACACCGACGATGGTCTGACGATCGTGATGATCACGCACGACGACTCGATCGCTGCTGGGGCCGACACGATGCTGCGGATGAAAGACGGTCGCATTCAGGACGGACGCGTGGCGCTGGTCGCGTGATGCAGCGCAACTGACCGAGTTGTACAGCGGCGCCCGATCGAGCCGGTTCAGGGACCTGGGGTTTCTCTCGCCGTGGCTTCGGGGTATTACCTGTAGCCAGAATTGAGCAGGTCAGGTCTGACGGTCAAATCAGCAACGGGACGGACGCGCCCGGTGCGCGAGAACCGGACGCTAACGCGTACCGGCTGATCGACGTTTGCCGAAGAGCATGTCCTGTGTGGCTCACTTTGCCCACCGCTTCGGAGTTGTTGCATGTCCCCTTTTCGCCTGGCGCTTCACTGGCAGATCCTGATCGGTATGGTGGCCGGTGCGGTGATCGGCGTGTCCTTGAATCTGTTTGCCAGCACGCGCTCGGTACGATTGGTTGAGGACCTGCCGCCGGGATTTTCCGCCGTTGAGATCGAGGATTCCTCGGGACGCGCCGAGATTCGCTTTTACAGCGGCGACGAACTCCAGCGGCAAGTGACCATCGATCCGGTGGCCTCTGGCGAGGATACGTTCACCACGTTGGAGGAGTTGCGGAAACAAGACCCGCAGGTCGCGAGTTTCTACCAGGCGCACGGTGGGAGTTGGGCGCGGACGCTGGGCAATCTGTTTCGGCGCCTGGGCAATCTGTTTCTGCGGATGTTGCAGATGGTGGCTGTCCCCTTGATCGTCACCTCGCTGTTGACGGGCGTGATGGGACTCAGCGGCCAGGCGGTGGGACGGATGTTTTCCCGGACGCTGACGTATTATCTCATCACCAGCCTGCTGGCGATCGTGACTGGCCTGGTGATTGTGAACCTGATCCGGCCGGGGCTGCGCGGCGGCATCAACCCGGGTTTGGTAGCGGGAGCAGAGCATCATGCGATGGAAGCGCCTCATCTGGGCGAGATCGTGCTCGAGCAGATCGAGTCGCTGATTCCAGCCAATCCGCTCGGCGCGCTGGTGGAGCCGAACTTTTTGTCGATCATCGCCTTTACCATCGCGGTGGCCGTGTTCGCACTGCGCATCGGCGGTGGGGTGGCTGCGCGTGTGCATGAAGCCGCCAGCACGGCGTTTGAGGTGATGATGGCGATGACCACCGCGATCATTCGTCTGGCCCCGCTCGGCGTGTTTTTCTTGATGGGATACGTCACGGCAACTCAAGGGGTGGCTGTGTTTCAGTCGCTCGGCTGGTACGTACTTGCCGTCGCCTTAGCGCTCGGGGTTCATGCCCTAGTAACGCTGCCGCTGATTGTGAAGTACATCGGGCGGCGGAGTCCGCTCGAGTTTGCCCGCGCAATGAGCCCGGCCTTATTGACCGCGTTCAGCAGCGCCAGCAGCAATGGCACGTTGCCGCTGACGATGTCCTGTGTTGAGAACCGCGCGAAGATCAGCAATCGCACCGGCTCATTCGTGTTGCCGCTGGGGGCGACGATCAACATGGACGGTACGGCGTTGTATGAAGCGGTCGCCGTGATGTTCATTGCGCAGTTGCACTTCGGCACCACCTTGCCGCTGTCGCAGCAGGTGATCGTGGCGCTGACGGCACTGTTGGCCAGCGTCGGTGCGGCGGGGATTCCGCACGCTGGCCTGGTGATGATGGTGATCATCTTGCAGGCGGTGAACCTGCCAGTCGAACTACAGGGGATCATTTTGGCCGTTGACCGCGTGCTCGATATGGCCCGGACGACCGTCAACGTCTGGAGCGACTGCTGTGGCTGCGCCGTGGTCGAGACGCTGGAAAATCGTTCCGCGGGCGCTGGAGTGGCGGTGGCCTGAGCCGAGAATATCGGCGAGAATCCGCGGCTCCTTGTTTCGTAGTCCCACCTGATCTTGGAACGCCATGGAAGCCAGCGCCCGCGAGTTTCTTCGTTCAGCGATTTTGACCCCGAGTCCGTCGGGGTACGAGCAACCGGTTCAAAAACTGGTCCGCGACTACATCACGCCGCACGCGGCGGCGGTTCGCACCGATGTGCATGGCAACGTGATCGCCGCTGCCGGATCGGCCGACGGACCGCGGTTGCTGTTGGCTGGGCACTGTGACCAGATCGGGATGCTGGTGACCTACATCGACGACGAAGGGTTCGTCTATGGGCAGACGATCGGCGGCTGGGATCCGCAGCAGTTGATCGGCCAGGCGATGACGATCTGGACGAGCAAAGGCCCGGTGCCGGCCGTGATCAGCCGCAAGCCGATCCACTTGTTGAACGAGCTGGAGCGCAAGCAGGTCGTGCAGCTCGATCAGTTGTGGCTCGATATTGGAGCCCGTGACAAAGCGGCCGCTGAGGGGGCGGTGAGTATCGGTGACTGCGTGACATTGGACCTGCAGTACCGCCCGCTGCTGGGCAATCTGGTCAGCGGTCCGGGGATGGATAACAAGACCGGGATGTGGACGGTGATCGAGGCGCTCCGCCGCGCTGCGTCCCAACCGGACGGTCGCAGCTTGACCTGTCACCTGCACAGTGTCAGTACCGTGCAGGAAGAAATCGGGCTGCGCGGCGCCAAGACAGCGGCCGGCAGCATCGACCCGCACGTCGCGATCGCGGTCGACGTGACGCACGCCTCGGATTGCCCCACGATCGATAAGACGCAGCAAGGTGACATTCGGCTCGGCGGCGGCCCGGTGATTTTTCGCGGCCCGAATATGAACCCCGGCGTTTCACAGCGACTGGTCGACTTGGCCAAGCAGCACGGGATTCCGTATCAACTGGCGGCCACGGGGCGTGCGACGCCCAACGACGCCAATGTGCTGCAGATCCATGGCGGCGGGGTAGCGACCGGATTGGTGGCGATTCCCAATCGCTACATGCACTCGGCGGTGGAGACGATTTCGCTCGACGACATCCATCATGTCGCCGAGCTGCTGGCGCAGTTCGCCCTGGCGCTGACGAGCGATTGCGATTTTACGCCGCGGTAGATGCAGGCAATCTTTGTCGGCCCTGCGGGCCTGTAATGCAGCTCGCGATTCGATAACCGGGCCCTTACGGACCCGGCAAAAGAATCTACCGGGCCTGCGGCCCTACCGATGGCGCGTGGAACCGGACGCTAACGCGTACCGGGTGATCGAATTTTGTGGAAGATCATGTCTTGGGAGGCATAGCAGATAGTATTGCAAAAACGCTCGGCCACCCCCCAGCGGCCGAGCGTTTATCGTTGCTCAGTAGTCTGCCGTGTTGCTCGCTGGCTCGCTCCCGTCGCCGGAGCCTTTGCCCCTGCAATCCACACCGGCTCCCGTTTGGGGCGCTGCGGCGACGGGTGATCAGCCGATGAGCTGGATCACGGAGACGATGCTAAGAAACGTCGCTTGCTCAGTGCTTCCTGCAACCCAAAGTCGTTGGAAGTGATGCTCTGCCCGATCGTCAGCGACAGGTTCGGAATCGCGCTGTCGCCGAGGTTCCCCACCGGGCGGCTGTCGCCGGGGTTTTCCAGTCCGTCGAGCAGGCCGGGTGGACGCACGACTTTGATGTCGTAGTTGCCAGCGGCCAGTTCATCGAACAGGTAGTTTCCTTGGCTGTCGGTCGTGGTGGTCTGGACAATCGTGCTGGTGCCAGCCGCCAGCAGGTTGACGGTGATCCCCGCCAGACCGCTTTCGCCAGAATCAAAGATGCCGTTGTTGTTGCGGTCGAGGAACACGCGGCCTGAGAGCGATGCGGAATTGGTATCCGGTACCGCCACCTGTGTTGTCGCCGAGGCGCTGTTGTTGGCCGTGTTATTGCCTTCGTTGGTCGTTGTCGCCACGGTCACCGGGTTGGTGATCGTGCCGGTGAAGCTCGCATTGATCTGGGCTACGATCGTGATCGTTTGAGTAGCCGCCGGGGCGAGCGAATCGATGTTCACCGTGATGGTCTGACCACTGGCCGTGAGCGGTGTTCCTCCGGGGCCCGTGCCGCTGACGAACGTCAAACCGGCTGGCAACACGTCGGTCACCGTCACCGCCTGGGCATTGGACGGCCCGGTGTTGCTGACCACGATCGTGTAGGTCAACTGCGTGCCCGGAGCAGCGGTCGCGGCCGAAGCCGACTTGGTCACCCCAACGTCCGCCAGCGGCGTCAGCGTCGTAGTCACGCTGCTGGTGTTGTTGGCCGGATTGGTGTCCCCGTTGGCGGTGACCGTGACCGTGTTTTGCAGCGTGCCGGTGGCACTGGCGGCGATGGTCGCGGTGATCACCGCGGTGCGGGCATTGGTTGCACCGGCGAGCAATTGCGGGATCACGAATTGGACGTTGTTACCGGTACCGGTATTGGTCACTGCCACGCCGTCGAGCGTCACTGACTGCAACGTCAGGCCAGCGGGCAGCACATCCGCGACGTTCACGTTGGTCGCTGCACTCGGGCCGTTGTTGACGAATTGCAGTGTGTAGGTGATCGCTTGGCCGCCGGGGACAGCGGTCGCGGCCGCCGTCTTGGTGACCGCGACATCGACCTCGGCGCGGACTTCCGTCGTTACTGAAGCGGTGTTGCCTTCGGTCGGATCGCCGACACCTCCGCCGCTGATCGTCACTGTGTTGGTGATGTTGCCTGAGACCGTTGCTCCGATCGTTGCCGTCACCAGCACGGTCACCGAGTTGGCGGCTCCGGTCGGCACCGACGGCAGCACGAACGACAGGATTCCTTGATCGGGATTATTGTCCGTGACCTGCGTGCCGTCGACCGTGATCGAGGTCGCGATCACGCCGGCCGGCAGGGTGTCGGTGACGTTGACATTGACCGCATCGCTGACGCCGGTGTTGGTGACGATGATCTCATAGACGATCTGCTCACCCGGTGTCGCGAACTCACCAGCGGCGATCCCGTCGTCCTTGGTCACAACGAGGTCGACTTGGCGCGTCGGTGCGATCGTCTGGTCGTCTTCGTTGTTGTCGAGGTTGCTGTCGACATCGGCCACCACGCCATCGTCGAAGACCGCGACAACGGCGGTGTTGGTCAGCGAGGCGGCGGCGGTCTGAGCGATCGCGGCGGCGAAGGTGAACGTCACCGACTCGCCAGCAGCCAGCGGCACCCCGGTGAAGGTGAGGGCTTGGCCGGACGCACTGAGCGTCACGCCGCTGTCTTCGTCATCGAAACTGCCAGCCACCAGCGTCAAACCGGCTGGCAGTGTGTCGGTGACGGTGAAGCCACGGGCGTTGGCGGAGCCAGCCGTGTTGGTTACTGTGATCTGATAGGTGACCGTACCGCCGAGGGCCGGGGTGCCTTGACCGACAACGGTCTTCTCAATGGCCAAGTCGACTTCGTTGGTCAGCGACGTTTCGACGGTGGCCGTGTTGTTGCTCGGGTCAGGATCGGTCAACGGCGAATTGCTGACCGTGGCCGTGTTGCTGAACGATGACGCGGCATTGGCGTTGACCGTCGCGGTGATCAGGACCACGGCGGATCCGCCGTTAGCGATGTTGCCGATGGTGGCGGTCAGGGCTCGCGTGGTGGAGTCAAACGTGATTCCCTCACCGGCCGCTCCGCCGTTGATCGCTGCACTGACGAAGGTCACGTCAGCAGGCAGCGTGTCGACGACCGACACCCCGGTCGCTCCGTCCGGGCCCGAGTTGTTGATCACCAGACGGTAGACGAAGGTGTCACCGCTGGAGAGGCTGCCCGGAGTGATCGGTCCGCCGCTGGGAGTCTCGGCTGTTTTCGTGATGCTGAGATCGGTGGCGGGCAGCGCCACGGTGGCGCTGCTGGTGTTGTTCTCGGGGACCGCATCGCCCTGATCACCGCTGACCGTCGCGGTGTTGACGCGGTCACCGGTGGCCCCATCGGCAACGTTGACGATGATCACAAACGACAGGCTTTCACCGTTGGCCAGATCGATCAGGTCGAACGTCACCGTGTTGCCGTCGACGCTGGTGTTGGTGACACCGGTGGGCGGTAGGCTGGGATCAGCGACGCTGCCGATGGAGTTAAACGTCAAGCCGGCCGGCAAGGTATCGAGCACGGAAATGCCGGTCGCGTCTTGCAGTCCGTTGTTGGTGACATCGACGCGGAACGTCGCCGTCCGTGTGCTGCCGTCGACGTCCAGCGACAAGAATGTCTTTTCGATTTCCAGATCGGCGGTGCCGACCAGACCGAAGTCGACCGTGTTGTTCACCGTCACGATCTCGTTCAGGTCACCGCTGGAGACGAGCTGGAACGTTTCAGTGATCACGAACAGTTGCCCAGCGACTGCACGACCATCGGCGTCGTTGTCGACCCCGGCGTTGGCACCCGCGGTTGGCACCGCCGGATCGCTGACGGTGAACCCGGCCAGCGTGCCGGCTCCGGGCGTTCCATCGGCGGCATCGAACTCCCGGCCCGGAATCACCGCCGCATAGAAGCCCGGCTCGAGATCGGTGAACTGATAGATCCCGTTGGCGTCGGTCGTGGTGGTGGCGATCGGTGTTTGCGTCAGCGGATCGACGACGTCACCCAGCGCCGCAAGTCGGTACAGTTCGATGTCCACGCCAGCGATTCCCGATTCGGTGGCTGAATCGAACAGACCGTTGTTGTTCTGGTCGAGGAACACTTGATCGCCGAGCGTGATCGGCTGAAGGTTCTGTAGGTCAGCCACAACCGCTGCGGACGACTGCCGCGTTTCAAAGATGGTGACGCGGACATCTTGGTTCGGCGCGTTCTGAATCGACAGCTCGATTGCACCGACCTCGGTAAAGTCAGCTTCGCCGCTGGCCCCGGTGCCCTGAACGAATTCGGTAAACGGCACGAACAGCCGGAAGACGTTATTGAGCGACTCGGCTGGGTAGGGGACGTTGATCGTCGAATAGTTGTCGGCGTCGCTGTAGATGTTCAGATCAAATGAGTTGCCGAGATGATCGGTAAAGATCTCGAGCACGATCCCGGCCAGCGGATCGCTCGCGCTCAAATCGGCGCCGCCAAGCCCCTCGGGATCGAGCGCAATGCTGCTATCATTTCCGTCATAGCGAATGATGCCCAGTCCATAGGTGCCGACGGTGGAACTGAGCGCAAACTCTGAGTTGATCACGTCGACAAACATCTGCACGCTCGACGGGCCCGCCAGATGAGTCAGCTCGGCTTTACGAACGCCGCCGATCGCATCGGGAGCGACGCTGATATCGGTGAGATACGGATTGTCTTCCGTGGCGTTGAGATTCAGCGGCGTCTGGTCAAAGGCGTCAATCGTCTGGACGCGCAGGCCTTCGTCATCGACGACCGTGACCGCAACCGGGTCGGGAACAAACAGGCCAGCCGGCGTCGTGGCCGTGTCCTGCTCGACAAAGTACAGGCCAGGGCTGAGGCCTCGGAAGACAAACTCACCCGGATTTTCGCTGCTCAGCGGCGCTGAAAAAACTTGGTCGACCAGCGTGTCGTCGCCGCCAAAGACACCGTCGCCACCATCGCGATAGAGCCTGACTTCCACCGATTCCAGCCGAGTGTCGTCAGCGGTCAGGCCGTCACCCGCCAGGTCGATGTAGACGGTGCCAGCAACTGAACCGAGGTCCGCAGCCAGCAGCTCTCGCTTAGCCAGTGTTTCGATCCCCAGGCGTCGGCGAATCGGCTTGCGACGTTTGGCTGGGGTAGATGGAGCAAGTCGCTGAATTAAAGATCGAAACATCGCTTGATTCCACTCAGAAGATTCGTAAGCAGCGGCACTCGAAGCGCACCTGCCGTTGTCATTCATCGGATGATCGTTACGACCATCAACAGAGTTTTGGCGACAAACCGCTGCCGCCAACGTTTTGGCTCGAGCCGGGACGACTCAAACGTTGCGGTCAGCTTTTTTTCCCGAGTTGGAAAACTCGGTCGCGGCTGCGGACTTTCTGCCCCGAGCTCGATCCGCCTGAGGCACCGCGGCCCGCCGTCCGCTTCGCCGCACCCTTCCACCGGCTCCCGATCGCGTCGCCCTGCTCGACCGGCCCCACCGTTCCACCGTTCCACCGGCTCCCGACCCCAGAGCCTTTCCACCAGCTCCCGACTTTCCACCGGCTCCCGATTCCAAAGCCTTTCCACCGGCCCCACGTTTTCCACCGGCTCCCAGGCCTCAGCCTTCCACCAGCTCCCGACTTTCCACCGGCTCCCGCAGCCTTCCCCCACCGCTTGCGGCGACTTCGCCGCGTTACCAGGTGTAGACCGCCCCGAGGTTCACACCTTGGACCCAGTAGTTCGACTCGTCGAAATCGAAGTGCGGCCGAGCTGCTCCGCCGACCACGGCAGGCGGGAACAGGTTCGGATTGACATCGCGGTCGATGTGATCGCCGGGGCGAACCACGCTCGACCAGTAAATCAGCGTGTAGCCGACCTTCAGTTGCAGGTTGTGCGTCAACTGGTAACCAACGCTCCCTCCCAGCTCCGGCAGCACGCTGAACTGATCGCGGGAGTAGCTGCCGATGTTCGTCGACTGAGCGAGCAGGCCGCCGGTCTGATTCGCTCCGCCGGCGATCGACGTGGTGCCGTTGATGTCGACCCGTTGGCGGGTGTTACCGATCGCCAGCTTGACCAACAGGTCCACCGACCAGCAGCCGCGTTGGCGGTTGTAGGCCATCCCCATGTCGAACCCGTTGAACTGATTCATCGTGCGGAAACTGTCGTGAATGCGGAAGCTTTCGCCCGCCGTCGTGCCGACGAGGTTTTCGGTCACCCCGATCGATTCTTCCAATTGCACGTAGCGATAGCCGAACAACGCTTCGGTGCGGCTGTGATAGGTGCCGCAACCATCGCACAACAGTCCGCGGCCACAGCCGGTGCTGCTGTTGGTTTGCCGACGCAAGTGGAATCCACCGCCGACCAACTCGCTGGTCACTTCAGCACTGAGGCTGCCGGTGGCGAAGTTGGGATAGGAAACGATCTGCGAATCTTCGGCACCGGTGAGGATGTTGAAGAACGGGCGAGCCAGCACGGGATAGCCGTTGGTGTTACCCGAGAACGAATCCGACTCACTGCTCAGCTCAAAGAACTCGCCGACCGCAGCCCAGGTGTGACAACGATCCAGCCACAGCCCGACCTGCAATCGCCCGCCGGAAAAACTGCCGTCAAGCATGTCATCGCCGCCGAACAGCACTCGCGTCGGTCCGCCCAACACGCCGGCCTGATTGCGACCCGGCAGCGGCCCGGTGCTGGTGGTGGCCAGTGCCGGCACGTCCATCCCACGCTGATACCAGTTGAGATATTCGAACGACACCCAGCCGTCTTGGGGCCAGCAGAGGGTGAGGCACGGCCGCCAGCCATCGCCGACACACGGCTCGCAGCCACCTGGGCCACAACTGCCAGACATCGCGTCACAGCCGCCATCACAACTGCCATCGCAGGTGTGCATGCCAAGCTCGCCGTGGCCGCCGAACTCGCTGTAGTGTTCCAGCGGGACACCTTCGTAGATGATCTCGCCGTCGAGCGGTTCGTGATAGATTTCCGGCCGCGACTGTATCACCGAGCGACCGTGAGCGTCCTGCATCACGACGCCGCCTTGGCTGCGCATGTCGCTCCGCGGGACCGCGTTGGCCGAGCGGCGCGGTTGGACTTGCGCGGCACTGTCAGTCGGCGGCGTCGGCAGTTCCTCGGTGGCTTGGACGGTTCGAACCGGCTGCCAGCGAGCACGAGCGGCTTGCTCGCTGCGGGCACCGGCCGGGTAGGCTCCACCGCGAACGCTCTGCTGAGCCGTGGCGGTCGAGACGCTGTTCATGGCCGCAGTGGCCAGCAGACAAAAGCTAGCGAATTTTCGGAAAAACACGGTCGTGCACCACAAGCAGGTGAAATGACAATGGGAGCGACCAAAGGGCTGGTCTTCCCGTTCGAGACTCGGTTTCTCCCCCCAGGCCAGGAAAAGTCGCGATCGCATCGCGGTTTTTCTTGGCTAACCTAGTCATCGGTCACTACGACCGGCAAAGTTTGACAAACTTCCCGCAAAATCGGAAAAATCCGTACAAGCCTCCAAGGCGGTAGAAAAGGGCGTAACCGGCAAAGCTTGCCATCGTCCTGGCCGGGTGCAGTCGCTCACCGAGTTTTCGGCGTCTCGTACTCCTTCTCCTTCTCCTACTCGTGCTCGACTGCCCGAACAGCAGCTGAAGTATTCGAACGCAAGGCGAACTGCATCGAATCGATCAGGGGCGAGGGACGCCGCGGTCGTACTGGCTCCGTTTCGATTACGAGCACGAGCACGAGCACCGCGATGCTGAGCACTAGCCCAGCAGCACTGGTCTACAAATAGCTGTGCACCGGCAGCACAAAGATCTTGCCGTCACCCATGCGTCCGGTGCGGGCGAGCAGCACGAGTTTTTGCAGCATCTCCTCGACGCGCGAGTCCTCGATGTACAGCGTGATTTCGACCTTGGGCAGAAACGCTTCGCTAAACTCGCTCTCGCGGTACTGGTCCAGGTAACCTTTTTGCCGCCCAAAGCCCTTGGTTTCCATGACACTGATCGCCTCGACCGGAGCGCGCTTGAGGCTGGCCAGAATCCCCTCGGCCAGATGTGGACGAACAATGGTCACGATTTGTTTCACGGCGATGCATACTCCGACGGCCACGGCACTGGACAGCCACTTATACTAGCTTCTCTCGCCCGCCCCTGGCAGACACGGCTCTGCTGAACGCCCTGCAAGCCTTTCTTCCGCCGCGAATCTCTGAAGTGATGATGAAAATTTTCGCCGCCGCTGCGTCGCTGTTGCCTCTGCCCGGCAAATGGATCGGCTCGATCGGCCTGCTGGGCCTGGTCTGCATTCCGCTGCCAGTGGCACTCGCCCAGTCCGAATCTCGCCCGGAGTCCGCGGCCGCGAGCGCGGAACAGGACGTCTACCGCTGGCCGCAGTTTCGCGGCGGTGATCACGCTGCCAAGGCGGCCACCGACAGCCGGCTGCCGGTCCGCTGGAGCGAAACCGAAAACGTCCGCTGGAAGCTGCCGACTGAGCTCCGCGGTTGGTCGTCGCCAGCGGTCTGGGGCAACACCGCCGTGCTGACGGAAGCCACCGAGGACGGACGCGAAATGTTTGCCTTGGCGGTCGACCTGGAAAACGGCACGGTCCGATGGCGAAAGCGGCTGTTTACCAACGACGAGGTCGAGGAGTCGCACTCAATGAACAGCTATGCCTCACCCAGCCCGGCGACCGACGGCCGCCGCGCCTGGGTCCACTTTGGCAGCTATGGCACCGCCTGCTTGGACCTGCAAACCGGCGAGGTGGTCTGGCAACGCCGCGATTTCCCCTGCTCGCACTATCGTGGCCCCGGCAGTTCGCCGCTGTTGGATGACCAGGGGCGACTGTTCATCCACTTTGACGGCTTTGATCTGCAGTACATCGTGGCGCTCTCGGCCGACAGCGGCGAAACGTTATGGAAGCGCGACCGGGACATCGATTATGGCACCACCAACGGTGACCAGATGAAAGCCTTCAGCACGCCGAAGCTGATCGATGTCGATGGCCAGCAGCAACTGATCAGCGCAACGAGCAAGGCCACGATCGCGTATCGGCCGGAGACGGGCGAGGAGATCTGGCGAGTGCGTTACACACAGTTTTCGGCTACGGCCCAGCCGCTGTTCGATGGCCAACGCGTGTACATCTCGACCGGATTTGGCAAGTCACACCTGATCGCCGTTGACCCTCGCGGCACGGGCGACCTCACGGATACCCATCTGCTGTGGGAAACCACCCGCGGGATCGGCAGCAAGCCGACGCCGCTGTTGCACGACGGGCTGATCTACAACGTGCACGACGCCGGCGTCGCTACCTGCCTCGACGCCGCCAGCGGTGAGACGCTGTGGACACAGCGGTTGGGCGGCGAGTTCAGCGCTTCACCGCTGGCAGGCGACGGCGTGGTGTACTGGTTCGACCACGACGGCGTCTGTTACGTCACCCGCCAAGGCCGCCAGTTCGAGTTGATCGCCGAGAACCGGTTGGATGATGGCTGCATGGCCTCGCCGGTGCCGCTGCCCGACTCGCTGTTGATCCGCACCCGCTCGGCGCTCTACCGGATCGCCGCGCCTTAAATTTGCCCCGGGGTGGCACGCTCAGAGCGCCGGGGGTGGCACGCTCAGAGCCGCAGCGATGGGCGTGGGCGCCGGAAACAGCCGCCGCACCGACAAGTCATTCCGTGGCTGCCCTACGGCTCTCTCCATCACGCCCTTCGTTCCTCAGGGACGTGCCACCCTGCGCTGCTGGCGTTAACTAAAAAAGCTGCATTGACACATCCGTAGCTATTGCTACATTTTCATCCGTAGCAGAGGCTACGGTTGCCGATGGGCGTGCCGCCGAGCTGACTGCGAATGAGCAACGGGAGGCACCGGTGTCACAATGAGAACTTTTCTTCCGAGGCGAACACAGGTTCAGCGTGATGGCTTCACGCTGGTCGAATTATTAGTGGTGATCGCCATTATCGGCGTGCTGGTGGGGTTGCTGCTGCCGGCGGTGCAGTCGGCGCGGGAGTCGGCGCGGCGGATGAGTTGTTCGGTCAAACTCAAGCAAATTGGACTGGCGCAGCATAACTATGAGTCGGCTTATAAGAAATTACCGGCCGGTTATCAAAGCTTTGACCGTTACCATCAGATCACGTCGCTCCCAGCGGAGGATTACGACGCCGAGACTTGGGATGCGGCGACCGGTTGGGCGTGGTCGGCGGCGATCTTGCCGTTTCTCGAACAGCAAGCGGTTTATGAGGCTTGCGATTTTGGTGCTCCGCTGTGGGAGCCGCGGTTTGCGGCGGCACGCGAGACGCTGCTGGCAAGTTTCTTATGCCCATCGGCAACCGGTGGCGACGAGGCGTTTACGGTTGTCGATGAGTCCGGGGGAACGCTGCTCAAACGCGGCGCGATGGTCCGCCTGGGGCGCACTCACTACGTCGCTAGCCATGGCCAGGAGGAATGTTGGGGCGGGCGATCCGGGCCGGCGGGCCCGTTCCAAGGCGATGTCAGTCGCATTGCTGACGGCCCGTTTTATCGCAATTCCAGTACTCGTTTCGCTGACATCACCGACGGCTTGTCGACGACGGTGTTTGCCGGCGAGCATACATCGCGGCTGAGCGACAAGACTTGGGTGGGGATCGTCCCTGGTGCATTTTCGCACCCGAAGGTGTCTTCGCCGGAGAATGCTGCGGAGTCGGCTGCCGCGCTGTTGTTCGTGCACAGCGGCCCGTCCGGCGGCGAACTCGACGTGTTTGGCAACGTGATCATCCATCCGCCAAACTTTCCCACGCTGCACGTTTGTCAGATGCAGTCGGAACATCCTGGCGGTGCCCAGTTGCTGATGGGCGACGCGGCGGTGCGGTTTGTCTCCGAGACGGTCAACCGCGAGTTGTTTGCGGCGATGACGAGCATCAGCAAGGGCGAGGTGATCGATGAATACTGAGCATGCATTCACCGCGAAAACCATCATGGCCGCAGCGTTGTTGTGCGGTATGCTGCTGACCGGCTGTGGCAAGCTGGCTCTAGGCCCGGACGCGTATTCGCTGGCCACGGCGTTGGACCGGGTGTTTGAAAAACAGGATCCGGCGCAACTGACCCGGGCTACCGAACTGATCCAGGAATACCTGCAGGACAACCGGCTGACGCCTGCCGAAGCGGCGCGGCTGGGCGCGCTGGTCGCACAGGCGGAGGGCGACGATTGGGACGGCGCGCGAGCTGAGTTGCGAGCATTGCTGTTTAATCAAACGCGGTGGTAGCTGCGTTTTAAGCAGCGGGTTGGCATCGGTGGTGCGTGGCGAAGCGAACGATTGGATCGCGTACCGACGATTTGTTTGACCACTGGATGCAGGCGGGCCCCGCACGAGTTATCCTGACGGTGTCGATTCCGGCAACAGCGGAACGCCGGAGAGCTCGACTGCGGCCTCCCTCGTTTACGGCGGTGTGTACAGCGCCGCTGCTATGACATATGCTCCCGGATCTGCTGCTACACACGAAGGTCTGCTCGATCGTCGGTGATATTCTGACCGTCCGAGCGACCGATATTGGCCTGGGTGAATTGGCGATTGTCCAGTTCGGTGACAACGAGCAATCGCTCGCTCAGGTCATCGAGATCAAACAGGATCGCGTTTCGCTCCAAGTTTTTGCTGGCGGCAAAGGAATCTCCACCGATGCCCGAGTCCGGTTTCTGGGGCATCCGACGCGCGTCGCGTACTCCCCCAACATCCTCGGCCGAATCTTCAACGGAGTCGGCGAACCGATCGATGGTGGGCCCGAACTGATCGGTGAGCGGCGGATCGACATCGGCAGCCCGACGGTCAACCCCACGCTGCGGATCGTTCCCAAGAAGATGATCGAGACGAAGGTCCCGATGATCGACGTGTTCAATTGTCTGGTCGAGAGCCAGAAGATCCCGATCTTCTCGATCGCTGGGGAGCCTTACAATAAGCTGCTCGCGCGGGTTGGGATTCAGGCCGACGCCGACATCGTCGTGTTCTGCGGGCTGGGACTGATTTTCGACGAGTTCCATTTTTTCCGCACGTTGTTTGAAGACGAAGGGATGCTGCCGCGAACGGTGATGTTCGCCAACCTCGCCTCCGATCCGATCGTCGAACGGTTGATGGCCCCGGATCTGGCATTGAAGGTTGCCGAGCGATTTGCGGTCGAAGAAGGCAAGCGGGTGCTGGTGTTGATGTCCGACATGACGGCCTTTGCTGATGCACTCAAGGAGATCGGCGTGGCGATGGAACGCGTCCCATCTAACCGCGGCTACATGGGCGACTTGTATAGTCAGTTGGCGTCGCGTTACGAACGCGCGTGCGACTTCAAAGGCGCTGGCTCCGTCACGCTGCTGGCAGTGACAACGATGCCCGGCAACGATGTCACGCACCCGGTGCCCGACAACACCGGTTACATCACCGAAGGGCAATTCTATCTGCACAACGGCATGATCGACCCGTTCGGGTCGCTCTCGCGGCTCAAACAGCAGGTGATCGGCACGGTGACGCGCGAAGATCATTCGCAGGTGATGAACACCATGATCCGCCTGTTCTCGGGAGCACGCGACGCGGAGAAAAAGCAACAGATGGCTTTTGATCTCTCAGCGTTTGATGAAAAGCTGCTGAAGTTCGGCGAGCTGTTCACGCAGCGATTCATGGATATCGACGTTTCACTGCCGCTCAACGACGCGCTGGATCTTGCCTGGCAAACGATGGCCGAATGTTTCGAGCCGCAGGAACTGTTGATGCGCGATCAGTTGATCGAGCGCTATTATCCTAAACACGAGTTAAGGGGTCAGGAGTTAATTGCCGCCAGCGGCCCTTCGGGTACTTCGCACAATTGACTCCTGACCCCTTAACAACCAGCTTAAGCAACCATGGCCCTTGCGCTCAATAAAACCACACTGAAGCAACAGCGCGATCAAGCAAAGACATTCAAGCAGTTTCTGCCGTCGTTGGATCTCAAACGCCAGCAGTTGCTGGTGGCGCTCAAGCAAGCCCGCAATACCCATGCGGCGGTCGCAGCCGAGATCCACACGCTCGCATTGGAACTGCAGCCGCTCTACCCGTTGCTCGGCAGCAGCACGATCCCCAACGTCAACGTTTCAAAGTTGATCCGCGTGCGCAGCGTCCGTGTTGAGATGGAGAACATGGTCGGCACGAAGTTGCCAGTGATTCGCGAAATCGATTTTGAGGTATTGGAATATTCGACGTTAGCCACCCCGTTTTGGCTCGATCACCTGGTCGACGCTCTGCGGCGAATGTTGCGACTGCGGATCGAACATCAGGTCAGTCACCGCCGTGTGGAAATGCTGAAAGTCGCCGCCCGGCGGATCACGCAGCGGGTCAACTTATTTGAAAAAGTTCTGATCCCACGAGCCCAGGACAACATTCGCCGGATCTCGATTTTTTTGTCGGACCAGGAGCGCGCCGCCGTCGTCCGGTCGAAGATCTCCAAAGGGAAGCAAGCGTCAGACACTTAACATGGCCATCGTCAAACTTTCCAAAATCACACTTTACGGCCGCAGTTCTCAGCGGGACGCGGTGCTCACCGGCTTACAGTCGCTCGGCTGCGTTCATCTGGTGGACCTGCACGGGGTGGCTCAGCCGGAACTGCTGGAAGACACAGCGCGGAGCGAAGTCCATGAAGCGATCAAGTACCTGACCGCCTGTCCGGATCAACGCCCCAGCGCCACGCACGACAGCGGTTACGATCGCGAGCGGATCACGCGGCGCACCTTGCTGAACAAGCGGGCGCACGCCGACCTGTCGGATGAACGCGAGACGTTGGTCCGGGCGATCGCCGCGACCCGACCCTGGGGCGACTTCCGCTTGCCGCCGCCGGAATCGGTGGACGGGTTACGGTTTTGGCTCTACCGCATGCGGCACAACGAACTGCGGCAGCTCGAGGGTTCCGACCTCGCTTGGCAACTGGTTTCCAGTTCCAGCCGTCACAGTCACGTCGTGGTGATCAGCCGCGAGCAGCCGGTCGGGATTCCAGGACGGCAAGTGGTGCTCGACCGGCGCTCGCGCAGCCAATTGCAAGCGAGGCTGGAGGAGGTCGATCAAACGCTCGAACGCCTGGAACTGGAGCGGATTTCGCTGACGCGGTGGCTGTCGCGACTGACCGCTGACCTACAGGCCGCCGACGATGACCGGCGACTGCACGAGGCCGCGGATCACCTGCTGACCGACGACGAGGTGTTTGCTTTGCAAGGTTGGGCGCCGCAGCAGACGCTCAGCACAATTGAAGAGTTTGCTCGGCAACATCATCTGGCGCTGACGGTGCGAGCTCCGGAGCCTGGCGAGACACCGCCGACCTTATTGACCAATCCGCGAGCGGTCGCCGGCGCCGAGGGCGCAGTCACCTTTTATATGACGCCGCATTACAATGCTTGGGATCCAACGTGGTTGATGTACGTCTCGTTTTCGCTGTTTTTTGCCATGATCATGGCGGATGCAGGTTATGGAGTCGTGCTGGCGATCATCCTGGCCGCTTGGGTTCCTAAACTCAAACGTAGTGAGAAGGGCCGGCGACTGATCGGATTATTGGCCGCGATTGTCGCGATGACAATCTGCTACGGTGTGCTGATCGGCAGCTATTTTGGCGCGCTGCCACCGGCTGGTTCGCTGCTGGACCGCTTGATCTGGAAACGCGGCGGCGAAACGATCATGAACGACCAAGCGGCGATGATGTTGCTGGCGGCGTCGATCGGGGTCATCCATTTAATGCTTGCCAACCTGATCGGCGCCTGGCATGCGCGCGGCAGCTCGCGGGCGCTGGGATACGTTGGTTGGGCCGCTGCCCTGGTCGGTGGCTTGGTGATGGCGATTGCAAAACTCGATGCCCCGCCGCTGGTACCGTGGTTGGCGGAACGCTTTGGCAGCACGCCGGAACCGATGTCCGCCGGGCTATGGCGTGGCGGCATTGCGGCGCTGAGCGGCGGTTTAGGCGCGGTGTTTTTGTTCAGCAGCGACCGGCCATTGTTCTCGTCACAGGTTTCGGATTGGATTTGGCGGCCTGTTGAAGGGTTGCTTAGCTTGACCAATATTTCCAAAGCTTTCGGCGACACGCTCAGCTACCTGCGGCTGTTCGCGCTCGGGCTGGCCAGCGCGCAGTTGGCCGTAACCTTCAATGGTTTAGCGGCCGGCGCGATGGAGATCTCCGGCGTCGGCTTGCTGCTGGGAACGATCATCTTTCTAGTCGGCCACGCCTTGAACCTGGTGTTAGGTACGGTTGGCGGAGTCGTTCATGGTTTACGTTTGAACTGTATTGAGTTTTTTAGTTGGTCGCTCACGGATGAGGGCTATCCATTTCGTGCATTTTGTAAAAAGGCGGATCGCTAATGGATGATACATTTTGGCTGATGCTCGGTTGGGCAGGGATCTATGCCCCGCTGGCACTGGGTGCGATTGGTAGTATTTTGGGCTGCAGCGCCGCGGGCCAAGCCGCTTGCGGTGCGATGCTCGATGTGGAGGCCGGTTACGGCCGGCTCGTCGGCCTCTCGGCCCTGCCTTCATCTCAGACGATTTATGGGATCGTGGTGATGCTTTCGCTGAACCGGCAAGTTGATCTGACAGCGGCACCGGGGTTGTTCGCGATTGGAACACTGTGTGGTGTGGCGCTGATGTTCAGCGCCTGGTACCAGGGCAAGTGCTGTGCGTCGGCGATTCATGCTACGAAGAACAAGCCAGAAATTTTTGGCCTCTCGGCTGCTCCAGCGGCAATCGTCGAAGGCTTTGCGGTGTTCGCATTCATTTTCGCATTGATCGTCGCCGGCGGCTTACCCGCTCCGGCGGCCTTGTAGGAGGTCGCTCATCCATGGCTATTTCGCAAACAACGACCGCGGTCGGGGTTGAGGATCTAATCGATCGCCTCAAGACCGACGGCGTCAGCAAAGGGAAGCAGGAAGCCGAGGCGCTGATCGCCGATGCCAAGCGTCAGTCGCTGGCGATCCTCGACGCGGCTCAGGCCGAAGCGGACCAGATCATCGCTACGGCCAAGACGGAGGCCCAGCGTCAGCAACAAGCGGGCAACCAGGCGCTGCAACTGGCCGGGCGCGACGCCCTGCTCAAGCTGCGCGAATCGTTTCAACTGCAGTTCGAAAATCGCTTGCGCAAACTGATCGGCAAGACGCTCGAGGATCCGCAACTGCTGCGAGAAATGATCTTGGAGGTGGCCGGCAAGGCGCGTCTGCAAACCGAGGAGGTGGCCGAAGTCTTAGTGCCGGCCAGTGCCGCAGGTGACGACCCGCTGACCGCTTATGTCACAGGGCTGACCGCAGAGATGCTGCGTGAAGGTGTGACCTTCGGCGTCGGCGACGATGTCGCGGCCGGCGTGCGGGTGCGGCTGGGCGAACAGGATGTGGAGATCGATTTGAGCGACGAATCGCTGGCAGCGTTTTTGTCGCGGTTTTTGGTCCCTCGCTTCCGCCAGGTGATGGACTTCTGAACCGATGCCGCTGCAGCGCTGGCGACATGTCGCTCCCGCTTCCAAGATGAGTTCTCCTAGCGAAACGCAATTGTGGCTGTGACCCGTTCTTATTACATGCTCGTTTCGAGTCTGCCGCAGTTACCGGTGCGTTTTGACTCCGGACGGTTGCCGATCTCCTGGCCAACGCTCCGAGAGCGGCTGCGGATGCTCGAGCCGGAAGATCAATTGGTGACGCGGCAACTGGGGCAATACTTTCTCTGGGACAATCAACCGCTGGATCGGACCGACGCCGAAGTCATCGCCCGCTATCACGAGTTGCTCGCCAAGGCCGCTAATCCGCTGGTCCGCCACCTGATCCAGACCCGGACCGAAATGCGGCTGCTGTTGAGCGCGATCCGCCGCCAGCGAGCCGGATTGGGCCCGCCGGACTGGGCTGGGAAAGTGATCGGTTCCGAAGAGTTGACCAGTCAGGTGCGCAAGCACTGGCACCAGCCGTACTTTAACGTCGGCTCGCGATACCGCTGGGTCGAGGCGTTCACCAAGCTGTATGATGCGGGCGACACCGTGGAGGCGCAGCGGGTCTTGTTTGCCCAGCGCTGGAGCGATTGGACGAAGATCGCCGAGCAGCACTCGTTTTCATTTGAGGCGGTGATCGCCTATCTGGTCCGCTGGGAGATTGTCGATCGCTGGGCCAGCCAAAACGCTGAAGCCGGTCAAGCACGCTTCGCCAACCTGATCGAGGAAACCTTAGGTGAGTATGCAAAACCCTTCTAATTCGACCCGCGACGAGATCTCCCTCGCGGGTTCCGCCAACGGCCAGAGCCCCCGCGCCCGGGTCCTGGGCGTCAACGGCAACATCGTGCGGATCCAGGTCGACTCCGGGACACTCATGAAAAATGAAGTGGCCTTCGTGCGGGTCGGCCAAGAACGGCTCAAGTCCGAAGTGCTACGGGTGTATGGCGACATCGCCGACCTGCAGGTGTTCGAGGATACCGCTGGCGTCCGCTTCGGCGATCCTGTGGAGCTGACCGGTCAAATGCTGTCGCTGACGCTCGGTCCCGGAATGTTGGGTGTGATCTATGACGGGCTGCAAAACCCGCTGGTCGATCTGGCGCAGCTCGATGGCTTCTTTCTCAATCGTGGCCGCGACTTGTACTCGCTGGACAAGCAGCGGACTTGGGACTTTGAGCCGGCGCGGCGGGTGGGCGACCGTGTTTCCGCAGGTGACACGCTCGGGTACGTCAATGAGAAAAACATCCGTCACCGGATCATGGCTCCGTTTGACCTGTTGGGGACGGCCGAGATCCTGGCGATTGCATCGGGCGCTCAAACCGTGGAACAATCCGTTGCTCGGCTGCGCGATGACCGCGGCCGCGAGCGCGACGTGACGATGACCCAGGACTGGCCGGTCCGCCGCCCGATTCCGCAGTACATGCAGCGGGCGAGGTTAGTCGAACGTGCCTTTCCGACCGAACCGCTGATCACCACCACCCGGATCATCGACACGTTCTTTCCGGTCGCCCGAGGTGGAACGGCCTGTGTGCCGGGACCGTTCGGCGCCGGCAAGACGGTGCTGCAGGGGTTGATCGCCCGATACTGCGCCGTCGATATCGTGATCGTGGTCGCCTGTGGCGAGCGCGCCGGCGAGGTCGTGGAAACCATCCACGACTTTGCTGAAATGAGCGACCCGCGAACCGGCGGAAAGTTGATGGATCGCACGATCATCATCTGCAACACCTCCTCGATGCCGGTGGCCGCGCGCGAGGCGTCGATCTACACCGGGATCACGCTGGGCGAATACTACCGCCAGATGGGGCTCGACGTGTTGCTGCTGGCCGATTCAACCTCGCGGTGGGCCCAGGCGATGCGTGAAACCTCTGGCCGGTTGGAGGAGATCCCGGGGGAAGAGGCGTTTCCCGCGTACCTCGATTCAGCCATCAAAAGCGTTTACGAACGCGCCGGCGTGTTGCGGTTGTCCGACGGCACGACGGGCAGCTTGACGATGATCGGCTCGGTCTCGCCGGCAGGGGGCAACTTCGAAGAACCGGTCACGCAGGCGACGCTCGGCACGGTCAAATGCTTTCTGGGGCTGTCCTACGCGCGGGCCTACAAGCGGTTTTACCCGGCGATCGATCCGCTGATTTCCTGGTCGCGGTATCGCGAACAACTGCAAAGCTACTTTGACCAGGAGCTCGCTCCGCACTGGACGGAGAGCGTGACGGCGATGCACGAGCTGATGCGCAAGGGCGAGAGCATCTATCAAATGATGCAGGTGACCGGCGAGGAAGGGATCACGATCCACGACTACGTCACCTACCAAAAGTCGCTGTTCTTCGACATGGTGTACCTGCAGCAGGACGCGTTTGACAAAGTCGACGTCACGGTGCCGATCGAGCGGCAGAAAGCGAGTTTCCTGCTCTGCAAACGGCTGATCGATCGCGACTATACATTTGACAGCAACAACGATGTGCGTGATTTTTTCACGCGGTTGACCGGGCTGTTCAAGAACCTCAACTATGCCGAATTCAACTCCGCAGAATATCACAAGTACGTCCAGCAGATCGACGAACTTGAAAAGGCGACCTACGCCGGACAACCTCGCGCAGCACTGACAACCTGATTCCTTTCCTCAAAGTGAGTTCATGAAAACGACCCGTCACGATTTGGTCATCCTCGGCGGCGGCCCGGCCGGTTACGTCGCCGCGATCCGCGCCGCCCAGTTGGGTATGAACGTCGCTTGCATCGACGAAAACCTACGTTTCGGTGGGACCTGTCTACGGGTCGGCTGCATTCCGAGCAAGGCGCTGTTGGAATCGAGCCATCTGTATGAAGAAGCCAAACACCGCTTCGCCGATCATGGCGTGCAGGTCAGCGGCTTGGATCTCGACCTGGCGACGATGATGAGCCGCAAGGACCGGATCGTCGACACGCTGACCGGCGGGATCGACTTGCTGTTCAAACAGCGCGGCGTGACCGGCTATCGCGGCCGCGGCAAGCTCCGCGATGCTGAGTCGATCGAAGTGACCACGGCCGAAGGCCCGCTGCTCGTCCAGGGCGACAAAATCTTGCTCTGCCCCGGCAGTCGTCCGGCCTCCTTGCCGACGGTTGAAGAAGACGGCGACCGGATCGGCAACAGCACCACCGCGCTGGCGTTCCCCGATGTTCCTCAGCGGTTGGTCGTGATCGGCGGCGGGTACATTGGGCTGGAACTGGGCAGCGTTTGGAACCGCCTGGGCAGCGAAGTGATCGTGCTCGAAGCGCTCGATCGCATCTTGCCGGGCATGGACACCGACATTGCCCAAATCGCTCACCGAACGTTTCGCAAACAGGGCATCGAGTTTCGTACGGGAACGATGGTCGCTTCGGCCAAACGCGATGGTGAGAGCTGCGTGGTCGAGATTCAAGGAGGCGAGCCGATCCGCTGCGACCGCGTGCTGCTGGCGACCGGACGCGTGCCGCTGACGCGTCAAATCGGGCTCGACGCGATTGGTCTGGAAACCGATCGCCGCGGTTTTATCAGTGTGGACGAAGACTTTCAGACCCGCGTGCCGAACATTTACGCCGCGGGCGACTGCATCGGTGGGATGATGCTCGCGCACAAAGCGATGGAAGAAGGGATCGTCTGCGTCGAGCGACTGGCCGGCATCAGCAGCCACATGAACTACGACGTGATCCCAGCGATCATTTACACGCATCCCGAAATCGCCTCGGTCGGCCAGACCGAAGATCAGCTCAAGGAGGCGGGGACCGCGTATCGCAAGGGGATCGGCTTCTTTGGCGCCAACGGGCGAGCGCGAACGCTGGGTGAGCCCGAGGGCCGCGTCAAGATCCTCGCCGACAAAGCGACCGACCGGGTGCTGGGCGTGCATATCATCGGCGCCCGCGCCGGCGACTTGATTGCCGAAGCGGCGGCGGCGATGGAGTTCGGTGCCAGCAGCGAAGATATCGCACGGACCTGTCACGCCCACCCGACATTGTCCGAAGCGGTCCACGAGGCAGCCCTGGCTGTCGATAGCCGCTCGATCCATACCGCGTAGTGGTCGATCGCGGTGGTTCTTCGGCCAATTGAATGGCTTCCCTTTGCGGAGCGAGTACTGCGCTGGCTTGGGGTGGCACGCTCAGAGCCCCAGCGATGGGCGTGGTCGGCTGAAGCCGGTACCGAGACGCTGAGGCACGGCTTGGTTACCCGGCTGTGCTCCTTAGCACGCCCTTCGTTCCTCAGGGACGTGCCAGCCGAATCAGCCGATCATCCGCTCCCGCGGGTCGGTCAAGCCGTCGGCCAGTCGCCGCAGTGCCTCGGTCTCGATCTGGCGGACTCGCTCACGGGTCAGCCCCAGGTCGGCGCCGATTTCCTTGAGCGTGTGTGGCTCACAACCATCGAGCCCAAACCGTAATTTCAACACCGTCGCCTCGCGCTCGTCCAGTCCTTCCAGCAGGTCCATCGCATGCTGCAGGATGTCGTGGTCCAATAAGGCTTCATCGGGGGCCTTGAGCCGCTCGTCGGTGACCATGTCACCCAGCGACCAGCCGGACTCGCTTTGGTCGCTTTGCGGGGTGCTGTTATTGATATGGATCGCCTTGCGGATGATCGGCAGTTTCTTCTTCGGCAGCCCCAACACCCGTGCGATTTCTTCCTGTGTCGGTGTGCGGCCGAGTTCTTCGCTGAGCCGCGCTGTGCCGCGCCGCCATTTGCTCAGCAGTTCCACCATGTACGCCGGGATGCGGATTGTTTTGGAACTGTTGATGAGCGCTCGTTTGATCGACTGCTTGATCCAGTAACTGGCATAGGTGCTGAACCGGGTGCCAACGGTCGGATCGAATCCCTCGACCGCACGCAGCAGCCCGAGATTCCCTTCTTCGATGAGATCTTGCAGCCCCAGCCCTTTACCGGTGTAGCCGCGAGCGATGTTGACCACCAGCCGCAAGTTGGCCCGCACCATGCGGTCCCGAGCCCGCACGTCTCCCTGAGCGATGCGTGTGGCCAGTTCCAGCTCTTCAGCAGCGGTCAGCAGCGCGGTCTCGTTGATCTCGCGCAAGTAGGTTTCCAGCGGAGACTGCGCCGCCTCGCTCGTTTTGCGAGGCGTCTTGCGGCGGTCCGCGAGCAAGTCACCGTCGGGATCGGCGGTCGGTTGGTCCATCAGCAGCGTATCATCCGCCACCAGTAGATCGTTGTGGGACATGGATCGGGTCTCGCCTGGGTGCAAGTGGGAGGAGGTCGCTCTTCACGGAACACAGCGGCGCAGACGCCTGCAGCTTCTCGCCTCCGCATCACGGGGCGTTGGGAGAAGCCGAGGTTGTGGGAGGATCTGCGATCGAAAACGGGAAGTCGTGTTCAGTATCCAAGCGGAGGCCATTTCGCCTCTGCTGGCAGTCATCGACCAGTCATCATCAGCGGCTGTACCGGGTGCTAAAAGTAAACGGATTCAGCGGCCATGACGGTTGTGCGGATGCTGCGAATCAGACAACTCCTGGCGGCTGGGGGCGAACCATGGTCGATCCTCGTGCCGCCGGGCATCCCGCACTGGGAACCCGTGTTGGCCACAAGCCATTTAAGGCCTGCCGTTATCGCGCAGCCGCTGATACAACAGAGGTGCTCTGGCGTCCACTTCGAATCCTCGGTAACCGCTACCGCCGGGCCGCCGGCTGCGACCGGAGCAAACAACTGGGAGAGCCTGGAGACAGACACGATGGACTTTACGGCGATCGATTTTGAAACCGCCAACTCGGCCCGCCACAGCGCTTGCCAATTGGCGGCGGTGACGGTTCGGGGCGGCCAAGTCGTCGACCAACAGTGCTGGATGATTCGCCCGCGACCGTTTTACTTTCACCCGATGAACATCCGGGTCCACGGGATTGAGCCCGAGCGGGTCGCCGACGAACCGGAGTTTTGCGACTGCTGGGCGGCGATTTCGCGATACCTGAACGATCGCTGTCTGATCGCTCACAATGCACCGTTTGATATCGGTGTACTGACCGCTTGCCTGCGGTTCCACGAGTTGCCGGTACCTGCGTTGCAGTTTTCCTGCACCCGCCTGATCGCCAAGCACACCTGGTCCGACCGGCCAGCCTACGGGCTCAAGCCGCTGGCCAGTTGGCTGGGGATCAGTTTCCGCCATCACGATGCCTTGGAGGATTCGGTCGCCTGCGCCAAGATTCTGCTGGCCGCAGCCGACGCCGTGGGTGCCAGTTCGATGGAACAGCTCGAGCAGAAGCTCTCGCTGCGGCGCGGCTCTGCTGGCGAGTGGGGCTACCGCGGCGCATCGCGGAGCCGGAGTCGACGGAGCGTCAACGCCTGGCTGGCGCAGGAATCTCAGCGAAGTCCTCGAGTTTCGGACTTCTGAGATTATTTTGGAGTGAGAACACCGGTTGCTTGGAGAAAAACTTCGCGGTTTCTGCGCTTCGCCGGCGGCTGCCAAACGGTCTCATCCGCTAGCGATGTCCCACTACAAAACTCGGCACTGCCTTTGCACCCTCGGCAGCGGATCAGTTGGCTTTTCCGACCTTCACCCGAGGAGTTTTGTCATGGGACTATTTGGCAGCAAAGAGTTCAATACGCTCGAAGACCTGTTTTGCCATCAACTGGAAGACCTTTACGACGCGGAAATGCGGCTGACCAAGGCATTGCCAAAAATGGAGGCTGCGGCTCACACGCCAGCGCTCAAGAACGCGTTCAAACAACACCTCCAGGAAACCGAGAATCAGGTCAATCGGCTGGAGCAAATCTTCAAGCAACTCGGCAAAGAGCCGCAGCGGGAAACCTGCCCAGCGATGAAGGGGCTGATCGCCGAGGGCGAAGAAATGATCCAAAGCAAGGGCGATGATACGGTCCGCGACGCAGCACTCATCGCGGCCGCCCAGCGCGTTGAACATTATGAGATGTCGGGCTACGGCACTGCGCGAACCTTCGCCGAGCAGCTTGGCCACACGCAGGCCGTCCAGTTGCTCGAAGCGACGCTCGAAGAAGAAAAAACCACCGATGCGAAACTGACGCAAATTGCTCAAGCGATCGTCAATCCGCGGACGCCGAAATAGCGGCAGCGCTATGCTGCGCGACTCGGATTTGCTTCACCACGCTCGGTCCAACCGGCTGAGCGTGGTTCACGCAACTGTTGCGTTCTATCGCTGAGTCCGAGCCCGCCTCAAGCCTCTTTCCTCTGGGCCGCTTGCTCTTTTGCCGTCAGCACGTTTGGGTCTCGTTCCTCATAGGTTTGCCGGACCACGCGTACCGCGCCCTCAGACGGCTGAATCTGCTGCCCAAAGCGTCTCGCCCATACTTGAGTGAATTCGGCTCCTAACAACAGAATCAGCGACGAATAGTAGACCCAGACGAGGACCAACACCAGCGAACCGGCGGCGCCATAAGGTCCCCCCAGCTCGACATTCCCCAGATACAAACTCAGCAGGAACTGGCCGATCAGGAACAACACCGCCGTGGCGAGCGAGCCGATGGCGACGTCTTTCCAGGCGATTTCCGCATCCGGCAAGATTTTAAAAATCGCGGCGAACAGCAATCCAATTATAAATAAACTGACTAGCAAGTTGACGCCCCACAGAATTGGTTGCCAAAAATCGCCCGCTAGCATCGCGCCGACGTAATCTCCAAGTGCTGCCAATATGCTGGTGAGGATCAGCGAAACCAGCAACAGAAAAGCCACGGCGAGAATCATTCCCAACGATAAGATTCGCTTGACCACAAACGTACGGATGCCACCGAGTTGCGGGTCCGGTTCGACCTCCCAAACACGATTGAGCGCAAGTTGCAATTGAGCGACGACCCCGGTGGCACCGAACAGCAGCAGACCAATGCCCACCAAACTCGCGACGAGGCCAACGCCGGTCTCCTGTGCACGCTCCACCATCGCGTGCATCTCATCAGCACTCATCACTCCCTGCATCTGTGATTCAAGCGCCTGCTCCACCTGCTCGCGCTCAAAGATCACGCTGCCGATCGTCACCAGGATCACCAGCAGCGGCGGTAAAGCAAACACGGTGTAGTAGGCCAACCCTGCCGCCATGCTCATGCAGTCATCATCAATAAACTGCTGGAAGGTTTTCTTGATGATGTGAAAGACACCCGGCTTTTCGGATTCCATAGCTGCGGCTCCTCAGCCCTCCGCTGCGCGCTGACGGAGGATCGGTACACTTCGACCCAACGAAGCAACAGCAGAGATCCCGAACGCATCACTCCACTGCCTTCGCTGCTGAGCCGGCACTGCAAAAGAGGCGCCAAAGACGCTCGGCAGGTGTGCGGCTACACGTCAGGCGGCCAACGGGTTTGCCCGCCGGGGCCAGCGACGACCACCGCTGAAGCCGATGTGGAATCCGCTGCACCGCGGGCGCGGTTGCAGCGTTGCGAACCTTGGATCAAGTGGCGAGTTCCAGCCCAATGGATCAGTTGGAGGTTTTAGCAACTTGCGTCAGCTCCTCAAACTTGTCCGCGGCGGTCGCCCAGGGAGCGGAATTGCGCGGCTGATAGACCGTCGGCGCAAAGCTCGCCCGCACCAGCGCTCGAGCTTCGTCCACGCCAGCTAGCACGCCGCTACCGATCATCTGCATCAGCACATTGCCGGTCGCCGTCGCCTCGACGGGCCCAGCGACGACGGTCCGGTTGCACGCATCAGCGGTCATCTGGCACAGCAACCCGTTGAGCGACCCGCCGCCGACGACATGAATCGTGCTGATCGATCCGCCAACGATCTGCTCCAGCGACTGCAAACAACTGCGATAGCGCAGCGCCAGCCCCTCCAACGCGGCGCGGTAAAGCGTCGCGTGGTCCGCCGGGGCCACTTGACCTGTTTTCTGCGCGTAGGCGGCGATTGCATCGATCATGTCGTCTGGAGCCACAAAGCTCGGATCATCCGGATCGATGAGCAACTGCAGTGGCTCGGCGGCAGCGGCCTGACGAACCATTGCATCCCAAGTGACCGAAAGATCGCGGCGTTGCAGTGCCGCGCGGATCTGCTGGAAGATCCACAACCCGCCGATGTTTTTGAGCAATCGCGTGCTGCCGCGGACCCCGCGTTCATTGGTGAAATTAAACGCCGCCACGGTCTCGTTGATGATTGGCCGGGGAATCTCGCAGCCCATCAACGACCAGGTGCCACTGCTGATGTAGCACCAATCCGGTCGGGCGGGAGCAAAGTTGTCCGCCGGGACCGCCAGCACTGCGGAAGCCGTATCGTGGGTCGCCGGCACGATTACCGGAACATCGTGCAGTCCCGTGGTGGCGGCGACCTGGCGGTCGAGCGGTCCCAAATTCGTCCCCGGCTCGATCGGCGGCGCAAAGATCCGTCCCGGTAAGCCTAACCGCTCGATCAGTTCAAATGCCCATGTTCCGGTGGTCGGATCGAGCAACTGTGTGGTCGATGCGTTGGTGACCTCGATGCTTCGTTTTCCGGTGAGCAGCCAGTGAAAAAAGTCGCCCATCATCAACATCGCGTCGGCATGCTGCAGCGCCGGCGAGCCGCTGTGGGACTGCGCCAACAACTGATAGAGCGTGTTGATTTCCATGAACTGGATACCGGTGGCCGCAAAGATCTCCGGCCGTGGCACAAGCGAAAACGCGTGCTCATACATGCCATGCGTGCGGCTGTCGCGGTAATTGAACGCCGGCCCCAACGGCACATCGTGCTCATCGACCAGCACGTAATCGACACCCCAGGTGTCGACGCCGACCGACGCCACGTGGTCGTATTGCCCGGCCGCGGTCGCCAATCCCGCGAGGATGTGTTGCCAAAGTCCCACGCTGTCCCAGACGAGCGTGTTTCGCATCCTCACCGGCCCGTTGGAAAACCGATGAGCGGTCTCGAGCTTCAGCTTTCCGCCGGTGACTTGGCCCGCGATCACGCGGCCGCCGGATGCACCTAAATCAATCGCCAGATAAGCCTCAGAAGCCATGAGTTGTTTCAAGCCGTGGAAGTGATGCGAGGACAGGGAAGGGTTGAAAGTTTAGCAGCGGGTGGCAAAGCAAGGGAGGACGGAGGACGGAGGACGGAGGACGGAGGACGGAGGACGGAAGGCAGGTGGCAGGTGGCAGGTGGCAGGTGGCAGGTGGCAGGTGGCCGGTG